>ERZ1026890.97-NODE-97-length-67515-cov-109.508079_pt1 | contig 67515 bp, 70 predicted proteins | sample MGYA00380175_ERZ1026890 | MGnify/ENA primary metagenome ERZ1026890 (study PRJEB33269, sample SAMEA4719811) | human gut metagenome | biome: human-associated habitat; feature: organic feature; material: feces | place: Cameroon | collected 2013-10 ...
GATTTCGTTAGGAATCTTTAAGTTTTTCACCAAAAGCTGCTGCAATGTGGGTTAAGATTAGATGTTTCCAAAATTGTTTATTTCGAAGGAGATGGCAATTATACACAGATTGTTACTATTAACAAGCTGAAGGCTGTTGTTTGTCTGAATTTGACTCAGATGGAGAAGTACTTGGCAGAGCATCTTGTAGATTGCAAGAGTATTTTTATGCGAGTGGGTAAGCGCTTTATCATCAACACTGGCTATATCTATCAGGTCAATACGCAAAAGCAACAGTTGATATTATCCGATTATGAGCATTTTGCTTTTGCTTTAGGTATTTCTAAGGAAGCCTTGAAGCAAATGAAGGATTTACTCATAACTAAAAAATAAACTAGTCAAGCAAAGAATTTTATGGAATTTATCATTGGACGTGATGCTAGTACATCTCAATTGAGAATAACAATGGGACAACAATCCAAGACTTTTGGGGTTGCTGGAAGTGTTCCTATGACTGTGAGCCGTCAACATTGTAGTTTGACCATTAATCCAGATGGTTCTTATAGAATTACGAATCTAAAACCTCAGAATGTTACTTTTGTCAATGGAGTGGAAATAATGGCAAAGACTATCATGGAAAAGGATAAAATAGAACTTGGTCCAAGCAAATTTTTGGTTAGTTGGGATTGGATAAAGAGTTTTGTTCCTCAAATGGTAGATTTTCGTCCATTGCAGCGTGTTTGGGAAGAATATGATGAGCATAAACTTGATCAGCAAATTGCTGACCGCAAGTTTAATTCTCTTCGTGGCATTACTGGTTTGATTACTATGGGAGCCATCGCTTTGAGTATCATTTTCCCAGAATTTAGAGAGACTCCTCTTTATATAGGTTTGTATCTCTTAGGTATTTTGATTTCTGTAGGCTTTACTGTAAAAGCATATAAGGATTCTTCTAAAGGACCGTTAAGGCAGAAGCAGTTGACTGAAGAGTTTCAGCAGCATTATGTTTGCCCTCATTGTCATCACTTCTTGGGCTTTCAGTCTTATGAAGTTTTAATGCAGAATGAGGCTTGTCCTTATTGCAAGGCTAAAATTAAAAAGTGATTTTGTACAATAGAAGATAGGTTTTGTGTAATGAGCACAAAAAAAGTACCTATCTATTTGTTATTTCACTATATTTGCATCAGTTGTAATTTTAAAAAGTATGATTATGGCACGGAATGAAGAAACATTGTATTTCGATAATATACATCCTGAAGTAAGACAGGAAAGTAAAGATAAAACTCAGAACGCTGCTGATAAGACAACTTGGAAGAAAGTAGCGGTAGGTGGTGCTGCTGGTATTTTGTTAGGTGCAAGTGCTATGTATGCCACAGACACCTTTGCTGCAGGTACGGAAGAAGCTCCCGATACAAAACCGGAAGGGGAGAATCCATCGCAAGATGCTGCTGCAGCTAATGATAATGCCTCTATCAAGGTAGCTGAAAGTCATGATGAGCAGAGCTTTAAGGAGGCATTCGATGCCGCTAGAGCCGAAGTTGGTCCTGGTGGCGCTTTCCATTGGCATGGTAATATCTATAGTACTTATACCGAGGACGAGTGGAACAACATGACAGATACAGAAAAGAACGACTATGCTGAGGCTGTAAAGCCAGAAGTACGTGCTGAAGAAATGAATGCAGCTCCTCGTCAAACTGAAGATGTAGCAGTGGTATCTCATTCTTCTCATGCAGACCAGGATGTATCTGTTGCTCACAATGATGCAAATTTGCATCAGGTAAGTGATGTGCAGGTGGCTGATGACCAAAATGCAGATGTTCATTTGGTTAATGCGGGTGAAGTTCAGCTTGCTGATGGCTCCATGGCTACAGTGGGTGTTTTCGACGTGGATGGTCAGGAAGTGAGTGTGGTAGATTTTGATCAGGATGGAAATCCTGATGTTGCGATTTGTGATGCCAATGGCAATGGTAGTATTGACGTTGGTGAAGCTGTTGATTTGCATACAGGACAAGTGATTACTCCAAGTGGTAGTGATTTCGCTGATGCCGGAGTTGATGATTCTGCTGATCCAAATCTCCAAACTGCATCCTTGGAGAATCCTGATGTTGCTCCTGATATGCCAGACTATATGTCTGATGCTGATATTCAGATGGCATAAACATTGATTAAAATAGATGGTAGCAATGGAAATTAAAAGAATCAAATGTCCGAGTTGCGGTGTATTGCTTGACGTGAGAAATTCTCAAAACGAAGCGGTTAAGATGATTACTTGTCCTCAATGTAAAGCTCAGCTGAGAGTGATGTTCTCACAGCAACATGCTGCAACTCCGCAATCTTTTGGGGAAACAGAATATGTTGGTAACAGCAATGGTGAGACTCAGTATGTGAATCGAGATAATGGAGAAACTCTTTACGTGGGGCATTCCTCTTCTCCTTCTCAATCTGATGAAACAATCCTTCCAGGCAAGAAAGAAGAGGTTACTCCTGGTTATTTGCTCTATGGTGGTCAGAAGTATCCGTTAGGGTTCGGTAGTAATGTAATAGGCCGCAAGGCTACTACTTCGCAGGCAACTGTACAGATTGCTACTGATGATAGATATATGAGTCGTCAGCATCTTGCCATCCAGGTAATTAAGGCTTCTATGGACAAGGTTAGGGTTGTGGTGTCTAACTATCACAATAAAAATGCCAGTTATGTGAATGGACAATTATTGAACGAGGGTGACCAGCTCGTCTTGTCAGAAGGAAGTATCATCAAGATGGGTAACACAACCGTTGTTTATCATCAAAAATAAAGCTAACAATGAGAATCAAGATATATCAGCCTTTAGCTATCCATGAGTTGGGTAAAAGGGCGAACCAGGAAGATAGCATCTATCCAATAGAGGGCAAAGCAACGGAGAATGACCGCTTGTTTTTGCTCTGTGATGGTATGGGTGGACATGAACATGGAGAGGTGGCAAGCCAAAGTATTTGCAAAAGTCTTTCTTCGTTTTTGTTGCAGCATGAAGTTGCTTCTGAAGGCTTGGAAGATAAGTTGCTGTCTGATGCTTTGGCGTATGCCTACGAAGAACTGGATAAACTGGGTATTGCGGGAGATACCCGTCAGATGGGAACAACTTTAACTTTGCTGTATTTTCACAGTAATGGATGTACTGCAGCCCACATAGGAGATAGTAGAATATACCATCTCCGTCCATCTTCGCATACCATATTATATAAGAGTCGTGACCATTCCCTGGTGTATGATCTTTTTCAGGCAGGTGAGTTGACCTATGAGGAGATGAAGACATTTCCACAGAAAAATGTCATCACACGTGCGATGATAGCTGGAGACAGAAATCATCCAAAACCTGATGTTATCCATATTTCTGATATTCAGCCAGGTGATTACTTCTATATTTGTTCTGATGGCATGTTGGAACAGATGGAGGATGAGGAACTGTTGGATGTCTTCTCTGCGAATGTGCGTGATGAAGAAAAGCGACAGATGCTGATTTCAGAAACCTCAGATAATAAGGATAATCACTCAGCTTATATTGTCCATATCAAAGAGGTGAGTCATGAAGAGGCTGATGTGAGCCTTGTGAATGAAGAGCCTACGGCGAAATGTAATGCTATGAATATCAAGCCTGATGTGGAAGAGGTGACTGCTTCTCCTGATGTTGAAATCGTTAAGCCTGCTGGTACTCCACCGCCTGTTCCTGATAGTGTGATAGTTGAAATGGTGAATAAGCAGAAGAGAAAGAAATCTCTCTTCATTGCCTTTGTTGCCTTAGTGGTATTGGCTGCTGTTGGCATGGCTGGTTATGGCTACTATAGCAAGCATAAAACAGAGGCTGCTTTGCTTGATTCTCTTCTTGAGGATTCTATGGTGACAGTGAAAGAGCAAAAGTTAAAGCCTGATACAACAATACAAGGTTCTATAAACCAAGATACAAAAAAATGAACGAAATAAATAATCAAAATATGCTCCAGGTAGGAACCATCCTACACGGAACTTACAAGATAGAAAGCTACTTAGCATCTGGTGGCTTCGGCAATACCTATTTAGCAAAGAACATCGAGTTTGATGAGACTTATGCCATCAAAGAGTTCTTTGTAAAAGGTGTGTGTCAGCGTGATGGTAATAGCACTATCATTAGTGTAAGTAATGCCGAGAATACCAATAGCTTTGAGCAACAGCGAGAGAAGTTCAAGAAAGAAGCTCGCCGTCTTCGTAGTCTCAGTAATCCTCATATCGTCAAGGTCTATGACCTTTTTGAGGAGAATGGTACTGCCTATTATGTAATGGATTATGTGGATGGAGAAAATCTATCTGCACGTTTGAAGCGTACCAATGCACCTTTGGCAGAGTCTGAGGTTCGCAATTACTTGAATCAGATACTGGATGGTCTTGAGGCAATCCATAACGAAGGTATGTTTCATCTTGACATCAAGCCAGCCAATATTATGGTGGATAGTCATGATGTGGTCAAGTTGATAGACTTTGGTGCAAGTAAGCAGCAGAGTACGGTTGGTGGTGCCACAATGAGCACGGGCATCAGTTATACGAACGGTTATGCCCCTAGTGAACAAATGGCGCAGAGCTATGATAAGTTCGGACCATGGACAGACTTCTATGCCCTTGGTGCAACCATGTATAAGTTACTCGCCAACCAAGACCCACCATCAGTTTCTGACCTTTCTGAAGACGAGACAGAGGACAAGCATCTTGCCCTCCCAATGCCTAATGTCTCTGAGGAAATGAAGAAATTGGTTGTTTGGATGATGCAAGTGAATAGATTGAAGAGACCGAAGAATGTGGGGGAGATAAGAAAGTCTGCAGAACAATCTGTGTCAAACATTGCTTCTGAGGGTGAGGAGAGCACAATTGCAATAAATAAAACAAATATTCAATGCAATGATGAAACAGGCAATGGCTGGAAAAGAGATGCACGAAGAATATATGATGAGGTTTGTTTGAAACATGAACAAGCAAATAAAAAAGCTTGGGAGCGATTATATAAAGAATGTGAAAAACGTTTTTTAAAAAAAACTCGTTATTTTACTATTCCTGTCGGAATCTTATTTGGAGGTTCTTTGGGAGTAGCCTGCTCAGTAAATCATTCTCTATTCGATAGAATATCTAGTGTGCTATTTTTTAGTGTAGTATGGGGATTTCTTTTAGGAATCGGATTATCCTATTTTTTATATTGGTTTACTAAAGGATATTGGGTGAAATGTGATGTGAAAAAAGTTATGGAAGAGGAATATCCAGAATTGTTATCTTATCATAATAGGCAAATAGAATTAAGCAAGAAAGATTATAAATTCAATAATTTAACATTGAATTGTATGTATTGTTGTTGGCCAATAATGATATATGTTGTCAATGAGAGTTTGCAAGGCTTAACTAATGGTGATTTGTGGAATGAGGTAGCAATAGGCTTATTAGAGGTAATAGTTTCCTCTTTTTTAATATCATGGATTGTGTCTATGATAATTGCTGTATTTATATATGTCTTAAAACGAAATTCATAAAAAACGATAGTAATAAAAAAATGAAATATGAAGCAAATACTTATAGTAACTCATAATGATATAAGAAAATTGGAATAAAATTATATGGATAGTTTTAATAAAGCAAAAGAATATGCTGATGGCAAAGTTGTCGAAGCATTAAACCAAGTTGTTGTAGATGCTTATCTGGCTGGTTATGACGCTGGCTATCAAGATGGTATCGATAAGGTAGCTAAGGATTCTGTATCGGAAGAGACAGAGTTTGTTGACTTAGGACTTCCGAGTGGAACATTATGGGCTTCGGATTATGTAAAAGATGGGGATGAGGTGCTGTTCTTACCATATCCTGAAGCTCTGAAATATGATATTCCGACAAAAGAGCAAGTTGATGAACTTCGAGAGTATTGTGAAATCAGTATAAAGTACGATGAAGACGATAACTATGTTCATATAGTACTTGGGCCTAATGGAAATTCTATTGTATTTAAAGGGCATGGTTATAAAACTTTTGCAGAGTCGAAAAATGCTAAGACGGCATATTTTTGGCAAGTATATAATAGTGACAAACTAAAAACTGTTATTGTTCCATACCCAAGTGCTCCCAATATAAATGCGGAGTATTTGTTTCCTGGTTATAGGATACCAATATGGATAGTAAAAAATAAGGAGTTATGAAGCAACTATGCAATAACGCCATTCTTTGCAATGGCAAATACAGAATAGAAAAGGTTCTGGGACAAGGAGGTTTCGGTATCACTTATAAGGCAATAATGAAAGAAACCGTTTCTGGTTCTTTGGGTAATATGGAGGTCGATGTACCTGTGGCAATCAAGGAGTTCTTTATGAAGGACACTTGTGAGCGAGAGGAAGGGACGGGGAAAATAACCGTTCCTTCTCAGGGAAGTCGTGCCGTAGTAGAGTTATATCGCAAGAAGTTTGTTAAGGAAGCAAAGAACCTTGCACAGATGAATCATCCTCATATCGTTAAAGTTGTAGATGTGTTTGAGGAAAATGATACGGTCTATTATGTGATGCAATATTTGAGTGGTGGCTCGTTGTCTGATTATGTGAAGCTGCATGGTGCATTGGACGAGGCTATAGCCATTAAGTATATCCAACAGATAGGTTCGGCATTGGAGTATATGCACCAAAAGCATATTTGTCATTATGATGTAAAGCCAAGTAACATCCTGCTTGATGACAAAGGTGGTGCTATGCTTATTGACTTTGGAATCTCAAAAGGCTATACAGAAGAAGGGCATCAGACTAGTTCTACTCCCGTAGGAATTAGTGCTGGCTATGCACCTTTGGAACAGTACCAACAAAATTTGCAGGATTTCTCTCCTGCTACAGATGTTTATGGACTTGCTGCTACATTGTATTTCTTGGTGACGGGTAAAGTACCCGTGGAGGCTAGTATCGTTTTGAATGATGGAATTGGCCGAAAATCTGATGGTATTTCTGCAAAACTATGGCGAAGCGTAGAACGTGGAATGTGTCCTCGTAAAAATGATAGGTTTCAAAATATATCTGATTTTATAGGCTCTATTTCCGTTGGTGAAACAACAATTGTTTCAAAAAAAACTTTTGTAAATGAATTTGAGGCACCAATTGCATCGTCTACAACAAATGCTATTGCTGGTAAAGGAAAAGGGAAATGGGCAAGGACAATTTTTATGAGCTTGTTGACGATTTCTATGCTTCTATCTTTGATAAAAGTGGGTTATGTGAAAGTGCATCAGCATATCGTAATCAATGAACTTGTAGATAATATGGTAAAGGTTAAAGGTGGAACAGTTGACGGAGTAACCTTCTCGGATTTTTACATTGGAAAATACGAAATTACCAATGAGGAATATGATGCAGTGATGGACGAAAGACCAGTCTATAGATTGATATTTGCTCAGATAGGTGGTGCGGAAGCTTATATCAATAAGCTTAGAATAAAAAACGAGGCTGCAATGGGCAAAAAACATCATCCGAAGATAGTGTCTAGAAAGCAGGTGTTAGAGTTCTTGGAACGTCTAAATGAAAAAACAGGAAAACAATATAGATTGCCTACAGACTTAGAATGGGAAGTAGCTGCAAAAGGTGGCATTTGTGGGCATGGATATAAATACTCAGGAGGTAATGATATTCTTGGAGTAGCAAATTTCTATAATGGAAAAAAAACGAATCTTGAAGATGTTGGACAAAAACGCCCGAACGAACTAGGGTTATATGATATGACCGGTAATGTTGATGAGTTGTGTGACAATGCTTGTATTGATATAAATGATAAGAGGTGGAGTGTTCGAGGAGGTTGTTGCTTGGATGAAGCATCTGAGAGTTTGGTAACTTCAAAGAAACCTTTAGGTACAAATTGTCTTGTTGGCTTTAGATTGGCATTAGGCAATTCGAATATTTGAGAAGAAGGATATGTAGATTTGGGCTTGACTGTAAAATGGTCTAAATGTAAATTGGGCGCAAAAACACTAGAAGTTGCTGGCGATAGACTTGCATGGGGGAAACAGAAACAAAAGAAAGTTTTGATATGAAAAATTATGTGTCTCCTGTAAAAAAGAAAGAACTGGGAAATACCAAGAAAAGTGTTTCGTATGTGGTGGTTCTGGGAGTATAAAATGTGCTTTCTGTAATGGTACAGTTGTAATAGAGGATAGATGTTCCGTTTGAAAAGGAAGTGGTGTAATCATCAAATACAATGTCGTTCTTGTTTTGGACGAGGAACTGTTGGAACATTTAGAAACGCCTGTTTAGAGTGTGGGGGCTGTATGTTCTCATGCATATTGTGGAAAATGTAATGGTTCGGGCAAAATTGTTTCAGTTTGTACTGGATGTGATTTTTATAATCATATGGTATCTTGTAAAAAATGTTTTTGAACAGGATATGTACAGAAAACGAGAGTCGTTGAATATTATGAATAGATAATTATGATAGAATATCTTCAAAATAAAAAGTATAAAATAGAAAAGATCATAGGACAAGGTGGTTTCGGTATTACCTATAAGGCAATAATGAAAGAAACCATCTCGGGGTCTTTGGGTAAAATGGAGGTCGATGTACCTGTGGCAATCAAGGAGTTCTTTATGAAGGACACTTGTGAGCGAGAGGAAGGGACGGGGAAAATAACCGTTCCTTCTCAGGGAAGTCGTGCCGTAGTAGAGTTATATCGCAAGAAGTTTGTTAAGGAAGCAAAGAACCTTGCACAGATGAATCATCCTCATATCGTTAAAGTTGTAGATGTGTTTGAGGAAAATGATACGGTCTATTATGTGATGCAATATTTGAGTGGTGGCTCGTTGTCTGATTATGTGAAGCTGCATGGTGCATTGGACGAGGCTATAGCCATTAAGTATATCCAACAGATAGGTTCGGCATTGGAGTATATGCACCAAAAGCATATTTGTCATTATGATGTAAAGCCAAGTAACATCCTGCTTGATGACAAAGGTGGTGCTATGCTTATTGACTTTGGAATCTCAAAAGGCTATACAGAAGAAGGGCATCAGACTAGTTCTACTCCCGTAGGAATTAGTGCTGGCTATGCTCCTTTGGAACAGTACCAACAGAGTTTGCAGGATTTCTCTCCTGCTACAGATGTTTATGGACTTGCTGCAACTTTGTTCTATTTGCTTACTGGTAAGAATCCTCCTGAAGCTAGTATTGTCTTGAATGAAGGAATAGGAGATAAGCCTATTGGTATTTCTGATACTGTTTGGCACGCTATAGAGCAAGGTATGAATCCTCGAAAGAAGGATAGAGTGCAGACTGTATCTGAATTTTTGAAGTTGATGAATTGTACGATGCCTACTATCGCCTCAGAAGTATTGTCTGATCAGGAGGAAACACAAGTGTTGCCTCAAAAGCTTTCTGGCAATCTTCTTGATACTCATGAACAGACGATAGTTGCTCCAAAGAAGGAAGAAAATGTGGAATATATCGATGAAGAAGACAATACATCAAATTCTAGAAAAATCATTCTTGTGATACTGGCTGTTCTCATAATTGGTTGTGTTTATGCTTTCGTGAAATGTCAAGGAAATAATGAGGCAATAGAAAAAACAGCACCAAATATTGAAACAACTGTAGAAGAAAATGTTCAAAAGCAAGGTGCTGAACAAAATGTAAATAACGAACAGCAGAACTATAATACACCCCAAGATTCGCAGGAAAAAGTATATGATGTCGTTGAAGTGATGCCTTCATTTCCTGGAGGACAAAGTGCCTTGATGCAGTATCTGGCTAGCAGCATCAAGTATCCTGTTGTAGCACAGGAGAACGGTGTTCAAGGTAGGGTGATTATCAGCTTTGTGGTTGAAGATGATGGAAGCATTTCTCATGTGAAAGTTGCTAAACCTGTAGATCCAAGTCTTGACAGAGAAGCTATGCGTGTAGTAGAATCTATGCCAGAATGGATTCCGGGTAAGCAAAATGGAGAGTGCGTGCGAGTAAGATATAGTGTACCTGTAGTTTTTAGATTAGAATAGAAAAAAATCATTTGAATATTATTGGAGTTCTAGCAGAGCTCATTACGTGAATGCCTATTATCTTTATTTTAATGAAGAAGATTCTGCTTTACGTATGAGCCAATTCAGACTCTGCGTTCAATAAGACCTGTTTGTGATTAGTAAGAATAGCGGGCAGGATCGTTATTTTATCATTCTGCTCGCTAATAATAAATGAGTTTGTCATGAAACGAATTTTATCCATAATAGCTATGTTTTTGTTTGGCATTTTGTTTTTGCAAGCAAGAACCTATATTGTGTGTGTTGGTATTGCCGATTATCCCGGTCGTCAGAACGACCTTCGGGTAAGTGCGAATGATGCCAAGACCATATCTGGTATCTTTACCAAGAATGGTAATGCTACGGTTGATTGTTTTGTCAATTCAGACGTTACGATCAAAAAGGTATGTACGGCAATGCGTAATACATTTGCCAAGGCTTCGCCATCAGATGCTATTATCCTATACTTTAGCGGTCATGGTGTGCCTGGTGGATTGGTGTGTTACGATGGATTTTTGTATTACTCTTCAGTATTGAGCATTATGAGACAGAGTAAAGCTCAGCAGAAAATGATATTTGTGGATGCTTGTTTTGCAGGGAAAATGAGAAATACGAATAAGAGGAATACTAACTATTCCAAGGAGAATGTGATGTTCTTCCTCTCTTCCCGTTCAACGGAGAAATCCTTAGAAACTCCAAGACAGACAGGTTTCAATAACAGCCTGTTTACTGTGTTCTTGGAACGTGGCTTGCGAGGTGGTGCTGATACAAACAAGGATAGAGTTATCACGGCTAAGGAAATCTATAACTTCGTACATCAGGGAGTAGTAGAAGCATCAGGGAATCGTCAACATCCCGTAATGTGGGGTAAGTTTGATGGGAATATGCCAGTAATAAAATGGTGAATATCCTTAAATTCGTTCACGGAAATCTAGATATACATAAAATATGGTATTACTTTTAATACTTTTAACGCAAAACATTTGCTTAAAAGTATTATTATTCGTACCTTTGCCTGCGTAATCAAAACATTCAATGATATGAAAAAGTACAAAGTCAAAGATGTTTTGCAGATGTTGAAGAAAGATGGTTGGTATTTGGCGAGAACCAAGGGTGACCATAGACAATTCTTAATAATGATTTTAAAGTAGCACATTATGGAAAAGATTATTGTTAATGTTGCGTGGTGCGACAAGAATTTTGGCGGTTCTCTTGGTGGTAATGTACCAGGTGCGGTGGTTTTTACTGCACCAACCTTTGAAGCTTTGCAAAAGGAGGCAAAGGATAGTTTAGAGTTTCATGTTGAAGGTCTTGTGGAAAATGGAGAAGATGTTCCGGAATGGCTGAAGAATGGCGATTATGAGTTTGTGTATAACTATCAGGATGCAACTACTCTTTTGAAGGCATATTCTCCATACGTTTCTCTAGCGGCAATTAGTCGTGCTTCTGGAATAAACCAAAGTCTTTTATCACACTATGTGAATGGATTGAAGAAACCACGTGAGCAGCAGCGTAAACGTATTGTAGATGGTCTTCATAAAATAGGATCAGATTTACAATCGGTTATGTGTGTATGATTTTAGCAAAACGGATGTTTGAAGGATGTGATCAAGCATCCGTTTTGTCATTTCGTACTTCCAGGCCCCCATTTCATACATTTATCCCCTTTCTTTCTATGCTGTTTCGAATAAATTCACTATCTTTGTCCCCTGAAAACAACTAAAAAATAAAATGTAATATGTGGTATCGTCATATAAGGTGAAGTGATGGTTGGGCATTGCTTTATTCATTTACGAACGAAACTGTTGTAGAATTTAATAAAACGTTTAATCAAGAATGAATTATTTTAAATTGTTTGCCACTTTAGTAAAGGCTATGGTGAAGTCATTGAGAACTCGTCAGTATGTTCTTACTTTCGAAAAAGAGAGTGATAACCTATGGTATATTAAAATGCCTTGGGCTGGACACCATCATAACTTGCAGATGGTTGCTGGAGCTAACCATCTGTTGGAGACTTTCAAGTCTAGATTGGTCACTGTACGTGTATCTTACGAACAGAAAGAATCTACTGATATCTGTCTTACTAGACAATATTACAGAATCTTTGGTGGTGCTACCTACAAGGTTTCCAATTTAGAGGGATTCACAAAAGAGGTTTGGATTTGCCCAGTTACTTTGTTCGTACTTGGTAAATATCCAAAACGAATTTATGTCTCTAACTCTCAGAAGTAACATAGTTCATAAACTGGAGAGAATAGTCTGCTATGTTTACCTTTCAAGGGATAGTGGTATTAATAGATAACTAAAAGATAATAAAAATGAGTAAGGAAGTAAAGATTTCAGTTATCAAGTTTGAAATGGTCAACGGTAAGAAGACCTATAAGTCGTTTACCTTTAAGTTGAATCCAAAGGAAATGGCAAAGTTCAAGACCGAGGCAACGGTGAAGAAGAAGGTGGCAGAATACGTGGCGAAAAGTGGCGTATATAAGCCTTCTGAACTTCAGAACTTAAAATACGACATGAAAGAGTTCCTGGAGGAATGGAAGAAGATGGTTCCTGTGGTGGAAGCTGAAGAGCTTGCGAAACTGGATAAGTCACCGAATAATCCAGAGACTCGCGTTACCCCTCATCTCATCAGCCGTCTTGCCGCTGGTGAAATCTTTGTATTCGGTTCTAACGCCATGGGATATCATGATGGTGGTGCGGCAAAGACTGCCCTGGAGAAGTTCGGTGCCATCAGAGGTCAGGGACATGGTTTGCAGGGAATGAGTTACGCCATCGATTCAATGAGTGGTATGGAAGCTATGAAAAAGGATGTGGATGAATTCATCGAGTTTGCCAAGAATCATCCTGACAAAACATTCTTTGTGACATTGATTGGTTGCGGTATCGCCGGATATTCTCCAGAAGAGATGGCTCCTCTGTTTGAAAGATGCTACGATCTTGAGAATGTGTGCCTTCCTTCTGAGTTCTGGGACATCATCGGATGGCCTAAGGTTCAGCAGCCACACTATGATCTCTTACGTTTCCTGGATGCTCAGGAGTTTGCCTATACCCAGGCTTTGAGAGAACTGAAGGAAGGACGAAAGCAAAGCCATTGGATATGGTATATCTTTCCACAACAGAAGGGACTCGGTCATAGCCACAATGCAAACTACTATGGTTTGGATGGCGAGGGTGAAGCCAGAGCCTATATTGAACATGAGATTCTGGGTGAAAGACTCCGTGAATGCTGCAAGGCGCTCCTGCTCCACAAGGGTAAGGACATCGAATACATCATGGGAAGCGGAGTTGATGTGATGAAGCTCAACACCTCTATGAATCTCTTCAATAGAGTAAGTCCGAATGATGTGTTTGAGGAAGTTTTGGATGCATTCTTTTAAAACCATTTTTCAGAAAGATTGCAGAGTTATAGGAAAAGAACAACAAATAAAAACAATGCATATGGAGACTATTATTTCAACGATTGTGATTATAGCTTGTACTTACTTCTTTACGCGAAGAAAAGTAAAGCCTATTGAACAAGAGACAGATGGCAGTACACAACCTGAGGCTTCTGCAGACATACAGCAAGAAGAAAAGCAGGAAGAACCTCCACACACCAAGGATTTGTGCATAGAGCTACTGAAGCAATTAAATTGTGAGGTAACTGTTTTAGAAGAGAACGAGAATCGCTTGTATTTTGAGTATCAGGGAGAACATATTGTCATTAATGCCAGTAATGACAGCTACTTCATTGAAATGTGGGATCCATGGTGGTGTATAGTTCCAATGGATGATCTTGAACAAATGTCTAACGTACGTAAGGCAATTAACACAATCAACACTCATGGTGGAGTAACCATTTTTTACAGCATAGAAGAAGAAGGACAGAAATTTGTTCTCCATTCTAAACGCCAGTGCATACTGACTAAGGACATTCCTCAGGTAAAAGAATACCTAAAGGCTTTATTGGGTGATTTTTTTACTGCTCAAAACAAGCTGCGTGAAGAAATAGTTCCTCTGAGAACAGAGAACTGATGCATTATGAAGAAGTTATTATTGTTTATTGCTGGAATCTCAATCCTGTTTTTAGCAGGTTGTTCCAATGGCAATCAGAGTCATGGCAATGAGGGAATGGGAGACAGTCTCCCTGCAGATCCTCCATTGGGTTATGTCATAGAGTTAAAGCCTTTGGGAAATTTCTCCCGTCAGAAGGCTGAACAGTTGAGAGGAGAACTCGTGAAGCAGTTGGGTCTCATTTTCAATAAGGTACCAAAGGCTGAGTTGGAGGCTTCTGTATTTGTAGGAGACAAGAAAGAAATACCTGCCTCATGTCTCTACAAACCAAGAAACAGGTATTGGGCTGGGGGGATCCTGAAAATGTTGCATGAAGAGCATGGAGGCAATGATGAAATTGTTACCATCGGTTTGACGGATCGGGATATTTCCACTTCCATTCACGGACATTACAACTATGGAATCATGGGATTGAGTTTCAGACCAGGTGACGCCTGTGTGGTTTCAACCTTCCGATTGAAACGAAAGGATGATTTATGGAAAGTAACAATCCATGAATTCCTGCATTCTCGCGGCTTGCCGCATTGCAAGAAGGATGATTTGAAGTGCTTGATGCAGGATGCCCATGGCAAGAATACCTGCTACATGAAACATGGATTGTGTGAGGTTTGCAAGAACTCTTTGAGGATGATTATGAGTCATCAAGAGAGATAATTCAATTTTCCAGCACTCTATCGTGCCTTGAATATTATCCAAGGCACGATTTTTTGATATTTCTTATGAGGATGCTGGGCATCATCGCCTATATTATGCGGTTTGCCATCGGGGGTGCGATAGAAACTGTGGCTCTTGCCTCCGGTGATGTAGATGGCATCGGCGAAACCGTATTCGCGCAGGGCATCGGCGAAATCCCAAAGGGTCTCGGGATGACAGGTCTCTATATAATATAGGTGGTCGTCGGAAGTTCTTGCTAGGGCACGGCGCTCCACCTTGCCGTGAAGATGGAACTTGACTGGCAATACTCCATCAGATACCAGGATGAACTGGCGGAAGAAACTGCCGCCCCGTTCCTCTACGTAATCCTTCACCTTGTCGCTTCTCGAAATTCCCAGCACGATGTTGCCATTCGCCATCGCACAATAACCCAGGCGGGAAACATCCGATGCCAGTTCCTTGCCGTTCATCACCAGACTGCCCAGATATTCGTTGGTGCTGGTGTGGTCGGCACTTCGGCTGTACAACCATACACTCGTGTCGGTGGTATCAGGTTCTACCAGTGAAATCTCGGCTTGCAGATTTTCCTGGCGATACATGTTGAGCGCTACGCCCAGGATGGAATCGGAAGACAGCGTGATGGTAGGCTTGCCGCCTTTGTGAGGGGCAGTCAGTTTCTGAATGTTCTCTTCGGGTGTTACCGAGATAGGTACACCTATATTATAATAGTAATTATAGAGTCGCCATCCGCCCAAGCCCATAATGCAAAGGGTGATGGATACGAGCACACCTATGATAATGTCTCTCCATTTGTGTGGCCGCTGTATGGATGCAGGTCTTTCTACTATCACGTTGGAGTCATCATCCACGAAGATAATGTAGCGGACTGTCTTTAATTCAGAATATGAATAGATGGCATGTGCGATAATCTGCATGAGGGCAAAGTTTATCTGGTCACGCTTCCATCACCTAGAGGTCTGGTATTTACGAATATCAAGCATACATCACGCTTTGTCCATCCTCAATCATGGTGGTGAGCATAGATGCCAGTCGGTTACGTTCATCCTTGCCAAAAACGGGAAGTTCTCCAAGGCAAAGGACACTACGATGCTTAGTCTTGCCATCTTTGTCGATGTAAGACTTCGTGAGACCGTAGTAATCTTTAAGTTTTTCACCAAAGGCTGCTGCAATGTGGGTTAAAATGTAAATTTCCATGACTTTCAACGTACATCCTGCTAAATAGTCTTTGACTCATGCGCATAGCAGGTAAGTATGAAATATGCAGGCTAATATGTTGCAAAATTACGATTAATATTTGAAAGTACCAAAGTTTTAAAATGATATTTTGTGGGATGAATTGCAAAAAAATGGCAAAAAGTTTGGAAGATACCAGATAATTTCTTATATTTGCACTGTCTTAAAAGATAAGTGTTATGAGAACAGTTCAAGATTATATAGCAATAATTAGACAAAATAGTTCCAAGATTACTAAAGATTTTGGAATCAAGACCTTGCGCATTTTTGGTTCCGTATCACGAAATGAGCAAACAGAGCAAAGCGATTTGGATATTTGTGTAGAAACAGAAACTCCTAATCTATTTTTATTGGCCGACTTGAAAGAGTTTTTAGAGGGCTTGTTCAAGTACTCAGTTGATGTAGTGCGTATTCACAAAAACATGAATCCTTTCTTTAAATCAAGAATTGAACGGGATGGAATCTATGTAATACGATAAAATAAAGATTTTCTCTTATTTCTTTGGCGTTTACACTAGAATGTTGTATCTTTGCAGTTGGAATTTGAACTAAAAATGGAGGAATAAAGAATGAATACAACAAAGTTAACAAGGGAAGAAGCGTTGCTCCGTTGGAATGCTTCTAAGGAAACCAAGCGTAAAATGGTTGAAAAGCTAGAAACCTTGGTAAGGAATAGCTGTCTTGAACGTACTGGTAAAGAACCTATTGGGATAGAAGTATGGTAGTCGAAACTTTGTCTCTAGACACGATAAATGCCAATTCTCCTTATGAGGTCAAGTTGGCAGATGCTGTTGATACATTGTGTTTCATTACAGATTACGATGCAGAAATCTTTGTAACATTTGAGAGAGACGAATTGCTTCATGAAGGTTTGGTTTACCAGTTTGGTATCTCAAATCCTAAGAGAGTAAAGTCGCCTCGTGACCCAAAAGTACGAGAGACCATTCTTGCTATCGTTGAAGAATTCTTTGCTAAGAATCAAGCTGCATTTCTTTATATCTGTGATACGAGTGGTGGAATGCAGAAGATGCGTAATCGCTTATTTCAATATTGGTTTGGAATTTATGGAGAACGCGAGGAATATGTTTTTCTACCTCAGACGATAACAGATGAAGAGGGGAATGATAATTATGCAGCTCTAATAATTCGTAAGGATAATCCTCAGTTTGCGAATTTGGTAAGCGAGTTTATGGCGACTGTCAATTTGCTGAATGCTAAACCTGAGGAGTACGAAGAATGATTTGTTGGCAATAAGGCTGTATAAGGCAGATGAGTCTCCGTTTTCGATAATTTATCAGAGCGGTTATCTCATCATATGTTGCATATATCTCTGCACAGTTTGTATGGTTTGCTTCTAATATACTGAGTTTGTGGGGGAGATTTGCAAAATCTAAAGTAGCACATGATGGAAAAGATTATTGTTGACGTTGCGTGGTGCGACAAGAATTTTGGTGGTTCTCTTGGTAGTAATGTACCAGGTGCGGTGGTTTTTACTGCACCAACCTTTGAAGCTTTGCAAAAGGAGGCAAAGGATAGTTTGGAGTTTCATGTTGAAGGTCTTCTTGAAAATGGAGAAGAGGTTCCTGAATGGCTGAAGAATGGCGATTATGAGTTTGTGTATAATTTTATAAGGTAAGATCAGAAGTGCAATTAGTATTGCGTGTCTGATTCAAATAAATTCACTATCTTTGTCCCCCTGAAAACAACTAAAAGATAAAATGTAATGAAGAAAGGATTGAAATATACTTTGGTTTCCTTAGGCAGCCTGGTCGTTTTGGCTGGTGTTGGCCTGGGAATCATGTATGTGGTGTCGCCATATAAGGTGAAGCGGTGGTTGGGCATCGCTTCATCTTATTCTGATGTGTTCGTTGATAGATTGAAAGGGCAACCTTATACTCGTGGCGGGTATGACGGCATTGATGTGTCGAAACACAATGGAGTTATCAAGTGGAAGGAAATAGCGAAGAACAAGCGAATCAAGTTCGTTTATATCAGAGCTACACATGGTAAGGGATATGTGGATCGACATTATCGCCGAAATATCAGACTGGCTCGTAAATATGGGTTGAAGGTGGGATCTTATCATCTGATGTCTGCCGGCTCTTCAGTAACTGCTCAGTTCCGGGATTTCCAAAAGATGGTGAAGAAGGGCGAGCAGGACTTGATTCCTGTATTGGATGTGGAGGAGAAAGGCATCCAGGGAAGATGGAAGGGACGACAGCTGCAGGATAGTATACAGGTGTTTGCTGATTTGGTGAAGAAACACTATGGTAAGTATCCTATCATCTATAGCAACGAGAGCTTCTATAATAAGGAGATGGGGGCGAAGTTCAATCGCTATTATCTCTTCATCGCCAATTATAACTCCAGACAACCCTCTATCGACGGCAGAGGAAAGTGCAATATCTGGCAGTATTCAGAAACCGGACATTTGCATGGTATTGGAGAAAGGGTAGATTTAAGCAGATTCATGAATGGTACAACCATCAAGGATTTGATGTTGTAACAAATAATAAAAATGTACCAAGTTATTTTTTTTCATTACGCACACCACGCTTTGTCCATCCTCAATCATAGTGGTAAGCATGGCTGCCAGTCGGTTACAATTTTTCAACTGACAAAACGGGCGGGTGTAGCATTTCGTTTTTTTTCCCGAACATACGCTGCAAATTAGGATTCTTTATACAAAATCAGCTAGGAAATTGGCAGAAAACTGCCAAAATCTAGGATTTCGTTAGGAATCTTTTACATCAAAGAAGCTGACTTAGAGAGAGCAAAATCTAAAGATGTGAAGTATGGTCTTCCCAACATTTGTTAAAAACCTATAACAAAATATACAACCTATTGATATTTTCCGTATCTTTACAGAGTTAAAACTGATGTCGAACCTTTAAAATTATAACATCATGAAAATAGGTATTCCAAAAGAGATTAAGAATAATGAGAACCGTGTTGGAATGACACCAGCAGGAGTAGCTGAATTCATTAGTCATGGTCATGAAGTGATGGTTCAGCATACAGCTGGCGTAAACAGTGGGTTTGCTGATGAAGCGTATGAAAAGGTGGGTGCCAAAATCTTACCCGATATCCAGAGTGTATATCGTGAGGCAGAAATGATTGTAAAGGTGAAAGAACCTATCGCCGAGGAATATCCACTTATCCATCAAGACCAGCTTGTCTTCACTTATTTCCATTTTGCCTGTGATAAGGAACTTACCGATGCCATGATCAAGAGTGGAGCCGTCTGTCTGGCTTACGAGACTGTAGAAACAGATAACCACCTTCTGCCTTTGCTCATTCCGATGAGTGAAGTGGCTGGAAGAATGGCCATTGTTAACGGTGCTTTTTACCTGCAGAAAACAAAGGGAGGAAAAGGAAAACTGATGAGTGGTGTGCCTGGTGTGAACCGCGTCAAGGTTTTGGTATTGGGAGGCGGAACCGTAGGAGAAGCTGCAGCAAGAATGGCTGCAGGAATGGGAGCTGATGTATGGATTACAGATATCAGTTTGCCTCGTCTTCGTCAGTTAGAGATGGAGCTGCCTATCAATGTACACACGCTCTATTCCAACGAGCATAATATCCGTAGGGAATTGCCAGATGTGGATATCGTTGTGGGTAGTGTACTCGTACCAGGTGATAAGGCGCCGCATCTTATCACGAAAGATATGTTGAAATTGATGGAGCCAGGAACTGTACTTGTTGATGTAGCTATCGATCAGGGCGGCTGTTTTGAGACATCGCATCCAACCACACATTCCAATCCGATATATATGGTAGATGGAATTGTGCATTATGCAGTAGCCAATATTCCAGGTGCAGTGCCAAATACTTCTACTATAGCCTTGACCAATGCTACGCTGAAATATGCACTGGCGCTTGCTGATAAGGGGTGGAGAAAGGCATGCAAGGAGGATAAAGCCCTGTATAGAGGTTTGAATATCGTAAATGGAAAGGTGGTATTCAAGGCCGTAGCGGATGTCTTCGGACTGGACTATGAAGAAATGAAACTCTAAGTAGGGTAAGGGAGGATTCCATAATCAAATAGCTATGGAATCCTCCCTTATACATGTATTGTGATTTTTACCTATGTGTCATGGTTATAAATAAGGTATGGCAAACCATGGAATGCTACCAGCATCATCACCCTTATCATCTTGTTACGTAAACTTTCAGTCTTGTATCTATCATTGTATGTTCCTTTGTTATTTTAAAAATCCTTGTCAATATGATTTTTATATATTATTTATATATAGGGGGCTTCTGTTGCTAAGACAAAAGAGGCAGAAATGCCCCTATCATAGTTAATCAATATTATAAACATCATTAATAAGCAAACACAATGGCAAGAAACAAGAAAACATCAATGACACTATTCAAGTTCATGAACCTCCTCATCGCCCTGTTGATGAAGAACGGTCAATACCGCACCATGCAGCATTACAAGGCAACGCTCAACAGTATTAAGCGATACCTTGACAACAAGGACATTGCCCTGAATGAGATAGATGCAGAAGTGATGCGCTCGTATGAAGCGTACCTGCACCATACGGCAAAGGTATGCCGCAACACCAGTTCCTTCTATCTCCGAATCCTCCGTGCCACCTATAACAAGGCAGTGGTAAAAGGGATTACTCCACAGCAGCATCCCTTCAAGGAAGTCTATACCGGTATCGCTTCAACCCGCAAACGGGCTATTCCTACAGAATCCGTCAGCCAAATCAAGAGTCTGCAATCGGTCAAGGATCTCTCTTCTAAGGAAGAGATGGCAAGAGATACATTCATGATGAGCTTCTATCTGCGTGGTATCTCTTTCATCGACCTGGCTCACCTCCGTAAATCTGACCTCAGAGATGGTTTTCTTCATTACACAAGAAGCAAGACAGGCCAGCGTCTCACCATCCGATGGGAGAAGGATATGAAGAACCTGTTGGAAAAGTACCAGGCGCAGACAACCTCTTCACCTTATCTCTTTCCTTTCCTGGTTGATGATGGAAACAAAAGCCAGGATAAAACTATTGACAAAAAGAAGGAAGAGGTGCGCCTGTATCACAATGCGGAAGCCCGTATCTCCTATCACCTCAGAAAGGTAGGAGCCAAGATAGGTATCAAGGGCAAGCTCACCCTCTATGTTGCCCGCCATTCCTGGGCAACGACGGCAAGAGGCAAGAATATACCAATCTCCGTCATCAGTGAGGCATTGGGACATCATTCCGAAACCACCACACAGATCTATCTCAATTCCGTCAAAAGCTCAGAAGTGGATGATGCCAACGCCAAAATACTGGCTGCCCTATAAACCTCAAAAGTGATAAAAAAGAGGGATTTTGTAGAATGAACCAAAATGAACCAAAATGAACCAATTTTTCTGTATCTTTATATAAGAGATACAGATTCACACTGCAAAAATACGAAAATTGTTGGAAACTAGCAAATTATGCGTGTTAAAAATTTAATATCATTCTACAATATTCAACGTTTTTTCAGTATTTTTATCATACTAAATATGATAAGTCATTGATAGATAGAAAGTTTTCTAGATTTCTGTATCTCTTATATAGAGATTCAGAAGAACGTAGAGAATTAAGAACGATTAATATGGCTTTCATATAAGCAAAGCGTATGATATATAACTTGCTGAACACGGGCCTGCCTGCATCATGTATGCAGAAGGCTGAAAGACATAATAGTATTGAAGATTAGTGGAAGTTAGTCTATTGATTTTTCAATGCTGTGATATATATCACAACCCCAATAACTCGGAAAGAGGCATCTTTTCAGGGGAAGTCGAGGTATATCCTGCCACCAAATGCTTTTAACATTTGGTAGCTACTTTTACAAAACTCATCATCAACCGTTCCATACAATTTTTCAATATGTGGTTTATAGTCAAGACAGATGTTTTCACAGAGCAGAAATCAATGGATTTGCTGCGTGAAAAATTTAACGATACAATTGTTGACTACTACTTTCCCATGGGAAGAAGGACTTACACGAACGAAAAGGGTGAGGAAAAAGTACGCTTCACACCAGTCTTGCAAGGACTATTCTTTATCAGAGTTGAGAGTGAAAGGCGTTTGGAAAGACTCCTTTCCCAGTACGGCTACTTCATGTATAAGGGTGTTGATTATGGAGCGAGAAGTAATGAAGTCGTAGAGCGAACCTTTTTTACTAAGGCACATATCCTTTGTTCCGACAGTCAATCCCGAACATTGGATGAAATCGTGAAACAGGCGAGGATTCCTGATGATGATATGGAGCGTTTCATGTATTTCTGTGACAAGATAGCCGAAGGCATTGAGGGATTGAGCATCGTAGACAAACGATACGGCGACCTCATCAAGGAGAACGACACCATCCGTATTCTCAGCGGTCCCTTGAGAGGTTCGGTAGGTGTAGTCAAGCAGGTGAAGCATAAGGGCAAGAAAGACCGTCATCTTTTCGTGCGCTTTGGTAACAACCTCTGTCTGAATATCTCCAATGTTCGCCAATACGACATGCAGATAGAACATGAGGCACCATCCGAGGATGTTGGAGCATGGCGTGCCATCGACCAGATGATAGGCTATTTGCAGGCCAAAGAGCCTGAGAAAAATGCTTCTGCTACACTGCGCAATCATTTCAAGAACTATCTGAATAAGCTGACGGTATATCGCAATCGCCATTCCTCTGATATAGCATATAGTAATAAGGTAGCAGAGAAGATAACGGCTCATCAACAGGAAATCCTGAGCAACATTGATGATTCTATGCGCAGCAACTTCCTTATCCTTGCCAATTACTTCAAGGCAGACGGCGGAACTTTAGAGCATGGGCTGAAGGAACTGATACCAGACATCATCCTCCGCCCATTTCTAACCCCAACTTCTGGAATGACCATCCCGCAGGAACAGGACTATGCAGTCTTACGTCATGATGGCATCCTGGAGTTTATCCTCAGATGTAACCTTCGGGAGTTTTTCAGAGGCAAGGAGTATGAGGCCGACAAGTATGCTCCTGTCTTCGACGAGGACTATGAGTATTATGCCCATTTTGCCCTCTTCAAGACAACTGAAGGCAAGATGAAGGCAATCTGCTCATGGGGAGGCTTCTATGATTATTATGCTTCGCAAAGTAAGGACGAACGAGATAAATTCTATGCCAACCTGGAGAAGAAGAAATATTCACGCTTGCTCTACTTGCTCACACAAAGCGAGTATAGGTTTGAAAATGCTAATGGTATTGGTGGATTTTCGATAGAAACAGATATCGACTATACAGATGACATGGAAGAATTGGGAAGAAGAGCCCATGAATTCTTCACCCTTCATTCTCCACACTTTACTCAGCTCACAGCGGCTGCCGTGGAAATGTGGCAGGGAGCACGTATGTTGGTGTGGCGACAGCTCCTCCAGCGTTATGTCCTGCTCCATAAGGTGCCGGTAGTTGACCTCCCATCCGTCATCTCTCCTGATACGAAGATGGAGGATGCGTTTGTAAAGGTAGACGGCAAACTCGATATAGCCAAGATTTCCGAAGCCTTGGCAGAGGCAAGGAAAATCGTAGAGGAACATTTGGAAAAAGGAGAACTTGCAAAAGCCGTCTTCAAGCTCCTTTCTGCCTCATTGGTGTTTTCATCTCATTTTGCTCAAGATGAGCTGTATAATTATGTCACAGACACATTCAATCCCGACAACACTTTCACCGAACTGTTCAATGTAATCATTGAACAATTCGGCAAGAAAAAAAGTTGCTCCTCGTTAATAACCCATCTACATAAAGGTATGGTTGAATTGAAGGAACAGGACTCTTGGATCTACTTTAAGTTCCCCTCATTCCTCAAGCAAGCGAGAAAGATTGATAAGATGGTGAGGTAAATAAGATGACGAAGTAAAAAGGTAAGATTATGCTAAAGCTCAAACCTTTGTTTTTCTCAGACTTATGTAAAGTTGAAGGACTTCGATTCTCCATTCGATATCACCGTAGATCTCTACAAGTAATTGGGCGGAGTTGAAAAAACACCCCCAAAAATTTGGTGGTTTCATCAAAAAACCTTATATTTGCAGCCAATAATTAGAATATTACGATTATGGCAACATTGGTACTCGATAATACATTATATCAAGGCTATGCAACGATAGCAGAGCAGAATAACATCAGTGTGACTGATGCTATGGCAGAAGCTTTGCGATTATTGAAGCAACACTTGAAAAAGAAGCCAAGTCTTTCGTTAAGACAACGACTTGAGAAGCGAATTCTTGAACTTCGAGATTTGCCGGCAAATTGGGATTACGCAGGTTCCCCTTCCATATCATCAGAAGCATGTGATTATTCTCAGAAGGTTGTTTCATCTTGCAGCGAACCATTACTTCAGGGATTAGCAATATTCCCAAACACCAATGGTTACATATTAATGCAATGGAAGACCTCCAAAGGAGATGCCTGTTTGTCTATTCTTAGTGATAGGATAGTGTATGATGTCAATTATGGAGAGATAGAGAAGGAAGGTATCCTTCCACTATCAGAACTCTCTAAATTTTTGGAAGTCTTAAAGAACATAGCCTAATGGAATGTGATATAACATTTGAGAAACCAGTATTGAAAGATATGGAGGAGATTGCTCGATTGTTGTCTTCTCCAGCCTTTTATGATGAAAATACCCATCAGTTGAATTTTGCGGCATTTAATCTTCGACGTTTTACGAATGGTGAAGTAGAGTCTTATGTCTCATTGTCCAGGCTGTCTTTTATAGACCAAAAGCATTTGAATAAAAAAGGTAAGTATGTTTTTAAAAAGACAGAAAGCCATTATGTGGGTTATGCTCTTTTTACTCCAAGGTATTTAGCAAACTTACATGATAGATTAAGAATATATCCTGTTAAAGCAGGTCTTAATGATCATTGTGGTATGTTTTTCTTGGGTAAGGATAAGAAGATAATCTGTGATGACTTGACGATTAGTCCTTATACATTAAAGACATTACGCTCTCTTTGTGACTTATTGCAAGCTAATGTGGTTTTAAAAAAGGGGTAGTACCCTCCACCTTTAGCTGGGTAATAGCAAGTTATATCAAGGCGGTCCCATCCCGCAAAACCTGGTGAGGGCTTTGATGCCCCGCCAACCATAAAGCATAGCGGTTCCGAGCACCGGAGGGCGGTTACATCCCTAATCCCTATGGTAGGGATTTAGGGCTTGGGTATAGGGTAAGGACCCCCTCTTCGCAAGAGGGGGACAGGGGAGTCGAAAAAATACAAAATAAGGATCTTACGTTATGAACATAGAAGAAAAAAAGGCAGGTAAGGAAGCAGAATCATTTTGTGTGTTGTAATGTTTAGTCATAAGCCAAGTATAGGTTAATAAATGCATTTTTTCTCTTAAATCTTTGGTGATTACGAAATTAAATCGTACTTTTGTCGCTATATTAGCAATAAAGCTATATTAGCAATAAAAACGTATGATTATGGCAAACGACAATAATATACAGCCTGTAGCTGATGATTCACAGATAGTACTTTATCAACCAGATGATAGCATTAGGTTGGAGGTGAAACTGGATCAAGATACGGTTTGGCTTACCCAAGCACAGATGACAGAGTTGTTTCGTACAACTCGTAACAATATAACTATGCATATTCGTAACATCTTTAAGGAGAAAGAGTTAGACGAAAAATCAGTATGTAAGGAATCCTTACATACTGCCGCAGACGGCAAAAGATATCGTACTAAAATCTATAATTTGGATGTTATAATCTCTGTAGGCTATAGAGTAAAGAGTCCGATAGGAACCCGTTTCCGTCAGTGGGCGAATGCAGTTATAAAGCAATACCTTCTCCAAGGTTATTCCGTGAATCGTCACTTGATAGCCCTACAGGAGAATATGGACAAGCGTATGACCCATATTGAGGATGTCCAGGCTAAGCAGCAACAGCAGCTTGATTTCTTTATTCGGACTTCCACCCCTCCTGCAGAGATGGTCTTCTTCGAAGGTGATTTCTACACAGCAAGAGTTGCTTTGGAAAATTTGGTTCGTTCAGCCAATCATCGGGTAATCATCATAGATGGCTATGTTTCATCGCTAACCCTGAGTGTGTTAGATGTTCGTAAACCGGAAGTTTCAGCGACAGTTTATACTGTAGGTGTAGGTCAAGGAATGCAACGTCTCATGGATGAGCATGACCGCCTATTCCCCAACAATCATATTGACATCCGAAAATGGCGTAATGAGTCTCATGACCGCTGGCTTATCATAGATGACAGCCTCTATCACTGTGGTCATTCATTAAATGCCAATGGCGGTCATAAGATTTCCGCCATAACCCTGATGGGAACCTCTCCTGAGGTAATCCTATCAAAAGTAGAATAAAAACAATATTCCTCATTCGAGTGACGACAAGTGCAGAGCGATACTGCAATGAGGAACAAAATAAAAAAAATGGCTACCCGTTACTATATTACATTCCATTCATCGACTTACGATACAACGAAGAGATATTCTTCTTGTTTACAGATACTTTCGAAAGACAATATCGTGGCTATTGGACAAGATATAGCCTTGAAGATTCCAATGTCTTGGTCGAAAGAGAAGATGGCAGATTATATATCATCCTATGTCGTATCACATCCCGAAGAAATGGTATCGATATTAGATGATGAGGAAATAGTCCTTGCTCACGATATCATATCAGGCGGCAAGGGAAATGTTCTTTGGAAACGTCACTTGCTCAAATATCATCATTTGAAATGTATGGTTTGGGTAGTGGTCAATACAGCAAACAGAGGCAAGGATGGATTTGTGATGCTGGATGAGATAAGCGAGTCATTTACTTCCTATATCGAGCAGCGATATGCTGCAGCTAAAGTGAACGTGGAGGCTGCTAAATCAAAACCTGCTCAATCACGTTTTTATCTCAGAAACCTGAAATCAAAACTGGATGGTCTGGATATAGACCAGCTCAAGTATCTTCATCTCCTTTTTGAGATGAACTACATGGAGGATTGCCATTTCTGGTTCCGTGATGAATGGTTTGTGGATGGCTACTACGAATGCTATAACGATTGGTATCGCAATGACTGCAAGGACATCCCGTATGATTTGAATCAGATGGTTTTTGATATCCTGGAAGAGTGGAAGGAGCGAGGCTATAAGGAATATCGACCAGCGATGGAAAGCATCAAGAAATGGTGTAGTTGCAAATGGAATAAGTTTGAGTCAGATCATCAATCCGAAGTTTCTGCCGCTTTTGATGCTGCAATAGTTCATGAAGAAGAGTGGGAAGTTTCTCGAAGTCTGTTCCCATTCATTCATAATGTACATGAGTATATCCGCAACAAGCAATATCAGGAAGCCGTTTCTTTAATTTTCTGTTTGTTCGACCATTTAGGTAAGGCATGTAGAAAACATGAAAGGTGGTTTGATTCATATTGGTGTGGTGGAGTTCAGACAAGTGTCGTTCTATTTTTAGATGTACTGCGCCATCTGTATTGTCATTTGCGTCAACATCCAGATATTCCTTGGCAGACGAAGGAAGCAATGGATTTCCATCTGTTGCTGACCAATAAGCATCATCGTCTTTTTGGCGACCTGGAGTTAGCCTGGGGTGATTCTCGTATGGAAGATATGCTTAACGACGATAGTCCCTATTGCGACTATAGCAATATGGAAGATGAACTATATGGGTATCTGGAGAGGATGATAGGGCAAAGTCAGCCCCAATAGAGTATCGAGCTCTTAAAGACAGGTGGGGCAAATCTTTACGATGTTGAAAAAATAGATGAGGTGAAGGAGTGAGCTTAGCAATCCTTCACTCTAAAAGATAACGCAAACGAGCGCAATGAAAGCTGGCTTTCAAATTGCCGAGTGCAGCTTATCTTCTGCAATAACGATACAAGAATGACTTTTTTCAAAAAACTGATAGGTGTAACTACTTATAATAAAGTGGGGACGCTGTATTGGTGATATACAAACCAATTGCATAGAGTATAGCTTACTTTATTGAGCACTAATTTACAACATATAAAAAGAAGTATATAATGAATAAAAGAGACTTAATAAGAGATTTGATTAATTCTTTGGCTCATGATGAGCCTATGAGTAAAGTCATGATGATGGCACAAGCAGTTTCTTTTGAACTATACAACAATCTTTTTTCAGATTGGGTCCGTAAGGAACAAAGAGGATACCATAATTGCAAGGATAAAGACATTCCGCAATATCGTGACATTCCTTGTATTCTCCGTGCCGACATATTTATTCCATTTAGAGGCATGATGACAAATTTCACCATACCAGCAGACATTATAAAAGAAGCACATGTGCGTAATTTTGTATCATCAGTAAAACTCCCACAGTCTTTAACGGAATTAGAACAAATTCATAGCCAAAATGGAGGGGGAGATATTAAATTAGGTGTACCAGGCAGTATATTCCCTTTTTTAGACAGGTATTTAGAAACAGGTAACGTACAAAGAGCTTATAGATCTGTGTCCGCAACAGTACCATCTGCAATTATAAATACAGTGAAAGCAAAAATGTTGGATTTCCTTTCTTATATGAATAGAGAGATTGATTTGGATGTAGATTTCCATGATGAAAAAATACAAGAACATCTAACCAACCTTTTTAAAAAATACATTTGGAATGAGTAATTATAAGATGTACCAAGTCTTTGTTAGTTCTACTTATGAGGACTTAAAGGATGAACGTAATAAGGTTCTTCAGGCTTTGTTGCGCATAGATTGTATTCCTATTGGGATGGAATACTTTAATGCAGCTGATGAAGACCAGTTTACCGTTATAAAAGATTTAATATCATCTTGTGACTATTATGTTTTGATCTTGGGAGGAAAATATGGTAGCATTGAAGAAAAAAGTCAAAAAAGTTACACTCAATTGGAATATGAGTATGCAAAATCCCAGAACATTCCAACCATTGCATTTTTCAGAAAAGACCTCCAAACATTGACAGGGGATAAATTAGAGCAAGATATAAATAAAAAAGAAAAGTTAGAGGCATTTACCAATACTGTAAAATCCCAATTATGTATGGCATATACAAATGCCGATAATCTGGCTCTAAATGTAATAACAAGTCTGTCAAAACTTAAAATTTCGCATCCTCGTAGTGGTTGGATACATGGTGATTCTGTAGCATCCAACGAAGCAAACCAAAAGATACTTGATCTTCAGCGTGAGAATGAAGTTCTGAAAAAGGAAATTGCTTCCTATCAAGTTGGTGAAAAAGAAAAGCAAAAGAGCTACCAACAAGGGGAGGATGAATTAAGGCTTGTTATTCATTCTTGTAATGCAAGCAATCCCTTTGGAATTGAATTGAGTGAAAAGCCTATAGAGTTTTCTCTTTCTTGGGATATGATTTTCAAAATAGTTGGTTCTTCTTTCATCTCCCCAGTTCAAACTAATATGGCGATAGAAATGGTTGATAAACTAATTTGTAGATTTAAGGAAAGCGATGAAAATAGTTCTTTAGATGTACAATGTGCCCAAACTATACTTTCTCAATTCTACGCATTGGGTTACCTGGAATTACAGACTGGTGAAGTATTCCAGAGTGGAGTTATGTCTTATTATGTATTGACAAAATATGGCATTAAACACTTAGTCGAATTGTCAGCTATAAAGAAATAAACTCTTATACGTTAATGAAAACATTTCGTTACATCGCTATATGGCATGAATATTAGATTATTGTTAATTTGTAAGTTTATATAGGACTATAACCAAGGCGGTCCCATCCCGCACAATCTGGCGAGACCTTTGATTGGTCCGCCAACCTTATAGCGTAGCGGTTCTGAGCACCGGAGGGCGGTTACATCCTCTCGTTCCTGAGGAAAGAGAGGCTTGGTGAGAAAGGTGGAGCTCTCCTTGTAGGAGAGACGGAGAGGTAGAAAAAACTCCTTCTTTAACGGTAAGGAAGGACGGGTAGGTTTTCGAAACAAGTTATTGATCAATAAATAATAATAATATGAAAGGAATAGTATTAGCAGGTGGAAGCGGAACACGCTTGTATCCTATCACAAAGGGTATCAGCAAACAGCTGATACCAATCTTTGATAAGCCGATGATATATTATCCAATATCAGTATTGATGTTGGCAGGTATCCGTGAGATACTCATTATTTCAACACCATTTGATTTGCCAGGCTTCAAGCGCCTCTTAGGCGATGGAAGTCAGTTAGGTGTCAAGTTCGAGTATGCTGAGCAGCCATCACCAGATGGCTTAGCCCAAGCCTTCATTATCGGAGAGAAATTCATTGGTAATGATTCCGCTTGCCTCGTATTAGGCGATAATATCTTCTATGGTGCAGGATTAAATCAGATGCTGCATCAGGCAGTAGTGGATGCAGAACAGAATAACAAAGCTACAGTCTTTGGTTATCGTGTAAGCGACCCAGAGCGATATGGTGTGGCAGAGTTCGATGAACAAGGCAATTGTCTCAGCATTGAGGAAAAGCCTGAACATCCAAAGAGCAACTATGCAGTGGTAGGCTTGTACTTCTATCCTAACAAGGTGGTAGAAGTGGCTAAGCATATCAAGCCATCCGCTCGTGGTGAGTTGGAAATCACCACCGTAAACCAGGAGTTCTTGAAGGATAAGCAGTTGAAGGTACAGACCATGGCAAGAGGATTTGCCTGGCTCGATACCGGAACTCATGATTCTCTTTCTGAAGCATCCACCTTTATTGAGGTCCTGGAGAAGCGCCAGGGCTTGAAGGTAGCTTGTTTGGAAGGAATCGCATACCGTCAGGGTTGGATTACCGCAGAACAGTTGAGAGAGAATGCTCAGCCTATGCTGAAGAATGACTATGGCAAGTATCTCCTTTCAATACTTGAAGAGAAAAATCAAACACTAAAAAAGAATTTAGAATTTTAAGCAGTAAATAATTATGGCAGGTGAAATGCCTGGGGCTTATTTTATAAGCTACTTTTCGGCTCTTGGTATGGAGCCTGCCTTTCTTAAAATATAAAACGATGAATATAATCAAAACTGATATTGAAGGCGTTCTCATAATTGAACCACGCCTCTTCCGCGACTCTCGTGGCTACTTCTTCGAGAGCTTCAGCGAGCGAGAGTTTGAAGAGAAGGTTGCCCCAATCCTGGGACATAGTGTTCACTTCTGTCAAGACAACGAGTCTATGAGCAGCTATGGCGTGATGCGAGGTCTGCACTTCCAGCGCCCACCTTACACACAAAGCAAGCTGGTACGTTGCGTAAAAGGTAGAGTGCTCGATGTAGCAGTAGATATTCGTAAAGGCTCACCAACCTATGGCAAGCATGTGGCTGTAGAGTTAACCGAAGACAATCATCGTCAGTTCTTCATTCCAAAGGGCTTTGCCCATGGTTTCGCTGTTCTCTCAGAAACAGCAGTCTTCCAATACAAGTGTGATAACTTCTATCATCCAGAGGCAGATGGAGGTATCAGCATCCTCGATGATTCCCTCGGTATTGATTGGAAAATCCCAACAGAACATGCCAATCTCTCAGAGAAAGATACGAAGCATGCCATGCTGAAGGACTTTGATTCTCCATTCGATATCAACGTGGATTTGTACAAGTAAGAGTCTTATGTCAGATAAAGAATTTTTAGAGCGAATGCTCTTGATGCTCCTATAAGGCTTTAAGACATTTATACTCTGCGTGCCAAAAGAAACAAGATAATGCAATGAATAAAGAAGAAAGAAATGCTTTTCGAAAGGAAATGTTAGGTAAGTTAGAAGAACATTGGGCTAAGAGTAATAGACCTGAAGACGACCTCTTCTATTACCATCCTTCCGAAGATAAAATAGTCCTCTCGCATGCCCTGTTCTGGGTAATGACCCAAAACATAAAAGGAAAGGTAGGAAAGGAAAAGTACCTCTTGCTTCTCCGCCAATATCAGGAAGAGATGCTTGAAGCCTACTTGACGGAATCAGAAGACTTCAAAGATCTGTTGCACTATTGCAACATCATATACAATCTCCTTCCGATAATGCTTCGAAGCACGTACGACTTCCATACCCATTTAGATGCTCGCAAGCTAGCCGCCATAACAATCGTTGCTGGTGGTTATGGTGGCGACATGCCCGAAGACCAGGCTTACGACCTCCTCGACGATATAGACTTCTATTATAATAAGGTGAAGTGTCGCAAGATAGAAAAGCTCTTGCCTGTATTGAACAAATTGGTGATAGAAGAGCAAAAGTTACTATAATTTTAGTTATATGGGAAAAATAATTTCTACATATGGTACATCAATCGACACTTTTTTTGTCTATTCTGAGAGTGGTGTTGATAATGTTGAAAACTGAATCATTACATAAAATAATGCATCATGAATAAACCAAATGAAGAATTATTACAGAAGTTTGAAGCTTTTCAAGACTTTATGCATGCACCAAAATATACAAAAACGCCCATAATAATCAAAGAAAAACGTCCACAGCACGAAAGTTCTTTGGAATATAATAAATCTTTAGATTGTGCTGTTCCTTTTGGAAACTCGTATATTTCTATAGAAGTAAAAAATGGCGATTCTAGTAATTTTAGTGCTAAACTTATGACAGATGAAATAGCCAGTAAGATGATTTTGAGATATGACTCAGCAGGTGCTACTCATCGTAATAATTTCAAAGACATACCTTTGTTGGAACAACGTGTTACGACACCTCATATACATCGGTATGATAATCAAGGGCGTTTGATAGCTGAGAAAACAGATGATATTTTAAAGAATCCAAAAGTTGCATCTGATATTAAATATGGTTTTCCTATATTTTGTAAGGAAGGAAACATTTTTGGAGAGTTAACAACGATTTGTCCTCAGATACAGGTAGGTGAACAGCCTGCTATTCCATTTGAACCTATGGTGATAGACCCATGTGAAGGTGTTGTTTTTTAATAGAGAAATTTGTTATGGATGAGTTGATACGAGATATAATTAATACGTTTTCTGCTTTGTGGCAAATCAAATGTGTTGGAGAAAGTTATGAGATTATAACTCCTGTGCCAACTTCAAACGACATGTTTGTCTCTGTTTTCCTTACGTTTAGGGGAGATGAATATATTGTGACTGATGCAGGATGGTTAGATTCTGGTGTTTATGATATAGATGAAATTGGAGACACTATCTATAAGAAAATAATGACATATTATCAAGAGTGTTATGGTATAAAAACTGTCAAATCTCGTAATTTAATATATTATTTTAAAAAGACTGATAAAGCATATCTTGTACCCAATTTGATATTTGATGTTTCTGCATTTATTAGTGGAGTTGTTAGCACCTCTTGTGCAGAGATAGCTCAAACGGTAGATAAGTCTTATAATATCTTTACGAAAAGAGCGCATTCTTATCTTCGGACTTTCATACCAAATGATAATTTCTTATCCAAAAGAGAAATAAAGGAAATCTTTCCGGCATTATCATTTGGTGCAGCAATTAAGGGTCATAATGGAATCTCCTTACTCAATTTCGCAACAGGTTCAAATGATAGCTATTATATAAATAGTTTGTGTAAATCACAGACTTCATTTGAGATGGTACAGAAGGCTGATTTACAAAATCATTTTAATAACAAGATTCTGCTTTTGGATGATTTGAAAAAATCATTAACATCAACAAAAGTTGGGGTATATGTAAAGTTTGTCCGTGATAAACAAATTTGTGATATTGATATGTGGAGTAACAGAGATATATTGAAAGAAAAGATAGTTGTATAAAATTAATCTTAAATATTCGTAGAGTCTTAAAATGGTTATTAAGTCGTGAATGATTTTAAAGATATAAAAGTGGCGAGTACCAGTTCTGTAGATCTGTGTATCTCTTTCTGCTTGTTCAAGTTCAATGGAAGTGCAACTAGTGTTAAAGCCTCTCTTTGTGCTTAAGTTGTGGATAGAAAATATAAATGTTTTAGTGTAAAGAATTTATTTCAAATGAAGAAAATAGTATTATTTAATCATAAAGGAGGAGTTAGTAAAACTACAACAACTTTTAATCTAGGTTGGATGTTTGCTGAAAAAGGTAAGAAAGTGTTGTTGGTTGATGCTGATCCTCAGTGTAACTTGACTTCTTTGTTTTTAGGTGATTCATTTGATGAATATTATGAGAATGAAGATACTAAGGGACAAAATATAAAAGATGGAGTAAAATCTGCTTTTGAAGGTAGACCAGAACCAATAAAGCCTTTGACATGTAAGTCGGCTATTCGTAATGGAAATCTGTATCTGCTTGCAGGTCATATGAATTTTTCGGAATATGATGCTCAGTTAAATTTTGCTCAGAATGCTTCAAATGCATTGACATCTTTAAAGAGTTTACCGGGAGCATTGAATGATTTGATTGAGAAAACAGCAACGCGTTATAATATAGATTATGTTTTCATAGACTTGAATCCTGGTTTAAGTTCTATAAATCAAAATTTATTTTTAATAAGTGACGCTTTTGTTATTCCAACTAATCCTGATACATTTTCTTTAATGGCCTTGAAGAGTCTTTCTCGAATATTGCCGAATTGGGTAAAATGGAAAAATCATAATATGGAGCTATATCGAGATTCTGCATATCCATTGCCTGAAAGTACGCCAAAGTTTGCTGGTGAGATAGCGCAGCGTTTTAATATTCGTAATGGTCAGGCAACAAAGCCGTATAAAGAAAAAATTGAAGAATTGACGGACCTTGTAATTCACACTCTTGCTCCTTCGTTTGCGTCTTGTAATATGATATTTCCTCAAATTCAATATGAGAATGCAGGTATCGGTACTGATTATAAACTTGCAGAGATAAAAGATTTTCAAGGATTGTCTCCTAAAAGTCATAAGGCTCATGTTCCTGTATATGCTTTAACGGATGAAGAGCTTGATGCTAAAGGTGCGGCATTAGCTGGTATGCAAGATAACAGACAAGTATTCAGAGACCTTTATTCCGACATGTCAGATAAGATAATTGCTCTAATTAATGGATGAAATTTATAATGAATTTGAACGAACTATTGCTCAGATACGACAGACAAATGATGTTTATAAATACTTGAAAGATGTAGTAAAACTCAACGATGCTTGGATTGATGATATATTGCGTTCTCAAATAGTTAATGTCATTAGCGCATTGGATCGTTATCTTCATGAAAAGGTTAGAAAAGGAATTTGTGATATGTTTTTAGGTAATAGAGCTATTACAAATAAATTTAAGAGTTTCTCGGTGAGTTCTGATACGGTTTTAAGGATATGGGGTGATTCTTCATTGACGGTTATAGATAGGGAAATATTGATAAACGAGGTTGTAATCCAGAGTTTGAAGACTTTATCTTTTCAAAAAGCTATTAAAATAAAAGATGCCTTGTCTTATCTTTGGGATGAACCGCATAAAATGGTTGTTATTGCTAAAGAAATGGAGGTACCTGGAATCACTGACAATGATAAGCAGCGTTATCTAACTCAAAAGCTTGATTTGTTGGTTGAACGCCGAAATCAGATAGCTCATGAATCTGATATTTATTTTGGTGTGAAAAGAGGTATTTGCCAAGATGATGTAATAGATGCTATAACTTTTATAGAAAAATTTGTATCATGCTTAAATGAACATATCTGATTTTTTTCTAATATATATTGATATCTAATTACTTAGAGAACCTATTAAAGTAGTTAAGACGTTATGTTAAAATGTGAACTAAAATAAGGCGGTCCCATCCCGCACAATATGGCGAGACCTTTGATGGTCCGCCAACCTTATAGCGTAGCGGTTCTGAGCACCGGAGGGCGGTTACATCCCTAATCCCTATGGTAGGGATTTAGGGCTTGGGTATAGGGTAAGGACCCTCCCGTTGGGGAGGGACAGGTGGGGCATATATAGCACAGTAGTGCGGTTACATCCTCTCGTTCCAGAGGTTTCTCCTAGAAGGGGAACCGAAGGGGGGTAAATACTATTGAAGAGAGGCTTGCTGAAAAAGGTGGAGCTCTCCTTGCAGGAGAGACGGAGAGGTAGAAAAAGGCCATCTTTAATGGTAAAGAAGGACGGAATGATTTTGAATAAAGTAATGAATGATATTGTAGATATAAGAAAGCCTTTAGATATTCTGAAGAATGCTTTGTTGGATAGTTGCCCTGGCAACCACCTTGATGTGTTGGAGAAATGGTTCGTTAATTTGGATCAGCGTTTGTTGGTTGCTCAAACAGATATAACTAACATAGCCTATCTGAAAAACGAATGTGCTAAGGAAATCAATGAAGTGATACATTCACGAAGGGATGTTAGGGAGATTTCAAATATAGTTTCAGTTTATTCTTTTGCTATCAATGAACTTAAGAAGTTGTCTGGAGTAGGATTTGAGAATTTAGCCCCTGATTGGGCTACAGCTTTCTATGATTCTGCAAAAGACTCATCTGATGAAGAAATACAAGTGCTATGGGGAAAAATTCTTGCTGGTGAAATCGCTCATCATGGTAAGTTTTACAAAAGAACTTTATCTATATTGCAGAATATGGAGTCTATAGAGGCTAAGCATTTTGTAGAATTGGTTCCATTGTTAATTGCAAAAGAAACTGTTCCTGTCTTTATTTTTCAGAACAATGAGTTCTTTCAATATAATGATTTACGGACATTGATGGATTGTGGAATCGTAAATTCTAGTGAAGGAACATCTACATATAAGTTGGACGATATGAAAATATCTGGTTTCAATTTAGTGGCATTGAATAATGATGTAAATGAAATTAGTATAGATAGCTTTTCATTGACAGATGCTGGTTTGCAGTTATGTCAGTTGATAGATTGTAACCATGCAGATGAAAACTACGTGAAGCAATTAGCTGAGCGTTTGTCAAGGAGTCAAGGGAAAGTAATCGGATATAAGAAATTTGAATGACTATTTAGGAAGAGAATATGTATCAGATAAGGATAGATTGTTTTGATGAAACGTTAAAGGGGATACGGACTCTGTTTGAGTACGATTTCCAATCAAAAGATCAAGTTTTGGAAAATGTAATTTTACCATACTTAAAAGGAGATTTGTTCATTTTTGCAGGCGCAAAAATAGGTGATCAAAATATCAGGAAAGTAGAGATCTATGAAACAGATAAGACGATAAAGCAAACTGTTGATGAGGCGAATTATGCAAACCAAATGTTTATTCCATATACTAGGAAAAACATTTTGTGCGATAATGATTTGTCCAATGTCACCCGACTGCTTATTCAAGAAGGATCAGAAATCTTACGGCAGCAAGAAAAGAATGAGAAGAAAGAAGAAAAGCTGCAAACAAAGAAGCCAATGCTCTTTATAAGTCATTCTTCTGAAGATGAAGCAATAGCCTCTTCTTTAGTTACTATGTTGCGAACATTAGGATTCAATAAAAGAAACCTGTTTTGTAGTTCTGTTCCTGGGTACGATATTCCAGAGGGTGAAGATATTTATGATACTCTTGCAACAAAGTTCCTGGAGTATGATATTTACGTAATCCTCTTGTTGTCGAAGAACTATTATGATAGTGTAGCCTGCTTGAATGAGATGGGAGCAACGTGGGTACTGAAAGCAAAGTATTCAACCATAGTTTGCCCAGGCTTTACTGTACCAGAGATAAAAGGAGCTGTTAATCCTAGAAAGATGGCAGTTGTGCTAGATGATTCAAAGCGAGTAAACGGTAAGCTGAATCAGCTGAAGGATCATTTGATAGAGTTCTTTCATTTACCAGAGGTTGAGGATGATACCATTTGGGAGAATGATAGAAATAAGTTCTTGAAATCAATAGAAAAGAAAAAGTAAATGTCAAATCAAACATCAAATAATAATAAACGAATAGCGAAGAATACCTTGCTTCTTTACTTTCGAATGCTCTTTATGATGGTGGTGTCGTTATATACGAGCCGAGTCATATTGAATGCATTGGGTGTAGAGGATTTTGGTATCTATAATGTGGTTGGTGGTGTGGTTGCGATGTTTTCTGTTATATCAGGATCTTTGTCAGCTGCCATAAGTCGATTCATTACCTATGAGTTAGGAAAGGGTGATCAAAGTAAACTCAACAGGATATTCTCAGCCTCGGTAACGATACAATTATTGTTGTCATTGATTATTGTTGTATTGATCGAATCTGTTGGAGTGTGGTTCTTAAATACAAAGATGACAATACCGATGGAAAGAATGACGGCAGCTAATTGGGTTCTGCAATTTTCCATTATAACATTTGTCATCAATCTTATTAGTATACCATATAATGCTGCAATTATTGCACATGAAAAAATGTCTGCTTTCGCCTATATCAGCATTTTGGAAGCCGTAGGTAAGTTGGTGATAGCTTTCTTGATTATGTGGTCGCCGATAGATAAGTTAATCTATTATGCAGTTCTTATGTGTCTTGTTGCCATCATTGTTCGTTTTGCTTATGGTCATTACTGTACAAAGCATTTTGCAGAATGTAACTATCATTTTCATTGGGATAAAGAACTTTTGAAGAATATGTTTGGATTTGCAGGATGGAACTTTATAGGTGCTTCGTCAGCGGTATTAAGAGATTCAGGTGGCAATATTGTACTTAATATGTTTTTTGGCCCTTCTGTTAATGCGGCAAGGGGCATTGCAAATCAAGTGAATAGTGCTATAACTGGTTTTGTTCAGAATTTTATGACGGCATTAAATCCTCAGATTACTAAATCCTATGCTTCTGGGGATAGGGAATATATGATGACCCTTATCTTTCAAGGTGCTCGATTGTCCTTTTATATGCTTCTGTTGCTTTCGTTACCAGTATTTATCAATACGCATTATATCTTGGTGATATGGTTGAAATTGGTTCCGGAACATGCCGTGTTGTTTGTTCAGTTGATATTGATTTTTGCCATGTGTGAATCCATATCAAATCCTCTGGTTACAGCCATGCTTGCCACTGGTCAAATTCGAAATTATCAAATCATAGTTGGTGGATTACAAATGTTGAACTTGCCAATATCCTATGTTTGTCTTAGGTTGGGATGTATTCCTGAGAGTGTTTTAATTGTTGCTATCGTTATTTCTCAGAGTTGCTTAGCAGCTCGACTTTATATGTTGCGTAGTATGATAGGACTTTCTTCTATTCAGTATATAAAGAAGGTTTATTTTAACATAATTGTAGTTGCGTTGTTGGCGGTGGCAGTTCCAGGTTTACTCTCTAAATATCTGGAAGAATCATTCCTCTCGTTTGTCATATTATCTTTTGCTGCCATAGTTTGTACGATAATTGTAGAATTCTATGTTGGTTGTAATGGTAAGGAGCGTGAGTTTGTTATAGATAAAGTTAAAAATATAAAGAATAAAGTAATAAAGAAATGATACAGATAAATAATCCAGCAGATTGTTGTGGTTGTACGGCTTGTGCCAGTATATGCGCTCATGATGCTATAACAATGAAGCCAGATGCACTTGGGTTTTTATATCCTGAAGTGGATAAGGAAAAGTGTGTGGATTGTGGCTTGTGTGAGAAGGTTTGTGCCTTCAATGCTCATTATGATACTAGTTTGAATCTCGAAAAGCCACTGGCCTATGGTGCTCGCCATAAGGATATGAATGAAGTTGAAACCAGTCGTAGTGGTGCAGCTTTCATTGCTATTTCTGATTATATATTAGAACAAGGTGGAGTAGTTTACGGTGCTGGTTACACTGATCATTTTCGCGTGGTTCATAAGCGTGCTACTACCAAAGAAGAACGTGATGAGTTTAAAGGTAGTAAGTATGTGCAAAGTGATATGACCGATGTGTTTCGTCAGGTAAAGAAAGATTTACGTAATGGATTGACGGTGTTATTCTCAGGTACTCCTTGTCAAACGTCAGGCTTGAATTCTTATGTTGGCAAGCGATTGAGAGAGAATCTATTCTTGGTTGACATCGTTTGTCATGGCGTTCCAAGTCCATATATGTGGCGAGATTATATAGCTTACCTTGAGAAAAAACAAGGGTCTCCAATTGTATGGGTGAATTTCAGAGATAAACAAAAGTATGGTTGGGCTGCCCACCATGAAACATTTAAATTTAAAAATGGGGGGGCAAAATGAGCTTTACATTTCTATTTTATAAACATATTATGTTCCGCAAATCCTGCGGAAATTGTCATTTCGCCAATACCAAGCGCCCAAGCGATATTACCATAGCCGATTTTTGGGGATGGGAAAAGACGGATCAAAATTTCAATGCAGACAACAAGGGTATTTCATTGGTCCTCTTGAACACAGAGAAAGGACGTAAACTTTTTGAAGCAGTCAAGGATAGAATGGACACGTTTCCTGCAAACCTTGAAGATTGTTTGCAGCCTAATATGGAGCATCCTTCTGAAATTCATCCACAACGAGACCTTTTTGAAAAGGAATATGCAAAGAAAGGTTTCAAGTATGTATATTTCAAATATGGTGAAGAAGGTTGGAGATATAAGTTTAGTTCTTTGTTTAACAGATTGTGTAATAAATTAAAGAAACTATCATATAGATGAAAAAAAATAAATTGTTGTGGCTTTTTGAACTGGTCATATTCTTAGATATGATTAATGGAGCCTATCCATGGTTTTTTTGGAATGTGAAAGCTAGTTATTTGAATTTGTTATTTGCTGTAATTTCCATTTTATATTTAAAAATAAATGGGATAAAACTACAGATGTCAAATTATGGTGTTGGACTACTTTTGTTGTTTGCTAGTACCTTCTTTAATGTAAATTCAGCTTCTGTTTCAGAAAGAATATTTCAGCTTTTGTTCTTTGTTCCAATATGGGTATTGACTTGTGATGTTCGAAATAGCCAAAGAATTTTTACAATGACGGCTAAATGGCTTTCTATACTATTAGTGCCTTCTATAATTTTACACTTGCTTTTCTTGGCAATAGGATTTCCGCCGTCTGTTATTATAATAAATGAGAACGCACCTGACAACTATGTTTATTTTAATTATTTCTTCTTGATAAAAAACATAGTGATGGAAGATTATCAAATTCGTTTTTGTTCTATCTTTCTTGAGCCTGGATATATAGGAACATTGTTGTCTTTTTTACTTTATGTAGGTAAATTTGACTTTAAAAAACGATATAATTTGATATTATTAGTAGCATTGTTATTAACAATATCTTTAGCTGGTTTTGTTATTTCTGCTATGGGATGGGTTTTCATAAAGTTGCAGGAGGGCAAGTCTATTAAGCGGTTGTTTTATATATTAGCTGTTCTTGGGTGTATTTATTGGGGAGGCATTAGCTATAATGGAGGTCGCAATGTTTTGAATGAAAAAATATTGTCTCGATTGCAATATGATGAGGATAAAGGTATTTCTGGAAATAATAGAACATCCCATCTCGCTGATGCATATTTTGAACAATATACTAATAACGGACAAATCTTGTTTGGGGTTGGAAACCAAACAATACGAAAAATCAATGGAGGTTCTGCCAAAGGTGCAAGTTTTAATGATCAAATTAGAGGCGCAGGCTATAAGATATTTTTTATGCGAAATGGAATCGTGCAAGCTTTAATTATCCTTATTGGTTATATGTATATAATGAGAAAGTCGAATAGAAAATATTCAGTTTGCTTTCTATTATTGATAATTATAACGTTTATACAAGCTTCTTATCCCTTGTCTTCGTCTTGGCTAATACCATTTGTTTTTGGTTGTCTTTTAAATAAGAAAAAATATGAAAATAGGAATACTGACATTTCATCGTGCTCATAACTATGGTGCTGTTTTGCAGTGCTATGCTTTACAAGAACGATTAAAAATGGCAGGATATGATGTCTCTGTTATTGATTATAGACAGCCTGCCATTGAAAGAGCTTATAAATGTTTCGATGTTTTATACTTGTTGAAGAATGTTTTTCATTTGAAGAAGGTATATACTTATCTTAAAGAATTTGGCAACAGAAGACAAACTAGTGTTGTTTTTGAAGACTTTTCTTCTTTGTTTACTAAAACAGAAGCTTGTTCTGCCTCTTCTTTACCCAAAAATTTTGATGCGTACATTATCGGGAGTGATCAACTTTGGGTACCCAAATGGACTGGTGGTGAACTTGATAAAGTTTACTCTGGTCGATTTGTCAGAAATGAAACTTCAAAATTGTATTCCTATGCAATCAGTATAAATGAAACTTCAATAAATAGTGTTTCTGCGCAACATTGGCTGGAAATTGCGAATAATTTTAGTGTACTTTCATTTAGAGAAGAATCTATGGCGCAACAGATGAGCACCATTATACATAGAGAAATAAGGACTGATATTGACCCAACACTTCTTTTGAATTCAGAACAATGGAGTAAAATAACAAATGATTCTTGGAAGAACGAGAAGTATTTGTTGGTTTATCATTTACCAGGGCGATTTAACGGCATGAACAATGAAGAGTTTATGGCAAAAGTAGATAAAATTGCAAACAGAATGCAATGTAAAGTGATTTCTTTGTATCCTATGAAGTATTCTCTATCGGATTTCGTGTCTTTGTTTAAATATGCAAGTGGAGTCATTACATCATCTTTTCATGCAACTGTCTTTTCTTTAATATTTGAAAAACCACTTATGTCTATTGTATTAGATGATGGCTTAGATAATCGCTATGTTAGTTTGTTGGAAAAAGTGCATGCTTCTAATGCCCTAGTTGGAAAAGATATGAATGATGGTGTTTTTCCATCGTTGCAGTATGATGATATACGAAAGTATGTTATTTCGTATGCAAAACCGTCAATTGAATATCTTAATTCTTTTAAAAATATAAAGTTATGAAGATTTTTTATGTGTGCCATATAACTGATTTGAGTGGAGCTTCTAAAGCTTTGCTTAATTTAGTTCAAGTGGTTTCAAAGGATAATGATGTTTATATATTGCTTCCTGAAAATAAAGGATGGCTTGTTGATGAATTGCGAAAGATAGATGTCAAACTCTATTTTGCAAACTATGGTTTAATGTGGTATCCGAGAAAACTTAAGAATTTTTTTAGGTTGCATACAATCAAGGGCATGTGGTATAGCTTGAAAAATATGAAATCAGCAAAAAGATATATCTATAATCTTTTACAAGAGATTCAACCAGATATAGTCCATTGCAATTGTGGTCCTCTGGATATATCTTTAGATGCTTGCTTAAAGCTTTCTATCCCTCATATTTGGCATTTGCGTGAGTATCAAGACAAGGATTTTAATTGCTCCATGTTTTATGGTAAAAGGCATTTTGTAAAGAGACTTCACACAAAAGGCAATTTTAATATAGCAATTACTAATGGTGTATTTGAACATTTTAGTCTTCGTCCATGTGATAGAGTCATATATGATGGTCCTATAGATGTAAATAAAATAGTAAATTGTAGTAAGAAGGATAAAATCGTCTTATTTGTTGGAAATTTCTTAAAAGCAAAGAAACCAGATGTTGCCATTAGAGCATTTTTGAAATTTCATAATGTTGCAACCAATTATATAATGTATATTGTTGGAGCATTTCTGGATGTTAATTATTACAATGAATGCTGCAAGCTTGTTGAAGTGAATGCTGCACAGTCATTTGTGAAATTTTTGGGAAGAAGAGATGATGTGTATGAATTGATGGCTCAATCTGAAATGCTGATTGTTCCAAGCATTTTTGAGGGCTTTGGATTCATTACAGCAGAAGGAATGGCTAATGGGTGCGTTGTTCTTGGAAGGAATACAGCTGGAACGAAAGAACAGTTTGATGTGGGACTTAAAATGACAGGACGTGAAATCGGTTTTCGGTTTACTACGGAAGCTGATTTAGTGCAGTGTATGGAAAAGGTATCAAAAACAGATTGTAGTGGTATGTTAAAAACTGCTAAAAATGTTGTACTCTCAAATTATACACAAGGGATTCATGCTCAAAAAGTGATGGATTATTATAAGAAAATTTTAAAAACGGTCTAAAGAATAATGAATACAATATTAATCTCTCTAATCATAGCGGCAGCCATCCTTTATCTCAAGTGGTTCTTCGCTATCCTCTTTTATCCGCTCATGGCATTATCTGCCTTGGGCAGCCGCCAGAGCACTCCGAAAATAAAGAAAATCATGCGTTTTCCTCTTCGTGTGGCAGAACATTTTCTGAGATTCGGGGGGTAGATTCGTGCTCTTTCAAATTTCTACCATCCCATCCGTACATCTGCGTATATGGCTGTATAAGGGACTGGGTGTGAAAATGGGAATGAACGTAACCATACACTTTCGCACGGAGATGAGATCTCCCGAAAGGCTTACTCTTGGCGATGGCACAATTATCGGTGACAATGCCATATTGGATGCTCGCAGAGGTTTGACCATGGGACGCAATGTCAACCCCTCCAGCAACGTTTCCATCTATACGCTCCAGCATGACCATCGTGACCCTAACTTTGATTGTCCTCCAGAGGATAAGGTGAAGTTCTCGGTAGAGATTGATGACAGGGTATGGTTAGGCTCTAACGTTATTGTTTTGCCAGGAGTGCATATCGGCGAAGGGGCTGTTTGTTGCGCTGGTTGTGTGGTTACCAAGGATGTGGAGCCATATTCAGTAGTGGCTGGCATCCCAGCCAAGAGGGTAAGCGAGCGTCCTCGCAACCTAACGTATAATTTTAAAGGAAAATCTTGTAGATTCTATTGATTCATGAGAGATGAGAAAATAACGATAGCGAAGGCGATTGCCATCATGCTTATGGTGATTTGTCATGCTGGATTGCCACATGTGGGGGGGCAATTTGTGACGATGTTCCACATGCCGCTGTTCTTCTTTGTCAGTGGCTACTGTTTCAAGGATAAGTACCTCAATGATGTGAGGCAGTTTTCCATTAACAAGGTCAAGGGATTGTATGTGCCATTCGTGAAATGGTCGCTGCTCTTCCTCGTGTTACACAATGTGTTCTTCCATCTAAACATTTATAATGATGTATGTGGATGGAAAGGAGTGGTGTCGCTGCTGTATGGTTGGAAAGATGTGGTGAAGAATGTGGCAAAGATAGTTCTGGCTATGAACGAGACGGAGCAACTCTTGGGAGGCTACTGGTTTTTGAAGGAACTTTTCTTGGGGGCGTTCTTGGCCTTGGGCTGTTTTAGGTATCTGAAGAATGACTTCTTAGGGGCTTCGATTCTGCTCTTGATAGCTATCGTGATGTCGTGGTTTGATGTCGAAGTTCCTGCTGTCCATATTGCCTCTCGCACTTTCTTTGCTGGTTTCTTTATCGTTATGGGAAGGGCATATAAGCGGATGAATGTGGATGCAGATAAGTGGCCGATTACGATTATGGCTTTCATTATCGTATCGATGGGTTCTGTTTGGTGTGGCACATCCATGCTGTCTTATTCTGCCATCCAGATATTGCCTTATTCGGTGTGTGCCATTTTGGGAACAATTATGATACTGAATCTGAGTCATCGCCTGAGTCTTTATCAGAACTGGGCTAAGCGATTCTTGATGTTTGTGGGCGACCATACCTTGGAGGTCTTGACGTGGCATTTCTTGTCGTTCAAGCTCGTCTCTCTCCTCATCATCTGGGTGTATGCCTTGCCGATAGAGCAGTTGGCTGGTTTCCCTATCATCAAGGGATATTCCCTTATGTATTGGCCGCTATATTCATTCGTGGGTGTCTGTGTGCCGATAGGTGCATTGTATATTAGAAAACGATTATCATATGAAAGAAAAACAAAATAATTTAGCAATAGTCATCCCAGCCTATAAGTCAACGTTCCTGGCTGCAGCGTTGGATTCCATCGCGGCTCAGACGTGCCAAGACTTTACGCTTTATATTGGCGATGACTGTAGCCCCAACAATCTTGGGGAGATAGTGGACAGGTACAGGGATAAGATTAACTTGGTGTATCGCCGCTTTGATACCAATTTTGGTGGTAAGGATTTGGTAGCACAATGGGAGCGTTGCATTGATATGAGCCAGGGAGAGGAATGGATATGGCTTTTCTCCGATGATGACGTAATGGAAGCATCTTGTGTTGAAAATTTTTATAAAAGTTTACAAGAAACAAATGCTTCCTATGATTTATATCATTTTGATGTGAAGGTTATCAACGATGATGGAAAGATAACAAGTATTCCTAAAAAATATCCTCAAGATTTGGATAACTTCTCTTATTATAAAGGTAAATTAAAAGGCAAATATGCAAGTCTTGTTGTAGAAAACATATTTAGTAGAGATGTTTACCGAAAATATAATGGGTTTAAAAAATTTGATTTGGCTTGGGGAAGTGATACTGCTACATGGGTTTTGTTTTCTGAAAAGAAAGGTTTCCATACGATAAATAATTCACATGTTTTATGGAGATGTGGTAACCAAAATATTTCACCGAATGTTAGTCAACCTATTGCTGTTAGAAAAGTTAGAGCATTGGTCGCTTTTTTCAAATGGGCACATTCGTATTTTAAAGCAAGAAATCAGGCTCATCTTTTCACAAATATGAGAGCGTTTGTAAGTAGAGTTGCAATGTTTAGTAGATATACACCAAAAGAAGTAATAGAAGAATCGATTGTGGAGTTTTGTGAAGGACACAATATATCCTTCTTATGCTTTCTTGTGAGAATATTGGTTAATATAAAAAGATAATATATATGTTAAAGTATATTTCAACCATGGATGCAGCTACTTGTTGTGGATGTAGAGCTTGTGAGCAAGTGTGTGCACACCGGGCTTTATATATGGAATCAAATGAAGAGGGGTTCCTTTATCCTAAATTGGATGCAACGAAATGCGTGAATTGTGGATTATGTGAAAGTGTTTGTCCAATGATGAAGGCTGAAACTGTTCGACAGGATGAAGGTCAAGCTTATGTTGCACAGAATAAGAATGTCGGTGATCTTAAGACGAGTTCTTCTGGAGGTGGCTTTATTGCAATTGCCAAAAAAGTTTTGTCTCAAAATGGTGTTGTCTATGGAGCTGCTTACAAGAATGGACCAAAAGTATGTCATATTAGGGTTGATAAATCTTCTGATTTAGAAAAATTGAAAGGTAGCAAATATGTTCAATCTGATATAGGTGATTCCTATAAACAAGTAAAAAAGGATTTACGAGAGGAACGTATTGTTTACTTTGTTGGTACACCTTGTCAAGTGACTGGCTTAAAGCTTTTCCTGAGAAAGGAATATGATAATTTGCTAACTTCTGATTTAATATGTCATGGAACTCCATCGCCTGAGATTTTCAAGAATATGATTAGCCATGTTGAAGAAAAAATGGATGCTGATTTCGTTGACTATTCTTTTAGAGATAAAAGAGTCCGTGGTTGGAGCTGTTCTTCTTCTTCTTCTTCTTACAAAATGCGCTCTTCAGGCAAGATGAAGTATGTAAATTATTCCAAAGATATGGAGGCGTACTTTAAGGCATTTATTTCAGGTCATCTTATGCGAATGAATTGCTATCAATGTCCATTTGCAAACACTCATCGGTGTGGTGATATAACTTTGGCTGATTTTTGGGGTGTGCGAGAAAGTATTCCTGATTTTCCATTTATTCATCGAGGTGTAAGTTTGTTACTTGTCAATACTGCTAAAGGAGCGAAGGCTTTAGATAGCTTGAAAAATCAGTTTGTTCTGAAGGTAATTCCTATGGATATGGCTGTGGAAACAAATGCGAATTTAAGTCATCCTACACCATTGTCAAAAGACAGAGAAATGAGTTATGATTTGGCATTGAATCATTATCCTGCTTTTCTTGATAAGTATTATGAAGGTAATTATTTTATTAATAACTTGAAGGTACAAGTTGAATATAATATAAGACGTTACCCTTGGTTGTTTTTATTAATCTCTAGAATTAAGAAGTTAATCAAATGAAAGTTTCGATAATAACTATTTTAGATAATACCAACTATGGTACATATTTGCAGGCTCTTGCTACTGGTATGGCTGTTAAGTCACTAGGGTATGAAGTGGAAATTATACATTACACTAGACCATGCATGACACCTAAAGGAAATTCTAAAGCTATTTATGAAGATCGAGGTTTCATCAGATGGTTTTATCGTTGTGTATTGAAATATTCTAGGAAATCTTATCAACTCAAAAAGCTTGATATGGCTTTCTTGAAATGCTATTTGTCTGTAACTTCTGAATATATAGGCTTTAAATCACTTATTGCTAATCCACCTCAGGCAGATGTGTATATTACCGGTAGTGATCAAGTATGGAATAGTTTCTATAATCGAGGAATAGATAAAAGCTATTATTTAGATTTTGTTCCAAAAGGCAAAAAGAGAATAAGTTATGCTGCAAGTATTGGTATGCCTAACTTTCCAGAGAATGAGGTTGATGAAACCAAAAGACTATTAGAAAAATACCAATATATTACGGTAAGAGAATTGTCTGCTAAAAAAATATTGGAAAGTCTTGGGGTAGCATCAGAAGTTGTTCTTGATCCTACGTTGTTGCTGGATAAAGTAGCATGGTCTGAAATAGCAGAAAGGTATGCTTTTAAAGAGTCTGAACCTTATTTGCTGACATATAGTGTAGAATATGGAAAGGAAGACTCTTATATCAAGCATTATGCCAAGCAAATTGCAGAAAAGAAAGGATTGAAATTATATCATATTACATATGGTGGAAAGCCATTTGATAATTATTATGATAAGGTGTTTACTTATGCGACGCCAGACCAATTCCTTAATTTGATGCTTCATGCTTCGTTTATAGTGGTCAGCTCGTTTCATGGAACAGCTTTCTCTATAAATTTCAACAAACCTTTTATTACTGTATCACCAAAGAAGTTTAACAGTAGAGTTATGAGTTTGTTGCAGATTACTGGCTTAGAATCAAGGGTTGTAACTGATGATAGCCGTTCAATTGATAGTTTTGGCGATATTGATTATTTTTCTGTCAATAAAATCCTTGATGGGGAAAGAAAGAAATCGCTTGCAATTTTAAATAAAATGTTAAAAACTTAAAAATGGGTGTGTTTAAAAAAATCGGGGGGGCAATAAATCTCCTTCATAATAAGTGGTTTAGATTGAAACTGAAAAAGGCAAATCCAAAGGAAAGAGCAGAGTTGATGAGAGATAAATTTTATTATCTCGGTAAGAATGTAGAGCTTTATACCATCAATTTTGGAACAGAACCTTATCTTGTGAGCATACATGATAATGTAATCGTTGCTGCTGGCGTTAATTTTGTCAATCATGATGTTAGCGTATTCAATGTGGCAAGATTGCTAGGACTAAGGCGTGGTGATATTGATAAAGTAGGCAGTATTGAACTATTTGAGAATTGCTTCATAGGTACAAGTACTATTTTAATGCCAAATTGCTCCGTAGGTAAGAATTCTGTAATTGCTGCAGGAAGTATTGTAACCAAGCATGTTCCAGACAATGAAGTTTGGGGTGGTATTCCTGCCAAGTTTATAATGACGACTGAGGATTATGCCCATAAGCTTCAAGAAAAGTCGCATAAGTTTCCTTGGATGCCTTTGGAGAAGAAAAATTCAATGAGTGAGAGTGAGCTAATTCGGGCTCGCCAACAATATTTTTTTGAGAAATGATATACGATGACTTGTAAGTTTATTGGACTGTATGATTCTGATTAATCACGTGAATAGGCATTAATAGTTTTAGACAAGTGTTTTGAAATTAAATATGAAACGAACATTAATAGTAGCTACGACCTCATACGCAGGTATGGGACCATATGTAAGTGAAATAGTAAATACATTTTCACCTGAGGATGATGTATATTTCCTCCTTTATGATTATGAAGATAATTTTTTTCAGAAAAACATAAAGAATGAATTGAAATCTCATTGTACGTTCTACAAGAAGGCTAATTCTAGTTGGAATAAACTAAAGTCTATGCTTTTGGGGGACAAGGAGTTTTCCAATCTTGTTTTAGAGTTATGTAGAATTAAAAGTATTAGAGTTGTGCATTATATTTGTGATCCCGCTCCATGTTCGACTGCAAAGATACTGGAAAATAAAGGTATTAGAGTGGTTGGTACAGTACATGATTTAGAAGCACATGAGGCAAAGAAGGCACCTCACAAGATGCTGAGAGCCTGGATAAGTGAAAAGCAAAGACGCAAAAATACTAATTACGGAAAAGTTTTGGTAACTAATGGTAAGGCACAGTATGAAAAGTTGCTGAGTATGTATCCCAATAAAGAGCTTTATTATCATTCTTTTCCTTCTTTGGTAACACTTGAAATAGAAAAAGGTACCGAATACCCTCCAGAACTAGCTAATTTGGATAAACCATATATTTTGTTTTTTGGTAGAATTGAAGAGTATAAGGGAATTTCCTACTTATATGAGGCTTTCGTGAATACTCCTTTACTGAACGAGTATTACTATTTGGTAATTGCTGGAAAGGGGGAAATCGGATTTGAACGAAACAAGAATGAGAAAAATGTCATTTGGATACAACGTTATGTTAAAGATACAGAGCTTAAAGCTATGTATCTAAATGCAAAGTGTGTTGTATATCCTTATATCTCTGCTACACAATCTGGAGTTCTTTCCATTGCTTACTATTACCAGACTCCAGTGTTAGCTAGCGATGTCCCGTTTTTTAAAGAGAATATTGAAAAAACAGGTGCAGGCCTTCTGTTTCAAAATCGTAATGTCGAAGATTTAAAAGAAAAACTTCTAGCTCTGTTAGCACAAGATGTGTCTATGATGAAAGAGAAGGAACTTGAATGCTATAAGAAAAATTATCAAACATCTTTGATAAAAGATAAGTTGTTAGAAATATATCAAAAATAATAGTTATGAATATAAAAGAATTTTACAATTGGGCTTTCGCCTGTGGAGATTGGCAGATAGCCTATAGAAAACGTACGGATAAATCGGACTTTTATGAAGATAGTTTTATCAAAATTCCTAATACAGATAGATATTGGTTTGCTGATCCTATGTTGTTCGCTGATAATGGAAATACATATCTTTTTGTGGAAGCTTTTGATAAAAAGACATATAAGGGAAATGTCGGATTCTTTACAATTCAGAACAATAAGGTCTCTGATTTCGAATTACTGATAGACAACAATTTTCATATGTCATATCCAATGGTTTGGAGAAGTGAGCAAAATGAATATTTTATGATTCCTGAATCCGAAGAGAATGGAACGGTTGATTTGTATCAGTCTGAGGCCTTTCCGAGAAGATGGAAACGACTAAAAACATTAGTAGCTGGAGTTCATTATGCAGACACAACTCTTTTGGATTTGAATGGCAAGAAATACCTATTCACCTACCATGATAAAAAAGTGTCATGGGATTTGTTGATTTATGATTTTGACGCCAAATCAAAATCCGTAAGTTTGATTCAAACATTGAGTTATGATAAGAATGCTTGTCGCCCTGCAGGTAAATTCTTTATTGATGAAAAGGGGCGCTTATGTCGTCCCGTACAAAATTGTCAGAAAGGTTATGGCAATGGTATATTCATCTATGAAGTGAAATTTGATGGAGAAAAATTTTCTGAGCAGGTCATTTCTGAATTTGATAACAGAAAGATTAAGATTGATGGAGTCTGTGGTGTAGATAATTTTCATACCTATACTATGACAGATGAGTATGAGGTCATAGATTTTATTCATCTTAAATTTAAGCTTTTGAAAAAGTTTTTCTGGCAAATACGCAAGTATAAAAGATGGAAGCGCCATCACTAAAAGTGTGTATTCTATATCTTGATTACATTAATGTTCTGGGTTTATGATAAAAAACGTTAGACTTAAGGTGTTCTTGCAGAACACGGTGTTTTTTGCCTTTTCTTGGTTGAATCAACGAAAAAAGCATGACAAGAAGAAAATCATGCTATATTCTAATATGGGATTTCGAGACAATGTGAAGGCTCTATATGATTATTTGATAGAGAATGGTTATAATCAAAAGTATCAAATCGTATGTAGTACTAATGATTATAATAATTTTTTAAGTCATGTTCCTTCTAATGTAAAATTCATTAGTAATGTTCAAGGAATAAAAGAATTCTTGTCAGCGGGATTTGTCTACTATTGTTTTGGCAAACTTCCAATTTTTCATGGGAAAGACCAAAAGGTTGTTCAGATGTGGCATGGTAGTGCTTTTAAAGCACCTGATGAAGGAATGTTGAAAGGTCATTCATTTGATAAGCCTTACTATACGAATGTTTTTTCATCCTCCAAACATTTTGCACCTATTTTTAGTTATTGTTTCTCTATACCAGTTGAGCAAGTAACAATATGTGGTCAGCCTAGATGTGATGCTCTTTATAAGGGGAATCCACACTATGATTTTGGTGACTATCGAAAATTGGTATTATGGGCTCCTACTTTTAGAAAATCCTCTGTTACGGGATATAGTGATTCAAATACAAGTAATAGTCTTGTTCCTGTATTGGATTCTAAAGATTTTGGTGAAATAAATGAGAAGCTTCGTGATTTAGGGATCAAGGTTGTGGTAAAACTTCATCCTCTTCAAGATTTAGACCAATATAAGACAATGGATTTAGATCATTTCGTGTTGCTGAGTCACCAGGAATTTGTGAGAAGAAAGATGGATTTATATAAGTTCATGGCGCAGTCTGATGCTCTTATTACTGATTATTCTTCTATCTTTATAGATTATCTGTTGCTTGACAGACCTATAGCATTTACAGAAGATGACATGGATGACTATACTCGTGGATTTGTTTTTGACAATCCTAAATCTTATCAACCTGGTTTTAGAATAAAAACAAAAGAGGATTTCTTGGCTTTTGCTGAGAGTTTGGTCAATGGGGATGATGATTATAAAAGTGAGCGAAAAAGAGTAATGGCTCTAGCAAATGATTATCATGATGGCAAGTTTTGTAAAAGAGCTCTCGAATGTGTTGGTATTAACTTGTAAAAAATATATTTGGTATGAAGAATATAGCAGTAATCTTTGCAGGTGGTTCTGGTACTCGAATGAATACTAAGAGCCGTCCTAAGCAATTTCTTGAATTGAATGGTAAACCAATACTGATTTATACATTGGAGTTATTTGATAATCATCCTGATATAGATGCGATTATTTGTGTCTGTTTGAATTCATGGATTCCATTCTTAGAGAAAATGCTGAAGAAGTTTGAAATTAATAAAGTTGTTAAGATTGTTCCCGGTGGAACTTCAGGTCAAAATTCGATTTACCATGGCCTTTGTGCTGCAGAGGAATATATAAAGTCGTATGGGGAGGATGATGCTATTGTGCTCATTCATGATGGAGTTAGACCTTTAATTACAGAGGAAACGGTAACAGATAACATCGAAAAAGTTAAAGAGGAAGGAAGCTGCATTACTTGTGTTCCTGCCATCGAAACATTTATTGTTAAAAAAGAAGACGGAAATTTGCAAATACCAAAGCGTGCTGATTCGCTTATCGCAAGAGCTCCTCAATCTTTTCATTTGAAGGATATTATTGGGGCTCATAGAAAAAGTATAGAACTGAAATTGCCTGATTTTATAGATAGTTGTTCAATGATGAGTTACTTTGGTTACAAATTAGGCCTGATTATTGGTCCTATGGAGAATATAAAGATAACAACACCTACCGATTATTTTATATTTAGAGCAATGGTTCAAGTACATGAAAATCAACAAATTTTTGGATATTAAAAATATGAATACGCATATATTAAACGAAGATATTAACGATTTTGTTAAAGAATGTACCTATTGGGAGAAATTCAAGAACAAAAGTGTTGCAGTAACAGGAGCTACAGGTTTAATAGGCTCCATTTTAGTTAAATGTCTAGATGTATTAAATGTTAAATACAATCTGGATATGGCCATCTTTTGCATCGTTAGAAATACAGATAAGGCTAGGGACATGTTTGCCTCTTTCTCCTCTGTAAATATAGTGTCTATTAATGACTTTTTGTCTACAGATTCAATATGGATAGAAGGAAAATTGAATTATCTAATTCATGCTGCTGCTCCAACATCATCGACATTTTTTGCAAATAATCCTGTTGAGACTTTTGATGGAGTCGTTGAAATGACTAAAAATGTTCTTGCACTTTCACATAAAATGCATGTTGATAGCCTCGTTTACTTATCTTCTTTAGAGGTTTATGGTGAAATCTTAGATGATACTGATTTTGTTACCGAAGATAAGCAGGGATATATTAATCCTTTGAGTGCAAGAAGTAGTTATTCTATGGGTAAAAGAGCTGCAGAATGTCTGTGTTATTCTTATTTCTCAGAGTATCAACTTCCTATAAAAATTGCAAGATTGGGGCAAACTTTTGGTGCCGGAGTGTCTCCAGAAGATAAAAGAGTCTTTGCTTATATTGCGAGATCAGCTATTGCAGAAAAAGATGTTCGTCTTAATACACCAGGTATGGTAAAGCACAACTATTGTTATACAATAGATGCAATAGATGCCATATTGAGAATTTTACTTTTAGGTGAGAATGGAGAAGCCTATAATGTGGCGAATGAAGACACTTATATTTCTGTAAGAGATATGGCAGAAATGGTGTTGGATGCTTTCTCGCCAAGCAATAAGGTTTTGGTGGAGACGGGAGATAGTAGTATTTATCCTCCAACAACGAAAGTTAAGATGAAAACAGATAAGCTGGAATCTTTGGGATGGACACCAAGATATGATTTGAAACATATGTTTGAACGTTTAATCGAAAGTCTAAAATAATTATGAAAAGAATATTAGTCATAATAACAACGGCTTTTACTGCTACTGGAGGTTTGGCATCAGTAATGTTAAACTATTATAGAAGTCTTGATAAGAAAGGGGTTCAAATAGATTTTGCATCAACTAATACTATTACTCCAGACTTGAATGACGAAATTCAAAAAAACGGTAGCAAATATTATCAGCTTCCCAAAAGAAAAAATATCATTGGATATTGGAAGGCTGTTAAGTGTTTGTCGAGAAATTATGATGTAGTTCATGTACATGCCAACAGTTCTACTGCCGTAATAGAACTCTCTGCAGCAAAAAATGCAGGGGTTCCTAAACGCATTCACCACAATCATACGAGCAAAACACAGCATCCATTTATTAATGCGCTATTACATCCGATGTTTATGCATTCATTTACCGATGCAATCGCTTGTTCTCAATTGGCTGGAGATTGGTTATTTGGAAAGAATAACTATAAGATTTTGAGAAATGCAATAAATATTGCTAAGTTTGAATATAATAATGATGCACGTGTACTTATAAGAAATGAGTTTGGCATAAAAGAAGAGGATTTTGTTGTTGGGCATATTGGCAAATTCATGGATGCAAAGAATCATGAGTTTTTGATAAAGGTATTTGCAGAATACCATTTGAAGCATCCTAATTCTAAATTGCTTCTTGTTGGTGATGGCGAATGGCGTTCGAAAGTTGAAACCTGGGTCGCTGATAGTGGCTGTGCTGATTCTATAATTCTAGCAGGTTTACGTTCTGATATTCCAGCTATTGTTCAAGCCATGGATATTTTTGTATTTCCTTCGATATATGAAGGAATGCCATTAACAGTGCTTGAGGCTCAGGCTTCTGGTCTTCCATGTTTGATATCATCTAATGTGACGAATGATGTTAATATTGGTCAAGATGTAAAGATGAAGGATTTGACTGATGGGGTTAAGGATTGGGCAGACTCAATAGATTCTTTTGATTATGCAATAAGTCGTGAGGTAAGATGCCATAATAATTATGAGTTAATTACCAAAGCTGGTTATAACATAGAGAATGAAGCAAATGAATTGCTGAAGATTTATAATGGATAAAACTTAAAGGTAAGATGGGTAATACTTTAGCGCAAAATAAAATTAATCAATTTATTTTAAGAATAGATCTCTTAGATGATAGAGGCCTAAAGTTTGATATGATTGTTCCTGAAATTGAAAAAATGTTTGATAGTTACAAATCAGAGATGGAGCATAATTTAAATATTCTTGTAGAAGAAGAAAATCTGGAAAAAAGAGATTTTGTAAATTATGTATTTAATTCCTCTGATGGAACAACATTAAAACTGCAAACTCGAGAAAAAGCGATTGTTTTTGAAACAAATCACTATTTAGATAATTCTATATATAAAGAACGATTAAATGTTTTAATTGGAATGATAATGACTGCTGTGGGAGATCAAGTTACAGCAAGACGAATAGGATTAAGGTATGTGAATTCTTTTCCATGTGCAAAAGTTGCTGATGTGCGAAAAGTCTTAAATTTGACTTATGGAGCAACTGTTTCAAGTATATTGAAGTCAGAACAGTTGACAAGAGCAATTGTTTTGGAAGAATACCAACATGAGGATTGTTATGCTAGAGTGCAATATGGAATTCCAAATAAGTTTTATCCGTCACTAATCAAATCTCTAGATTTATTGTTGGATATTGATGTCTTTCAAGCAGGAGCTCAATTTATTACAGACTGGGCAGAGTCTGTTAAAGTTTGCAATCATAAAGCCTTTGAAGTTTTTCGCCTATTTATAAAAGAGGATTATTTGGGAAAATTAAAATAGTATGGCAGATAATTATATAGATGTTCCACAAGATATTAATACTGAAAATCCTGTTTTTATAGATAAAGACACAATGAAGCCGAAACGTCTTGTGAAAATATACGAAATAAGTCAGGAATATGTCGATTACAGCAAAAATTCAAAAACCGATTGAAAGAATCTCTCAATGTGATATTTTTAAGGATGTTGACGTTGTAGAGTATGTGAAAGAAACTGAGGGAAAAGTTATTGTTTCAACATTGCATTTCCCTATGGTAATTTGCCTAAATCAAGATTGTGATTTGAATAGTGATTTTCGAGATAAACAAGAAGAACATTCAAATAAAAATTGTAGATTACTTCATTTGATTGTTGCTCCAATTTTCAATTTTGACGAATTCCTAAAAGGAGAACATTGGGGAGACTTATTTATGGTTGCTCCTCATATGAAAAGAAAAGATACAGCAGTAAAAAAAATCATGAATAATGATGATCCACGATTTCATTTTTTACATTTTGATGAAAATCAAAATCTTCCAGATTACATCATTGATTTTAAGCATTTTTTTACCATAAGTACGGATTATTTATATTTAAACATTGATAAACGCTTATTTTCACTTGCAGATTTGTATAGAGAAAAAATTACTCAACGTTTTGCATTCTTTCAGTCCCGAATAGGACTTCCTGATTAAAATTAATAGAAAAATATGTCCGTATTAGTAGACAAAATACTTTTGACGGAGAAGTATTCCGTCAATCAGATATTTGAAACAAAGGGTAAGGTTTATACTTACCTCAATCCTGTTTCATATCTCACAGCTCTGGATAATAAGGAGCTGTTTGGTAAGATGGATGGTATATTTGCCGATGGTGGCTTGTTGGTGAAAGCCATCAAGTTGGTTTATGGCAAGTTGGTGACTAGAAGAAGTTTTGACATGACTTCGATGGCACCAGAGTTGTTCTCTTATGCAGAGGAAAATGGCAAGACTATCTATATTGTGGCTTCTAAACAGGAGCAGGTGGAGAAGGCTGTGGAGATATTTAGTGAGCGGTATCCAAAGGTGAAGTTTGCTGGTTACCGTAATGGTTACTTTGCTTCGGAAAACGAAATGGATGTTGAGGCTAAGCATATCGCCGAATTTAATCCCGACTTTCTTATTGTTGGTATGGGAGCCTTGATGCAGGAGAAGTTCCTGCTAAAGGTGAAGAATGCTGGATATTTAGGTGTCGGTTTTACCTGTGGCGGATTTATCCATCAGACTTCCAAGAATGAGATAGATTATTATCCGGCATGGGTGGACAAGACGAATCTTCGATTTGTTTATCGAATGTGGAAGGAACCGCATACCCGCAAGCGTTATATGATGGCAGGCTTGCTGTTTCCTGCAAGATTTATCGCAGAAAAAATCTTCGGATAGTCTTGTACAGCCAGTGAATGGGAGTGAAGACTACCGATATAGGAAGTAATATAATGAATAGGAGCGTCGGTATAATATGACCGATGGCTCTTTGTAATTTATCTTTCATGCGTGCAAAAGTACAACTTTATGTTGAAACAACAAAAGATTTTCTTTGATTTCTTGCGATTCTGCATTGGTTCTGCCAAGGAAATACCTGATACCTTGAAGGAGGCGGATTGGAAGGAGCTGTATGCTATCGCCAAGAAGCAGGCTTTGCTTGGTGTTCTGTTTCATGGTATCCGGCAGTTGCCAAAGGAGTTGGCACCAGAGCAGAAGCTGCTGATGCAATGGATGGTGATGGCGGAACAGATACGAAAACAGAATATCAGACTGTTTCAGGATTCCGTGAAGGTTTGCCAGAACTTCGAGAACGAGGGCTTTGCTAACTGTATCTTGAAAGGGCAGGGGAATGCGTTGCTTTATCCTAACCCTTATATGCGTACTCCCGGTGACATCGATATCTATCTTTCGGGTGGTCGCAGGAAAATCATGAAGTATGTGGATCAAGTGTGTCCGAATCTGGTGATGCGGTATCATCATGTGGATTTTCCGGTGATGAAGACGGCGATAGAGGTACATTTCACTCCTTCGTATATGTTCTGTCCGATTCATAATCGGAGAATGCAGAGGTGGTTTGAAGAAGTGATGGGGGAACAGTGTAATCATCGGGTTTCATTGCCTGATGGTTATGGGGAGATTCATGTGCCTCAGGTTTCATTCAACGTTATCTATATCCTTTCTCATCTGTATCGGCATATCTTTACGGAGGGTATCGGATTGAGGCAGCTTCTGGATTACTACTATGTGGTTTGCGCCTTTTGTAAAGTCTATCAAATCTCTTCGAATCATCTAAGTAATTTTTCGAATCACCCCGTCCCTCTTTCCAAAGAGGGCTCCACCTCTCATCCAAGCCCTCTCTCCTCAGAAGAGAGGGATGTAACCGCCCTCTGGTGCTCGGAACCGCTACGCTATAAGGTTGGCGGGGCATCAAAGCCCTCGCCGGGTTGTGCGGGCTGGGACCGCCTGGGTGCCATAGGGGATACGAGTTTTGCAGCCGGGGCTTCTTCTGTTGCTTTAGATGTGGTGCAGAAGGAATTGAAGCATCTGGGTTTATGGAAGTTTGCCCAAGCTGTGATGTTCGTGATGAAGGAGGTATTCGGGCTATCTGAAGATAGGATGATTGCACCGATGGATGAAAAGGAAGGTAGATTCCTGCTTGATGAAATCATGAGAGGAGGAAACTTCGGACAGTATGATGATAGAATGGGAAGCAAGGTCGGTGAAAGTAAGATTCATCGTTACTTCAGAATGAATCTCAGGAATCTCAGATTCGTGAAGCATTATCCTGCTGAGGCGGTGTGCGAACCATTGTTCAGAACGTGGTTTGCAGTGTGGAAGAAGATTCATGGAATAGAATAATAGTTATTCAGAGACCTTCAGTCCAATATAAGTGAAATAACTTCTATCACCCTGAGGCTGATGGGGGTATCTTTTTCGAAAACCTACCCTCAATGGTCTTTACACCCCCTTCGGTTCCCCCATTTGTGGGGGACAGAAACCTTCTTTACCATTAAAGAAGAGTGTTCTAAAATCATCCCGTCCTTCTTTACCATTAAAGAAGGCTCCACCTTTCTCACCAAGCCTCTCTTTCCTCAGGAACGAGAGGATGTAACCGCCCTCCGGTGCTCGGAACCGCTTCGCTCTAAGGTTGGCGGGGCATCAAAGCCCTCGCCATGTTGTGCGGGCTGGGACCGCATTGCTGGTAGTATCATAGAATCGGTATCATTGCTGCTTATCAAATGTTTATAATGGTGTATAATTTAATAATTAAGCTATGTCTTTATCTGTAGAAATTCTCAAAGCTTCTTATGGAGACTCTTTTATTCTATATTGTGAAGATAACGGAAAAAGGGGTACTGTTGTCGTTGATGGTGGTCCGAAAAGTACTTCTCTTCAAATTGTACGTAAATTGCGTTCAATAGGGTGCATAGATTTGATGGTTCTTTCTCATTTCGACCACGATCATATTGCTGGTCTTTATAGGTATATTTGTTCTCGTATTTCTGATAGTCCTTTTCCTGTTAAGGAAATTTGGTGCAATTGTGCGCATCAGTTGAATGCTCCGTTTATAGATACTAGAATATCTTATTCTGAAGCTCATGATTTGGCTTCTGTTTTGCAAAATATAAGAGGGCTAGAATGGAAGGATAATATTTCTGATGGATTAGTACGAGATTTGGGCTTTTGTAGAATTAATGTAATATCTCCAACAAAAGATGATTTGGAGCGAAATCTGAAAGAGTATGAAAAGGCGGAGAATAAACATGGTGACGACAGTAGAGTAAGGATTTCTCTTAATAGGATTATAATCAACCAGCAACAGTCTTTGGAAAAATTAGCTTTTAATGATACACCGAAGGTATCTGTAAATAAAGATTTGATAAATAAAGCTTCTATAGCATTTATTCAGGAATGTGATGGTAAATCTATCCTGATGCTGGGAGATGCTAGAATGGAGAATGTTGTGGCATATTTGAAAGATAAGGGATATTCTACTACGAACCCATTATGTGTTGATTGTATGAAGGTTTCACATCATGGAAGCCGGAATAATATCTGTGTAGAACTGCTTGATATGATTAAGTGCGATAAATTTATCATATCTACAGATGGGGGTACTGGTAACTCTTATCATCCTGATAGAGAAACTATAGCGAAAATATTATGTCATCCATGTAGAAACTTTAATGTTAAAAGACATTTGTATTTCAATTATCCTTTGGAGAAGATAATGGAGAGGGTTGGTGATTTTATTCAACAAGATGAACTCTCTAAATATAATTTTGATGTTCATGATAATGTAAGCAGTTTAAAGCTATGAGAGATGAATGGAATTTCTTAGAGATGCAGCATTTTGCTGTGAAAATTGTGTGCAGAAAAGATTCTGGAGAAACTAATACAGGTTCCGGTACTATTGTCGTTGATAATGGACATTTTTATGTATTGACTGCAGGGCATTGTATTTGTTACCAAAATTTTGATAAGTATCTGCCATTTGCTCCCAAAGAAATAGCTATAGTTCAATATTTTGAGTCTATAGAAAAGGTACATAAGGTGTTGGACATTGTGAAAAGTGATACAGGAGAAAGTGATTATGCTGTATTGGAAATTGAGAAGATTGAAGATGGATTTGATTATGCAAAAAAAGTGAAACGTGCAAAAATGATAGTACCGAACGATACTTTCCTGTTTGTAGGTTATACTAAAGTTGCTTCGAAAGGTAGGCTTTTCTCTGTATCTAAAGTAGGTGATCATTGCTTGCATCTTTCGAATCTGCAAATCGACGGGCAGGTTTGCTCTGGTGAGGAACTTAGTCGTGGATGTTCTGGAGCAGGTATTTTCTTGTATAGACATTCCAGGTATTATATGTTGGGTTATCTGACTGATATTCGTGATAATTCTGCCGCATATAGTGATTTCCTGTGGAAGGATGAGGAAAACTTTAATGAAATAATGTCGGATGATAGCAGGGATGATATAACAGTTGATTTGATTCAAAAATGGGATGAATATGATGAATTGGATATAGAACAAGAACAAATAGATAAATTTCGTGAAGAAAACTCAGAATGGATGGATAATCTTAGACGCAAATGTGCTGTTCTTTATCCAAATGAGGTCGATAGCAAAGTAAAGATCTTTATTGACGATTATATTCGTGGTGAGGGGAGTTTTCAATGCATAAAAGATAGTAATCCTACTTTTGATGACGATTTACAAAAGTTAATGAATAGAGAATTTGATAAGAGAACAAAAAGGATGCCGACTATTTATGAATCCTCAACGTCAGCCCGGCAAGATTTCTTAGGCTTGGCTGATTATTTGACTGGAAAAGTAAAAGCTAAATTCCCCGAAGATAGTGAAGAATTAGATTTGTCTTCTTCCTATGTGGATTATCAACTTGCATCCAGACTATTGAATTGTTCTTTGAAATTTACAAAGTCATGATAGAGTTTACTTTTTCGGAAAGACCAGTTGAACGTAGAGTTGAATTATCTCCAACTTTCATAAGATTGGCTATACTAACAATTTTAGATAAATATCCTAGTCGAAATTTTTCTATTTCACAAATCCAAGTATACCTATGGGGTCTTTTATCACAGTATAATATTCAAAAAATATATATATTGAAAAAGAAAGGAACGATAGATGTTATACCTATATATGATGTTCCTGAGTTGGATGCCATTATGGGAGAGCTTTATATCAATCATGTTGTCAAAATGAATGGTGCTAAGTTTCAGATAACCTCAGCAGGACAACAGTTGATGTATCATTTGAAAAACGAGGATTTAGTGATAGAGTTAAAGAAATCAATTTCTCCAATAGGCTATTTGGGAGAAACGGTATTAAACAATATTAATTTGAGTCTAAGTTATGCTGAATTTTTGTAAGTTAGAAGTGCATATCAAAGCTTATTGTGGAGACTCTCCTGGAGAAATAAGAGACTTTGGTAGAATAGTGAAATTAGATAAAGGCTTGAATGTCATTATTGGTGACAATACGAAAGGGAAAACCTCCCTTGCTTCGTGTTTCTATTACATTTTGGGTATGGAGGAATTGATGTCACCCAAACGTGATATAGGTTCTCTTGATAGGTGCCTAAAAGATAGTTTTATATGGCGTGATCCTTCCACAGGCAAGGAAAAGACATGGAATGTGGTTTCTTCGTATGTTGAGGCTGAAATCATAAATGGCTCTGGCAAGCGAGTTCTTTTGCATAGAGACATAAAAAATGATGCATTAAACGTGAACAAGATATCTATATCTAATTGGAATAACGAAAACTGGGAACGTCCAAATGAATATTTTTTGCATTCAAGGGATGATAATAATCAATCTATAGATTTCGCTTTTTACGGGTTCATTGCCAACTTTGCGGGAATAGAACTGCCTACAGTTCCTGTAAGAAATAGTGACAAGGAATCGGTTTTGTATCTACAAACCTTATTTGCCTTATGTTATGTGGAACAAACAAGAGGATGGGCAGATTATTTTGCTACCATAAAAGGATATAATATATTAAGACCCAAGCAGCGCATTATAGAATACGCAATGTCATTAGCTATTGATGCAGAGTATGAGACTAAGCAGAAACTGAAAGAGAAAAGAGACAACGATAAGAACAAGTGGTCTCTTGAAGTGAAAAAACTAAAGGATATCTTGGCTTGTAATAATTTTGAAGTGTTAGACTTGGTAGATAACGTTGAAAAGCAGAAGAATAATATAGATACCCTAAAAATAGAGTATATAGGAAAGAATGGACTTGATATCGAGCATCGTTTGTGCGAATTGGAAGAAAAAATAAAGGCTTTCGAACTAAACAAAGGAGAAATTTTTAAAAAGCGTACTCCTGAGGATAGAAAATTGATAGAGACATATCAAAAACATAAGCAAATCTATGATGACTTTTGTCATAAGATGGCTATAGATAAGCGTAAATTGGATGTTATAAATCAAAAATTGTCAGCCTTGGAAAATGAGCATAAAAGAATTGCAGGGTTAAACAAGGTTGACAATGTCTTTACGACATTACAAGTGTCTGTTTGTCCAACATGTAAGCAGACTTTACCTATAGGCGAAGAGATCCGTGGAAAAGAACTAGAAAAGGCTCAGCTTATTGAATTGGATAAAATGATAACCAATAAAAAGAAGTTCTTGGAGGTTCTAAAAGAAACTACGGAGAATAATTTGCAGCAAAAACAACTGCATCTCTTATATATTGAAAAATTGTTATCACAAGATAAGACACTTGTAGAACAATTACATAATGAGTCTTATTTCTCTTCTTCGGGTATTTCTGAAATAGAAATAATGGAAGTGGCTAAACTAAAATTAGAGTTAGAGCAGACTAGGGTATTGAAGAGCAAAATAGAGGCTTCACATAGAAGATTGGAAAATATTAAAGAAGAATTTGAAGAACACGATAAGGCTTATAAGTCTTTGAAGGATAATGAGCGAATGGGGATAGAAAATTCTCTGGCAAAATTTGAAATTATATTTAAGGAATATCTAATGTCCTATGAATATAAGAGTAATTATAGAAACCAAATATATTTAGAGTTAAACAGGTCATCATCTTATCTTTATTTTCCATTGGTACAGATGCAGAATGATTGTTCAGAACAAATACGTTCCGTTTCGTCTGCTTCTGATTTCATACGTTCTATATGGGCTTATTATCTAGCCCTTCTCAAAGTAGGTAATAAACATCCTGGATTTGTAATCTTCGATGAACCTTGTCAGCAATCTATGGACGAGTCAAGTTTAAAAAAACTATTTGAGTGTAGTTCTAAATTTATGGATAGACAAGTCATCTTTTTCTGTTCTTCACAGCCTCATACTGCGGAGAATATAGATGGTGGTAATGGGAATATCATAGAGGATATTATTCAAAATATGCCTAACAAGGCTATGATTAACGCCATAGAGTTTAAAGATAGAGCGATAGATTTAATCTGATTTTCTTAATAATTTGATTCCTAAGACATAGCCAAATTTTTGAGCAACTTTTTGTGTTAATAAATACAAAAGAGACATTTTGGAACATGCAGGCACTACGTAACTATCCGGTGAAAGCCGTATAGTGTGTCTGGATAAAGTTTCGTACCTTTGCACTATGATTTTAGATTATTCAAATTATGGTACAAGGCAAGAAACAATTAAACAGTAAGTCAAAGTTCGCCGAGGTTGTAATCGGCGACAATGAGGCGAAGGAAATGATTAACAAGGAAAATACATTGTAATGGAAAATCACAACCAACATAAACGTTATCGATGGTATCTCCAGTTTGACGAGATAACTTGGCAAGCTTCATACGCAGATGAGTGTCCTCCGTTCGTGAATGAGGAGAATAAGGAGGCATGGAGAAGATACTTGAACAAAGTCATCAAGAGCCATCTCAAAGAGGAGGCGATGAAGACTCCCGAGTTTGAAGAGGTAGAACTTCGAATCAGAGAGGAGAAGTTCTTACGCATCCAATGGGACGAGAAGCAGAAGCGGATGCGGGAGGTGGAGCATTATCGCAGACAGATGGACAGACCGAAGATTGACTTTGTCCCTCGTGGCTTGTCCGTTAATTATGAGGAGGAATATGCCAAGTTCTTCATGCAGGAAGTGACATTCAAGCCAAAGGACAATGAGGATTTCATGTATCAGTTGCGACTGTTGGAGCGTTGGCACAAGAAATCTATACCACAGATATTAGCAAAGAACCGTCCTGATGCGGCGTATGCCATCGCAAAGGGATTGTGTGAGCATCTTCCATTGCTGATTAACCGTGATGACATTGCAGAACTGATTGGTGAATACAAGTCGAGAATCGGAAAGTTGGTATTGGCGAGTTACACAGCATTGGTGGAAACTGTGAAGGCTTGGAACAATGAGACTATGCGCCAACAGGTTTGCAGGTTTATCTTGTTGCATTCCAAGGAATACAGAAACTTCCGTGGGCTGGAGAAGAAGTTGCTCGTCTTGGTTCCTGCGGCTCCTTTCACAGGTGAAACAGTAGCTGTAGAGCGAGAAATGAGTGAGGAGGAAGAGCGTGAGGCAAGACGCATAGCCCTTCAAAAGGAGCGAGAGGAAAAGGAACGAATTGAAGCAGAGAAAGAGGCTCGGTCTGTCATTCCGTTAAATGAGGATTATGAGAGTCGTATCTTCAACAGTAGAAATATCGGTTGGAATTGTGATTTGATATGGCAGTTGATGCTTGAAGAGAACAGGAAGATTGAGCGGTTGATTGCCAAGGGTGAGTATATGGATGCAGCGTTGAAGTTTATGCAAATGACGAAATCCATGTGCAGGCATTTTGTCATGGATGAGCATTACGATTATTTCGATGATATGTATAGTCCTGAGTATGCCGTCAACGATATGCTGAGAGTCTTTCATGGGCTTGCAGCAGAAGGCAAGTTGCCAGAAGATGTGAAGGAGTATCTTCACAAGGCATGGAAGGAAATTGAAGATACAGAATGCTATAAGGATTATGGTATGCCTAGGAAGGTTTTTTAAGTCCCACAGATTTCACGGATTAACACAAATTTCTTTTGATTTTCTTGGTGGTTTCGAGAAAAAAGCGTAATTTTGCGTCAAAAGTTAAACGTTTAAAATAGAGATTATGCCAACATTAACTATACAAGTGGAGGACAGAAGTGTTATGGCTGGACTTAAGAAGGTACTTGAGTCAATGAAAGGTGTCGTGATAGTTCCTAATCACCAGAAAAAAACTGGGATAGAGGAAGCTATGGATGATATTCGCCATGGTAGGGTGACAGAATATAAGAGTGCTGATGACATGTTTGAAAAGTTAGGAATTCAAGAAGGTAATTTGACTGCTTGAAGAAACAGGCAAATTACCTTCTGAATATATAATGATTTCTTCTAAATGTGGAAGTTTACTTCTTTCAGCCACTTCTTTACATCAAAGCTGGGACAGCTCTTTCTGACCCAGGGGAGGTCACGATGACCGATGACTTCGGCTCCTGGATAGTCGAGGTAGTGGATTATGACTGGCTCATTGAGTTTAAGAAATCATATCGTTCAAATAAGCTTCAACCAAATGAAAACAAGATCTGTTCTCGGGTGTCAACATCGCCATCCCTTATGCCCTAGTGGGTATCTTCGTGCTTTCTGTGGCGCTGGTTCTGTCAAGGATTAAGTTGCCGGACCCAAGGAGAGCGCATCATGTTTCCGACTATCTTCTCGCTGGCATTGAGGGATGCTGGTACAAAGACCAAGCTTGCTTCTTCGTTGCTTATCATGACGATAGTGGGTGGTGCGGTTGCTCCAGTAATCATGGGGTATATTGCGGATAATACGGGGAGTATGGCGATTGCTTTTCTCATACCGTTAGTATGTTATGGGGTGATTGGAACGTATGCGTTATCGAAACGCCACGTTCCTCTTTAGATAAAAGGAGGATTTTTCGAAAACCTACCTTCAATAGTCTTTTCGACCCCTTCGGTTCCCCTTGTAGGGGACAGAAACCTCAGGGACGAGAGGATGTAACCGCCCTACAGTGCTATATATGCCCCACCTGTCCCTCCCCAGCGGGAGGGTCCTTACCCTATACCCAAGCCCTAAATCCCTACCATAGGGATTAGGGATGTAACCGCCCTCCGGTGCTCAGAACCGCTTCGCTGTAAGGTTGGCGGGGCATCAAAGCCCTCGCCATGTTGTGCGGGCTGGGACCGCATGGGGGATAGCAGTTTACAGTTAATAGTTTATAGTTTACAGATTTTTGTAGTAATTTGCTGATGAGTTGCAGATTTCTTTCGATTTTCTTGGTGGTTTCAAGAAAAAAGCGTATTTTTGCGGCAGATTGCAATCAAAGAATTTAAAAGGAGAACTATTATGGATACATTGGATAAAGAATTTTGGGAAAAACGTGAAGCTGCTATGAAAAGATTTATGGCGGCAAAAGAGCGTAAAAAGGCTCGTGTAGCTGAAATTACTAAGAGCCTTTGTGAGGAATATAAGGAACGAACGGGGGTATATCCTAAATATATAAATGTTTGGTAATGAAACCACTTTCTTTGGATATAATTAATGCTTCTGCTCCTTATGAGGTTTATTGGCATGAAAAGTCTCGAACTTATCGCTTTAAAAGTGATTTTGGTGTGGTACTTGCTATTGGCTTTGATGATGATGACATAATTGAAAATGCAGAATCATATGTCTTTTCTATCATCAATGTAAATAAAATACCTTCTCCACGAGAC
>ERZ1026890.98-NODE-98-length-67351-cov-67.117852_pt1 | contig 67351 bp, 74 predicted proteins | sample MGYA00380175_ERZ1026890 | MGnify/ENA primary metagenome ERZ1026890 (study PRJEB33269, sample SAMEA4719811) | human gut metagenome | biome: human-associated habitat; feature: organic feature; material: feces | place: Cameroon | collected 2013-10 ...
GGGTCAGAGCTGTAAGATTCTTCAAATTAGCAATATCACCACTAATGTTTGTGTTGCTGAGACCCAGATTGGTCAGAGCAGTGCTATATTTAAAGAAACCTATATCAGATATTGATTTATTCTTTTGAGAATAAGTAGAATTACCTTCGCTATAACTATCATAGTCAAATATAGAAACGAGGGCATACTTATCAAGAATAGCAACTTCAAAATTGCCATTGCTTACATATACATTCTCGTTGACATTAGGATTCAGAGTAATCTTCTTGCCTTTGTTTTCAGTAAGTTTTACATCAGTGAAGTAACCATCACCAATAATTTCCAATACGGTTAACTTGTTGACGGTGAAGCGAAAACCCTGTGTCCAGTGATTAGGAGAATCTATCTTACTGATACCAATACGCATTTCACCTATTCTTGGCAGTGATGTGTTGTCAACACTACCATTTAATTTTGTTACTAAACATCTATTCATAATCTGTAATATTTAAATTATTATTAATTGTTTCTTGTATAATGATACAACTTATCCATGATGGCAATATTTTGCTCAATCCATTTCTGTACCCTGTATATGTTATCACAGTGCTTAAATACTTTAATTGGAGAATAAGCACTAACATTATGGGGAATGTTTTCTGATAAAGCTACAGTAGCCTTGATACACTTGTATTTGAAGTAGCCCATATCAGCATTAAGTCCAAATGACACAACATCACCAACATTGTATGCTTTGGTTGCATTGTAGGTTTCAGATGTATCTGTCTGTAGATTTCCGCTATCATCAAGAACAGCTTCCCAATAGTTGTCTCTTACAACACTATCTGCTATACATGGAGAATCAGACCATTTCTTGTATTCTTCCTTAAAGAAGTCTGTACCTATACGCATGCACCAGTCTTGAAGAAGTCCTATCATGTGGTCAGCAGAAATTATACCCATATCTGCTAAGATTTTATACCGATTATTTAAGGCATCCATATAGTACTTTAGTATAAACGTTAATGGAAGATTACCATTTGAACCTTGATGATAATTAACTGGTGGCATTATATTCGTTCCTAAGAACGAAGCTCCAAAGACACAATCACAATCGTATAATCCTACCCACCATTTAATACCATCATAGGTAAACCACTGCCAATTCTTTCTAGTAGAGTCTCCATCTCTCAAAATATCAATAATGATAAGATAATCAATAAGATTATCTGCATCATAATACTTTTCAAACACTTGCTTGAATGCCTTCAAATCGTCCTCTGTCTTGCTTGATGATTCATAAATTGTTGCAGCATCTTTAATGATATTGAGGGAATTGGCAAAGTCTTGGATATACTTCTTAACCTTGGCAGTCATTTGTAGGTTTTTCTTGATTTTGGATGATATGGCAGTGCCATCAGGAAGTTGTCCTGCCGTTATCCAAGCATCCACTTCTGTCTGTCCTGCTATCTCCTCCTGTTTGATGTCAGCATCATACTTGTTGCCTCCAATGGCATATAGATTCTTTGGATTGCGTATCTCAAAACTATTCTCACCAGTGCCCCAGTTTATCGTGCCATTCCAAAGAGTGTCATAATGGATAATACCATCAAGATGTACATTCTCAGCAGTACCTTTGTCCAAGTGATAGTTGTCACGGTGTTTCTTCAACTGGAAAGAGAAGATACCGTAGAACTCACCCTTAAAGTAAACAGCAACAGGGAAACCGTCAGGGAAACATCTTGCTCCTGTATCTGTAAGTAGAGAGTAGTTACCTACATAAGGATTGCCGAGGCTCTTGGTAGTAACTCCTATTTTAGACATGTCGATAAGAGCCTTCTTCCAAGGACGGTCATACATGTTACCCCTTGTACGTACAATCTGGTCATAGAGTTTGTAGGACACTGCACCTACACCACGGAAGAAGTCAGTGTAGTAAGCCTTCATGTGGAAGCTGTCTTGTGGAACCCAATTTCCAATTCTTATTTTAGGTGTATCATCACCTACCCACTCATCATCACAAAAGTCAATAGCTACATTCTTTTTAACGAAATTCATAGAAGAACTGCCCTGAGCATTGAGAATAGCATGTTTCTTGAAATAGTTACCTTGCATGTCCCAAAACTCCAAGAAAGCCTTTTTGTTATCTTTCTTAGTTGTTGGCATGGAATCTATGTTTGTAATATTGATGATAGCAAAGCGTGGCTCTGGAATTTGAATAAAGCTACTATCACTCCAATCTATAGGAGTTTTAACATCAAAGCCATTAGCTTTGAGAGCATCTTGGATATTATTTACACTATTGCCTTGGAGATTGAGATTTGATACTTCAAGGTTGGTAACTTCCATATCATGCTCATGCTTCTTTCCTTGTGAGTCACGATATGACATTACTCTTCCATCAGAATCAGTTGTAATTTCAGTTCTACCCTCAAGGTCTTCAATATGAGAAAACTCTTCTGGGATAGTCTCGGACTTGGCATTATGGATATAGTGACTGCCATCGGGATTTGTGGAAGAAAGAATCTTTCCATCTGCATCTTGCTCAACTGCAAGATATTCCTCGTTATCCTGCATAGAGAAAACATCAAGGAGTTCTTTGAGGTTGGTATCTATTGTACCTACCTTCTCCTGCAATGATGCAAGGTCTGATTGAAGCTGAGAGATAATTTGCTTCAAGGCATTGACAGCATGGATTTCACCAATGATTTGACCGTCTCTTCTAAGACCAAGTACTACTTTATCGTCAGTAGTAACCCAAGCAGCAAAGTATTCCTCATTCTGAATGACATGATACATTTCATTAAGAGGATAATATGGCTCGCCAGTTGCTCTGTAGAAACCAAACAGAACCTTATCATCTGAATCCACTATAGCTTTTAGGAACTCTTCGTTCTCAATTATTCTAAAGCATTCTTTTACTTCATTCTCAATGAGAGACTTGCCTTCCTCCTTATTAACCTTGGTTTCTTGGAGGTTGGCAAGAGTAGCATCTGTTGTTTGCTGATAAGTTTGTAAAGAGCCAGACAATTCAAGTTTGATAGATTCTATCTTGTCTGATAAACTAGCAAACTCATCACCTACATAATTCAAGACTTCTTGGATTCTCTGTCTGATTGGCGCAGGAATACCTTTGCCCCAATCAATGGAACCATCAAGTTGAATACCAAAAAGGAAGTGGTCTTCTGCATCTACTATTGCCTTGATAAACTCTGGAGATTCAATCTCTCTGAAAGGAAGGGCAAACTGAGAGACTACTTTATCCTTTGAATCACCAAACTCTTGGGCTATGTTCTCCTTATCGAACTTCTTATCAAGTTCTGTAGCTACCTCTGACTTTTCTGCCTTAGTACCAATAGCAGCATCTTGCTCTTGGTTCTTTGCAGCAAGCTCATCAATAGCTCCTTGGGCAGTGACTGCTGTCATGCCACTAGTCTCGTTGTTGTAAGAGACAGCATTGGCAGTAGATGCTCCACCTGAGACGGTGATGTCTTTGATGGCATCCTCCAACTGATGGGTCTTGTCACCTATCTGCTGCAAGTTTTCTTGGTCTCCTTCAAGAAACACTTGCTTGGCAGAGGCAATCTTACCCTTCTTGGTCTTGGCTAGAAGCTCGTCTGTTAAATTTATACTCATATTATATAATCTTTATACGTTTATGATATTACTAAATTCCATGTAGCTGCGGTGAGAGGATTGGCTGTTCTGTATGCCTTGAAACTGCCTAGATTATTTGTGATAGTCTGAGGAGTAGCAAGAGTTACATCGAATCCTGCACTGGTTACACGGCTGATTGAGAGATAGCTAGGTACTACTAGCCAGATGTAATCATTATCCTTGGTTGTGATGCTAGGATTGAATGATACTCCTGTAGCTGATACCTTGTTGAGCGTATTGAGGATTTCAGCGGTCATGGTGGCTGCTGGGTTTCCTCCAAAGTAGCAGAGGTAGCGAGTCTGTGATGTGCTCTTGCCAGTTCTGCCTTTCTTGGTTACTGCAAACTTGAAGATTTCTCTTGCTCCTTCGATTGGGGTGGATAGGATTCCACCTGATGATGGAGTATCTGAGAGATTCTTTGGGGCATTATCGTTAATCTGCTTGCTGATGATTGACGTATCAGGCACAAGGGGCTTGTTGTCGCTTGAAACGGAATAACGAACATCTGTCTGCATCGTACCTACATTCGGGGTGATGGTGAAGCCCAAGATGATTGGATATACCGTGTCATTCAGCTTGGCTAGGTTCTCGTCAACGTTCTGAATCATTTCTACAAGTTCATCAGGAAGACCAGTTGCAGATTCTATAGCCTTGCGAAGCTCAGGGTCTAGTTTATCCTTTTTCAACGTTCCGTCAGCAATCTTATCGTTGGTGATAGACTTTCTTGCTACCTTTTCCGTTGTTACAGACTCGTTGGCGAAATGCTTGGATTCCAAGGATGCCTCACGGACTACCCTGCCATCTACAGACTGATCTCCAAGCTTTGGGTTGGTTATAGCCTTCTCCTCTACCTTCTCTGTTGTTACTGCTCTATCGTTCAGCTTCTCGGTGATGATTGCCTTATTCTTGACCTTATCGTATGTGACAGCCTCAGGGGAAAGTTTGGAGTTATCTACAGACTGGTCGGCGATTTTCTCCTTGGTTACATTCTGATCAGCAATCTTTGAAGTTGATACGGCTCCATCGGCAAGTTTGCTTGTCGTGACGTTCTCGTCAGCAATCTTCTCGGTCTTGACGGCTCCATCGGGAAGCTTGTCTGTACTTACCGCACCTTCTGCCAACTTCTCGGTCGTAACATTGCCGTCACGAATCTTGTCTTTCGTGATGGCTTGGTCGTTGATGTCGTCTGTTTTCATCATCGGCACCATACCACCAATTTTTGTATCTTGTCTAAATGTAGGCATATTTAATTTCTTTTGGTTCTGATGAAGTGAATATCTGAATCTTTACGGTCTCTGGGATAACCTGGAGGCGAAGATAGAACTTATCTGTGTTCTTGTGGGCACGGATGGGAACTCTCGGTTTCTTACCATCGCCCTTATCCTGCCTAATCAGAAGTTTCCCGGGGCTTTTGAGCTTAATCATCAAGTAGATGTCTCGCTGCAAGGTAATCTCTGACGATACCCATGCAAGTTCTTCCTCATTATAATTCGTTGATACATACTCCATTGTATTCAATTAATAATTTATAATTAATAATTAATAGTTTCCCTATCCTACTGCTTTGTATTCACGCCTAGCTGCTGCATGGCTATCGTGTACATCTGGGTAGCCTTTGTATCATTGTAGACTGAGAGTAACAGGAAGGCGAGATAGTAGATGAAGGCATTAGAAAGCTTGTCGGGGATGGCTACTTCAGTAGTTTCCGATGATACATCTACATTCTTTGGAACGCCTACAAAGGAAACTACGGCTTCTTCTGGCTTCGGCTGCAAGAGGATTTTGATAGGATTCTCTCGCATAATGGCAGCCTGCGGTCGGTCGGCGGTTCCCATTGCACTTTCATCGAACATCATTAGAGCCTCATCGTCTGTATCTTCTACTGGGACAACTGCCTTGAACCAGCCTTTGCCACGAACTCGGTATATATTGATAATCTCGGTATCGCTAGGCATCTTGATGATTCCGATACCTTTTTCAGCAACGTATTCTTCTACCTTAATGGTTGAAGTGGTCGTTGCATCTACCTTCTTGGAGTCGGCTAAGACTGAAGAAGATGCAGCAGTAATGGCGATCCAATGCAAAGCATCGTTTATCTTCGACTTGATTATGTTGTCCATATACGTATCGTCCTTCTCATCGGTGATTGCCGATGTGTTGTTGGATTCCTCATCTATGCACCAACGAACCTGCTTGATGATGTCTTCTATCTTCATTTCACCTTATTATATTACTCTGGTTTGTAGTTCGGGAAAGCGAAGTTGTGCTTGGTCGCCCAATCCAATGCGCTGCATGCGGACTTGAACATTCGGGAACCTTCACGTTTGTCTTCCTCGTTCACGAAATCAATCAGGTCGGAAGCGGTTACTACAGAACCTACCTCAATGACAGAAGCCATTTTTGTTTCTACTGCTGGTTTCTTCTCAAGTTCAGCATCCTTCTTCAACTTATCCTCCAAGGTCTCCTCTGAGTGAATAAGCGTAACAAGCCCATTCTTGAACAGGTCGCTGCTTTCAAGCAGAGTCTGGGCATACTCACCCTTCAAGATAAGCTCTGGCTTCTGCTTGGTGATTACGTTACCCCTCTCGAAGTTGTAACGGACGGTTACTCCATTCTTTCCCTGAAGAATGTGACTGACCGTGTTTCGGTTTGCATTATATCTATATGTCTTAATCATATCTCTAATTCTTTATAGTTTGAATAACAGGTGACCAGTGGGAACCAGTCACTTGTTATTCAGTTATTTACTTAGGCTGCAACAATCTGACCTGAGAAGATTTCCCATTTACCACCCTTGTAGATGTAAACATTCTCCTTCTCGTACTTGGTGACACCAGACTGGTAATCGGCAGTCAACGCAACAATCATACCCTCACGTGGAGTCTCTGGCAGAGTGCTCAGAGAGATGATGTTGTTGATAACGCCCGATGCGCCGAGAGCAGAAATCTTATCCTCTGGACCAGCGATGATGCTGTTGTAACCACGGAGAGCAACGCAATCAGCCTCCCAGTGCATGTAGCGCTTAGCCAGACGTGGGTCGTAAGCATCCTTCGACAAGTCGTTGGTGCGCTCCTTGCTTTTCTCCTTGACGTAGTGGCGAGCACCCTTGAAGTCGGCACCAATCATGCAGTCTTCCAAATCCATGTAGTCGAGTGTGCTATCCCAAGCGAAGTTGAGTGTACCATAGTTACACTTGAAGCTACTGAAGGTAATATCGAACTCCTTGACAGTAGAGAACATTACATCACGACCCTTAGGAAGCTCAATCTTCATCAGTCGCTCGATGGCATTCTTGCCACAGAAGATATACATTTCATCAGACTCGGCGAAGTCGGTGAACATCAGCTTGGCAATGGCGATGAGGTCTGCGAAAGTATAGGTCTCGCCGATGCCATAGGCGTTTGTCAACTGATTGATGATACCCTCGGCAGAGTAAGCGTACTCCTGCGCACCGTCCTTGGTCTCCATGAGGAACTTTCGCTTGGTGCCATAGAGGTAACTGCGTTCCTGACGAAGCAAGAACTTAGTGAGAGCATCTTCCTTCATGTCGGCAACGGTATGAGGAGCCTTCTTCTTGATCTTCTCAAACTCCTCGGTGAAGATGATGGAGAACGCACGCTTCTGCAAGTAAACCTCCGCATTGCGAGGCTGATAGTTCTCTGGCGGAACGTTCATCTGGCTCTCGGAGAGAATGGTAGAAGCACAGAGAATGCGACTGTTGGCTGGAATAGCTGGACAACCCATGGTATCAAGCGTTTCGCCTACAGTACCCTCTGTCTCGGCAGGACCATTGAGTGCCTGCAAGGTAACTTCATCCTTTGTCTTCTCGATAACAAACAGATTCAAGCGACCGCTAACCTTGGTCTTGGAACCAGGCTCGTAACCAGGAACAGAAGGAACAATAACTGTACTACCTTTGTAGAGAGGAAGAAGTGAACCAGAGAAGTTTGCTTTTGAAAACTTGATAGTACCACCAGCCTCAACCGCATCAATCTCCTTGGTAATCTTGCCGTCAAGGGTATCACCACCCACACGGGAGTGCTTCTTTTCATAGCCCGCACTAGGAACCGTCCTTGTAACCTTTCGGATAATCTGGAGCAATGGAGTGCGGAAAGGACGATACTTCTCTACCTCGGCGTCCCAATCCTCTTCGGCAAGTCCACCTTTTCGAATCTGGGTTGCAGAAGCCTGCGAGCCGGTCAAGTCCTGACCTTCCGCCTTACCGCCTGGAGCCAATCGGTCTGACTTTTCTGGGTCAACTGGTTCGGTTGCAGCATCAGCCTTGGTTGATGGCTCATGACCCTCGTCGCCAATCTGGGTAGTTGGCTCTGCGGTATCAGCCATGGCAAGAATACCACCGCCTGTAACAACGGCAAGAAGCATCAGAATCATCTTGAAGATGAACTGACCGCTCGTAAAATTCTTAAAACAATCTTTCTTCATTTTATACATATATTTATTTGATTAATTATTGTATGTGATACCTTCGAAGAAGCCACTCTTAGGAGCCGCTTTCTTCTTCTCTGCAGGTTTGTTGCCAGCACCCGAACTAGACAGTGAAGGAGGAATGCCCTCGCTTGCGGATGAGCGCACCTTATTCTGAATCTTCTCGTTTCTTGCCTGCATAGCAGCCTCATCACGAGCAGAAGAAATATCAGAATCGTAGTTGTTGGCATTGTGGAGCATCTTCCAAACATCATCGGGGATGTCACCGCTCTCCACCTGATCATGAATCTCGTAAATCTGCTTCCACATATCCTCGGCATCATCGGGATAGAGCTTCATCAAGCGTTCGATAGACTTTTGCATGTTTGCTGTCACCTTCTCGGCAGCTTCATTCTGTTCAGCTACATCTTCGTTGTGCTTGGCGAGAATCTCAGCGAGCTTCTTGCCGCCCTCTGGGTCGTCGAGCAAGGCACGAATGTCTATACCCAAGCGAGCCATGGCATCGAATGGGTTATCTTCCGGATTCTTCTCCATGTCCATAGCCAGAGCAGCCAGCCACTTGTGGTCGTCGAATACCTTTGACAACGCCTTTCCGCTTTCCTCGTATCTGCCCAGTGCATCTGCATCATCGCTGAGTGCCGCATATCGGGATTCCTTATCCTCGAAGTCGATGTCGGCATGACGCTGCTTGAATCGGTCAGAGAAAGCCTTGCGATTAGGGCGGTCCTCCACTGGTGGAGTTTCAGCCTCAGCAGATTCCATTGACTGTGACTGCTGTCCGCCGCCACCTTCTGCATTCATCTGTTCTAATTCTTCTTTTGTCATATACTTATATATCTGTTTGAAACTTTTCGGCAAAGATGCGAAAATAATGCAAAAATATTTCCGTGTTTTCATCGTGTTGTCTGAGTGGGTGGAAACACGGCAAAAAAAATGGGATTTAAGGGTATTTTTGCGCCTATATTATAATAATGTGTAAGAATATATGGCAAAAGCGAGAATATTAACACTTAGCAAGGTGATGCCCAACCATAACAAGTATGACTCCGTGAAGGCTCGAAAGAGACGGCAGGAGCATAACAAGGATGGGGAATTGCTGACCCGATGCAGGAACGCCTGGAACAACCTGAGCGGAGTGCGTGAGACGAGAGCGAGAACCATGCGTTATTGCACAGGCGACCAATGGAGCGACACCATCAGGGTGTATCATCATGGCTACTGGGAGGAGATGAGCGAGCGAACCTATATGGAGAAGCGCAACCAGACACCGATGAGCAACAACATCATGGTAAGCATCTTGGAATCTATTACTGGTCTTTATGCCAAGCAGGGCACGGAACCGGTTTGCTTTGCGAGAGATAATGATTCCCGACAACTGAGCGACATGATGAGTGCCACGATGCAATGCAACTGGCAGACCACTGGCATGCAGGATTTGCTGAACCACTTTATCAAGGACTATCTGCAAGGCGGACAGATGTATGCCAGAGAGAGTTGGGAAGACAGGGAACTGGAAATGCCCGATGCGTGGACGGATATGATGGAACCCGACCACATGTTTTTTGAGTGCGGAAGCGACCCACGCCACAACGACATCTGTCTGATAGGCTGTCTGCATGATGTGAGCAGGGAAGATTTGTACCAGAAGTTTGCCCGAAGGGAATACGGACTGAGCGTTACCGACCTGAATGCGATATTCGGTATCAACGATGAAATGGACGATGGCGGTTATGGCTACGAGTTTAACGAGGAGAAGGATTTGGATAACCTGAGCTTTGATTTCTCCAACAAGGGCAAGCACTACCAGAGAGTGATTGAGGTGTGGACCACGGAGACCAAGCCGCGATTGCAGTGCTTTGACCCTATAGCCCAAAACACCAATGATGCGTATTTTAGGGTTGACTTGGCAGACGAGGCGATGATTGCCGACCTGAGAAAGAAGAACGAGAAGCGCAAGCAGCAGTATGACGAACTAGGCATACCGGAAGACGAGCGAGCCTACATTACATCGGAAGAGGTAGCCGATAAGTACTGGTACTATACCTTCATGGCTCCCGACGGAACAATTCTGAGTCAGGGTGAATCACCCTACGATTTCAAGAGTCACCCTTTCACCGTGAAGCTCTATCCGTACATCAACGGAGAGATTCATCCGTTTATGACGAACGTGATAGACCAGCAGAGGTACATCAACCGCCTGATTGTGATGAACGACATGAGTATCAGAAGCAGTTTCAAGGGATTCAAGATGATTCCGACTACGGTATTGGGCGGCAAGAGTCCAAAGGAGTTCATGGATGAGGCTATCGAATACGACGGATGGATTTTCTATACACCTAAGCGCACTATGCCTAACGTGAAGCCAGAGGTTATTACATCGAACGCCGTGAATATCGGAACCAACGAACTCTTGCAGATAGAGCTGAATCTGATTCGGGAGGTTACCAACGTGAGCGGTGCCTTGCAGGGCAAGACTCCTTCGGCAGGAACTTCGGCGGCTAGATACGCACAGGAAAGCCAGAATGCTACTACATCTTTATATACCATCTTATCGGACATGGAGATATTCACGGAGAAGCTGGCTATGAAGAAGTGTTCCATCATTCAGCAGTATTACGAAGACGGCAGAAAGATATTCAACAAGGACGGTTTGACTAACTACAGTTACGACCGACTTTCGGCAAGAGACATTCACTTCAAGATCAGCATCAAGAATGCAGCGGCTACGGCGGCATACAACACCATTCAGAATGACGATTTGAAGGAGTTGCTCGGAATGGGAGCCATCAACCTGATTCAGTATCTGCAGAACGTGAACAAACCATACGCCGATAAGCTTCTTGCCAGCGTTCAGCAGCAGCAGGAGCAGCTTGAACAGATGTATCAGCAGCAGCAGGCGATTGCCCAGCAGCAGGGCGGCGGAATGGTAGAGAACGGAATCGTGCAGGGAGCCGACCAGAATGCCGTGGCACAGGCTATGAGTTTGAACAATAATTATTATCAATCAGCATAAGTTATGGAAGAAACAAAATTAATTACAATCAGTCTTGCCTCGGTGGAAGGCGACGTGATGAAGCAGGTTTCGGCAATAGCCAAGAGGCAGAACGACAAGGCAGGAAACTCTCTGTTTGGAAGCACTACCTTATCTAACGCAGAGAAGACAGTGCTGAACCGATACATTGTTGCGGCGGCGCATAGCTTTGCAGGCGAGGTAGCCCCTATCGTGAAGACATACATTGATGATTCATTGCCGGTATCAGTCACCTTCAACGTTACCCGACTGAACGACGGTCACAAAAAAGCCTTTGAGAGTTGCTTTAGGGGATATGTGAACGCCTATACCACCTACATGATTCTGACATTGAGCGGAACGGAGCAGTCTAAGGTGTACTCCGATGAAATGAGCATGCACATGAAGGCAGCCATCAAACTGGTGTTTGATAAGACTCCACCTTCGCACGCCCCGAAGACATTGAAGGACATGACAGGTTCGGTAGAACATGATCCACAGTTAGAAACCATTAAACAAGAATAAGCTATGATTATAAAATTCCAGATTATCAAATCGGTAGTGATTGAGGCTGTTAAGTCAACAACCTATCTGAAGGCTAAGGTAGACAGTGCAGCCGACGAGAACGCCGTGAAGGTGGGCTTCAACGAGGCGGCAGGCGACGATGAGGTGCATGAGAACCTGCTGACCCATGATTTCCAGACGGCATTGGAAATGGTGAAGACCCTGCTTGCCGAGTATCTTGTGCCTACTGCTCAGAGCGTGGGCGACAACATCATCTATTACAACGACAAAGATGATGATATTGTGGAGTTCGTGCTGAATGCCTCTCGCAGATGCAACGGAACCCTGACCGATACGCTCGCCCGACTAGTGGCAAAGTATGTGGAAGACTATATGATTTTCCAGTGGTGGACAAAGACCACCAACTTGAAGCAGGCAGAAATCTACCAGGCATCACTCGCCGTTGACGAGAAGAGCATCAGAAGATGTTTTGTATTGAGTGGTCCCACCTTGCCAACCATTCCTTATGCCCAGCATCTGACCGCAAAGGTGGATGGCAGCGAGGAAGAAGGAGCGGTTACTATTGCACTAGAGAATAAGGAGGAGACGCTTTCCTACTCCATCGACAATGGAGCCATTGATGATATTGAGGCACGGAGCGACGACCCGAGCGTATTGGAGATTCACCGCAGCCCAGAGCCTTATACCTTCTCGCTGAACCCAGTGAACACAGGCGTGGCTATCGTCACCCTCTTCTCACGGCATAGCGACAAATTGAAGGTAGAGATAGAAGTAACCGTAGCAAAGGAGGTGTAAGATGGAGTTCAACGCATTACACCCTACACATATTCTCCGTGAGAGAGGATGGAAGCCAGAGCCAAATCCTTTCTTGCCTCGTCCGCCACGACCAGCCACCTACTTTGTGGATAAGCACATCTTCATCTATGCCAACCAGCTTTGGTACGACATTGATGCAACCACCAACATGCTTGGCAGGGCAAGACGAGGCAACCAGACCAATCAGGAAGAAATCATCCCGACCAGCGAGAACGATCAGGAGCGACCGCTTTTCTACCGATGGTTCGATAAGTATCTGAAAAAGGTGGAAGGAACCCTGTCTGCCTACGTGATGAAGCCTAGAGGCGAGACAAGAGACAACGCCTTGAAGGAATGGGAAGAGAAGGAACTTTGGCTGAGAATGCCCGACAGTTGGGATGCGACAAGATACGACGGACTGGTACAGGCTATCCACAACTACATTTCCACCGGCGCACTCTATGAGTACTTCATGCTTACCCTGACGAGCAAGGACCCTCTGACCGTGGACAAGGCGCAGCAGCTGGAGGACGAGGAGCTGGAGATTATTGATGCAGCGAACGCAACCAAGCCAGGCAGTCTGATTCGTTCGCCTAAACCATTTGGATAAGGAGGCTGAATTATGGGAGAATTTGATAATATCAAGACCGTATCGGAGATTATGCACGACAAGCGAGAGAAGGCGAAGAAGATTCTGCCAGTGAGCAAGAGCGCACAGAAAGAATACATTCGTGACTTCCTTGCAAGGAATCAGGAGAAGTTTGAGGAGTGCATGAACGAGTTGGCTCAATACGATCCAAAAACATACGTTACCATCTATGCCCAGCTTACCAAGCACATGATACCTAAGCAGAGCGAGATGAGCGTGACACACGGACTTGACGAAGACTTCAAACAGTTGGCAGCCATGGGAAGAACCAAGACAGACAACAACGCCTTGGACATTACCACGATGCCACAGATTATGGATGCGGATTTTGAGGAGATTAAAGAGTTAGGCGATGGCACAAGTTAGAGAAATAGATATAGACGAACTCGTAGCCGAGAACAGACGGCGATATGATGATATTTATGGACCATACGACCCATGGACAGGCGAAAACTGCTATGATTTCGAGCATAGGGAACTGCTTGAACTGCCTGACTTCATGATTCCGAAGATGTGGGTTCCCAAGGAATGTATGCGTACCTTATTATATAGGGGGCTTAAACAACTAGGCAGCCTGAAGGAGTACATTATCCGTGTATGGAGAAAGGAGTATAACGAGAAGAGCTACTACACCAAGCAGCTGATTATGGTGCTTACCTTCGAGATTATGAAGGTGAGATTTACGGAAGACCCAGAGTTTGCACTTTATGCTACCGACAAGATTGAGGATAAGGTGACGGGTAACATGATTCCGTTTAAGCTGAACTATCCGCAGCGATTGCTTCTGAGGATATTCGAGGATTTGCGAACCAACAAGAAGGCGATACGTGTTGTTATCTTGAAAGCCCGCCAGTGGGGAGGCTCTACCCTGACCCAGCTTTACATCAAATGGCTACAGGATTTCCGAAGGGATGGCTGGAATGCCATTGTGCTTGCGCAGCAGAAGAATACGGCTAAGAAGATTAAGGCGATGTACCGAAAAGCCTTGGAGCATCAGCCGGGCTGGACCATCGGATGCCCCGGTGCCAAACTGCAATTCTCGCCTTACGAGAACTCGCCCGATGATTTTCAGGTTACTGACGGCATGAGGGCAATCAGAAGAAGTACACTGACCGTGGCATCTTTCGAGAACTTCGATTCCGTGCGTGGTAGCAACTTCCACTGTGCCCACTATTCGGAGGTGGCATACTGGAAGAAGACCCCTGAGCATGATCCAGAGGGTGTGATTTCGTCTATTTCGGGTGGTATCAGAAATCAGGAGGATAACTTGGAGGTGTTTGAGAGTACCGGTAAGGGTAATTCGGGATTCTTCTATGACAAGTGCCAACTGGCAATGGACCCGAAGAACAACGATGCTTACGCCTTCCTCTTTATTCCTTGTTTCTTTATTGAGCATGACATGGAGGAGGTGAAGAATGAGCGTGCCTTTGCCAGATGGCTATTGGAGAACAGAGACAAGAGCACCAACCCGAAGGGCTACCGAGAGACAGGCAAGTTCTTTTGGCGCATGTGGGAGAAGGGAGCCTGCTTTCAGGCTATAGAGTGGTACAGAAACTTCAGAAACAAGTTTACCACGCATTCCTTCTGTGCTACCGAGGCACCAGTGGATGAGGAGGATGCTTTCCGAAACTCTGGTAATTTGGTCTTCAATCCGTATAGCATAGACGATTTGCAGAAGAAATACAAGTGCGACCCACTCTATACGGCTGACATCATTATTGACGGAAACAAGAACGAAGGAACCATCAGCAAATCGAAGATTAGCATCAGAACAGATGGCGATGGCGACTTGAAGATTTGGGCGGTTCCGAATGTTCTGCAGGTTGAGAACAGATACTTGGTGAGTGTGGATATTGGTGGTAAGAGTACTACATCTGACTATACCGTCATGACCGTTATAGACAGATTCGGCATGATTCCCACCATCAAGGGCAAACCGAGAGTGGTGGCAAGATGGCGTGGACATGTGCGCCACGATAAGCTGGCATGGATGGCAGCGGCATTGGCGCATTACTATGATGACGCCCTGCTGGTGATAGAGAGCAATACCGCCGACCGAGAGAAGAACAACAACACGGAAGGCGATCACTTTGGAAGTATCTTGAACGAGATTGCTGATTACTATGAGAACCTGTATCAGCGCACCACAAGTCCGGAAGACGTGAGCGATGATGTGCTTGCTAAGTACGGATTCCAGACCAACAAGCTGACGAAGGGTTGGGTGATTGACAATCTGGAACAGTTTGTGGATGATATGCTCTGGGATGAGCCAGACAAGGAAATGTATCATGAGCTGAGAATCTACGAGCGTCATGATGATGGCAGTCTTGGTAATATCGTGGGCAACGGCAACCATGATGATGTGCTTATGAGTACGGCGATTGGTCTTTGGGTGAGTGCCAACGACATGGAGAAGCCTAAGTGGAAACAGAAGGGAAGAAAAGATAGCGGAGGCGACGGTGTGCATTCCGTGGCTAAGATATAAAAGCAATCCCCACCCAGTTTCACAACTAAGTGGGGATTTTTAAATTACTTAGAACAACTAACTAAAACCTACTATAACTAACAATTAAACAGTAAACTTATATCAACTTATCAATGTATTCATCTAAATCTTTTTCGTACCAGACCAGTTCAGTACTACCCTTTCGCTTCTTTCCTTTCGGGAGTTTGCCAGCCTTCACCAGTCTATCAAATGTAGCCCTTGACACCTGTACATACTCGCATGCAGCCGTTTTGTTGATAGGCTCATCCTTGTTGGCGATTTGGTGAAGGAACTTCAACATCATCGAGTTTTGTTGCTTGTTTGTCAAGCACCGCCCCGACTGAATGCGCTCATGGAACTCCATCAGGAGCGAGTCAATCATCTGTAGTTCTTCGCTAATCTTTCCCATACGCTAGCACTTTTTATTGTGATACCAAAGAGTGAAACCGATTCCGCAGACCACCACCATGAAGAGAAAGGCGATGTAGCATCTTCCCAGTGTCATAATCCGCTGCTCGCTTTTCGTAAGCGTCCGCTCGCATGGAGCAGGAACCTCAACAGAATCATGCTTGAAGATAGTGTCAAGCTTCACCTTATATATGTTTCTGTATCGGTCACGATAGGCAATCTTGCTAATCACTACCGTATCGCCCTTCTGCATCACATACACGGAATCCTTCACGTATACGCTATCCGTCTTGGCTACGGTATCTTTCCGAACCATATACTCCGTATGGTATTCGGGAACCTTGATGTACTCCTTGGTCTTGCAACCGCCCAAAAGAAGAACAATCAGAAAACCGACGATGATCGTCAGAATCGTGCTTATCCAAGCCTCTTTGTTATACCATTTCATAATAATACCTTTTTACATATTTGAAACCAGTTCTTTCTATCATCAATGCCGTTCAAGCCGCCATTGACTTTCTTGGTGATTTTTACAATATCATCCTTGTCGGCGAGTTCATTCAGCCCATGGGTGAACCACCACCACATGCCGCTTTTCACGGAACCATTCTGCCCTTCCAGCAGTTCTGGCTTCTCCATGATGTCGCCCTTGCAATACTCTGAGTTTTGATAACTCTGGTAGTTGGCTCTACCGGTAAGCATAAGAAAGCCGCGACCCCGATATTTCCATCCGTCGCCCTTCTGGGTGTTACCAAGCATTTTAGCCAACCTACCCTTGTCGTACTTGGAGAAATAGCTTACCTTTCCCTGCTCCTTCATAAACTTGAAGCCAGCGGTTTCGTGAAGCACCTGAGCTAGGAAGTGTGCCATTCTCAACGGCGTGTTAATCTCGAAAATGTCAGCCCAGGCATTGATGTAATGCAGGTATCTATCTACTCTTCCTGTATCGGGCAGAATCTCCAACATCTGTTTTCTCGTTACCTTCATGCCTTGTCCTCCTTCTCTTTTTCCTGTTCTTTCATAATCTCGGCAAAAGCCCTAGCCAAATCTTCTTTGTTCTCAAGCAGAATACTTACCGTCTTCTCCTGCTTTCGGATTTCAGCCTTCTGCCAACTCTTTTCCCTTACGCTTATAAATTCACAGAACACGCAATATCCTGTCCATATCATAGAGAAGACAGGGAATGGGAGAATCGGACAGGCTATCAGGTCTATGCAGACCGTTACCATGAAGGGAGAGAAGTATTTCCTTGCCTTGTCGCAGGTCTTCTTGAATCCTGTACTTGTCGTAGCCAGTCCGTTCTCCTTCGCTTTTTTGATTCCGAAGAATAGGTCCACGCCCATAGAAATGATAAGAGCACCCATGCAGATGGCAATAACCAATGCCGATCTGTACAGGTGCTCTTGTAAAAATGTATGAATAATTTCTGTCATATACCATTAATATTGATTAATGGCTACAAAGATATGGGCTTTTTCTAAACATTCTTCCGTGTTTCCATTCAACCATTCATATACTACCAAATTTTATCGGTAGGATGGTTCGTTGACTCGTCGCAGAGGAAGCTAACCGCCAGTTCTGATACCCTTTTCTTCAATGTTTCCTTGCTTCGGGACCACTTGCCGAGCAAATCAATGTTCTCGGCGTACATCTTATTCATGGTCACGGCAAAGTCCCACATCGTATAGTCGGGAATCATCAATGCCTGCCTCTTGTACTCTTCCTTCATTTCATCGTAATTGAAGAAAGGCGCATACTCCTTGGTAACATCATCCTTGAAGTAGTAGATGTTGGCGATGCAAGCTCTGCCCAGCTTCTCATCGAAGTGATGTCTTCTCTCCATCCAGTAGATGATGTTTCTCTGAACAATCTGTTCCTCTTCTTCCGAGAAGCCACACTCATCATTTTGCAACATGCGGTAAGCAACATCTGCCACGTGTAAAAGCGATTTTGATAAATCCATAAGCGTAAAGCATTAAAGTGAATATGATAAACACATGGTGCATCTCTAGCTGTTCGGGAGTGATGAGCCAGTGCTGATAGTACAATCGGATGGCATTGATGCCAAAGAAATAGAAGAATGGAATGCGGAATATCCAGCAGTACTTAAAGAAGAAACTAACTGGAAGCATGCAGAGAGGCATATAAATATATGCCAGAAAGTAAATCCAGATGATACAGCCTCCGTTGTTAACTGTATCAAGTATTGCAGGTCTAGGGTAATGCCCATAGTCCCATACGCCATACCAATGCCACAACATCAGTGGTATCGGTGCCCACTTTGAAAGTAGTTCGTAGAACTTCCAAATCTTGCGGCTTACCAAGCCGTTTAAAACCATTTTTCGCTCCTCATCTGAGAGAGCATCGTCTTCTTTTTGTTTCATACAAATAAAATTTTATGTTAAACACCTGAATTTAGTTGCTGTTTCTTAGAAATAGTATGCTAAATCTTATAAATCGGTGCAAAGTTAAGAAAAATCTCGCATAAAACAATGAAAAATGTGCAAAATCTTAAAATATGTTGTTAATTTGGATATTTTCTAGATAAGTAGTACCTTTGCACCTGTATTTCAACAACATAAACATTAAACAGGTGTGCGTATGACAAAGACAAACTTTAGCTTAACTGCAAGGCAGAGGGAGGACATCATGAAGGTTTACGGCGAGATAGCCCTTACCTGTCACTCGCAGCAGGAGGCATATATCAAGGTAGCCTCTCATCCTGCCCCGAGATACTACGTCAGTCCGAAGCAGGCGTTCGAGCGGCTTAGAAGAATGGTGGTAGGCGATTTCTCTGTGGTGGATGCCATGACGGAACCGAGAAGACGAATGTACTATTCCCTTTTCGAGAAGCTAAAGAAGGTATCTCAGCGGAAGGAGTTCATCGGGCAGTCGCTTCATTTCATCTGTCAGTTTCTGGTCAGCGAGCCTGCTCCAGAGTTCTTTCTTTCACCGGTATCTGTGCAGTATATCTTCAATAAATGCAAGCGTTATGGTAAGGATTTCAGAGATAACAAGTAAGCCAGACTTTGGATTGAAGGCTGCAATCTCCATCCTCTGCATCATTCTGTTGCCATGGCATGTAGGTTTCAGTCCGGCACTTCCCTTGGAGAACCATATCATCTACAGTTTCTTCCACGTCAACGTGTTCCATCTTGCCGTGAACCTTCTGGTTCTTTGGCAGATTAAGAACAGACTCACACCTGTAAAGGCTTTCATGGTAGCCGTGGCTGCCAGTTTTCTGCCTATGTACGTCAGCGAGCCGACGATGGGCTTGTCTGGTTTTCTCTTCGCCCAGTTCGGAATCCTTTGGGGACGGACGGGGCGATGGAAGGAGGCGATCAAGAAAGCGATGCCGTTCATCCTCTTCACGATGCTGCTGAGCAACGTGAACGGATTGCTTCATTTATACGCATTTTCCATTGGCTATATAATTGAATATCTTTCCAAGAAGGCGGCTCGTAGAGAGTAGCCGCCTTCTGCTTATTTACAAACTATTGGAAAAGTTATCTAATCTTGTCTTCTCTTCTGTTCTGAACCACCACGATGGAGCCAGCAAAGGAATCGTTTGCCTTGAAGCCATTCAGCGCATAGGCAAACTTGAAGTATTTCCAAGGCTTCCCTTTCAGACTTTCCAGCTTGCACCAGTGCTTGCAATCGTTACTGCCATACACTTCAAGACTTATCTTTCCATCATCCGTATCGGCTAGATGCTTGATAGCTCTCAGTGATTTCAGGGTAATGCTTCCGCCAAGCTTCAATGGTCGGGTTGTGAACAATCCATCATAGGTATTCTCATCATTCTCTTCCAAAGGAATACCGGTTAACGAATACACCAGACTATCATCAAACTGAATCAGACTGTCGGGATAGTTGTTTGCCACATTTCTGCAGAAAATTTTGCCCCCTGCATAATTCTGAGCAATGGCAAAGTTCTTCTCTACCATATTATATACATAATGGTAGTTGGTACTCTTGCTGAATATTCTAAGCAGCGAAGCCTTGTAGTCGTATGCTATCATGCAGTTGTTTATGAACTTTCGGAAAGGAAGGAAATTCTCTGACAATCCTCTGTTCTTTCCTCCGCTCAACTGCTCTGATACGCAAACCGCCTCTCCGCCCGATGTTGCCATCAGCCCTTTTTCAGATGTAAAGTACACAACCTTGTCAGTAGGAGTAATGGATGCAGCATTGTTGCATGCCTCTCTTGATATAGGGTGAATGCTAGAGTAAAGACCTTCAGCATTCACGCTCATGGCATAGATTCCTTCATCAGTGAACACGAGCAACGGATATTGACCGAACTGTCCTTGACTCACAGCCTCCGTGTTAGCCACGATTCCGAGAATTCTACCTGTACCGATGGTATTATCACCCGAAGCCCCGAACACGAATGGGTTGTTTACTTCCGAAGTAAAGATTTGAGAATCTAGCGTCTCATGGGCGTTTTCATCAATGATAGGGAGTACTATTTCTTCTGCACTTTCTAGCGTGTTTGCCTGCTCCTCGACAGGAAGATTCTCGAAGCTATATGCGCCATTCAGCATGTTATGGGCGTTTAGGGATACACGAAATTTATTATCTGTATCAGTTCCATGTATATGAATTATCATTTCCGTTGCGTTAGGATCTGGATAGAATAACCAACCCGAAAGCGTATTCTCGTTAAAAAACGTAGAATCGTCAGACTGAACCCAGGCATCCATAGATGAGGAAACGATATGAACGTAATAGGTGATTTTCTTGTCTGCATCACCGTTTCCTTCAGTAGCCAAGAAATTGTTGAATCCCTTAAATGGGAAACGTTTCAAATCGAAAACATTGATTCGATTGTTGTATGTAAACATTTTCTTGGCATACAGGTGCGCCCATCCATAGTAGTCATCATTTTTAAGCTGTTCTTGCGAAGTGAGCGTACTGACTACGTTTCTTTTTAACGGAAGCACTTTTGGCTCAGATAATGAAGAACCGATTTCTTGCTTATTCAATTTCAGACTTGCCAATTTATAAAACTGAGATTTACTAAGAAGTTCTTCGATAATCTCGCCATCCGACTTATATCTAGGTAGGATTTTCTCTTGCGACATCATATTAGTATATTCTACCGTTACGTCAATGGTATTGAAGCAAATGTTGCTAAACCCAGTTGGTATTTGTTCGGCGGGACCGGCATACATTCTCCATTCGGACGTATATTTGCTATCCAAGCTATAGTATGGTTTCACTTCGTCGGAAGCAAATATAGTCAACTCCTTTACAACATCCTTCCAGTTTTCAAAATCAGTAATACTTGCCATATACTTTAATACGAAAGAGCGAGGTTCGAAATAAAAATCGTCGGTTTTGCCATTGGCAGTATAATTATAGAACTCGCAATTTCTCGTTACCGTTGGATAACAGATTATCGGCGCAGAGATTCTTGTATAGGTGCCATCGTATAGCTTGAGAGCGTATCTAATGAAAAATGGGAACATGAACACATTACTTTCTTTCTCTCTTTCGATACCTTTCATGACGCATCCTTGCACCGCATTCAGATAGTCAGTTTCCCTATCTTTGATAATTGTGTGAAGACGGCAGTATTCACCTTGTGTATATCTGTCTCCCTCTTCTTGGTTAGGAGTACCATTAAAATATCCGATAAAGTTATTATCACTATCATACCAAGCGTGGTTATCTGTACCAGATATAATATGAGAAAGCTCGCATTTATAAACATTGAAACCCGATGTTTTCTTTTCAAAAAATGGCACGAACGATGGTATAGGCAAATCTGCACCTAAATCCTTATAGGTACCTCCTTTGAAAAGAAAATATCTAATGCTTTTCGAGGTTGCCACGACAAGCGTATTGCCTATAGATTTTACGTCAGAAACTTCTCCGATATTACTGAAAGTTTGCTTTTCTCCATTTGATATAGCTTTACGGTCATACCATTTGATAGTGCCATTATCAAGAAAGCCATCGTATGTAATGATGTTCTCATAGTCTGCCATCTTGTGTACGTGCATGATCTTGCCACCGATAGACCCTATGTTAGCCATTCTCTGAATCGGCTTCATTTCTCCACTTCGATAGATGAAATCCTCACAAAAGGAAAGTTCACTATCTTCGCTCAGCAAATCACTTGGTATGTTCGTCATACCCTTGCTGAAACTCAAAGTTGTTGTTTCACAATTTAATTCCATGTTTGTTATAAAAATAATTATTTATACTGCCCCCACCCGGTTGTTAAGCTGGGTGGGGATTGATTTTACTTATAGGGATTATTGACACACCATTCTACAAAGTGCCATACACTTATAGCAAGAACAATAGCGAAAAAACTTCTTTCGTTAATTTCAAATGTTCGAAGTATCCCATATAAGATAACTGCGCTGAAACCAAACTTCAGTAAGGTTTTAAATATTTCACCTAGCATAACTAGTCTTTGTTTTTTCCGTCTGCCACATCATCGCCAAGAACATCTTTGATTTTCTTGGCGATGAACTCATCAGAAGAGAGTTCTTTTATAAGGGCATCAATATCTGGTAATTCTGCATCAGCTCCGTCCTCTTTCTTTATAGATGAGGCATAGTCCTTTAGTGCTTTCACCCAAGGGCTATTAGCCATATCTGCCAATGAATCCTTTTGGATTTCGTAGGCTTTCTTCAACTCTCCGTTATCACGGAAATATCTGAGCACTTCCGTCAATGCTTCAACAAAGTTCTTGTCGAGCATTGGGTTACTCTTTGCCTCTTCAAGCTTAAGCATCAGGAAGAGTAATGATGAATGTAAATCTGTTTTATACATAATTACTTACTTTTTAGTTTTTATTTTTATTATCTAAATCTATGAGACAGCAAATAATGATAGAAATAATCATTATTGAAAAGAATGTATAAAAACCTTCATCGTGCAGGTCTGACAAAAACAAAGGACCAGTTTTATATACTTCATAAGTATGCCCTCCATTCCAAATAAGAGAGAATATGTCTGCTATGAGAATAAGGATAAAAGCACTCCCTATAGTCTTTAATGCTTTCAGCACAAAGTGCTTTATCTTCTTGAATAATTTTATTTTCATACGCTACAATTATTTAAGTTTGACTGGTTCATCGTTCCAAGACAATTCTTTTTCGATGAGTTTCTTAATGCTGCCTTTGGGGAGTTCAACGAAATCATAGAAAGTATCGTCATAACGATAGTCCCATGAATCTGGACCCCACTTGTATTTACCTCGAAGAGGCTTCTTGTCAGCATAAATACATTCTGTACCATCTTTATCAACTGCTGCCCATGCTGTCATAGCTATTTCTCCTCAATTTTTACGCCAAACGGAAGTCCGTCGGCAAATAACAAATTCTTAAAGCAACTTTCAAATGTCTCATCTTCATATCCACCGAAGTCACAGCCATTAGTAATTAAGCATGTGAATGCACGATGTGTTTGATAATTAGCAAAGTACTTATCTTTAACAACACCGAACGGCTGATGTTTCAGCATTTCTTGCCAACACTCTTCTGCGTTGGCAAAAGGGCGGTAGGCAGACTTTGGCTTGATGCGGTACTGAAATGAATGTGGACTGAATTCGTGATAATTTTTATCTACATCATTCCAGTTTGCCGATTTATTATCTTTTATTCTGTATTGAATAGATATTCCTTCGCTGAATGCCTTAATAATAGGCAATAAATCTACTGCTTCTTTTCTGTTCATAATCAATCCTCCAATTCTTTTATAATCATTTTTACCAAGTGATAATTATCTCCATCCCAACCTTCATCTAACGCTTTGCCATCAGAAGAAGTATGATACCTATTGACGTAATCAAAGATTGCGTTGCAAAAGAAATCATCACTTGTACCCTCGCCAGATTCTTCATCACAGAAACCTTCGTAACTTAGAAGTTCTTGACATTCTTTGTGCATACAGATAGCAGTCCTATATTCGGGAGTAAACTGACGTATATATTTCTGTCCTGCTTCTATCGTACAACCACACATATAACATTTGTGTGGCTTGCGTGCCTTACGTTCTGTATCTATCCAATCCATAATCATTTATCTTTTGGGTCAACGAATGGTAGCCAGTACTCTACATCAGGGATATTCCATCCGTTGTAGTCTTTGGCAATCTTTTTATCTACTACATGTCCGAAGCATATTTCACCATCTGTAGTGAGTACTACAGCTTCTTTATCTACTGGTGGAAGTCTATCCTTGACAGATACCCATACTGGAGAAACATTTTTAGGCTTGCGGTCTTGTAGAGTAGCAGTATAGTTAAAGGTAAAAAAATCTACAGGATATTTTTGCCAATGGCTTTCTTCTATTGCCTTATTGATTGCTTCTCTTTTTGAGTTTGCTTCAACCATAACATATTTTGAATTAGATGTTTTGAAATAATCCACTCTATATATTGCCATTGCTTAGTCCTCCAACTCTCTAAGTGTTTGTTCACATCTTTGCATATTTAAATCCATATATGCCATAAGATGCTCATCTTTATCTAAGTACATACCTTTTACAAGGAAGAGACTATCCTTAATCTCTTTGATTAACGAAATTACTTTTTCTTTACTCATTACTTAGTCCTCCTTTAAATTGAACTGCTTTGCCAAAAACTGATTATTCTTTATCAAGTTGACGATTTCTTCTTTCGTATGAATGCCTTTCCAAAATAGTTCAGTATGTGAACCTCCTCTTTCATCATCTACAGAGAACGGAACACCATAATTTGTATAAACCTCTCCGTGATGCTTGATGAGATGACGACCAGGATTCTTTCGGATATTATCTATCCAAGCATCACAGTCGCACTCACGCCATATATCGTATTCTGTCCCTGTCAAAGTTTTATCAATTCCGATAGGATAATGCCCAGGACACCCATCTGTTCCAAAGTAAATAATCTCTGCCATATTCTCATTAATTAAAACCAACCTAGATGGGCAGCTTCATTCCACCCATACTTACCTTTACGCATTTCATCATGGAAGTTTACTCCACGCTTAATGCGCCACTTGCTTATCTTTCTTTTCTTCACATTCTCTTCTTTTTACCCTCTCCATTTTGCCAAGGAGAGGGTGGTTAGTTAATCAACTTCTGCCGACTTCCAGTCTGGATAGCCGCCCAAGTCCTTTTCTTGTCCACAATTCATTTCAAGCCAGTCTTGCAGGCAATCCTTAACTACTTCTCTGTCCTCAGAATCATCATTAGATTCAATGACAACCGTAAACTTATGTTTCATATTACTTCTATTTATGCCCGAAGGCGTTAAACTTTCATTTCATTTATGATGCAAGGGTTCTCTTCATCAAAACTGCATACGCCCCCTTGTAATGTGCAATACCCTTGGTTGCAATATTCACAATAATCTTCCATACCTACACCTCCATTTCTGAGTTAAGTCCTAGACCGAAAAGAAGGTTCTGAAGTTGATGAACATACTTAATGTATGCAATTTGTGTACATACATGGTTGCCAGTAAACGGATATACATCAAACTCATCACCGATACCTTTTTCTATGTAGATAGGAAAATATCCATATTCTTCAATATCGGGTTTTTTATATACCCAATGACTATTCTTTATTCCTCTGCTCATCACTTCTTTCGCCCATCCATTCTTTTCTAGAATCTCAGTAGTGAGAGGAATCGGTAAAATATCTCTGTCTGCAACAAGAGCTGTTTTTGTACTATTAGTTGAAATCAAAGCATAACATATCTTGTTATGAAGAAAGTTTTCTTCAAAATTAACAATAGTATAAGTATTGGTTGCAAACTTTACCAAATCTCCAGGAATATATAACTTGCACATACGCTTTACTTTTTATTATTCATCATATAAGCCATTTCGTGTACTTTGTGACACATTTGGCAAACATCTTCAAGACTCCTTGTATCCCAATTATAGTACATTCTTCCGTGGTCTTCGGTTATTACCACAACCTGCTTATCACGGAGGATTCGCCAAATCATTTTCAACTTATGTTTCATACGCTTTACTTTACTCTTTTAAATCTAATAACTGCGTCAATATATCCTGCTGACGGCAGATAAAAATGATAAGTACCACCAGAATGTCCAATACATGCATGAGCATTAACATCTACATTTTTAATGGTATAAATTTCCGTTTTACCGTCAACGAAAGTAAGTTCATACATTCTTGTCTCGGTTTTAACCGGCTCACTTTTGCAAGCTGCAAATAGCAATGCTGGTAGTATAACTAAAAATATCTTTTTCATAATCAAAATACAATTCTAAAATCCTTACCTTTCAAAATAGGTCTCTTTTTGAGGACGAACTTCTCTAAATCTTCAACTTCTATCGGGAAGAGCGCACAATATTTATACTTTAATGTACAGATGAATCTTCCGTTGAGCATTACATCAAATACAAAAGTCTTCATTTCTCTCCTCCTTCCTTTGGAAGTAAATCATCAACATAGAGCCAGCTAATAATATCATAATTATGTCCAATATATTTGAAATCGTAATCATACCAACCAAAATCGTGAAATGATGATTGTTCTATTCTTTCTTCATCTTGAAGCATCCCATGATTAGGATGATAAACAACTCTTACCAAACATATTCTATTTTTATCAGGCATTTCGCTAGCAGGATGCCACAAATCATTCAATAGCTCATTGGTGGCATCTTTATAACCTTCCTTATATCCATCAATCAAAGCTAAAAGTTCTCCATGTGTTTGAGAAGTCGCAAATTTATATGCTGCTTCTTCTATTTTATTATCGTCTAGCATATCAACCCTCCATGTTATCTGTTGTCTCAAACTCTTTCTGCAGCTTCTGAATCTCATACACGAAGCGGTTGATGTTGATGCCGCAATCTATCACTTCCTGGTGATGCTTGACGGCATCGGCTATCAGATGGGTGCAGCCTTCGGTGAAGCCACATACTCTTTCACCATCAATGGTGTAGAGATAATTGTTAGTGTTGTAGTAGGCGCACTGGCAGAGGTTGATGCCCTTGTTGGCTAGAATGCCTCTTACATAGGCGTTGTTCATGCGAAGCACTATCATCTTGCCTTGGGATGCATAGTACTTGCGATACTTAATGCGGTCGTAGACTATGATAGCTATAGCTGCTATCCACAAAAATGCCAACACGATGATCGTGTCAAATTGAATTACATTCATAATTTCTTTGTTTTTCTGTTTAACTATTCTATTGTTGTTTACGTAGGTCTTTGCGATAGAACTTCTTTTCAGCCACCTTTCTCTCTTCCTCATCCTTGTAGAGTACCTGATTAACATCATGCTTGCTCATATCTACGGTATGAATGCGGTGAGTGGCAGGATCAAGATTGTTCTTCTCGCAATAAATCTTCCAAGCTTCCATACCATGCGGCTTCTTGGAGTCTTCGACAGCCCTCTTTGCCTCTTCCTGCCTCTTGCGCTCGTCCTCTATCCTGCCACGCTCTGCAAGCAGGTCTTTTTGGTAGGAATCGAGCGCAATGATTATCTCCTGCGGATTGATGGTAGTATTGTTTTCTCCATGCTTGTGCTGATAGAGCTTACCATAATCTCCCTGCATGAAGGAGATAAAGGCGAAGTCGAGTTCGGCGGTGGTCCAATAAAAGTATTTGACACAGATTCTCGTTGCAAGCATCTGAATCTGATACTCGGTAACGATGTCGAAGACTCCGAGGAAGGTGAAGAGTTCTATCAGTCTGCCCTTGACCCATCCGACGAGTGAGCGTAGATTACCCTGCTTCTGAATGGTGAGCAAGGTGGTGTTGCTCTTGCAGATGGCATCCGAGAAGGAGACAGGGCGGACGTAATCGGGCTTATCCTTGATAATCGGAACCAAGGATTCTTGATGCCTTTGCAGTGAGGTCGATAGCTCGTTGCTGTTCATGATTCTGCTTTTGGATGATTTCATCATTCCAACACTCGCCATTAAGGTAAGTGAGTGGGTCTTTTCTGTACACTGGGTCGGGAGTGGATGCTACATAGGCAGGGGTAGCTCTCATACAGGCAACCTTTTCGGCTAAGCTAAGTTTATTCCACTTGGCTTCTGCCTTCTTGCGTCCACGTTTCTTTCCGTAGAAATTCCACCAAGTCTCAAAGGTAGGAATCGAGCTGACATTTGCTTTTGTCACCTGCAAATCCACGGTCTCCACCTCGTTCTCTTTCGGGAACATCGGCTGTTCCTTGTAGTACCTGCCAGTTGCCATGAATCTTGCGCCTTGCACAAAGGCTTCACGCAAGGCTTCGTTGTCGGGGGCATATTTGTTAGCCTCGGCAATGACTTCCTTTAATGTTTTCATAAGCTTTTTTGTTTTAAGTTATTGTTACACCCACCCCTTGTTTGAGTCAATGTCTCGCTGACAATACTTCATTGCCAGTTCATCATTCTGCTCGGGAAGCATGATGTCTATGCTTAGTGCATAGTCGATGATGTTTCTGATTACGGATGATGCTTCTGCGGTATTAAGCAAGCCCAGTGATTTGAACTTGGGATAGCCGTGCTTGTCGTATTCACCTGTCATGAATATGTGGGGAGCCACGTTCTTCTGAATCTCGCTGAGGGTCTGGAAGAACGTCTGCCCTATCTTGCCGGATAGATAGGTGATGATGAAGTTGAGATAGGCTTTCTGTTGGTCGGTGGCGATGGGATGGAACTTCTTAATCTCCAAGCTATAGCCTGCCTCCTTTGCCGTTTCTATCTCTTTCAATGCCTCCATGTAGGTGGGCGAATCCTTTAAATTTGCGAATACTGCCATATCTGATTACTTTAGATTGATTTCAAGTCCTTTCTGAGCATAATATACAGGTATGCCAAAGACCTGTTGGAATTTATTTACTGCCTTGGTCGGGTTGAGGTGACGGGCGGAACCATGAATGAGGATGATTTGGTGGGCTGACTGCTCTGCCTTGCAATCCTGCAACCACGAAACGGCATGTTCGAGACTCATGTGGGATAGGCGAACACGATCTGCCTGACTTCGTGGGGTCTTGCCTTCTGCCACAGCCTTGTCTAGGAGTTCATCCGAATAATTGCACTCTGCAAGATAGGTATTGCAACCTTGGATAACGAAATTCAGATTGTAGCAATCCGTAGCGAAGAAGATGGTGCCGATTTCCTTATGACGAATCAAATAGCCGTAGTTTGGCGCATCCTCATCATGCTTTACAAAAAAAGGTGTGGCACTAAATTCGCCAAAACAATGAGTACACTCGCAACCCAAAGTTCTCACGCAATTAGGGAAATGCTGCGATACGTTGGCATTGGAATAAACTATAATTCCTGCCTTGGCATATTCCTTGATATACTTGGCATGGTCTGAATGCCGATGAGAACACAAGCATGCCTCTACCTTGCTCGTCTTATACCCGATGGCTTTCTTCACCTCTCGTAAGGGTATGCCTGCTTCAATCAGCAGGATTTCTCCCGAATCTGATTGAAGGGCATACGAATTTCCAGAACTTCCAGTGTTAACTATTATCAATTTCATTTTTATATCTCCAAATAGTTTTATCTTTTGTTTTATGCTTACCATGAATATAACACCAAATAGCAGGTTGTGATAATGCAACCTTTCTAGCAGCGTCTCCTGTAGAAACGTAAGTTCCCAAAAGATTACCTTGTGCATCAAGGTGTTCTACTGCTTTCTTGGTTTTATTAGAAGCAATTCTTTTGTCATACACCTCTTTGCTAGACATTATTTCGTAGAACTTTTTCCTAAAATTCTCGTCCTTAAATCTATTTCTAGATATTTCGGTTAATTTATCTCTTAACTCAGGACGCTCTTCTAGCAGTTTTATCCGACTCTCATGCTGACGCTGCCTAGAAAGTTCATTCATGTTATTTTCATGCGAAGTAACCCATCTTAGGTTTTCTATTCTATTATCATCACGGATGGTATTTATGTGATCTATAAATGGTTTGTTTTGAGGATTTGGTATGAATGCTTGCGCAACCAACCTATGCACTTTTATCAAAGTGCCCTTTGAGCCTTGTTTATTAAACAACCTAACCATCAAATACCCATCTTTACGAGTTAAAGTTTTAATACTTTCGTTATTATGTCTAACTCTTCCATCCTTGTAATAAACAACATGGGATAGCACTTTAACTCTTCCCATGTTGCTTACCGCATAGTGAGGATAATCTTTAATAGTCCTCCACTCCTCTTCCATTAGCTCAACTTACGACGTGATGATGTTGGTGCGGCTGCTGCAGTAGATACTGCGGCTTGGGCGTTACTATCTTCTGGTGCCTTAACCTCGCCAGTCTCGGCATCAACTACGATAACCTTCTTATCCTCGCCAAACTCCTCGTCACGCTGCTGCTCTGCAGATGGCGCCTCGTCGATATTGAGAATATCGTTGTTCTCGATGGATAGCTCACCCCATTTAGAGAGAAGTCTTCTCAGCACCGTCTTCAATGCCATCGACTCGAAGTTGGAACTCCAACCTACACCATCACTCACTCCCTTTGCTGCCTGAGCCAGTGCAATCTGCTTCAAGCTCTCGGGTGTAATCTTGTCGCTGAACTTGACTGTTGGGCTATACTGCTTGGCGTAAAGGCATACCTCTTCGAGCGACATGTAGAGAAGCTTGGAAAATCCGTTCTTCATCTTCATGTATGCGAAGTAGCCGATTGGCACGTTTGATGTGCGGATGCCCGACAAATCAAGATTACCGGTTACCTTGTCGTAGCCTTTCAGCTCACCCTCATATACCACATCAGAGTTGATGGTCTCGTACTTGCCGGTTCGCATTGCCAACTGGAGATAGCCCTTGGTGCCCACCACGAGCGTAGGAGTCATTACGCCATGGTTTTTGAAAGGAAGGATATAACACTGACCCAACTGCTTGTTGAGTGGAAGATGCAGGGATGCTGCCTTCAATGCTTCTGCCATGAGCGCATTAGGTGAGCACATCAGAAGCTTTTCATCTGATGTTGCAAGCTCCATCAAGCTAGTGGTGAAGGTTCCCTTATTCTCCTTCAACGTGTTCTGCAGCAGGCTTTGGTAATAGCTATTGTTCATTACCGCCTGGAAATTCTTAACTGCCAACGCTTTCTGCGATGGCTGCTTTGTTGCTACTGCTGTTTCTGCCATGATTTATATTTTTATAAATTCAACTTCATTTACTCCATAACCGTAGGTGCAGGATATTCAAACTTCAACTCATCATCGGTGGTTACTACCATTCTGATCTGCTGACCGCCACGGCAAATTGGGTGGTTCACGCTCTCGCACTCGTCGAGAAGCATAGGTACCTCAATCTCGTTGTATTTGGCGAAGGTGTAGGCGATGTCGATTCCTGCATTCACCTTTGCAGCGGTGTTGAGACGGCGGTATGGCACACCATCGTGATAACACTCGCATGTTGTTTCTCTCTCACCTTTGAGGTTGGTCTTGAACATGGACCACTTCACGAAACGGAAATGCTCGTTTACTCGGTCTTCGAGCAACTGACCTGCCTTCTGGTTGTACTCTCTTGCTACGTCAAGCTGCTCATCGAGTGCGTCGAGCTGAGTCTGATAGGTCAACTTATCCTCGTTAATCTCTGCGATGCGAGCGGTGATGCGGTCGAAGGCTTCCTTCTTGCCAAGCAATTCAAGCACCTCGTTGTATCTGATTCCAATAGGCTTACGCTCCTCTTCGAGTTCAGCGAGCATCTTGGCGGTCTCTTCCGAACTGGTCCCGGATGGCTTGTCAAGTTCAGCCTGCAAGTCGGCAAGTTCCTTCACTACCTGCTGATACTCTTCCTTCTCGGCAAGAATCTGCTCGTAGGTCTTCGGTTTGTCGGCATCCACCTCCAGTTTCTTGAACTCGGCTTCCTTCAACTGCTTCTGCGCTGCCGTCATGTTGTTCATGTTGTCCTGCATGTCCTTGTCGGCATCTTCGAGAATCTTCTTCAAGTTGGTGTAGGTTTCCTGCAACTTGTCGAAGTCTTCATCAAGCTTCTTCAATGTGTTTGCCTTACGATTGTTGAAGTTCTGTTCAGACTCCTTCTTAATGCGCTCCACGTCTTCGGCAGGAAGCGGCTGACCGCAATGTGGACAGATACCATCATCGGCATTCCACTCCCAAGTGCTTGCATTCGCTTCATCAGTCTTCTGATTGATTACGTTTGCTTCCTTCTCGCACTCCTCCTTCTGCTGTACGGCATGAATCTTGGTTTCGTTGAGACCCTTCATTTCTGCCTTCAAATCATCAACAAGGCGCTGAGCGACCATTACGGCTGTATTGGCGTTAATTACATCGCTCTGATGCTTGGTTGAAAGGTCGGTGAAGATGTTCAATGCGCCCTGCTCCATGTTACGCTTACGCTTTTCGGCAAAGTCTATCTTCTTGCGGATGGCATCAAGGCGAACCTTGTCGGCACCACCAGTGCGAATCTCCTGAATCTTGTTGGCGAGTTCCACAAGCTTCTCGTTGAGCTGAGCCTTCTCGGTAGCCAAGGCTTCCCAATCCTGCGCTTCGGGCAGCGACTTATTCAACTCTTCAAGGCGGATAGGTACGGAATCAAGCTGATCCTGCACCTCCTTGCGAGAATACTTGATGTGGTGAACGTACTTGTCGATGTCCTGCTGCTTAAGGGCTTCAACCACGAAATCAAACTTCTCGTCGCCCTGCGTAATATCATCGGCGGTGATATTGCCGACGAGTGCCTGCAACTTGTTGCGCTGCTCCTGCCAAGGGCGGCAAACGAAATCTCGGGTTGACGAACAGAGACGGAAAACGTCTTCTGGACAGATGGAATCCACCACGTCCTTGAAATCGCTTGCGGTGGAAATCTCGCCATTCACGAAGTACTTGAAGGTGTTTCTGCACTCTTCGCCATGCCAAGAATCGGTAAGTGTGCGCTTCAAGACGGTCTCATTCATGATTGCTGGCTCCATGCCAGTGTCGACGATTCTAACCGTAAGCTCCACCTCATGAGGAATCTCACGGATGATATTGTGGTCTTTATCGAACGTCTTGATGTCGAGCGAATTGCCGTTGATGTCTTTGCCGAACAATACGTACAGAATGGAATTTAAAATAGTACTTTTGCCAATTCCATTTTTTCCCTTGATGATGGTGAGTTCGTCACCAAACTCGTACTCAGCATTGCGAATGCCGCAAAAATTGAGAAGTCTAAGCTTCTTGAACTGAATCTGCTTCATTGTCGTTATCGTTATTTTGTTCTTGTTTACCTTTTCCTCTCAGCTCCATATCGTATGCTTCGAAAGCGCATGCGGCTGCGTAGGTGAACGCATTGCTGTTGCGCATAGCATTGAGGAGAAGCTGCTGCAGGTCTGCATCTGATGCGTGGATGAAGGAGAAGCCTTGCTTTGTGTTGGCATCACCCATGAGGAGGATGCAGCGGAAATGCTTTCCCTGCTCTCCTGCCTTGTCAACGTCCTCAGTAACCTTTCTGATTTTGTTGAAATAATTCTGTCTGATATTCTTTTTACTCATGATTGTGTTTTAAAAGCCTGCCCACGCTCGGTTGTTACCCAAGAAATGGGCAGGGAAAAATGAAAACAGTTAAATAGCCTTATCCTTGTCTGTTGAGCCTAGACCGCTACGTGTGCCGGTCACGACTCCATTCACAAGTTCTACTGATGGAACGTATGTGAAGGCTCCTTGGCAGATACGTTCTCCTTCATGGATGAAGAAGCGGAAACCGAGTGCTCGCAAAATGCGATTCTTCCATTTCCATCTGCCCGACTTGACGGTGGCATGAACCTCTTCGCCATAGCCGCAATCAATCAGACCGAGAATCACATCAAGATTTTCTCTTACCTTACCTAAATATCCGCCACCCATCCAGGATGGGAACCATACATGAATAATCATACCCTTGCCCGACATGCCACTACGTGGCTGGATCAACAGCTTCATGTTGGATGGCAACTGGATTTTGAATCCGAGCGGAACATAAAAGCGCTGATGTGGGAAGACCTCAACGCCAGTTCCTACACGAAGGTCGTAAGCGGCATCATCATTGTATGCCTTTTCTGGATAGCAACCGACTTCGGTTTGCTCTACCTTAATTTTTGTACCGAATTTACTCATTATTATATATGTATATGATTTACTTCAAAAAGTCTTGTATCGCTTTGGATATTGCACTTGCAGCATCCTTGCAAGTACTAGCACAAGGCTCAATACCTCGCAAGTTCCTACTTTCAATGCGTTGCTTTGCCAAATCCTCTGAAAGTTCTAGTGCAGTTAGTTGAGTTTTACCCATGTTGTCTCTTATACTCTGCTTTTTGGTGATACCAAGTGCTTCACGGAGTGCAGGAGCCTTGCAGCCTAGCAATCCTTCGTATGAGGCATTCGTGCATCTTCTAAAACCTTCGCTAGTCTTTACACCATGTTGGCTCAAAGTATGAGTTAGCTCATTCCTTGTGCCGATGCTCTTTATGCGCTTGTCTATCCAATCATCAGACTTTCCCTTTCGCTTGTAAGCTGAACGATACTTGTCAATATACAAGTCGGGATTCTGCTGCGCCTTTATCTCTTGCAGGAATACCTCGTTAATCTGAACTGCCAAATCCTTGTTGAGGTATCGGGCGTATTCTAGGAATACTCGCTGCGTTGCATAAGTTCCTCCACCACGTCCTTTCTTTATTCGTAAAAGGTGAGATTTTCTCACCTTTTGTGTGTTACTCTCTGAATCTAAGTACCTTTCAGTATCAGGGAGTCTTCTCCAAAATTTTGGCTCCATACTTTTGGGAGACCCTAGCATTCTCCACAAATCATTAAGAGAGTACATTTCGCCATCCTTTTGGATAGCTTTTAATGTAGTCGAATTGAATTTTATAATCTCTTGCATAAGCTCAGTTGCTAATGACAGCTCAAAATCGAGCCGTGATATATATGAGGTCTCCACAAAATTGTGGGCATCTGTTTTTGCCGAGTGGAAAAATCCGTTGGGCTACTTCCATTCATCATAGTTCTTTTCTATTTTAAGTTTCTCTACTTCCTTTGTATAGTAGTCTATGAGGGTTTGAAGTTCGAACAGAGACCAGTTCTTGGCTTGACGATGTTTCCATTCTAGCAGTTCCATCTTCTTTGAGCCTAGTTTCTTTTCTAGATACTTACCCAAGTATATCAGATGAGAGCTGTTGAATCTGTTATCATATTGGCATTCGATTGTCACGTTGTCAGGATCAAATCTCGTTGCCATGTGAATACGTCCCCAATAGTGGCTTGCGTCGCCTTTAGAGAAAGGTAAGATACGCCTGCAAGTTGGGCATTGAAAAACACCTTCATCGTTTACGTCACGAAGTCTTATGTAGAGCGAAAACCACCTATCTAGCTTCTTGATGAGTGCTGGCTTGCTGAGTCCAGCCTTCGCCTTCTTCTTCTCCTGTTCGTTCTTTGCCTTATCCCATGGAGTTCTCTTGATGGGAGTTCTCCTTAGGGGTTTATATCTCTTCATCATACCTTTTCGTATTTAAAGTTTCGTACTCGCCTTCCTCTCGTCCAAGGTCTGCAGCCAGATTCTTGATTCGGGAGTTGAGCATATTTATCTTGCGTATTTTTCGCTCGAATATCTCAAGAGGACACCAAGCGTTACGCTCTAATTGTCTGTATATATCGTTCACTCGTTCTTGATATGAGCGAGTTGAGAATAATCTAAGCATACGCTAATTGTTTTTGAAGTTTAAGATAACCCTGCCTATCCTCACGGACGAGCAGGGGGATGTGCTTATTATTTAATACACTAACTCTTATGTCTAATCATCGGTTGCCGATGCAACCTAATAACAACGTATTAACTAGTTTGTCCACCATCTAGGAGTCGAACCTATCTTCCCGATTTGATAAGAATAGTTAAGGATTTACACATCTGTTTCCTTTCGGGCGTGCTTCCGTTACACCATAGGCGGATGAAGCGGCATCGTGCGCTACCACGAATTTGAGAGCCATGCTCACCGCTTTTGGGATGCTCAGCATTGCAATTATGGCTAATCACATTCAACTGTCTTAAATACAAAAAGGTGCCTGCATCCCTATTGTAATAGAACGAATATTCTCGGCTTTACTTTTCCAATATGTCAAAGACCTCATGCCTACCTTGATGACAATGACCTTGTTGCGGTTGCTATATATAATATGAAGAAGTGAATGGTGTTGGTAGGATAGCAGCCAACGCTATCTCCTTATGGTTTGTGGCGACTGACTTAGAACGATCTACAATAGTAGAAATTTTTCGCCAAGTGACTATACCACACTTTTTGCACCATTTCACTACATTCATATCACTTTTAAATATAACAATTTCACGCAACGAATGAGGCACCCAGTGGACTCGAACCACCGACCTCTGCAAACCTCCTTGCAGTGCTCTACCAACTGAGCTAAGATGCCAAGTACACTCCTATCCTCACGAACCAGAGTGTGCGCTAAACTTAATAACCATTTATTCTTGCGTTATGAAATATAACCTAAAAATCATATTATAAAATAAAGAACCTAACTTCTTTCTAAGAACCTCCACCCTGCTCACGCAGGATGAAGACTGAACGCTTAAACAACTTTTATAAAACAAAGTATATCTAAAAGCCCAACGGCTTATAACTTTACTCTTCTACAAGTTCGGGGTACTTCTTGACGAGGATTCCACCATACTTGTTGCAGGCGACGTTTCTTATGTCAACTGCCAAATCGCTATTGGTTCTAAATGTTATTGCATTGTAAACTGCCGCATTGCAGCAGCCGACCGACTTAGCGATTTTACCTATTTTTGATTTTCTTATCAAAATTTTCGGTTTAAATATTACTTTATCCATACTTTTTTATTATCTTTGCACATGTAATACATTAAATGATGGAGAAACGTGTAAACGTTGTCCGAATCACGGGTGCAAAGATACATATATTTGGAGAAATATCCAAGGTCTTGCATATTTATTTATATTTACTTAAAGAATATTTAAACATTTAAACATATATACATTATGAAGGATATTGTTGATAGAGTAAATGAGCTTAGGAACTATAACAATCTGAGTGGCAGGGCTTTTGCAGCTAAGATAGGCATGAAATATACCACGGTAAACAACTATCTTAACGGCACGAAAGACCCCACACTGGACTTTGTTATGCACATAAAATCCACGTTTGTGGATGTTTCGTATGATTGGCTACTAAATGGTGTAGGCTCAATGTTCGTGGAAGACAAGCCGACTGACGAAGCTTTGCTGAAGGAACTGGCGGAAGCGAAGGTCAAGCTGCTCGTTCAAGAAGGCATCACCAAGGAGTTGCGTGATATGCTCCTGGAGAAGAACAACGACAAGATTGCCGAAGAACGCAAGAGCCTTGTAGGATGATACCTATAGATACGAAAAAAGCAGGGCACTAGGCTCTGCTTTTTTATTTATCGTTACATTTTGCCCTCCAATTCGTTGAAGGCAGACTGAACGTCCTTGCTCAGTGTTCGGGCATATCTTGTTGTCTGACGCAAGCTTGTATGCCCTAAAACCCTAGCCACAATATTAATAGGCATACCCTTAGATAAGAAGAGGGTGGCAGCTGTAGCTCTACCCATGTGGGTATGAAGGCGAGCAACTCCGACCATCTGACCTATCACCTTCAAGTAGTCATTATACTTCTGATTGGAAATCTTCGGCAATTTGAAATCGTACTTCTCCAACAAGTCAACAGCAGGCGTAAGGAGTTGGAAAACAAAATCCGTATCGGTTTTTGTTCTCTTGGCATGATAGAACATCTTGCCGCCTATCTCCTCGCAGTTGGCATAATCAAAAGACGTAAGATCAGAGTAAGCCAGTCCGGTATAACACTGGAATAGGAATAAATCTCTTGCCTGCTGAATGTGAGGAGTGGCAATATCAAGCTTCTTGATGGCATTGAACTGCTCTTCCGTGATGCAATCAACAAACTGCTTTTCTCCCTTTCCCACTTGAAAAGGAAGGAACTTATACGGATTCTGCTCCAAATAGCCATCAATGACCGCATCGTTAATGAAAAGCTTGAGATACTTGTGATAGTCATAGATGGTACACTGAGCCTTTCCCTGCTTGTGAAGAAACTCATCCATCGCTCTAATCTTAGAAACGTTGCAGTCTTGGAACGACTTGACCTTACCCCACGACTTCAAGAAGCCGATAAATACGTCATAACGCTTCTTGGTATGCTCGCACACTTTGCGCTCGTTTCTTCGCTTCTCGCAGTACTCGATGAAGGAAACACACTCCTCATCTTCGCCCTTCATCATGGAGATTGCGGCATCAAGCTCACAATTTCCCTTCTTGACTAACTTTTCGATAATGTCGCACGCTCTGCTTCTGTAGGCTTCCAGCAAAGCGTTCAGTTCGTCAGAGTCCTTACGCTTGATAACCTTCTTCGTGTTATCAGACCACTGGTTTGGCGTGACCTTGATACCAGTAGAGAAGTACTTACGATGCCCCTTGTAACTGAAGCACAATTCCACTGAAACCTCCTTCTGTGGGGTTCCTCTCTTCAACCGATTGTGAATAACACTTAAATTTATTCCAGCCATTTTGATAACATAAATTTACGGGGCTGATAACATATTGATAACATACCCCAAATTACACAAACATATCTTAAATAGCCTAATGGTTTGGTTTCTAGAGAGTTGCCTTATTTGCTAGCGTAAACCAGTCAACGAATACTATTCGTAATCTGTATTTTACGAAAGGTCACTCCAAAAAACAAAATACGGATATAACTGCCTATGAATAAGCTAGTTATATCCGTATTACTTTCAGATGAACTCTGTTCTTTTTCGTTGTTTTTTAACGTTCTAGTGATTCCGTTGGGGTTCGAACCCAAGACCCACAGCTTAGAAGGCTGTTGCTCTAATCCAACTGAGCTACGGAACCATCCTTGCTAATTTTGTTAAGCGAGTGCAAAGGTACTGCTTTTTTTTGAAACCACCAAATTTTTCGGAAACTTTTTTCAAAGAATATCATAGAATGCATCCAGCGGCTATATATAACTCATTTAAAATTACCCGAAGGGGATAAACAGAATCATTTCGTGTTTGCCCCCTTCGGCTATCATATCCTACCAAAGCTCCAAACGATTGTTCTTAGGAATAAACATCTTGTCACCCTGCTTTACGCCGAATGCCTCGTACCAGGCATCGATGTGAGGGAGAGCACCGTTAACACGCCACTTGCCAAGGGCATGAGGATCGTTCTTCACACGGTTGCGAATCTCCTTTTCGGTGATGTTCTGACCCCAAACACCGGCATAGGCGAGGAAGAAACGCTGGTCGGCTGTGAAACCATCCTTGTTCTTCAATGGCTTCTTGGCTGTCGCATTCTTGAAGGCATTGAAAGATACCATCAAACCACCATGGTCGGCAAGGTTCTCACCCAGAGTGAAACGACCGTTGGCATTCAAATCAGGCAATACCTTGATGTTGCTGAAGAAATCAGCATACATATCCGCACGCTTGTTGAAACCCTCGGCATCAGCTGGTGTCCACCAATCCTTCAGATTACCGCTGGCATCATACTGGCGACCCTGGTCGTCGAAACCGTGAGTCATCTCATGACCGATTACCACACCGATGGCACCATAGTTGAATGCCTCGTCGGCCTTGGCATCGAAGAATGGATACTGAAGAATACCGGCTGGGAAGCAGATTTCGTTGGTGGTTGGGTTATAATATGCGTTCACGGTCTGAGGAGTCATATACCACTCGTCTCTGTTGACTGGCTTACCAGCCTTCTCAGCAATCTCCTTATTGTTGCGGAACTGACGGCAAGCCATCACGTTCTCATAGAAACTCTTGGATGGGTCGATGGTAAGCTTGCTATAGTCTGTCCACTGGTTAGGATAACCAATCTTGACATAGAACTTATCGAGCTTATTGTGGGCAGCAGCCTTGGTCTCAGCACTCATCCACTCCTGAGCGTCGATACGCTGACCGAGACTCACCTGGAGATTCTTGACCAAAGTCTCCATCATCTTCTTGGATGACTCTGGGAAGAACTTCTTACAGTAGATTCTGCCGAGTGCCTCACCCATCTGAGCATCTACCTGAGAGGTAGCACGCTTCCACAATGGATGGTCTTCCTTTCTGCCACTCATGGTCTTGCCGAAGAAATCGAAGTTTGCCTCACGGATCTCATCGGTGAGATAAGCAGAAGAACTGCCGATGACACTCCACTCCATCAAAGCCTTCAAGGTCTCAGCATCCTCTGCAGCAGTAATCTTGTCGTAACCAGCCATGAATGCAGGCTGACCTACAATCATCTCCTGGAGATATTCGCTCTTGATGCCCTCGCCGTTAGCCAAAGCCTCGAGAGGAATGTTTGGATAATTCTCCTTAAACTGCTTCAGGCTCATCTTGTTGTAGTTAGCCTGTGGGTCACGGAGTTCGGTACGGCTCTTGGAGATAGTAGCAAGACTGGTCTCGTGGAGGAATACCTTCTGTGCCTTCTTGGCAGCATCAGCAGCAGAGAAGCCATAGAGCTGGAACATCTTTGCTACGTAAGTCTTGAATGCCTCACGGATAGCTACGGTAGCAGCATCGTTGTTGAGGTAATAATCCTTGGAACCGAGAGTCAAGCCACCCTGCATCACATTGTAGATGTTCATGGTAACGTTCTTCTCGTCAGCACCGAAACCGGTACCGAAGCCTACGCCCAAGCCCTGCATGGCATACTTCACCTGCAAGTTCTGGAGATCAGCCTTGGTCTTGGCAGCAGCAATCTCGTCGAGGAGAGGCTTTACAGGAGCAATGCCCTCCTTGTTGCGGCGATCGATATCGAGCGCCAACTTGTAGAAGTCGGAAAGCTTCTGCTCGATGGTTCCCTTCTTGTAGGTTTTCTTCTTGAGCTCATCAAGGATAGAGTTGATACGCTTGTTGCTGTTCTCAGCCAACTGATCGAAACTACCATAACGGCTGTAGGCAGCAGGCAGCGGATTGTTCTTCTGCCATCCGCCTGTAGCAAACTGATAGAAATCATCAGCCGGTTTGGCTGTCTTGTCAAGGTTGCTCATGACAAGTCCCGATTTGTTCTGAGCATCAGCTGCCAAAGGCATGGCAGCGAGCATCATCATCGGAAGGATGTACTTCATTTTCATTTTCTCGTTATTTTATTGATTTAATTATGAATTCTTCACTTCCTCCAGTTCTTCAGAGAGAATCATCCAGCGGTCGTTTTCCTCGTCGAGGGTCTTCATCAGATTGGTGTATTCCGTAACCAGCTCCATGTTGGTGGCGTTTTCCGGCTTCATCAGCAGGGCATCGATTTCGGCTTTTCTGGCTTCCAGCTTCTCAATCTTCGTTTCGCATTCCTTTACAGCTTTTTCTGCCTTGCGAATCTTCTTCTGCTGCTCCTTGTGCTCGGCATAACTGATTTTGCCGGAAGATGCATCGGAAGAGGAAGCTGCAGCAGATGATGAGGTTGATGAAGAGGATGAAGCGGAACCCGATGGAGAACCGGCTGATGCCATTCCGCCCTGATTGGCGAGTGCCTGGTTGATGCTCTCGGCATTGTGGGCACGCAGGTAATCATAGATGCCGCCCAGGTGTTCACGCACCTTGCCGCCACCAAACTCATATACCTTATCTACCAAACCATCGAGGAACTCACGGTCGTGGCTCACGATGATTGCCGTGCCGTCGAAAGCCTTGATAGCCTCCTTCAGCACATCCTTCGACTGCATATCCAGGTGGTTGGTAGGCTCATCGAGAATGAGCAGATTCACCGGCTCCAGCAAGAGCTTGATCATCGCCAGTCGGCTTCGCTCGCCACCACTCAGCACCTTGACATACTTTTCTGATGTCTCGCCGCCAAACATGAAGGCACCCAGCAAATCGTTTACCTTGAGTCGCATCTCGCCCGTCGCCACATTGTCTATGGTCTGGAAGATGGTAAGGTTCTCATCGAGCAGCTGCGCCTGGTTCTGGGCAAAGTAGCCTATCTGAACATTATGACCTATCTTCAGATTACCCGTAAACGGAATCTCGCCCATGATACATTTCACCAGGGTAGATTTACCCTCTCCGTTCTTGCCCACAAACGCCACCTTCTCGCCACGCTTGATGGTGAGGTTCACGTGGTCGAAGACGGTATGCGAGCCGTAATCCTTTCGCACCTCATCGCAGATAACCGGATAGTCGCCGCTTCTGAGGCAAGGCGGGAACTTGAGATGCATCTGCTTGTTATCCACCTCATCCACCTCGATAGGAACGATTTTCTCCAACTGCTTGATGCGGCTCTGCACCTGCACGGCCTTGGTTGGCTTATAGCGGAATCGCTCTATAAAGTCCTTGATATCAGCCATTTCCTTCTGCTGGTTCTCGTAGGCACGCAACTGCTGCTCACGGCGCTCGGCACGCAGCACAATGTACTCATCATATTTCACCCTGTAATCCTCTACCCTGCCGCAGGTAATCTCCAGCGTGCGGTTGGTTACATTATTAATAAAGGCACGGTCGTGACTTACCAGCACCACAGCCTTGGCACTCTGCGCCAGAAACTGCTCCAGCCACTGGATACTCTCGATGTCGAGGTGGTTGGTAGGCTCATCGAGCAACAGCACATCCGGCTTCTGGAGCAGGATTTTTGCCAGCTCGATACGCATGCGCCATCCTCCGGAGAACTCACGGGTAGGACGCTCGAAATCTTCGCGGTTGAAACCGAGTCCGCTCAGGGTTCGCTCTATCTCAGCCTCGTAGTTTTCGCCGCCCATCATCATGTAGCGCTCGTGCTCCTGGGTGAACTTCTCCACCAGCTGGGCATAGCTTTCGCTCTCATAATCAGTGCGGTCGGCCATCTCCTGCTGCATCTTGTCGAGGCGGGCCTTCATCTCGGTATTGTGGGCGAAAGCCTTTCGGGTTTCCTCCTTCACGGTGGTATCATCCTGCAGTTTCATCACCTGTGGCAGGTAGCCGATGGTGGTTTCGTTAGGGATAGCCACCACGCCATCCGTAGGTTTCTGCAAGCCGCAGAGTATCTTGAGCATCGTAGATTTTCCGGCGCCGTTCTTACCCACCAGGGCAATGCGGTCGCGGTCGTTGATAACGAAGCTTACATCATGGAAGAGTGGCTTTACGCCAAACTCTACTTTCAGTCCTTCTACTGAAATCATCTATTTTAATGTATAATTTATAATTTATAATGTATAATTTTCCTAACTCTTTCTTCCTTACGGTATGAGCAGGGATGAATCGCCATAGCTCAGGAAGCGGAAATCGTGAGAGAGAGCATAATCATATACCTTCTTCCAGTCGCCATGCAGGAAGGCACTCACCAGAAGCAGCAGGGTGCTCTGTGGCTGATGGAAATTGGTTACCAGCATCTTCACTATCTTATAGGTGTAGCCCGGAGCAATGATGATCTGCGTGCTGGAGTGAAGGGCTTCCAATCCGTTGCGGTCGAGGTAATCGATAATCGCCTGGATGGCCTGCATCGGGGTGATGCCATCCACCAGGTTGCCATCTGCCGACTGCTCGTATGGGTCCCACTGCTTAACATGCAAATCTTCCTCGCTTGCCTCAGGGTGCTTGATAAGATGCACACCCATGTAGTAAAGGCTCTCGATGGTGCGCACGCTGGTGGTACCCACGGCGATGACCTGGCAATCGTGCTTGATCAGCTTTTCCAAACTGCGGCGGTGAACCACGATGTACTCGGTGTGCATCTGGTGGCCTTCAATCTCCAGACTCTTCACTGGCTTGAAGGTGCCGGCACCCACGTGCAGGGTTACTTCCTCACGGTCGATGCCATGGGCATCCAAATCCTTGAGCACGGCATCGGTGAAATGCAGACCGGCTGTTGGGGCTGCCACACTACCCTTTATCTTTGAATAAACAGTCTGATAGGTGGTCTTGTCGCTCTCCTCGGTCTTGCGGTTCAGGTATGGAGGGATAGGCAACTCGCCCACTGCCTCGAGGATTTCGGCAAAGGAAACGTGCTTGTTGTCCCAGTCGAAATCTACCCAATAGTTGGTGCCGCCGCCCTTGGCTACCATTTCTGATGCTTCTGCGCTGAGGGCATCGCCACGGCGCATGGTGGCAGAAAGGGTAAGCTGATGACCCTTGATTTCGAAGTCACGTTTCAGGCTGCCCTCCTTCCACTTCTTCAGGTTTCCAATCATGCAGAGCCAAGAGCAGTGACCCGAAGTCTGGAACATCAACTCATAGTCGGTTGGTGCGGCAGGCTCCATGAGGAACACCTCGATAAGTGCGCCCGTCTCCTTGCGGAAATGCATGCGTGCCTGGATCACCTTGGTGTTGTTGAACACCATCATGGCACCCTTAGGCAGATATTCAGGAAGATGATAGAACACATCGTCACTCACCTCGCCGTGCTTGTAGACCAGCAGTTTGCTGTGGTCGCGCTGGGCGATAGGGAATTTGGCAATGCGCTCATCGGGTAACTCGTAATTATAATCGCTAATCTTAATATGTTTTGTTTCCATTGTTCTACTTTATAAATTTTATTAAACTGCCGTCATCATGCAGAGGGCACGGATGACTACATAGACCAATACCACCATCACTACGGTCATGATCATGTCGATGTCGTCGTGGTCGTAGCCCGTGCTGGTATACTGGTTGGAGATATACTTGATTTCCGGTGAGATGCGGCGATACATGCGATGGTAGAAGAGATAGACCAGAAAACCTACCACGCAGCCGAGGAGAATGCCCGTCAGCACATCGAGCGGATAGTGGACGCCCAGATAGAGGCGCGTCCAGCAGTTGACCAGTGACCAGATGACCATGGTGACGGTTATCATCCTGCTCCTGATGAGGAGCGAGAAGAACACGGCTAACGACATGGTGTTGGCGGCATGGGCTGAGCAGAAACTGTAGTCCTTCATGCGCAGGTTGTCTACCACCTGCACGGAGTATTTCACCAGCGGGTCGTTGGATGGTCGCCATCTTTCAGCCAGCGGCTTGATGATGCCGTCGGCGAATCCGTCGGCAAAGAGGATGCAGAGGAAGGCGGAGCCCACCACGAGTGCTATCTGCGACATGGTTTCGTTGTTGCGCATCACGACGATAAACAATACCACATAGAGTGGTATCCATGTAACGCCCGATGTCAGCACCACCGCCAACTGGTCGAGAATCACATTGTTGCTGCCGTTGAACCACTGCAGCACCTGAAAATCTATGTTTTGTATCGTACTAAAATCCATTACTATCTACTTTGAACTTCATTAAATCTCCTCTATTGCCTTGGTCTCTATCCAGCCTTCGCGGCCATCTCCTACGCGGATGCAGCGCCAGTCGGTCATTCCCTTGTCGATGATATCCACACGGGTTCCCTCGTGGAGCACAAACTGGTCGGCGCTGTTCTTGGCTGGCGTCTTCTTGATGTTCACCGATGGCGTCATGATGATGGCACCGGTTCTGTTGTCGAGCGCCTGCTTCTGCTGGAAGGCGAAGAGATTGCTCAGCAGGAAGATGACGAAGAAGGCAAGTCCGCCAAAGAATCCTATCTTGCGGAGCATGAGCTGCGGACCGAAGAGATAGAGCAATACCAGCAGCAGCGCCATCACGATGCAGAGGATGCCGGTCTTGGCCCAGTTATCTACGCTCGTAAAGTTAACCAGCGACTTATACCAGGTGATGAAAAACATCTCGCTTTCGGGGGTAATCTTGTCGATGGTCTTGCTGCGGGCAAACTGCAGGTTGAAATTGATATCGTCATCGCCCGGCGACAGCAGGCGGGCACGCTCGTAGTTGAGCACCGCCTTGGTGATATTGTCCGTGCGATAGTAGGCGTTGCCGAGATTGAAATAGATCTCGGCAGATTCGCCATTCTTCAGAATCTCCTCGTAGTCGCGGATGGCCTGCTGATAGTTGCCCTTCTGGTACTCCGTGTCGGCATTGTTCTTGGTCACCGCCTTGGCAGAGGTGCCGCCGAAGCAGATCATTGCCAGGAGCAGCCATACGAAGGAGTAGCCTGCCGGATGCTTCTTCTGGTTCTTGCGAGCCTCATTGATTGCATTTTCTATATCCATAATCGCTGTCATAGCCGACTCGAATGTGCGGTTCATGTTGCCGGCGGCATCGCCTGGCGCATAACGCTCGAACTCGCACTCATCCAGAGCCGTGGTAAACTTCTCTATTGTTGCATCATCCACGAAGTGGCGACCCAGGGTTTCACGGATGTTGTCGCGGTTGAGCTTCTCGGCTGGCATATTGAGCTTGTAGCTCATGTAGCCCCAGAGTGCTCGCATCACCTCGTCGTAGAACTCACCCTGCTTACCCTGAAGCATCAGCTTGTTGGCAAGGCGCAGACGCTTGGTGGCTATCTTGCCTGCCCTGTTGGAACGCTTCTTCACGATGTCGGCATTCTCGATGGCACGGCGGCGGAACACGATGAGCAATACCACGAAGGCGATGAGCGGCATGAGCAGACTGATCCAGTAGCCGAAGCTGCCGAAGAACATCTCGTCGGCCTTGTGCTGTTCTGCCTTGCCCAACTTGATGGTGTGGATATCCTTATCCTGGCTGGCGAAATCCTCAGACTCTGCCGATGTGCCATCGCCCTTCTCAACCTCTACCTTGAACGGCTGGGTCTTGATAGTCTTGTAGGCATTCTTGCTCGTATCATAATAGGTGAGCTCCACCGACGGGATGGTATAGCTGCCCTGGTTGCGAGGCACGGCAAGGAAATCGTAGACCATGTTGCCCTCTACGCCGTTGGCGGTGAGGCGGGTCTTGTCGGTTACCTTGGCATCATACTTGTCGAAATCCTTAGGGAAGTTGACCACCGGCTGCTTCAGCAGTTTCAGGTTGCCGATGCCGCCCACCACTACTCTCAGGGTGATAGGTTCGCCTGCCTTCACTTCCTTTTTATCGAGCGAGGCAGAGATATTGAACTTGCCCACGCCGCCCGAGAAGTTGGCTGGGCGCTGCGGCAGCGGATCCACCTGCAGGGTGATGCCCGGTGCCTTGATATCCTTCTTTACTTCTACGTAGCCTGAACCGCCGTTGAAGAACGCCTCCATCGGATCTACGTTGCGGTTCTGCTGAACCACAATGCCCTTGAAGGTGATGGATGGAATCTCCAGCCTACCCGTCATCTGAGGGTACATGACGTACTGGCTCCAGGTGACGCACTTGTATGGTCGGCCATTCACGGTTTCTGTGTGGAAGGTTTTCTGCTGTGGCAGCGGCACTTCCTGGGTGTGGAATCCCTTCAGGTCTGGCATCTTGCCTTCCAGCTGTGTGAGGTCCACCTGTGTATATACCTTATAGGTAAGGAGGATAGGCTCCTGCTCGTGAACTCTCTTCTTGCTGGCAGAGACCTTGATGAAGAGGTCGCTGCCCGAGATGGCAGATCCGGCGGAGCGCATACGAGGTTGGTCGTAGCTGTCCTGTCCGTGCATGTTGGGAGCGCCGTTGGTGCGCTGTGCATGTCCCGACACCTGAATCTTCACGGGGCGTGAAGACAGTCGTTTTCCTCCCACCAGGGCGTGCGAAGCCCCGATGGTGAAGCTGCCGTTCTTGGCGGCATAGAGGGTGTAAGTGATGGTTACGGATGATGAGGACGAGGTATGCCCGTTGATCATCTGGTAACTGGACTGCGAGGAAGTATACGGTCCTGCAATCACTTCCAGTCCTTCCTGCACCCCACCCATTCGGAATTCCTCCACATCACTGGTGTTGATGGTATAGGCAACACGGAAGTTCTCTCCAGCCGCGACGTGCGACGGAGCCGACACTGAGATATGCTGGGCATCTACATGCACATGGTAGCCCAACATCATCAGGAGCAATATGATATACCAACCTATTTTTTTCATATCAACTTTCTTTTATCTTATATTTGTTCCAATTTTTAAAACGTAAGTACACCTTATTATATATATAGGCAAGAATCCCCGTTTGGTGAGGGGAAGCAGTTACGCTTTCTACCAATTCTTGTCGTAGGCCTTTCTGCGAGGCTGGCTCATCGCCTTCTGGAGCTTTCGCTTGGTGGCCTGTTCCTGCTGAATCGCGGCATTGAGGAGCTGTTCGGCGTTGTCGCGGCTCATCTTGTCCTGATTCTGCTGGTTCGGATTCGAATTCTTGTTTTTATTCTTGTCTTTATTCTTATCCTTATTATTCTTGTTCTGATCGTTCTTGTTCTGATCGTCTTTGTTCTTATCCTTGTTCTTGTCTTTATCCTTGTTCTTATCGTTCTTGTTCTTGTCTTTATTGTTCTTGTCCTTGTTCTTATCCTTGTTGTTCTTGTCCTTGTTGTTCTGATTCTGCGGGTTGTTCTTGAGCAGTTTCTTGCAGAGGGCAAGATTATAACGGGTTTCATTGTCCTGCGGATTGCATCTCAGCGCCATCTTGTAGTATTCGATGGCCTGTGCGTACTCGCGGTGGTTCTGCATCACCACTCCCATGTTGTGATAGCTCTTGGAGCGGCGGAAGAGGTTGGGCTCCAGCTGCGCGGCATTGCCAAACTGCACCATCGCCAGCGAGTCTTTCTGCTGCATCAGCAAGGCACAGCCCAGGTTGTATATCGCCTGCGGATTCTTCTGGTTCTTGGAGATAGCCTTGCGATATTGGGTCTCGGCAGCTGCCCATTTCTGGGTCTTGAACGCCCTGTTTCCCTGGCGAATCAAGTTGCGGTCGGTCTGTGCGGCAGCATTTGTCGCACCGGCCAACAGGAAAGCCACAGTTACTATGATATAATGTATCGTGTTCATTTTAAAACATTTTTATGCTTTTGCCTTTTCAGGGCATTTTCTTGAATGGCGTTTTCTTGAAGAACTTAACGTTCCTGAGCAACGGATTCCTTACTTCCATCATGCATACCTCGATGATGAGGAGGAGGATAACCAGGATGCCTACAGCCTGGAACTGCTCATCGTAGGCGCTGTAGATTACGCTGGTCATTTCGCCCTTCTGCAACTTGGTGAGTTCGTTGTTCAGCGCCTTCTCTGCATCGCTGGTATTATCCACGTGGATATACTGACCATTGCCTGCCTGTGCCAGCTGGCGGCACATCTGCTCGTTCAGGGCAGTCATCACCGTGTTGCCGGCGTTATCTTTCAGATAAGAGCCGTCGCCCATCGGGATGGGTGCTCCCTTGGCATTACCGATACCCAGGATAAACACGTTGATGCCCTTCTTGTTGGCCATCTGCGCAGCCTCCTGTGCACCCTCTTCGTGGTTTTCGCCATCGGTAATCACGATGATGGCCCTGCCCACGTTGTCTTGCTGGGTGAAGCTCTTGGTGGCGAGGCTGATGGCCTGTCCGATGTTGGTGCCCTGAGTCTGGATGAGACCAGGGGAAATGTTCTGCAGGAACATCTTGGCAGAAACGTAGTCGCTGGTGATAGGCAACTGCACGAAGGCATCGCCTGCGAAGACGATGAGACCAATCTTGTCGTTGGTGAAGTTATCAACCAGATTCTCTATCAGCATCTTGCTCTTGTCGAGACGTGACGGAGCCACATCTTCGGCAAGCATGGAATTGGAGATATCGAGACAGATCATGGTTTCGATGCCATTTCGCTTCTCGTTCGAAATCTTGCTGCCCATCTGCGGGCGTGCCACCATCACGATGAGCAATGCCAAGGCTGCGAGCATCAGCACAAACTTCACCGTGGGGCGGTATTTAGATATGTGGGGCATCAGCTGCTTGAGCAACTCGGGGTCACCCAACTTTCTGAGCTTTGCCCTTCTCCTTCTCCAACCTATCAGGCGAACCAGCACCAGTGCCGGTATCACCCACAACAGCCAGAGAAATGCGGGATCTTCAAATCTTAACATGGTTATATTTATATTATTTCTTTAATTCCATCAAGGGATGCGACGGAGCCAGGTGATGCGGAGCAGAATCTCTACCAGCAATATCAGCAGGGCGGCAAGGGCGAAAGGCTGATACGCCTCATAGCGCTTGGCGAAATGCTTCACATTGAACTTCGATTTCTCCAGTTTATCAATATCCCGATAAATCTTCTTCAGTTCGGCATTGTTGGTAGCACGGTAGAAGTTTCCGTCGGTGGTCTGCGCTATGTCGCTAAGCGTCTGCGTATCAATCTCCACAGGGATGTTGACATACTGCACGCCTCCTGCCACCGGCATCGGATAAGGTGCCACCTTGTTGGTGCCCACGCCGATGGTGTAGACGCGGATACCATAGCTCTTGGCTATTTCGGCTGCAGTCATCGGCGAAATGTCGCCCATGTTGTTACTTCCATCCGTGAGCAGGATTACCACCTTGCTCTTCGACTTGGAGTCCTTCAGTCGGCTCACGGCATTCGCCAGACCCATGCCCACTGCGGTACCGTCGTCGATGAGTCCGCGGGCGGCAATATCGGTTCTTGTATCCTGCAACAGGCGCAGCAGACTGGCGTGGTCGGTGGTCATCGGGCACTGGGTGAACGCCTCGCCCGCAAAGATGGTCAATCCGATGTTGTCGGTAGGACGGCCCGAGATAAACTCGTTGGCCACATCCTTCGCCGCCTCCATGCGGTTAGGCTTCAGATCCTCGGCAAGCATGGAGGTAGAAACGTCCATGGCAAGCATGATATCGATGCCCTCCACCGTCTTGTTGTCCCAAGAATAATGCGTCTGCGGACGGGCCATGGCGCAAACGATGAGCACGAAGGCGATGCATCTCAGCACCATCGGCAGATGGATGAGTCGCACGCGCAGGCTCTTGGGCGCAAACTGATACATTCTTGTATCGCTCATGCGCATCGTTGGCTCGCTCTTCTTCCTGCTCAGGAAATACCATAATATATAAGGTATCAGCAGCAGGAGCAGCAGAAAATATGCTTTACTTGCAAATTCCATTTTTCTTTTTATTTAATAAAGTTACATCAACGAGATGATTACATCCTTACATCAACGAGATGAGTCATCTCATTATGAGCAAGGCTATTACATCACGAGCATGACTACCTGGTAGATGATATAACCCAGGATGCCGGCTACGCTGAAGCCTCCCACCCAGAGCAGGGTCTTGATGAGGCGACGCTGCTGCTGACTCTTCTGGTCTTCGCTGCTGAGCGTAGGAACAATCTTCTCTTCCTTAGGCTGCTCATCGGTCTTCGTCTGGTCGATGAAATTGATGGCGTTCACCAGGTTGGCATCGTTCTCGTTCATCGGAATCTCATACTTGGCAAACTTCACGAGGTCGGCGGTGGAGAAGAGCATTCTCAACTCGTCTATCATCTTCTGGTCGCCCGAAGCACGCAGGTTGTCGATAATCTCTGAACTGGTCATTTCCATCGCATTGAATCCGAATCGGCTCACGATATATGCGCGCAGCGCATTGGTAAGATGGGTGTAGTACTCCTTCTGGGTTTCCTGGTTGGATGTGGTGTGATGCTGCTTGATGTCGTTGATTTCCTTCAGTGCCTTCTCGTGGGCAGGAACCCGCTTGATGATGCGGATGCGGGTAATGATAGGCTTGTTCTTCTTCAGTCGGTTGCGCAGATAGAGCATTGCGCCACAGATGATTATCATCAGAAGACTCAACCAGAAGGCGAAGCTCCACTCACTCCAGAGGAATGGGTTATCCTGCACTGTCTTGGGAGGATAGAACTGGTTGGGATGCACCGTATCCACGGGCACCGTGAGTACCTTCAGCGCCAGCTGGTTGCCGTGGAAGCTTTTGCCGTCTATCTTCACATTGAGTGCCGGGATGGCATACACCTTCTCATCAAAGGAGGTGATGGTATAGTCGCGGCTCACCACCATCTGGTCGTCACCCACCTGCGAGGTATCCCCCTTCTGCTCCACCACCTCGATGCCAGGAATAATCTGGTCTTGCGGTTTGAAGGATGGCATCACCACCTTGGCACCTTTTCGGGCGGTAGCCTTGAGGTGCAGGATGGTCTGCTGTCCGATGAGCATCTGCAAGGAGTCGATGCGCTGCTCCACGGTCTGACCGAAAGCCAGTCCCGAGCAGCCCATCAGCACCATCGTCAATATAATATTTCTTATTTTCAACATTGTTGCTTTACTTTGAACTTTGAGCTTTATGATTAGTAAAGCCGTAGAATTCTTCATTCTTCACTCTTCACTCTTCACTCAATTTATCCTCTTTGTTTGAACAGTGTCAGGAGCGACTTGGAGAAATCCTCGTTGGTCGCTATCGAAGTCCAGTCTACCTTGCTCTTGGCAAAGAGCTGGCGCAGCTGGTCCTGGCGTCGCAGCCAGTTCTGGGCATGCGCTATTCTCAGCTTCTTCGAACTGGTATCGATATACATCTCGTGCCCCGTCTCGGCATCCATCACCTTGAGCAATCCCACATCAGGCAATTGCTTTCCACGAGGGTCGTATACCTGGATGCCCACCACATCATGCTTCTGGTTGGCAATCTGCAGGGCATGCTGGTAATCCTTCTGGTCGTAGAAGTCGCTGATAAGGAAGGCGGTGCAGTGGCGCTTCATCACGCGGGTGAAGTATTCCAGGGCGCAGCCTATGTCGGTTCGCTGGCTCTGAGGATGGAAGTCGAGCATCTCCCGGATGATATAGAGGATATGCTTTCTTCCCTTCTTGGGCGGGATATACTTCTCAATTCTGTCGGAAAAGAAGATGACACCTATCTTGTCGTTGTTCTGAATGGCACTGAAGGCCAAGGTGGCAGCTATCTCGGTTGCCAGGTCGCGCTTCATCTGGCGCATCGTACCGAAGTCGAGCGAGCCACTCACATCCACGAGCAACATGACGGTGAGTTCCCTCTCCTCCTCGAACACCTTGACGAAAGGGCGATGGAAACGGGCTGTCACGTTCCAGTCGATGTCTCTCACGTCGTCGCCATACTGGTATTCGCGCACCTCGGCAAAGGCCATTCCCCTGCCCTTGAAGGCTGAGTGATACTGGCCTGCGAAGATATTCTGGCTCAATCCGCGAGTCTTGATCTCAATCTTCCGAACCTTCTTTAAGATATCTTGTGTATCCAAAATCCTAATCTATTAACTATTAACTATAAATTATTACCCTATCAAGGCACTTCCACCTTGTTGATGATGCGGCTAACGATTTCCTCGCTGGTGATTTCGCTCGCCTCTGCCTCGTAAGAGAGACCGATGCGGTGGCGGAGCACATCGTGAGCCACGGCACGCACATCTTCAGGAATCACATAACCGCGATGCTTGATGAAGGCGTAGGCACGGGCTGCCTTGGCAAGCGAGATGCTGGCACGAGGACTGCCGCCGAAGGTAATCATATCCTTCAAGTCGCCCAAGCCGTAACGGTCGGGATAACGGGTGGCGAAAACGATGTCGGCAATATACTGCTCAATCTTCTCGTCGATATAAACCTCGTTTACGATGCTGCGCGCCTTCAGGATTTCCTCTGCAGTGGTTACAGGAGTAACGGTTGGCAGACCGCCCTGGATATTCTCACGGATGATGAGCTTCTCTTCCTCGATGGTAGGATAGTCGATAATGACCTTGAGAAGGAAACGGTCTACCTGTGCCTCTGGCAACTGATAGGTTCCCTCCTGCTCCACCGGGTTCTGGGTAGCCATCACCAGGAATGGATTCGGCAACTTGAAGGTCTGCTCGCCGATGGTAACCTGATGCTCCTGCATCGCCTCGAGCAAGGCACTCTGCACCTTGGCAGGCGCACGGTTGATCTCATCAGCCAGAACGAAATTGGCGAACACCGGACCACGTTTTACATGGAAGGCTTCGTCTTTCTGCGAATAAATCTGCGTTCCCACCACGTCGGCAGGCAACAAATCGGGTGTAAACTGTATGCGGCTATAGTCTGCACTGACCAGCTGTGACAATGTCTTGATTGCGAGTGTCTTCGCCAAGCCCGGCACACCTTCGAGCAAGATGTGACCATCAGAGAGAAGACCGATGAGGAGACAGTCAACGAGGTGCTTCTGACCTACGATGACCTTGTTCATGCCCATTACCAGGTTGGTAACGAACTGACTCTGTTGTTCAATCCGGATATTCAATTCACGGATATCAATAGCTTCTGCCATAATTCTTATAATATTATTTTACGTTTAATTCAACTTTTGCAGGAAATTAGGGTGTCTTTTTACACCCTCAACCTTAAATCAAACGCAAAAGTACTGAATTATGAGCACAAAAGCGAAAAAAGCAAACTAAATAATATTAAAAATGTTTCACAAAAGCTATTTTTAGAAACTTTTAATGAAACCACTCCCGTATTTTAAAGAAACCATTCCCATATATAATATGAATCTTAAACAAAATATCATATATGGGAATGGTTGAAGATAAATCAAATACTAGCGGTTGCGATGTTTCATATACCAGGGATGTACTAAGAAATTATACAAGATTAGCGACAATCCTGTGAGTATCATGCCTGGATAAAGCAGTTCGTGGATGGTGGAATTGAAGATGACGCTATGCTCGCCGGGAAGATGCTGACAAGCACTATCCTGAAGCACAAAGCCCAGGGCTATGCCCAGAGTTATACCCAACTCCCATGCCAGAAAGAAGGAACTGGTGCTCGTTCCGCGCTGGCAATGCTTGGCCAGCTTGATGTAGAAAAGCAGGAAACGGCTGCCGATGACACCCATTCCCAAGCCCAGCAACACGGGCACAAGTACTTCTACAGCAAAGTCTTGGTCGTTCAGCGACACGAACTCTGCCGCACCTATCAATATCAGTCCCACGACAACCTGGCTCTTCAGGTCGGCATCGGCAAAGACGTATTTCTCTGCAATCACAGCCACCACCAAGCCTGCCAGCAACATCAGATAAACCGTCAGATTATGCGGAATGGCGAAATACATTCCTGCACTTGCCATAATCAGTACGATGTTGACAAACAGCGGGATTCCCTGAGGCAGGAAGAAGCGGTCGGAACTGAAAAGCGGCATGTGATCAGCAGGAGCCTTGAAAGGAAACTTTACCCGGGACACCAGCACCAGAGCACCCAGCGCCAACAGAAAAGCCACCGGGAAGGTGAGGCGCATATTAAAAAAAGTGCAAATGAGCCACTCCAGCACGGGACCCGTAGCAATGGAGAAACGGGCAAACCAGGAGGTGATGTAGTTCGCCTCCGTGCGCTGAAACGATTCGCAGGTATCTATCACCAGCGTACTGGCAAGCGTCATCTGAGCCAAGCCCAGGAAGGCACCCAGCACCACCCGCATCGCCACTAGCACCTCGAACCCGAACTTGATGTTCCAGAAGGTATCCAGATAGTAGAGGACAACGTGGCAGACGGCTACGCAGCAGATGGAAAACTGGCATACCCTGTTGCGGCGGTAGCGCTGCACCAGATAGGAACAGAAACCGCCGAGCAGGAAGATGCCCAAGCCGTAGGCTCCCACCACAACACCAACCTGCCAAGGGCGATAGCCTTCCTTCGTCATAAAATAAGGTATGCCAAGGATGAGCATATAGACACTCGTCATCAGCAGCAGATTGGCAAAGCAGAGCCGCCAGAAGTCACGATGCCACAAATTCACGTGTATGGGTGTATTTTGTGTATCCATAACCAATTTAAAACTAAATGTACGATGTATATAATATATCAAGATAGAGGAGGCTTAATAGCTCTCCTCTACACTTGGATATTCTGTGCTCTTAACAGCATCGATGTAAGCCTTCACGCCTTTTTGCATCTCTTCGCCTACCTGGGCGAAGTGGCGCAGGAACTTAGGCTTGAAACCCTGGGTCATTCCCAGCGCATCAGCATAAACCAGCACTTGACCGTCACAGCCGTTACCCGCTCCAATACCAATAGTTACGGCTTTTACCTGACGCGTTACTTCAGCCGCCAACTTAGCAGGAACCTTTTCCAGAACGATGGCAAAAACACCTGCCTTATCCAGGGCGATGGCATCGCTGATGAGCTTCTGGGCCTCAGCCTCTTCCTTGGCACGGATGCCGTAGCCGCCAAACTTGTTGACGCTCTGTGGGGTCAATCCCAGATGACCATGCACCGGAATACCGGCATCTACCATCGCCTTGACGGTATCCGCAATCTCCACTCCACCTTCGAGCTTCAGGGCATCCACGCCCGTCTCCTTCATCATGCGGCAAGCGTTGCGCAATGCTTCCTCCTTGCTGATCTGATAACTGCCAAACGGCATATCGCATACCACAAAGGCATGCTTGCAGGCACGTGCCACGCTGCGGGCATGGTAAATCATCTGGTCTACGGTGATAGGCAAGGTATCAGCATTACCTGCCATCACGTTGCTGGCCGAATCGCCAATCAAGATACTATCGATGCCTGCTGCATCCAGAATGCCTGCAGTAGTAAAGTCATAAGCTGTAAGCATCGTCACCTTCTCGCCTGCCGCCTTCATCTCGGCAAACGTCTTGGTTGTAATCTTCTTCTTATCTGTAGATAAATATCCCATGATTATTTATTTTTTGTAATTATCAACGATTTTCACTAAGTCGGCAAAGGTGAAGCCTTCGTAGTTCGGAATCACATAGTCGCTGTAAGGAGCGATGGATTCCGCAGAATTGGTGGTAGAGAGACCGAGGGTGAAAGCTCCCGATGCACGCACCGCCTTCAAGCCATTGAAGCTGTCTTCCAGGCCCACGCACTCCGATGGCTGCGCGCCGAAGCAGGCGGCACCCTTGAGATAGCAGTCTGGATCCGGCTTGCTCTTGGCGAAGTCCTCACTGGTCAGCACACGGTCGAAGTAGCCCTTGAACTCAGGGTGCTGCTTATACACGTTGAGCATCTTCTGAATATTGCTACTCGTTACTACAGCGCACTTTACGCCATTCTGCTTCAACTCTTGGATGAAGTTCTCTACGCCCGGAATATACGGATACCTCATATTCTGCTCAAACTCATTGAGTCGAGCCGTAATCTTGTCCTGTTCTGATTTCGGGTCGGTATAGCCTTCGATATGAGCGAAGACTGAGCCATCAGAGAAGTACTTATCGTAGATTTGCACCAGAGTTTGTCCCTTGATTCTATACTCGAAGTCAGGAATTTCCGGATGATACTCTCTTCCTATCATTCCCCAAAAGATGGAATACTGTGATTCCGTTTCGAAAACCACGCCATCCAGATCGAATAAAGCTGCCTTTATCATTATAGTATTTCTTATCTTTTTATTTATATTTATTATTATCTATGTTCACGTTTTCGAGCCTTTTTCTGCTCTACAACATCTTTTTCGGGTGCAAAGGTACACATTTTTTTAATAAGTCGAGCCCAAAATCATAATAAATATATAAAAAAAGCTATATTATTTTGAATTGTCACCAATTTGAGCTAACTTTGCACCTTATTATATAATATAAAGCATTAAACAGGAATGAACATCATAGAGAAATATTTCACTCATCTCACGGATGAGCAGAAGAAGCAAATCGCTGCGCTCGACGAGTTGTACCGCAACTGGAACAACAAGATCAATGTCATCAGCCGCAAGGACATCGACAACCTCTACGAGCACCACGTACTTCACTCCATGGCCATCGCCAAGGCCATCAACTTCCGTCCGGGCACCGAGATTCTCGACTTCGGTTGCGGTGGCGGCTTCCCTGGCATCCCGCTCGCCATCCTCTTCCCTGAGTGCAAGTTCAAGCTCATTGACGGAACCGGCAAGAAGATCCGTGTCTGCAACGAGGTAGCCTCAGCAATTGGACTGAAGAATCTCGTGGCTGAACATCTGCGTGGCGAGGACGAGAAGGGAAAGTATGATTTCGTGGTGAGCCGTGCCGTGATGCAGCTGCCCGACCTGATGAAGATCATCAAGAAGAATTTCAAGAAGAAGGGACAGAACGCCCTGCCGAATGGTCTGATTTGTCTGAAAGGCGGCAATCTGCAGGAAGAGCTCAAGGATTATCGCAACGTGGCGGAAATCACCCCACTCAGCACCTTCTTCGAGGAAGAATGGTTCAAGCAAGACAAGCAACTCATCTATGTTCCAGCATAAATACAAAGTAAAAATGTTACATATTGAAAGATTCCAAGTCAACATGTTGCAGGAAAACTGCTATGTTGTAAGCGATGAGACCAAGGAATGCGTCATCATCGACTGCGGTGCGTTCTATCCAGAAGAGCGCAACGCCATCACTCACTATATCCAGAAAAGCGAACTCAAGCCAGTACATCTGCTCGTTACCCATGGCCATCTGGACCATAACTTCGGCAACGACACCATCTACAAGGAGTTCGGACTGAAGCCGGAAGTTTCACAGGGCGACGAGAAACTGATGAAGGGACTCAAGCACCAGGCAGAAACCTTCTACCAGATGCAGCTGGACACTGACTTCCCTCCTATCGGCCACTTCTTCGAGGAAGATGAAGTCATCAAATTCGGCAACCACGAATTCAAAATCATCGAGACCCCAGGCCACAGCAACGGATCCGTCACCTTCTATTGCGAGGCAGAGCACGTAGCCTTCACGGGCGACACTCTCTTCAAGAGCTCTATCGGCAGAACCGACTTCCCTGGCGGCAGCATGTTCCGCATCATCAACAGCCTGCGCCATCTGGGCATGCTCCCAGACGAGACCCAGGTGCTTCCGGGTCACGGCGAGGCAACCAGCATCGGCGAGGAGTTGGCACACAACCCATACATGGACCGATAAGCCATCAAGATGATTCAAAAGAAAACAAATACGGAGAAGATAATCCTGGGCATTGACCCGGGTACCAACGTGATGGGCTACGGCGTGATTCGCGTGACGGGCAACAAGGCAGAGCTGGTGGTGATGGGCATCATCGACATGCGCAAGGAGAAGGACCCCTATCTGAGACTGGGCAAGATCTTCGAGCGGGTGACGGGCATCATCGACTCCTACCTGCCCGACGAGATGGCGATTGAGGCACCTTTCTTCGGAAAGAACGTGCAGTCGATGCTCAAGCTGGGAAGAGCCCAGGGCGTTGCCATCGCTGCCGCCATCCACCACGACGTGCCCATCCACGAATATGCTCCGCTGAAAATCAAGATGGCTATCACCGGACAGGGACAGGCTTCCAAGGAGCAGGTGGCAGCAATGCTGCAGCGCATGCTCAACATCAAGGAAGACGAAATGCCGAAGTTCATGGATGCCACCGATGCCCTGGGTGCCGCCTACTGCCACTTCCTGCAGATGGGAAGACCCGAAACCGGTGCCAAGCACTACAGCAGCTGGAAGGATTTCGCCCAGAAAAACCAGGGACGCATAGGCGGAGGCAACGGCATGACCGGACCGCAAGCCAAACTCCTGGCTGCCATCAACCGCACTACGCACAAGTAGCATTCGTTGCAAAACGCTCCAAGCGCACAAGTAGCATTCATTGCGAACACATATATAACATATATAATATGTGTATTGCACAACACATAAATCACAATTTTAAGAGAGATGCAAAAGATTATTAGCATTAAGGATGGCGTGACTCGTATGCCGGAATGGCGTATGGCCGAGCCAGTGAACTTTGAATCTTGCGAAGGCGAGCACATCGCCATCGTAGGACCAAACGGTGGTGGAAAGTCGATGTTTGTTGACATCATTGTCGGCAGACACCCTCTGTTAATGCACGACCCGGATTATGATTTCTCGCCCAGCACCAAGACGCTGGTGAGCGACAACATCAAGTATATCACCTTCCGTGACACCTACGGAGGCGATAACGACCGCACCTATTTCCTGCAGCAGCGATGGAACCAGCTGGAAATAGACGAGAATACGCCGATTGTGAAGGATAAGCTGGAAGAGGCCTACAGCATGGCGGGCGAGGATACTCCTGAACGCCGCGCATTGCAGAAGCACATCTACGAGCTCTTCCACATGGCGCATCTGCTCGATAAATATACCATCCTGCTGAGCAGCGGCGAGCTGCGCAAGTTCAAGCTGGCCTCTACCCTCTTCTCTGAGCCACGTGTCCTCATCATGGACAATCCGTTTATCGGACTTGATGCCGACACCCGCGACCAGCTGAAGGAACTTCTCAAGACGCTTGCCCAGGAGCATGCCCTGCAGATTATCCTCGTATTGAGCAAGAGCGACGACATTCCTGATTTCATCACCCACGTAGTGGAAGTGAAGGATATGAAGGTGATGCCGAAGCTGACCAAGGAGGAATATCTTGCCCAGCGCGCCCCTATCCCAAGCAGAATGCTGAGCCAGGAACTGGAGCAGCAGATCATCAACCTGCCTTACAGCGGCCGCGAGTACAAGAGCCAGGAAGTGGTGAAGATGAACAAGGTTCGCATACAGTATGGCAAGCGCATCATCCTGAAAGACCTCGACTGGACCGTGAACAACGGCGAGCGATGGGCACTGAGCGGACAGAACGGAGCCGGCAAGAGTACCCTCTTGAGCCTGGTCTGTGCCGACAATCCCCAGAGCTATGCCTGCGACATCGCCCTCTTCGGCAATCCTCGTGGCAGCGGCGAGAGCATCTGGGACATCAAGAAGCACATCGGCTATGTATCGCCAGAGCTTCACCGTTCCTACCAGCGCGACCTTCCAGCCATCCGCATCGTAGCCAGCGGACTGATGGATTCTGTAGGCCTCTATGTAAAGCCTAAGGAGGAAGATATGGGCAAATGCCGCTTCTGGATGAAGGTATTCGGACTGGAAGGATTGGAAGATAGAGGTTTCCTGAAGCTCTCAAGCGGCGAGCAGCGCCTGGTTCTCCTTGCCCGTGCCTTTGTAAAGGACCCGGAATTGCTCATCCTGGATGAGCCATTGCATGGTCTCGACAATCACAACCGCCGTCTGGTGAAGGACATCATCGAGGCGTTCTGCAAGCGCAACAACAAGACGATGATCATGGTGACACACTATAAGGAAGAACTGCCAGCATGCATCGACCACAGCATCTTCCTGACGAGACATGCATAAACATGAGAGATGCATAAACATGAGAGATGCATTACCATAAAATATGCATAAACATGCATCAAGACAAGAAAAAATCTAAAGATATCCCCCCAGCCTGCCAGCTTCAAGCAGACTGGGGTTTCTGTTATTCTGAAGCAGAACATGTACCCTTAAAAGAGAATTTTGTAGACTATAACTATAATATTCAAACATTTCTAGTTAAAAAAGCTAAAGGTTTTGTATTTTTACTTATTTTTTTGCTACATTTGCACTCAAAAAGAGATTTATATCTAAATAGTATTCATTCTAATCTAACATCAGCTTATGCAAAAAGAAGCAAGAAAGCAGCTGGGTGTGATTGGAGCAGCAATGCTTTTGCCAATGTCAGCATTGGCAGCAGACAACAACTTTGTTGGAAGTACAGGCATTGCTGGTTCCCTGAAACCCAAGACTGAAAGCGTTTTCAACGCTACGCAGCAGGCAAAGCACCAGCGTATCACTGGTACCGTGTTTGACGAAGCAGGTGAACCTGTTATTGGTGCTACGGTTGTTTTGAAGAACAACTCGAAGCAAAGTACTGTAACCGATGTGGATGGTAACTTCAAACTCGACGTGAATTCCACAAGTGGAGTTATCGTCGTTTCTTACATCGGTTGCCAGACCCAGGAAGTGAGATTCAACGGCAACAAGCCGCTGAGCATTCACCTCAAGGAAGACTCACAGACCCTTGGCGACGTGGTAGTCACTGCCTTCGGTGCCACCCAGAAGAAGGAAACCGTGGTGGGTTCCGTGCAGCAGGTAAGACCAGAGTCGCTGCGTGTGCCTTCGGCTAGTATTTCATCATCTTTCGCAGGACGTCTCTCGGGTGTCATCGCTACCCAGAGCAGCGGTCAGCCAGGTGCCAACGGATCTGACTTCTATATCCGTGGTATCGCCACCATCAGTGGTGCCAAGTCGCCTCTCATCGTCATGGATGGTATGGAGATTTCGCAGGACGACCTCAACCACCTCGACCCAGACGTTATCGAGAGTTTCTCTATCCTGAAAGACGCTTCAGCCACCGCCATGTATGGTTCGCGCGGTGCCAATGGTGTGCTCATCATTACTACCAAGAGTGGTCAGGACCTCGACAAACCGAAGATTTCCTTCCGCGTAGAGGCCAACGTAACCATGCCTACATCCAAACCTAAATTTGTTGACGGTGCCCGATTCATGGAGCTCTTCAACGAGGCTGTTACCAACGAAGGTACGGGTAACACCCTCTACACGGCAGAGCAGATTGCCAACACACGCAATCACGTGAACGGCGAGATATTCCCAGATGTCAACTGGTATAAGGAGATGTTCAAGTCGGCTTCATACAACCAGAAGGCGAACATGAACGTGCGTGGTGGTACCAGCAAGATCGTGTACTTCATGAACCTCAACGTGAGCCATGAAACCGGTATGCTGCGCAACCGCAGTAAGGAGTACTATTCTTACAATAACAATATCGACTACATGCGATATGCGTTCCAGAACAACATCGACTTCAACATGTCGAAGTCGTCGAAGATTTCGCTCCACCTCTATGCCGGACTTGACAACATGCACGGTCCGCTGGCAGGCAGCAACGACATCTCGGCTTCCCTGAACGACCTCTATTCGCAGATGATGAACGCCAACCCAGTGCTCTTCCCTATCTCATATAACAATGAGGGCGACGAGTGGGTTCACTGGGGATACCGACAGCTTGCCAACGGAGGTAACGCCAACCCGATGGCACGACTCGTGAGCGGATATCAGGATTCATTCGCAAGTACCATCAATGCCAACCTGAACTTCGACCAGAAGCTCGACTTCATTACCAAGGGTCTGGGCTTCCACCTGATGTTCTCGTTCAAGAACTGGTCTAAGAGTACCACCTTCCGCTCGCTCAACTACAACCATTACGAGCTGAAGAACTATACCCAGAACGAAGACGGCACCTATACCTACGTGCAGACTCCTAAGGGCGACCCTTCGAAGCCTGTGCTCAGCAACTCGGGTCAGAATGCCGGCGACCGCCGCTACTATGCTCAGGCATACTTCGACTACAACCGAAGCTTCGGCGACCACACCGTTACGGGTATGCTCCTCTGGAACATCAACCAGTATAGTTCCAATATCTTTGTAGATAATGTGCTCTCGTCTCTGCCACAACGCAAGATTGGTTTCGCAGCACGTGCCACATACGACTACAAGCACCGCTACCTGATTGAGTTCAACGCAGGTTACAACGGTTCCGAGCAGTTTGCCAAGGGTCACCAGTGGGGTTTCTTCCCATCAGTGGGTCTGGGTTACAACCTCAGCGAGGAGAAGTTCTGGGAGCCTATCAAGCAAACCGTTTCCAACTTCAAGATTCGTGGTACCTACGGACTCGTAGGTAACGACCAGTATGGTTACGAGCGCTTCATCTATCGTGAGGACGTATCGCTCACCGGCAACGGCTCGTTCACCACCGGTTTGCCAGGCAACTTTGTAACCTATTCCGGTCCGGGATGGAACCGTCTGCGCAACGAGAACGTATCATGGGAGGTGGGTCATAAGCTCGATATCGGTTTCGATCTGCAGCTCTTCAATGCCCTCGACATCACCTTTGACTGGTTCCGCGAGCGCCGCAGCAACATCTTCCAGCAGAAGCTCTCCATACCAAACTATCTGGGTACAGCCAATACCAAGATCTATGGTAACCTTGCCGAGGTAATCAACAAGGGTGTAGACCTGGGAGTGAACTACAGCAAGCGCATCAACAAGGATCTCTCCATCCAGTTCCAGGGCACATTCACCTACAACAACAACGAGATTTCCGTATACGATGAGGCTCCGGGCAAGCGCGATGCCATGAAGAGCCAGGGCAAGAACGTGAAAACCGTATGGGGTTACGTAGCCAACGGACTCTACATCGACAAGGCAGATATCGCCAACAATCCAACCTCTACGCTCGGCAACATCGCCATCGCTCCTGGTGACATCAAGTATGTAGACCAGCCAGACCGCGAGGGCAAGTATGATGGCCGCATCACAGCCGACGACCAGGTGCCATTGGGCGTAAGCGTTCCGAAGATTATCTACGGTTTCGGTCCGTCAGTAGGTTACAAGAACTGGGACTTCTCCGTATTCTTCCAGGGCCGTGGCAACGTGGCACTGATGCTCAGCGATATCCAGCCATTCGGTTCATCCTATCGCCGTGGCGTACTGAAGTTCATCGACGAAGACCACTGGAGCCCGGACAATCAGAATCCGAATGCGAAGTATCCACGCCTCACGGACAACTACAACAACCACAACACAGTATCATCAAGCTACTGGTTGCGCAACGGTAGATTCCTGAAGCTGAAGAACGCAGAAATCGGTTACACGCTCAAGAACATGCGATTCTATGTCAATGGAACCAACCTGCTCACCATCTCACCTTTCAAGGAGTGGGATCCTGAGATGGGCGGTGGTAACTACACCACCAAGTATCCGACACAGATGACAATCAACGTAGGTTTCCAACTCACATTAAATTAAAGAAGATATGAAAATACTCAATAAAGCATTCATAGGCTGCTTGCTCGCTGCGGGTTTCACGATGACATCGTGCGACTATCTTGATGTGATTCCTGCCGAGACAACCACTGGCACCGACATGACCAAGGACCGCCAGGCAGCCCTCAACTATCTGTACTCCTGCTACGGATATTTGCCTACCCCTAACGCCGGACCGACATCGCTCGACTTCCTTACCGGAGACGAGGTGGTTACAGCCTTCGAGCATGAGACATTCGCCGCATTCCCTAAGGGCAACTATTCAGCCTCCAACCCAGTGATCAGCTACTGGAACACCCTGTATCAGGGAATCCGCCAGTGCTACATGTTCCAGGACGAGCTGAACAAGACCGGCAACTTCAACGGACTTGCTGATAAGGACCGCGAGGACTACAAGGCACAGGTTACCTTCCTCATCGGATACTACCACTTCCTGCTTTCACGCTGCTATGGCCCTATCATCATCGTTCACCAGACTCCAGACCCGATGCTTCTGCCATCCGACTATCAGGGCCAGGAGCCTTACGACGACTGCGTGAACTTCATCTGCGAGAAGTTTGACGAGGCAGCCAAGGGTCTGCCTGCTACCCGCACCGGTGCACAGGCAGGCGAGTTCGGTCTTGCCACCAGCGTAGCAGCCAAGGCGATGAAGGCAAAGATGCTGCTCTATGCCGCATCCCCACTGTTCAACGGCAACAGCAAGTTCTATTCCGACTTCAAGGACAAGGAGGGAAAAACTCTCATGCCGCTTACCCCCGATGAGAGCAAGTGGAGCAAGGCTGCCGCAGCCTTCAAGGATGCCATCACCGCTGCCGAATCTGCAGGCTACCACCTCTACGACCGTAGCGACTGCAAGCTCAACAAGAACGGCTATCCTGCCGACCCAAAAGTGCGTGCTCTGCGCTACACCATCACCGACTACTCGGCTGAGGACGAGAAGGCAGGTGCCAACTCTGAGGTTATCTGGGCTGACTCACGTGGTGAGGGCTACTATGGATTGCAGAACAAGAGTATACCGTACATCAATGGTGGATGGGGTTGGAATGGTGTGGCTCCTACTATTGCCATGCTTAGCCGCTTCTACACCAAGAACGGTCTGCCTATCGACCAGGACAAGACATTCGACTATGCCAACCGCTGGGATCCGGTAGAAGTGGATGAGGCTCACAAGGACGAGGCATATCCAGGCCGCAAGACTCAGAAGTTCAACCTCGACCGCGAGCCACGCTACTATGCTTGGGTTGCATTCCAGGATGGCTACTACGAGATTCTGAGTGCTTCCAACAACGGTGCATATAGTGAAGATGCCAACTACACACTCACTTCAGACAACACTCACGGTCGACTTATCTGCGACTTCGTGCTCGGTGGCAACTGTAGCCGTGGTGTAGACGCTAACTCTAAGCGTACCAGCAACTATTCACCAACAGGCTTCCTGAACAAGAAGTTCATCAATCCAGACCTGGTGAAGTCGAAGACAGGTGCCGACTACACCAATACCCCTTGGCCGCTCATCCGACTGGCAGAGCTTTACCTGAGCTACGCCGAGTGTCTTGCCGAGACTGGCGACCTGACCAATGCCCGCCTCTACCTTGACAAGGTGCGCACCCGTGCCGGATTGCCAGGAGTGAAGGAAGCTTACGAGCAGTTTGGCAAGGACCCATCCAAGGCTACCACCAAGGAAGGCTTGCGCGACATCATCCGCAACGAGCGCATGAACGAGTTCTATCTCGAGAATCAGAACTTCTGGGATATGCGCCGCTGGCTGCTTGCCGAGAAGTACTTCAACGTGAAGGCGAAGGGCCTGAACATTGATGCCGAGAACATCAACGACTTCAGCGAGGTTCAGGAAGTAGTATTCGAGCGTAAGTTCCAGTCGCCGATGAACTATCTGATGCCTATCCCATCAGCCGACATCAACCGAAACGACCACGTAGTACAGACTCCGGGTTATTAATTTTAAGCATTGTAACAAATAAAAAGACACAATGATGAAAAAGAATATCATAAAAATGCTTGCGGCTGTGGCCCTTGTCGGCACAATGGCAGCATGCTCTGATGACGACAAGACTGCACCGGCAGTGAACATCGAAGAGCAGACCGTCACCATCGACAGCAAACAGCCAGGCAAGGTGGTGTTCCACTGGACTATTCCAGAGAACAAAGACTACTATTATATTAAGGTGGCTTACGACGACCCCGCAAAGGGCCACCGCGTGCTCAACGCCAGCGCCTATGCCGATTCCATCATGATCGACGGACTCTTTGCCAAGTATGGCGAACTCGCCTACACATTCACGGCAGTGAGCAGAGACGGCGGCGAGAAGGTGCTCTTCACCAAGAATGCCAAGGCCGGCTACGTGCCTGCCGACATCAAGGACTACGAGGTGGGACCTATCAGCCTGACCGAGGCACAGCTCTGGACCGACGACCAGGAATCATCCGAGGGTCCTATCGCAGCCCTCATCGACGGCAACAACGGCACCTACTTCCACATGAGTTGGAGTGATCCATCTGCATGGCCTCACTACATCCGTGTAGACCTGGGCAAGAAGGTGAAGGGCGTATCGTTCTGGTATAAGGGCCGTAACAACGGCAACAACGACAACCCGAAGCACATCACCGTCTTTGCAAGCAACAAGGCGGGTGACAACCCTACTGCTGCTGAAGCATGGAAGATTGGCGAATTGGGTAGCGATGTGCTGCCAAGCGGCACAGCTCCGGAATATACATCTCCAGGACTGTTCAGTGAAAAAGATGAGTTCCAGTATCTCTGGCTGCAGATTGACGAAGCTTATTCCGGCAACCAGTGGATTGCTATGGCCGAGCTGAGCATCAAGGAAATGACCCGTTCTATCTACGATCCTGAGAAAGAGCCAATGAAGTAAAGAAGAAATCTTTCAAGGGGGGATTCAAGAAGCCCTGAAAGAAAATCTTTCAAAAGGGATTCAAGAAAGCCCTGAAAGAACAAAAACATCAGATAAAAGGAGGAAAGCGAAAGTTTTCCTCCTTTTTTTGATTCCTATCCGATAATTTTTCGTATCTTTGCAAAATGATAATCAGAGTGATGGACTTATGCTATACCTCATTCTAGAATAATTTTGAATTTAGTAATTCAAGTTTCGCAAGTAACCTCCGGTCCCCGAAGGGGGCCAACTTTCAATAA
>ERZ1026890.104-NODE-104-length-65413-cov-82.614003_pt1 | contig 65413 bp, 52 predicted proteins | sample MGYA00380175_ERZ1026890 | MGnify/ENA primary metagenome ERZ1026890 (study PRJEB33269, sample SAMEA4719811) | human gut metagenome | biome: human-associated habitat; feature: organic feature; material: feces | place: Cameroon | collected 2013-10 ...
CATCCACGTCAGAGCGCAATACCGCACTATACCAGATGCTGCAGTCATCACCAAGAATACAGTCGCCGGTCAGTACGGCATTCTCAGCGATAAAACAATTCTTTCCCCATTGAGGAGTCTTTCCCTCTACTGTCTTTATAATAGCCATATTGAATATATATTTAAATTTGGGTGCAAAGGTAGCAAAAAATATTGGAATCATACGCAGCATTTTACAGAAAAAGGGTTGCAATCCTCGAAAAGATGGATTGCAACCCTTTATACCTTATTATATATAAGAGTTAAGATAACTCTATCATATATTCAAATGTGGAAGCTTATTACAGCTGAGCCAACTCTACAACCTTATCTACTGCAGCGCTCAAGCCGTCCTTGTTCTTACCGCCAGCCTGAGCATAGTGAGGCTGACCGCCACCGCCGCCCTGAATCAACTTAGCAGCTTCGCGAATCATCTTACCAGCGTTCAAACCATGATCCTTAACCATATCATCGCTGAACATTACGCTGAGCATAGGCTTATCGTTATAAACAGAACCTACTACGCAGATCATGTTCTCTGGCAATGCCTCGCGAACCTTGAATACCAAATCCTTGGCAGCTGCTGGCTCCATTGGCAATACGGCTGTAACAACCTTCACGCCGTTGATTTCTCTTGCATTCTCTACAAGCTTATCCTTGGCACGCTCCACAGCCTGAGCCTGGAACTTCTCAACATCCTTCTTCAAGGCATCGTGCTCGTCGATGTACTTTCTGATAACACCCTCGAGATCCTTGGCATTGTTGAACAAGCCCTTCAAGGCTACGATGGTATCCTGCAAACCGTAGATAGCCTCCTCGCAAGCCTTGCCTGTCAAAGCCTCGATACGGCGGATGCCGGCTGCTACGCTGCTCTCAGAGATAATCTTGAAGAAACCAATCTTACCGGTGCTCTTGGCGTGAATACCACCACAGAACTCAGCAGATGGACCGAAGCGAACCACACGAACCTTGTCGCCATACTTCTCGCCGAAGAGGGCGATAGCGCCAAGCTCCTTAGCCTCCTCAATAGGAGTATCGCGGTGCTCATCCAATGGATAGTCGGCACGGATCATTTCGTTTACCATGTGCTCTACCTTGCGGAGCTCCTCATCAGTTACCTTCTGGAAGTGAGAGAAGTCGAAACGCAATGTATCCTTATCTACATAAGAACCCTTCTGCTCTACGTGCTCGCCCAAAACCTGCTTCAGGCAGTAGTCGAGCAAGTGGGTAGCTGTATGGTTGGCAGCGCTTCCCTCGCGGCTTTCGATATCAACGCAAGCCATGAAATCTGCGTTTACATCCTTTGGCAACTCCTTTACGATATGGATGCTCTGGTTGTTCTCACGCTTGGTGTCGATAACCTGGATAGTCTCATCCTCGCTAACGAGTACACCCTTGTCGCCAACCTGTCCACCCATCTCACCATAGAATGGAGTGTTGTCGAGTACCAACTCATAGAAAGAGTTCTTCTTCTGAGTCACCTTGCGGTAGCGCAGGATGTGGCACTCATATTCTGTATAGTCGTAACCCACGAAGTTCTGGTCGCCTTCCTTCAAAACCTCCCAGTCGCCGTTCTCTACGGCAGCAGCATTGCGGGCACGCTCTTTCTGCTTCTTCATCTCCTCGTCGAAGCCTGCAGCATCTACGGTGTAACCATTCTCACGACAGATGAGCTCTGTAAGGTCGAGAGGGAAACCGTATGTATCGAAGAGGCGGAATGCGCTTACGCCATCAAGCTGAGTCTCGCCATGAGCCTTGAGCTCGTCCATATCGCCATTGAGGAGGTTGATACCCTTCTCCAAGGTGCGGAGGAATGAATCCTCTTCCTCTTTCATCACGCGGGTGATGAGCTCCTGCTGAGCTGGCAACTCTGGGAAGGCTGCACCCATCTGCTCTACCAATACATTGACGAGCTTGTACATGAATGCCTGCTTCTGACCGAGGAATGTGTAAGCGTAACGTACGGCACGGCGCAAGATGCGGCGGATTACGTAACCAGCCTTGGCGTTGCTTGGCAGCTGACCGTCGGCGATAGAGAAGGCTACGGCACGGAGGTGGTCGGCGCAAACACGCATAGCGATGTCGATCTTCTCCTGCTCATCCTTACCCTCACCATTCTCACCTGTAGGAGTAGTGAAGCCATATTTCTTGCCAGAGATAGCCTCGATTTCCTTGATGATTGGCTGGAAGATATCTGTATCATAGTTAGAGTGCTTGTCCTGCAACATGCGAACCAAGCGCTCGAAGCCCATACCTGTATCGATAACGTGCATTGGGAGAGGTTCGAGAGAACCGTCAGCCTTGCGGTTGTACTGCATGAACACGATGTTCCAGATTTCGATGACCTGTGGGTTATCCTTGTTTACCAATTCGCGGCCTGGCACCTGAGCCTTCTCCTCTGGAGTACGTGAATCCACATGAATCTCTGAGCAAGGACCGCAAGGACCTGTATCGCCCATCTCCCAGAAGTTGTCGTGCTTGTTACCGTTGATGATGTGGTCGGCTGGCACGTGCTTAGCCCAGTAACCTGCAGCCTCGTTGTCGCGTTCCAGACCTTCCTCCTTGCTACCCTCGAATACGGTAACGTAGAGATCGGCAGGGTTGAGCTTCAAAACTTCAGTAAGATACTCCCATGCCAAATCAATGGCACCCTCCTTAAAGTAGTCGCCGAAGCTCCAGTTACCGAGCATCTCGAACATGGTGTGGTGGTAAGTATCATGACCTACCTCTTCGAGGTCGTTGTGCTTACCGCTTACACGGAGACATTTCTGAGTATCAACACGACGAACATCCTTGCCTGGGTCTTTTGTACCGAGGATGATGTCTTTCCACTGGTTCATACCAGCGTTTGTAAACATCAGCGTTGGGTCATCCTTGATAACCATAGGTGCTGATGGAACAATCTTGTGGCCCTTACCTTCGAAGAATTTCTTGAAGGATTCGCGCACTTCATTAGCTGTCATCATATCTTTTTATATTTATCTTTTAATTTCAATTTCTCGTTTTAAGGAGGGGATTGGAAGTCCTCTCTTTGAATTATTTTTGCCCTTTAGGGCATTTTCTTCCGAAAATCTTTGCAAAGATAAGAAGAATTGTTTAATTTTGCAACTAAATTAATTATTTTTGAATTTAAAGTTAGGAAAAATGGCATTAAATACAGATAAAAACGTAAAATTGTACTATTCTATCAAGGAAGTATCTGAGGAAGTGGGCGTAAGTGAGTCTACGCTCCGTTATTGGGAGAAGGAGTTTCCGTTCCTCCGTCCGAAGGTTTCTGCCAACAAGGTGCGCCAATATTCCGAGAAGGATATTGAGCAGGTGAAGCTCATCTACAACCTCATCAAGGTGAAGGGCTTCAAGATTGCTGCGGCACGTAAGTATCTGAATCAAAACAGAACGGGTGCCGAGAAGTCGTCTGACGTTCTCGACACCCTGATATCTGTGAGAGACCAGCTTAAGGAGCTCAAGAAGCAGCTCGATGGACTGGTTTAAAACAGGCTGGGTTTACCACGCTTCTTCGCCGAAAACCTCGGCGATGGTAACCTTGCCTGCCTCTTTCTTGCTCAGCTGATGGCTCCAGGCTACTCTGCCCTTGGTGGCGGCACCTGGACCATGGTTCTTGTACTCGCTATATTCTGCCGTTTCTTCGTTCTTAGGGTTGTTCCAGTTGTGCCAACCCTCAGGACGGATGTGACTGCCCATCTCGCAATTCATGAAGAGTGTCTTGGCGAACGGACGCCAAGGACGGCCCAGATACACCTTCTTTACACCATCGGCTGCTGTTAATCTGCACTTGTTGAACACATAGCCGTATTTCTGACCGGCTGGGCTTGATGCGGCTGTAATGTAGCTGTCGGCCTTGCTGTGAATCTCGCAATTCTCAAACCATGCCAGGCTAGGACCGAAGATGAAATCGGTGGTTCCTTCGATGTAGCAGTCGTAGAAGGCGATGCGCGAGCCTGCTCTGCCTGTATATACGGTGTCCTGATTTCCCAGGAGTCGGCAGTTCTGCACCAGAATATGATCGCCTTCGATGTGGAGAGATACAGCCTGTCCCAGCTTGGCGGCATTATTCTCAATGGTGATATTCTTCAGCGTGATATAATTGCCCTGCACTTTGAGGGTATAGGTTCGGAAGGTGCCCATCTTCTTGCCTTTGGCTGCTGCCTCGGAGTCAAGACCGCCGATAGGCATCAGGATGTTGGCGTGGTCATCCCAGGTGATGATAGTCTGGTCACGGTCTTCACCGCAGATGGTGATGTTGGTGAGCCAGGTTGGGATGATGAGCTTCTCCTTGTAAACTCCCTTTTTTACATAGATTACCTTGGTGTAGTCCATGAAGGCGCGGCACACTTCGATGGCTTCGTCGATGGTGCGGAATTCGCCTGTTCCGTCACGGGATACTACCAGGGTATCTGGGTTGTCATACTTGTTGGCAGCTGCTATAGGCAGCATCGTCAACATCATCATCATTGATAAGAAAATCTGTTTCATTTGTTTTAAAGATTGTAGTTTATATATAAGTTAGGAGTTAGAAGAACAAACTCCCAACTCCATACTTATATAATATCTGATAATATCTGATTGATAATTTCTAACTCAAAAATCTCCAGCCTTAGACATTACAGGATTCTCTGCACTTCCTGCAGATCCTCTATGGTTCTGAGCTTATCCATAATCACCTTCACTTCCTCACGGTCGTGAATACGCAGTTCGATGGTTCCGTCGAAGATACCGTTGTCGCTGCTGATGGTGAGCTTGTGGATGTTGATGCCCAGCTGGTCGCTGATAATCTTGCTCACGTCGAGGAGCATGCCCTTGCGGTCGATACCCTTGATTTCGATGGTTGCATCGAAGAGCATCTGCTTGTGCATGTCCCACTTGGCATCCACGATGCGGTTGCCGTAGCTTGATTTCAGTTTGGCTGCGATGTTGCAGGAACGCTTGTGAATCTCGATACGGTTCTTATTGTCGATGAATCCCATGATGTCATCGCCTGGGATAGCGTGGCAACAGGATGGGAAGATAAACTGGTTGATGTTTTCCTCAGTCAGGATGAGTGGCTTCTTCTTGTTGAAGTCCTTGCCCACCACGAAGAGTTCCTGAGGCTTTACGGTTCCCTCAGTTTCTTCCTTACTCTTGTTTCTACCCAGGAATGGGATGAAATTACGCCAACCTGCAGTCTGCTTTGGCTTCTTGTTCTTGCCCTGCAGTTCGTCGAGATCCTTGTCGCCCAGTATCAGGCAATGCTCGCCGATAGACTGGAAGAAGGTTTCGTGCTTCTGGATGTTGTGGAAGTCGCAGAGCTTGTCCACGATGGAGTTGGTCATCTCCATGTTGTTCTTCTTGAGCCAGTCGCTAAGGATGGTCTCACCCTTCTTCTGAACTTCTCGTGAGTCGCGGCGCAATATTGCCATAATCTTGCTCTTTGCCTTGGCGGTGCTGACGAAGTTCACCCAGTCGGGTTGCACGTGCTGACTCTTGGAGGTGAGAATCTCTACCTGGTCGCCGCTGTTGAGCTTGTGGCTCAGAGGCACCAGCTTGTGGTTCACCTTGGCTCCGATGCAGTGGCTTCCCAGGAAGGTGTGTATCTGGAAGGCGAAGTCGAGTGCCGTACAGTTGGCTGGCATCGTCTTGATTTCACCCTTAGGTGTGAAGACGAAGATTTCTGATGCATAGAGGTTGAGCTTGATGGCATCGAGGAAGTCCATGGCGTCTGGTTGCGGGTCATCGAGGATTTCCTTGATGGTGCTGAGCCAGTCGTTCAGTTCGTTTTCGTCTTCCGTATATTCGCCGCCTTCCTTGTATTTCCAGTGGGCTGCGAATCCCTTTTCTGCCACCTCGTCCATGCGGTCGGAACGGATCTGCACTTCAATCCATCGTCCCTGCTTGCTCATCAGGGTTACGTGCAGGGCCTGATAGCCGTTTGCCTTCGGATGGTTGAGCCAGTCGCGCAGGCGGTCGGGGTGACTTTTGTATATCTGGCTGATTGCCACATACACATTGAAGCATTCGTTTACCTCGTTGGCGCGTACCTTCGGCGTTACGATGATGCGGACGGCGAGGATGTCGTAGATTTCTTCAAACGTTACGTGCTTGTTCTGCATCTTGTTCCAAATGGAATAAGGGCTCTTCACACGTGCCTTGAGCTTGTATTCTACGCCCAATTTGTCGAGCACTTCGCGTATTGGGGCTGTAAACTGTGCGAAGAGCGTGTCACGCTGCGCCTCGGTATCAGCAAGCTTATGCTCTATGTTGGCGTATTCCTGCGGATGGTCGTAGCGGAAGCTGAGGTTCTCCAGCTCGGTCTTGATCTTGTTGAGACCGAGTCGGTTGGCGAGTGGTGCATAAATGTATAAGGTTTCGCCGGCAATCTTATACTGCTTGTTGGCAGGCTGTGATTCCAGCGTGCGCATGTTGTGCAGTCGGTCGCAGATTTTGATGAGAATCACTCGAATATCGTCGCTCATGGTGAGCAGGAGTTTCTTGAAATTCTCAGCCTGTGCCGAAGCCTTGTCTCCAAAGATTCCACCACTGATCTTGGTGAGTCCGTCAACGATTTGGGCAATCTTTTCGCCGAAGATATTGCTGATATCTTCTACGGTGTAGTCGGTATCTTCCACCACATCGTGCAGCAGGGCTGCACAGATGCTGGTAGAACCGAGTCCCATTTCCTCACAGGCTATCTGAGCCACGGCGATAGGGTGCATGATATAGGGTTCGCCCGAAAGACGGCGCACTCCTTTGTGCGCCTGTCGGGCGAAGTTGAAGGCTTTGGTCACAATATCTACCTTTTTGCGATGTCGCGAGCTGAGGTAGGTGTCGAGCAAATGCTGAAAGGCATCGCCTATCAGTTTGTTGTCGGCTTGCTCTCTTTCTAGGTCTTTCAAGTTCTGGTCGTCCATAATCGTACCCTCCAATTATATATTAATAATGTAAGAATAGTTATTTCTAATCTTAATAGTTATCTCTAATCCAATAAGAATGGTTATTCCTAATCTTATGTGATTACTTTACTTTCAGCTTCTTTCCGGCGCGGATGCTGTTGCCGGAAATCTTGTTGAGCTTGCGCAGTTTCTTCACGGTGGTTCCGTTGCGAGCTGCAATCTCCGACAGCGTATCACCTCTTCTGATGGTTACGCTCTTTTCGCCCTTGCTCTTGCTGTTTTTCTTACCCTTCTTTCCACGGCTGTTGCGGCTGCCCGACTTGCTGTTGCGGCTGCTGCGTGATGATGAAACGCTGCTGCGTGAACGGCTGCTGCGTGAAGAACGGCTGTAGCTTGGCTCGTCATCGTTCACATCCACCACATCACGCTTCACGAGCAGTTCGTCGGCTCTGTAGTTGAAGATAGAATCTTCCTTGTCGATGAATGCTCCGATGAGCGAAACCGGAAGGCGTACAGGCATTGGCTTGTGGCTTCCGTTGATGATGTCGCGGCGATATTGCGGGTTCAGGTTGCGGAGATGCTCTACGTCGATGTTCAGCACCTTGGCTATCTGCTCAATATGTACGTCCTGGTTCACTTCCACGGTGTCCGTCTTCATTGGCAACTCGGTTACCATCGGACAGATGTTGTGGTCGCAATAATAGTTCATGATGTAGTTGGCTGCGATGAAGGCTGGCACGTATCCACGGGTCTCCTTTGGCAGGTATGGATAGATCTTCCAATAGTCTGTCTCGCCCTTGGCACGGTGGATAGCTTTGTTCACCTTGGCTGGTCCGCAGTTGTAGGCTGCGATGACGAGGTTCCAGTCGTCGTAGATCTTGTAGAGGTCGCGCAGATAGTGGGCTGCTGCATAGGATGCCTTCACTGGGTCGCGTCGCTCGTCGTAGAGGGTATTTACCTCCAGGCCGTAGCGCTTTCCGGTGCTGAGCATAAACTGCCAGAGTCCGGTGGCTCCCACGCGGGATACTGCCTTAGGGTTGAGTGCCGACTCGATTACCGGCAGATACTTCAGCTCCAGTGGCAGGTTGTAGGCTTCCAGCGCCTCTTCGAAGATAGGCATGTAGAAGTTGCTGGCACCGAGCATGAAGCTTACTGAACGGCGGAGCTTGCCGCTGTAGCGGTCGATGAACTTCTGAACCACTTCGTTGTATGGCATTTCGATGATGGTAGGCAGTCGCTTCAAGCGGTCGATGTAAACCTGTGTTTCAAACACTGGGTTCACGTCGCGATACTTGCACGAGGTGTCGGCCATCATGTAAGTTTGAGTATTGTATAAGTGCAGTAGGCTATCCAGGTTGTCTTCCAAACCTACAGGCACTTCAAATTCTTCTGATTTACCGTCCTTGTCGGTCACGGTAATCACATCGTTATCTTCATCTGAATTGTCGTTTTGGGCTTGAATGCCCTGCCAGCTAAACAGCATCGCTGCTGCCAAAATGATGATTTTCTTCATTTATCCTAATTTCTTTTTTATCTATTTGATTTTATTTAAACCTGATGTCTTGTTTTGTAATCTTAGAAAGTGAGGGAGCATTGCACTCCCAGGGTTCCCGAACGCAGCGGGTTGGCAGAGCGTCCGTTGTTGAGCACAGCTGGTTCCACTCTGAGGCTGAGGTCGTCGGAGATGTCGAATTCCGAGAGGGATGCGTCCACGTAGGCATCGATGACGGAGAAGGCGTAGATGCCTATCATCACGAAGGTTCCCATATCTCTCCAGCGGCGGAATTTGTCTTTACGCTTGCGGAATATCTCCTTGTAGCGTTCTATGTTCGAGGCATCGATGGTGGCTCCCAGGTGCAGAAACTGGTTGTAGCTCTGCGTGTTCGGGTCGTCGTCCATGATGTCGAGGTAGGCTTGCGAATAGTCGTGATACATCTGGTTGTTCCAGGTGATGGCGTAGGCGCAGCCCACGAAGCCTCCATATATAATAGGTAGCTTCCAGTATTTGCGATTGTAGATCTGTCCTGCACCCGGCAGTACCAGGGCGAGCCACATGGCTCTTTTAGCCTCAGGCTTCCAGGTGGTCCAGTCGCGTTTCTTCTTTTGCACAGGCTGCAACGATGTGTTGAGCTTGGCCAGATTCATGCTGTCCTGGCTGGTGATGGCAGAATCCACCGAGAGCTTGGCCTCCTGGGTAGCCAGCTGGGCTGAGTTGGAGGCAGCGAAGGCAGGTACGGCCACTTCGGCCTTCGCCTTCTGCTTCTGTGCGGAAGCATTGAGCGAGGCTGCCAGCATGAGAGCCGAGATGCAGATATGTGATAATTTCAATTTCACTTTTTATTCTTGTTTCAGTTTATCGAAAACATTCATGATGTGCTCCAGCTCCTCTTCATTGGCGAAGGGGATGCTGATCTTTCCCTTGCCCTTGGCTGAGCAGGAGAACTGCACCTTGGTGTTGAGGAAGGAAGAGAGGCGGTCTCTGAGCATGGCAAACTCCTCTGGCACCTGTGCCTTGGCTGTGATGGTCTTCTTGCCGCTCTCCACGTCTTCTCCGTTCTTGAGTCGCTGCACCATCTCTTCCACCTTTCTTACGGAGTATCCGTTTTTCTGGATTTCCTTGAAGAGTTTAATCTGCAGCGAAGGACTGTCCAGGGCGAGCAGTGCACGGCAGTGGCCCATGTCGATTTCCTTCTTCTGCAGTGCCATCTGCACCTGTGCAGGCAGCTTCAGGAGTCTCAGATAGTTGGCGATGGCAGCACGGCTCTTGCCCACGCGTTCTGAAACTTTCTCCTGGGTCATTCCCTCGTTTTCCATCAGATGTTCGTAAGCCAGAGCGATTTCTATGGCGTTGAGGTCCTGGCGCTGGATGTTCTCCACGAGCGCCATCTCCATCACGTTCTCGTCGCTGATGGTGCGGATATAGGCTGGAATGGCTGTTAGACCCGCCAGCTGGGAGGCTCTCCAGCGGCGCTCACCTGCAATGATCTGGAAGTGATTCTCTGCTATCTGTCGCAGGGTGATGGGCTGGATAATGCCGATGGCACGGATGCTGTCAGCCAGTTCCTGCAAGCTTTCCTCGTCAAACTCTCTTCGGGGCTGGTTGGGGTTAGCCTCAATCTGGTCGAGCGGAATCTCGTTGATGGTGCTGCTGCCCTGCGTGCGGACCCCCTCGGTTGATATGAGGGCATCGAGACCGCGTCCCAGGGCATTGCTCTTCATGCCGTTATTGAATTTCTTATGTACTGCCATTTTTTACTTTTGATCTTTGAATTTTGAACATTTACCTTTTCTGAAGGGTTCAATTTCTTTTTCCTAACTGTTTCTGTTGATAATTTCCTTCGCCAATGCCAGATGGTTTCTGGCACCGTTGCTCTCTGCATCGTAGAGGATGACGGGGAGTCCGTGGCTCGGACTTTCGCTCAGCTTCACGTTGCGCTGAATCACCGTCTTGAACACCAGTTCCTGGAAGTGGCGCTTCACCTCGTCGTAAATCTGGTTGGCAAGGCGCAGGCGGCTGTCGTACATCGTGAGCAGGAATCCCTCTATTTCCAGTTTCGGGTTCAGCTTGCTCTTGATGATCTTGATGGTGTTGAGCAGTTTGCTGATACCTTCTAGCGCAAAATACTCGCATTGCACTGGGATGACAACGCTGTCGGCTGCGGTGAGCGAGTTCACGGTGATGAGTCCCAATGAAGGCGAGCAATCTATGAGTATGTAGTCGTAATCGTTGCGGATGGGTTCGAGCAGGTTCTTGATGACCCTTTCTCGATTTTTCAGGTTGAGCATTTCTATCTCAGCACCCACGAGGTCGATGTGGCTTGGCACGATGTCGAGACCGTCGATGTCGGTGGTATAGATGGCATCCCGGATGTCTGCATGGTCGATGATGCATTCGTAGAGCGAACATTCCACTTCGCCAAGGTTAACGCCCAGTCCGCTGGATGCGTTCGCCTGCGGGTCGGCGTCGATGACAAGCACCGTCTTCTCCAGTGTGGCGAGCGATGCTGCCAGGTTGATGGTCGTAGTGGTCTTTCCGACACCACCTTTCTGATTAGCTAATGCGATTATTTTTCCCATTTCTTTTGTCTATATAATAACCTAAAGTGTGCGCCCGTGAGCTAAAAATGGCTTTCGAGTGCAGAATTTTTCGGCAAAGATACAAAAAATATGCGAGAAATATGTTACTTTAAAGGTTTTTTCGTACTTTTGCACCAAAAAGAAAGATATTTTTATGGAAAATAAGAAACCTTTAGTGTTAATTTCTAATGATGATGGCTATCATGCCAATGGTATTAAAACGCTCGTGAGCTTCCTCAAGGACTGGTGCGACCTGCTGGTTGTGGCTCCCGAAAGTGCCCGTTCCGGATTCGCCTGCGCCTTCTCGGCTACCACGCCGCTGCGCCTCAAGCGACGCCACAACATGGGCGAGGATGTGGAGGTGTGGTCGTGCAGCGGAACACCGGTAGACTGCGTGAAGCTGGCACTCGACCAGTTCTTGAAACATCGCCGTCCCGACCTCGTGATTGGCGGAATCAACCATGGCGATAACTCCAGTGTGAACAACCATTATTCGGGCACCATGGGTGTGGCGAAGGAGGGATGCATGCAGCATATTCCAAGCATAGCCTTCAGCAGTTGTAACTATGATGAGAATGCCGATCTCTCGCCGCTGCGTGAGGGTGTTCTCAAGGTGGTGAAGATGGTGCTCGAGAAGGGCTTGCCTGAATATACCTGCCTGAATGTCAACTTCCCGGCGCAGCCTCCGTTCAAGGGATTCAAGGCTTGCCGAATGACGCATGGATCGTGGATTAATGAGGTGGAGCATCGCACGCACCCGCACGGCTACGACTATTACTGGATGGTGGGCGACTACCGTAATGATGAGCCTGAGGCTACGGATACTGACCAGTGGGCGGTGAACAATGGCTATATTTCCATTACGCCAACCAAGATTGATGTCACGGATTATGATTGGATCAAGAAGTTTGAGTTATGAAGTTTGAGTTATGAAGTATTATTTGATAGTAGGAGAGGCGAGTGGCGACCTGCATGCAAGCCGGTTGATGCGTTCGCTAAAAAATGTTGACGAGTTTGCTGAATTCAGATTCTTCGGAGGCGATTTGATGGCTGCCGAAGGAGGCACTCATGTCAAGCATTACAAGGAGCTTGCCTATATGGGGTTTGTTCCTGTGCTTCTGCATCTTCGCACCATCTTTGCCAACATGAAGAAGTGCAAGGAGGATATTGTGAAATGGAGACCTGATGTGGTGATCTTGGTAGATTATCCGGGATTCAATCTGAATATCGCTAAGTTCTTGAAAAAGAAGACGAATATTCCGGCTTACTATTATATATCGCCTAAGATTTGGGCGTGGAAGGAATGGCGCATCCGCAGCATCAAGCGCGATATCGCCGAACTCTTCTCCATCCTGCCTTTCGAGGTCCCTTTCTTTGAGAAAAAGCATCGCTATCCTATTCATTACGTGGGCAACCCTACGGCCGAGGAAGTGGCTGGGTTCAGGGCTTCTTACAAGCAGACGGCCTTGGAATTCTGTCAGGAGAATAATCTTGACGTACATCGTCCGATTATCGCTCTGCTTGCCGGAAGCCGATTGCAGGAAATCAAGGATAATCTGCCTGCAATGATTGAGGTGGCTGAGCGGTTTGAGGATTACCAAATGGTGCTTGCCGGGGCTCCTTCCATAGAGGACGCTTACTACGAGAAGTTCCTGAAGGGTACGCCTGTCAAGCTGGTGCGCAACAAGACCTATCTGCTTCTTACCCATGCCACGGCTGCTTTGGTGACGAGTGGTACGGCTACGCTGGAAACGGCGCTTTTCGAGGTGCCTCAGGTGGTTTGTTATGAAACGCCATTGCCTCGTCTGGTTCGTTTTGCGTTTAAGCATATAATGTCGTGCAAGTATATCTCGCTGGTGAATCTGATAGCTGATAAGGAGGTGGTTCAGGAAATGTTTGCCGACCGCTTCAAGGTGGATGCTATCGCCGACCAGCTTTATCAGATTCTTCCTGGTATGGAGGGTAGGGAGCGCATGCTTGCCGAGTATCGTGAGGTGAGAGAGCGCTTGGGCAATCAGGTGGCTCCGGATGAGGCTGCCGCCATCATGTATGATTTGCTGGTAAAGCGCCGCGAGATGCTCCTCAAGCTGGCTAGAGAAAGAGCGGAGGCCGAAGCCAAGGCTGCTGCCGAGGCCGCCGAGCGTGCAAGATTGAAAGCTTTGGCTGAAGCAGAAGCAGCGAAGAAGAAAGCTGAGCAGGAGGCGGAAACTGCAAGATTGAAGGCTGAGAAAGAAGCGGAATTGGCTAGGAGAAGAGCCGAGGAAGCCAGAAGGCTTGCCGAAGAAGAAGCCGAGCGTGCCCGACTGGCAGAAGAACAGCTCAGTCAGTCGCAGCAGGAAGAGTTGAAATAGTATATTGCTATAAGAGAAATCTTAGTTATAAGAAAAATCGCAGCACACCCAGAAAGGGGCGAGCTGCGATTTTTTTATTGTATTTATCCGAAAAGCTGGAGGGTGTAGAGATAAATCACCGCTGCCGGTATTGCCATGAGCGATGAATCGAAACGGTCGAGCATGCCGCCATGGCCTGGCAGGATGGTTCCGCTATCCTTCACACCCAGCGTACGCTTGAAGAGACTCTCTACCAGGTCGCCCCAGGTGCCGAAGAAGGCTACAACCACTCCAAGACCCACCCAGCCAGGAATGCTCAGGCGATGGGCTGCACCATCATTGGCAATGTAACCGATGATGATGGCTGCGATAATCACGAAAATGCCGCCGCCGATGCTGCCCTCCCAACTCTTTGCCGGACTGATGCGGGGAAACAGCTTGTGTTTGCCGAAAAGCGAACCGCTGCAGTAGGCACCCGTATCATTGGTCCAGAGGAAGATGAAGATGCTCAAAGGCAAGAGCATGTCATAATGTATCTGGCCGTCGAATGCTGAGGTCTCGAATGCCAAAACGTTAATCATCGAGAATGGTAGGGCAATATACATCTGTGAAAGCATGGTGTAGGCCCAGTCGTTGATGGCATTCTTGTTGCCCGTGTAGAGCTCTGCAATGAAAAGATACACGATGGTGAGCAGATAAGGTACGAATACCACGAAGTTGCTCACGATGCCTGTGCGGAAACCTGCCACGGCAAGGAAGAAATATACACCTGCCACGGTGGTGATGAAGCGGTTCACGCAGATGTCTTCCTTCTGGTTTACCAGTCCGCAATACTCCCAAGTGCTCAGTCCTGTAATCAGGGCGAAGAGGAATACCATTGCCCTGGGATTCAGGAAGCAAGATACCATACAGGCGACGAAGAGTACGCCTGTGATGGATCTTATCACTAGATTTTTCTGTTTGTCAGTCATAGGTTTTCCTATTTTTCGTTATTTTTCTCGTTTTCAGAAGCCTTGGTCTCAGAAGCATCCTTTGAAGAATTCTCAGAAGTGTTATCCTTTGAAGAATTCTCAGAAGAAGTTTCTGAAGAATTCTCTTCTGCCTGCTTCTTTGCCTCTTCGTGATCCTTGATGGCAGCCTGAACCTCAGGCATATCCTTCACGGCGTCGTCTATCTTAGGCTGCTCGTCTTCCATGATTTCCTGCGAGCGGCTCAGCCATGGACGCTTGCCGAAGATGTGCTCCACATCCTCTGCCATGATCACCTCTTTCTGAATCAGCAGTTCGGCAAGGGCATTGTGACCCTCCTTGTGCTCCATCAGAATGTTCTTGGCACGGGTGTATTGCTCGTTCACCATCTGCAGCACCTCCTTGTCTATCTCGCGGGCTGTGGTCTCTGAGTATGGACGCTGGAACGAATACTCGTTCTGGTTGTAATAGCAGATGTTTGGCAGGCTCTTGCTCATACCCAGGTAAGCCACCATGCCGTAGGCACTCTTGGTAGCACGCTCCAGGTCGTTCATCGCTCCGGAAGAGATATGACCGGTGAAGAGTTCCTCGGCGGCACGTCCACCCATCAGTGAACACATTTCGTCGAGCATCTGTTCCTTGGTGGTAATTTGACGCTCTTCTGGAAGATACCAGGCTGCACCGAGTGCCTGACCACGAGGTACGATGGTTACCTTGATCAGTGGGTTGGCATACTGGCAGAACCATGAAATGGTAGCGTGGCCAGCCTCGTGCAGGGCGATGCTGCGCTTCTCGTCGGCAGTCATTACCTTGGTCTTCTTCTCCAATCCGCCTACGATTCTATCTACGGCGTCGAGGAAATCCTGCTTGCAAACCGCCTTCTTGTTGTGGCGGGCTGCGATGAGGGCTGCCTCGTTGCAGACATTCGCAATATCAGCACCCGAGAAGCCCGGAGTCTGACGTGCCAGCAGATCTACATCCACGGTCTCGTCAATCTTGATAGGCTTCAGGTGAACCAGGAAGATGGCTTTGCGCTCGTTCAAGCCTGGAAGATCTACGTGGATTTCTCTGTCGAAACGGCCTGCGCGGAGCAGGGCACTGTCGAGCATGTCCACACGGTTGGTAGCAGCCAGGATAATCACACCACTGTTGGTGCCGAAACCGTCCATCTCGGTGAGCAGGGCGTTGAGCGTGTTCTCTCGCTCATCGTTTCCACCCATGGCTGGGTTCTTGCTGCGGGCACGGCCCACGGCGTCAATCTCATCGATGAAGATGATGCTAGGCGATTTCTCCTTTGCCTGGCGGAAGAGGTCGCGCACACGCGATGCACCTACGCCGACAAACATTTCCACGAAGTCGGAACCACTCATTGAGAAGAATGGTACGCCAGCCTCGCCAGCCACCGCCTTCGCCAGAAGAGTCTTTCCGGTTCCCGGAGGACCTACTAGCAGGGCACCCTTAGGAATCTTACCACCCAGGTCGGTGTATTTCTGCGGATTCTTCAGGAAGTCTACTATTTCCTGCACCTCCTGCTTGGCACCTTCCTGTCCGGCAACGTCCTTGAAGGTAATGCCGATGGCATTTCCCTTCTCATACATCTTCGCCTTGCTCTTTCCTACGTTGAAGATGCCGCCGCCCATGTTGCTCATTCCGCTGCCCATTCTGCCCGACATCCAGTAGATGAAGAAGAAGAAGAGAAGCAGTGGGGCAAGGCTCATGATGAGGCTCCAGAAGTCGTTGTCCTTCTGGTTGTCATAACTGAAGGAATGAATCTTTCCCTCTTTCACCTTCTCGTTGGCGTAGCGATCCATTTCGTCGATAGAGCCGAACTGTACTTTCACGTATGGGTTAGGACCCACGTTCTGGGCGCTCATCTTGTATACATCGCGCGTATATTTAGGGTTGATGTATATTTTGAGGTTGCTTTCAGTCTTGTTTGCCACCACGCTGAGCACGTAACCCTTGTCTACGTATTGCTTGAACTCTGTGTAGGTAGCTTCCTTGGCTGCGCTTCCGCCCAAGGCATCTCCACCACCACTGAAGAATAGCGCAATGAGTGCTATGAGGATGATGGTGTAGAGCCAATTCATGTTAAACCTAGGCATCTTAGGACCATTTCCTCCGCCCGGGTTGTTTAAATTGTTGCTTTGATTCATATATTATATATTTTTGTATGCAATGGTAATGTGTCAAATCCCGAAGCTTAGTCGAGATTTGGAACATGGATGAGCTTAGCGTCAGCCCACAGATGCTCCAGGTCGTAATAGGCACGAACTTCTGGCAGGAAGATATGGACGAGCACGTCCACGAAATCCATCGCTACCCACTGGTCGTTGCCGAGTCCAGCCACATTGACCGGCTTTTCGCCGAGGTTCTTGCGGCACATGTCGCCCACCGATTCTGCGATAGCCTCCACCTGGGTAGGTGATCCGCCCTGGCAGATGACGAAGTATTTGGCGATGGTGCCATCCATTTCACTGAGGTCGGCGATTACGATATCTTGACCTTTTTTCTCTTGTATACCTTCTTTAATAGTCTCTACGAGTTGTTTAACTGTGTTCATTAATTCTTTCTTGTTTTTATTTTCTACCTTATTATATGTAATTATGGTACAAAGATACGCTAAATACCCGAAAAACCCATGAAAAACAGAAAAAATTGAGATATTTTAAAAAAAAGTGCCGAAAAATTTTGGTGATTCAAAAAAAAGTTGTACCTTTGCACTCGCAATTGAGAAATCAACCTGATGAAGTTGCAATGATATTGGGATATGGTGTAATGGTAACACTACAGATTCTGGTCCTGTCATTCCTGGTTCGAGTCCGGGTATCCCAACTTCATCATTCAGGCTTCTTCTTAAAAGCAAAATTGGGATATGGTGTAATGGTAACACTACAGATTCTGGTCCTGTCATTCCTGGTTCGAGTCCGGGTATCCCAACTAGAGAGCATCTTTCATTCGAAAGATGCTTTTTTTTTGTTTATACCCCCAGAATGATTATTTCATGATACAATAATCGATGGCTATTATTTCATGATACAATAAAGAGGGTGTGTCATTATTCATCGGATTACGCGGAATAAACAGAGCCTTAACTGCCTTCCTCGGATTATTCACGGATTTTAAACGGAAACTCGACCTGGCGGTCGTGGCGATACCCCCTAAAGCTGGAATGCGAATGCGCTAGCCCAATGGCCGTAAGGCCAAATCCGTTTAAATTCCGTGCGTAATCCGTGAAGCAAGAATGTTCCGTTAACTCCGCGTAATCCGATGAAGAAAATCGGTAAAGAAATGAAAAAGAGGGTGTGTCATGGACTTATGACACACCCTCTTATATAATTTCAATGAATTCGATGAATTCGATGATTTCAATGAATTCAATTACTTGTTCTCTGCATCGATAGCCTTGATCTTCTCCTTTACGAGTTTCAAGTCTTCCTTCAGCTTCTCTACCTTGCGGTTCATTTCCTCTACGAGGCTGTTACCCTTCTTGCTTGCTGCATTGAGGAAACCGAGGTTGTTCTCGTAGGTAGTAATCTCAGCACGCAGCTGGTCGTAGCGGCGCAACAGCTTGCCGCGCTCGTTGTCCAAGGCGTTGGCACCCTTCTCGGCAACACTCTTCAGATTGCTCTTGAAGTTGTTCATGTGGCGCTTGGCATTGTTGGAACGCAGATGCTTGTAGAGCTTGTCCATCACGTCGTGATACTCCTTATAGAGCTTGTCTTTCTCCTTGAAAGGAACATGGCCCACGGCATTATACTGTCCGATGAAATCCTGCATCTTTTTCTGGAAACCGTCTACAGGAGGGTTCTCTGCCAAATCCTTGAGCTGGGCAATGATGCCGCGCTTCTTTTCGAGATTAGCATGCTCCTCGTTTCTTGTGCCTGCATTTTCCTTGTTGCGGGCATCAAAGAACTTGTTGCAGGCAGCCAGGAATTCCTTCCAGAGCTGGTCGCCCTGCTTGCGAGGCACGAAGCCCACGGTCTTCCACTCTTTCTGAAGCAGAACCAGCTTGTCGCCAGTTTTCTTCCACTCGGTGCTGTCGGCTAAAGCCTTAGCCTTCTCCACCAGCTTCTGCTTCTTCTCCAGGTTCTCGGCATGCTGGCTCTTGATGGTCTTGAAGAATTCTGCTTTCTTGCTGAAGAACTCATCGTTGGCGATGCGGAAGCGCTCGAAAATCTTCACGTTCATTTTCTGAGGAGCAAAGCCTATCTTCTTCCATTCGCCCTGAATTTCGATGATGGTCTTGGTAGCCTCCTCCCAGTCATTAGCCTGCTTGTTCTCCTTGAGGTTGATAGCCTCAATCTTCTCGCAGAGGGCTGTCTTCTTGGCGAGGTTATCCTCTTCCTTGGCGCGCAGATCCTCAAAATGCTGCTGGTGCTTCTTGTTGATCACGGTGCTGGCATTCTTGAAGCGGGTCCAGATAGACTCGCGCAGATCCTTTGCCACAGGTCCGATTTCGCGGTACTCCTGATGCAAGTCCTGCAACTGGTGGAAGGCAGAGATAACGTCTGGCTCTTCGGCCAGTTTTTCGGCAGCCTCACACAGCTTGGTCTTCGCCTCCAGGTTCTTCTTGAAGTCGTACTCGCGCGCCTCGTTGTTGAGCTTCAGCAGGTCGTAGAACTGCTCCACGTATAGCTGGTAGTTCTTCCACACCTCGTTAGCCTTGTCTGCAGGAATCGCCTTGATTTCCTTCCATTCCTGCTGCAGGTTCTTGAATTCCTGATATGAATTGTTGGCCTCCTCAGGCGAGGTAGCCATGGCTTTTATCTTTTCGATAATCTCAAGTTTCTTCGCCAGGTTTTCCTGCTTTTCCTCTTCCTGTTGCAGGAAGATCTTCGCTCTTTTCTCCTTGATGATCTGCATTTCCGCCTTGAAGGCTTCCTCTGTGTCATCAGGTAAGAGAACGTACTTCTCAGGGTCACCGCCTGCTGCGAGATACTCCTTCATCTGAGCATCTCTCTCGGCGAGATGAATCTTGTAGAACGTTGTCTTCAGGTTGTCGAGTTCCTCCTTGTTGGGAGCCTCTGCACTGTGGGCAATTTCTTTTACTCTTTCGAGTACTTCCTGCTTGGTGGCGTAAGCCTTCTTGGCAGGTTCTTTCAGGGCGCTCTGTGGAAACAGAGCTTTTTCTTGAGAGTCCATCATGTCACTTTGTTTAGTTTATGATTCGAGTTTCTTTGGTCGCTTGTCGTGCCTTGCGCGAGACGGCCACAAATTTAATGTTATAATATTGTGCAAACTTAAACAAAAAAATCGAATATCCGTCAAGATATCCGATTTTTTTAATGTTTTTTATATGTAGAAAGCCTTTTAGAGCAGTCTTTTGTATCTTAGGAAGCCCCAAGTGAGTCCGGATACAACAAACGAAATCACCAGGGCGAGGGCAAATCCGTAGGGACTTTCTTCCATGCCGTTCACCAGGTTCATGCCGAAGAAGGAGGATATCAGCGTTGGCAACATCATCACGATACTGATACTGGTCAGGGTTCGCATCGTGGTGTTCATGTTGTTGTTGATGATGCTCGAATAGGTGTCCATCGTTGATTCCAGAATGTCGGAATAGATGCTGGTGGTCTCTCTCGCCTGCGTCATCTCGATGTTCACGTCTTCGATGAGGTCGGCATCCAATTCGTCAACCTGCAACTTGAACTTCAACTTCGAGAGCAGGTTTTCGTTGCCTCGGATAGAGGTGATGAAGTAGGTGAGGGAGTCTTGCAGGCGGCTCAGTCCTATCAGGCTCTCGTTGTTCACGCCATGATCCAGATTGCGCTTCGCCTTCTCGATGAGCGAGTTGATCTGCTTCAATCGCTTCAGATACCATACGGCAGACGAGAGGAAGAGGCGGAAAATCATGTCCACGTAGTCGGTGAAACCCTCGCCGCGTTTTTGCTGAAAGCTCACGAAATCAATCATCATGTTGGTTTCGTAGAAGCATACGGTGATGGTTACGTCGCGCTTGTGGATGATGCCCAGTGGCACGGTGGTGTAAGGTGTGCGGCTTCTTATTTCCTTGACGTAGGGGATACGGAGGATGATGAGCATCCAGCCATCATCGTATTCGTAGCGGGCACGCTCATCAGTATCGCTGATATCCGAAAGGAAATAATCAGGGATTTTGAATTCTTCTTCCAGCAGGCGCTGGTCTTCATCAGTTGGACATGTTACTTGTATCCAGCAGTTTGGCTGCCACTCGTTGAGTGGAGACAGAGTCTTGTCTATGTTCCAGTATGTCTTCATTGTTTGCTAATCTCCAAAAAATAATAAACGTTTGGGTATGGAGATTAGCGGTTGGATTTTCTGCCCCTATCGGTCATTTCCGGGGCTGTTTTCTGAATGCTGAATCTCCACGCCTACAATTCATAATTGTTCTCCGCGTGATAATCGTCCATTTTGTTATTAATTTGATGAAACTTATGCAAGTTGGCTGTGCTGCATTTCTTAGCAGATATTACAGTGCTTGCGAAATCGGGTGCAAAGATAATGATTTTTATTGAGAAAAGGGACAAAAAAGCCGAGAAAATTCTTTCCCGGCTTCCTTTTTTAATCTTTTTGTAATTTCTTCCTTCTTTACTTGGTAGGAATCTCGGCAAGCAGCTGCTTCATCAGATTCCAGAATGGAGCCACGCAGCTAATCTGGCAACGCTCGTTGGCAGTGTGAGGGCTGAGCAGGGTAGGACCGAATGATACTACATCCAGGTTAGGATACTTGCCCAGGATGATAGAGCACTCCAATCCCGCATGAACAGCCTGAACCACGCCGTCCTTGCCGTTCTGCTCCTTGTATACCTTCAATACGTGCTCCAGAATGTCGCTCTTTGGGTTAGGGTTCCAGCCGCCGTAAGCGCCGCTGAACTCTACCTTCATGCCAGCCATGTTGAAGCAGCTCTCCATCATGGTAGCCAGATACATCTTGTAATACTCGTGGCTAGAACGTGCCAGAATCTTGATGGCAGCCTTGCCGCCGCCTATTTCGATGATGGCGAGGTTAGATGATGTCTCTACGATGTCAGGCATGGATGGAGCCATGCGCAATACGCCGTCGTGGCAGGCAAAGATGGCGTCTACCAGGTTGTCCTGAATCTCGGCAGGAACCTCTGTGGCTGGAGTTTCTACGTTCTCGGTGAAGAACTCGATGTTCTCGACATTCTCAATGCCGTTGAACTCATCGCAGAACTCGTCCTTCCAGTCAGCTACCATGTCGTTCAAAGCCTCTACGTTCTCCTTTGGCAGAGTCAATACCACCTCTGCCTGGAATGGGATGGCGTTGCGCATGTTGCCGCCCTTCCATGAAGCCAGGCGTGCGTCGAGCTCGGAGATAGCCTCACGAACGAAGCGAACCATGCACTTGTTGGCGTTGGCTCTGCCCTCGTTGATCTCGATGCCTGAGTGACCGCCCTTCAATCCCTTCAGGGTAACCTTTACGGCTGCATCTTCCTTGTCTGTCTCCACCTCCTTATAGTCGAGTGTTGCTGTGATGTCGATACCGCCGGCACTTCCGATTACGAACTCGCCCCATACCTCTGTGTCGAGGTTCAAGAGGATCTCTCCGTTCAGTTCGCCCTCAGGCAGATCGTTGGCACCATACATGCCTGTCTCCTCATCTGCGGTGATGAGACCCTCTACAGGTCCGTGCTGCAAGTCCTTAGACTCCATCACAGCCATGATGGTAGCCACGCCCAGACCGTCGTCGCTACCCAGTGTAGTCTTGTTGGCACGTACCCAGTCGCCATCGATGATGGTTTCTATAGGGTCGTTCTCGAAGTCGTGGTTGCTCTCAGGAGCCTTCTGAGGCACCATATCCATGTGTGCCTGCATGATAACGCCCTTTCTGTTCTCCATGCCTGGAGTAGCAGGTTTGCGCATCACGATGTTTCCAGCAGCATCCTGGAAAGCCTCTACGCCAGCCTCCTTTGCCCAGTCGAGCAAATAAGCCTGAATTTTCTCCAAATGTCCTGATGGACGTGGAACTTGTGTCAACTTGTCGAAGTTGCGCCAGATTTCAACTGGACTTAGATTCTTAATGTCAGCCATAATATCTTTATTTAAAATGTTAATGTTTTTTTTCTTGTAAACGCCAGGGCTATCCAGGCGTAAATGCCCAGCAGGATGACGAGCAGCGTCTGCACCGAGTGTACGATGAGCACGAAGTAGAGTGCGTCGTTCTGCTGGATGCCATAGAGGATGAGCATCGTCTTCACGGCGAAATGCCAGGGACCCGCTCCGTTGGGGGTAGGTACCACCACGGCAATGCTGCCCACGATGAAGGTAACCAGTCCGCACATCAGGTTCAGATGGCTGGTTGATTCGAAGCACTGGAATGTGAGGTAATAATGCAGGAAATAACTTAGCCAGATGCCCAGGGTGAAGGCGATGTAGAGGGGCACGTTCTTCACGCCCTTCAGCGAAATCACTCCCTGCCACAGTCCGCTCAGCGTGGCTTTCACCTTATTATATATAGCCAGCTTCTTGAGCAGGATGTGTGCCAGGATGAGCACGGCAACGCCGCAGATGGTGGTAACCAGGTAGCCCGTGGCGGTAAACTTTCCCAGGATGCTGTCCATGCTGGTGCCCGTCTTGTCGAAGAAGTTCAGGAACACGGGAATCTGCATCAGGAACACCAGTCCGGCGATGAGCAGCACGAGCAGCGAGTCGATGGCTCTTTCCGTTACCACCGTACCCAGCGATTTGGGAAACGAGATTCCGTCCCATCTCTTCAGCACGGCGCATCTTGCAAATTCACCCGATCTCGGGATAACGAGGCTCAGGGCGTAGGATATGAAGATGGAGTTGATGCTGACGCCGCTTCGGGGCTTTTCGCCGATGGGTTCCAGCGCCTGCTTCCATCTCCAGCCCCTGAAGAGCTGTGCCGAGATGCCAAAGGGGAACGACAGCAGCATCCAGGTCCAACTCATCCTGTGGAGCACCACGTCCTCCACCTGCCTGAAGTCAAATCCGCGATACATCCAGTAGAGGATGGCTCCGCCCAGAAACAGCGAGAGAGCCACCTTCCAGATATTGTTTGCTATCTTTTTCTTTTCCATCATAGTGCAAAGGTAATACTTTTATCGCTTATATGGTGCGGTTTCTGCATATTTTTAGCATAAATAAACGCTTCTGCCCCTTTTTATTTCCTCTTTTTTATATAAAAGATAAAAAAAATCGCATCTAAGCGATGATTTCTCGAAAAATAATCGTATTTTTGCAAAATATATATAGTAAGAAATAACAAACAGACCGAAAGGTCGGAAACAGATAGAGAATGATGAAAGCTGTAAAGCCAAAGAAAAATCTGGGTCAGCACTTCCTTACTGACCTCAACATAGCCAAGCGCATTGCCGATACGGTGGATGCCTGCCCTGATATTCCCGTGCTCGAAATCGGACCGGGAATGGGTGTGCTTACGCAATATCTCGTAGAGAAGCCTCGCCCCGTGAAGGCGGTGGAAATCGACTCCGAGTCGGTGGCCTATCTGCACGAAAACTTCCCTCAGTTGAAGGACAATATCATCGGAGAGGACTTTCTGAGAATGGACCTCAACCAGATATTCGACGGAAAGCAGTTCGTGCTCACGGGCAATTACCCTTACGACATTTCCTCGCAGATCTTCTTCAAGATGCTCGACTACAAGGATCTCATTCCTTGCTGCACCGGCATGATTCAGCGAGAAGTGGCGCTGCGCATGGCATCCGAGCCAGGCAACAAGGCGTATGGAATCCTCAGCGTGCTCATCCAGGCATGGTACGACGTGGAGTATCTCTTCACCGTAGACGAGGGCGTGTTCAATCCACCTCCAAAGGTAAAGAGTGCCGTAATCCGCATGACCCGCAACAAGGTGACCGACCTGGGCTGCGATGAGAAGCTCTTCAAGCGACTGGTGAAGACCGTGTTCAACCAGCGCCGCAAGATGCTGCGCGTGAGCTTGAAGCAGATGTTTCCGGGTGTAACTCCACGAGAGGATTTCTACACCACCGACATCATGACCAAGCGCCCCGAGCAGCTCAGCATCCCGCAGTTTGTGGAACTTACCAACTATGTGGGCGAGGAACTCAAAAGATTGGAATTAATAAAATAATAAAAAATAAAAATATACAGACTATGATCGACGTAAAAGAAACTTTGAATTCTGCAGCAGAGCGTATGGAGATGGCTGCGATGTATCTCGCAGAAGAACTCTCTCATATCCGTGCAGGTCGCGCCAACGTAGCAATCCTCGACGGCGTGCGTGTTAACAGCTATGGCAGCATGGTTCCTCTGAACCAGGTAGCCACCGTAACAACTCCTGATGCGCGTACCATCGCCATCCGCCCTTGGGACAAGAAGGCCATCAAGGACATCGAGAAGGCTATCATGGATAGCGGTGTGGGTATTACTCCTGAGAACAATGGCGAGATTGTCCGCCTCGGTATTCCTCAGCCTACTGGCGAGCGCCGCAAGGAGCTGGTTAAGCAGTGTAACAAGATTGCCGAGCGTGCCAAGATTGAGGTTCGCAACGTGCGCCAGGAGGTGAAGGAGAAGCTGAAGAAGGCTATCAAGGATGGTCTTTCTGAGGACTTGGAGAAGGATGCAGAGAATGATTTGCAGAAGCTTCACGACAAGTACATCAAGCAGCTCGAAGGTTTGATGGACGAGAAGGAAAAGGAAATCATGACTGTCTAGAAAGACGTCATGTTTATCAGACTTACATTATTAATATGTGATAATGAGAGGACTCGTTATTAAGAATACAGGCAGCTGGTACACCGTCAAGACTGACGATGGCCAGCTGATTGAAAGCAAGATAAAAGGCAATTTCCGACTGAAGGGAATCCGCAGCACCAACCCCGTGGCGGTGGGCGACTACGTGCAGCTTATCACCAACCAGGAAGGCACCGCCTTCATCTCTTCCATCGAAGACCGCCGCAACTACATCATCCGAAAATCACCTAACCTCAGCAAGCAGAGTCATATCCTGGCAGCCAACGTAGACCAGGCACTGCTCGTGGTTACCGTGAACTATCCGGAGACATCCACCACCTTCATCGACCGCTTCCTGGCCGGAGCCGAAGCATACAGAGTGCCTGTCATCATCGTGTTCAACAAGTGCGACCTGCTCTCCGAAGAAGAGCTGCACTACGAGAAAATGATGCGCACCCTCTATGAAACCATCGGATACAAGTGTGTGGAAATCTCTGCAGCCACGGGTGAAGGAGTAGACGAACTGCGCCCGCTCATCAAGGACAAGAAGTCTCTGCTCAGCGGCAACAGCGGCGTGGGAAAATCCACGCTCATCAACCAGCTCATCCCCGATGCTGCCCAGCGCACCGCCGAAATCAGCGAGGCGCACAACAGCGGAATGCATACTACCACCTTCAGCGAGATGCTCGACCTGCCTGAGGGCGGCTATCTCATCGATACTCCGGGCATCAAGGGCTTCGGAACCTTCGATATCGAAAAGGAGGAACTCACCAGCTACTTCAAGGAGATATTCAAGTTCTCGCAAGACTGCAAGTTCTCCGACTGCACCCACACCCACGAACCTGGCTGTGCCGTTATCAAGGCAGTGGAGAACCATTACATTGCAGCCAGTCGCTACCAGAGCTATCTCTCCATGCTGGAGGATAAGGATGAAAATAAGTACAGGGAAGCGTTCTAGAAAGTGAAGAGTGAAGAACGAAGAATGAAGATTTTAAAAACGTATTAATGAAAGAACAGAAGGACGTGAAGCAGCGCATCGAGGAAGGTGAGTTTGCGCAGAGTGCCGAGATCAGCGCCAGCTATCTCGACGAGGATATCTTGATTATCGACAATGTCAAGGTGTTGCAGAACCCCGACCCGATGAGGTTCCAGATGAACATGATTGCATCTTGCCACAGGGGAAGCCTGAAGGCTGAACTCAACGGGCGGGAATTTTCCGTAGAAAGGGGCGACATCTTTATCAGTCCGCCCAATTCCATACTCGACATCAAGGAGGTGTCGGATGATTTTGCGTGCACGGCGATGTGCGTAAGCAACCATGGATTGCTCAGCATCCTTCAGTCGCATATCTCGGTGTGGAACCGCGCCATGTATGTGAGCAAGGTACTGGTACTGAAGATGAACGAGGTGGATATGAAGTTCTACGCCAAGTTTACAGAACTGGTGCGCCTCTGCCTCGACACCACCTTCAGCGAGCGCACCTCGTGGAAGCCCTATCGCCGCGAGATAGTGGAGACGCTGCTCAAGAGCGCCCTGCTGGCAGTGAGCAATCTGCTGCTCGAGGATATGTCGGCAGACGATCTGAACTCCAGCACCGTCGAACTCTTCGACAAGTTTCTGGAGAATCTGCAGCAGGAGGACATCAAGCATCGCCCGGTGGAGTATTTCGCCCGCCAGCTCTGCATCACGCCCAAGTATCTCTCCATCATCTGCAAGCGCCATTCGGGCAAGACGGCTATCGACTGGATTACGGAATACACCCTGGCAGATATTACGTACTATCTGCGCTCCACCTCCATGTCTATCAAGGAAGTATCGTGCATCCTGGGCTTCTCAAATACCTCGTTCTTCGGCAAATACGTGAGGGAACATCTGCATACGTCACCGCTGAAATACCGTGAAAGTGTCAGAAAGAAATAATGAACGGAGAGATTCATAAATAGAAGAAACAGGCAAAATAATATAAGAAACAGTAAAATAACAGAAGTAAAAGAGAGATAGAAAAGACAAGAATAAGAACTGAACTGAAATTACTTGAAAATGAAGAAAATGATGATAATCTTGGTTGGCGCCCTTTGCATGGCAATGGCGCCCGCCAGCTCATGGGGCAGGAATATGACCGGAAATCCGCAAATGCGCTCCATTACTATGAACACGGGATTGCCCAGCAATGCCGTGAAGAGCATTGTGCAGGATAAAAACGGCTTTGTATGGCTAGCCACCGATTACGGACTCTGCCGCTACGACGGCTACCAGGTAATCACCTACTACAATGCCGCCATGCAGCTCAACCAGGAAATCCTGGCACTTGCTGTCTCTGACGAAGGTCTCCTGGTGGGAACCTCTAAGGGAGTCTTCCTCTTCAATTTCACCACCGAGCAATTCCAGAAGCTCGATGAAAAGATTACTTCCTTCGTCAACCATATTGTTGTTGATGGGGAACATAATGCATGGATTTCCACCGGAACCCAGGGAATCTTCAAATTCAACCTTACCAGCCATTACTGTCACCATTATCCCATGAAGGCGAGCAGGGGCAGCGTAGATTGCGTGCTCATTGATGTCAACAGCCATGTGTGGGCGCTCAGCCTCGAGGCAGGGGCTTCGCTCTTCCGCCTTCAGAAAACTGCCGACAACTTCAAGCCTTTCGCCCTGAAGGGAGATGCTACCCAGCTTAGGGGAATGGCGATGCTGGCAAATGCAGATGGCAGCATTCTGGTGGGAACCTGGAAGGAAGGACTCTTTCGCGTGAGCAACGACGGCTTTGCCAAACTCCTCATTCCCCCTGTGCCGGGCAACGGCATGAACTTCATCCACAAGCTCTATGGAGACAGCCGCTATGTGCTCGTTGGCAGCGATGATGGACTGGTGCAGTATGACAGGATGACCAACCAGTGGCGCATGCTGTCGGAGGTGGAGAATCCTGCACGCCGCACCGCCGAGCGGTTTGTATATGGCATTATGAGGGATAGGGAAGATGGTCTCTGGATAGGCACCTACTATGGTGGTGTGAACTACATCCCGTCTTCTGCCATGCGCAACCGGTTTGACATGTATTTCCCTACCCTGGGCGGACTGCAGGGCAGCGTGGTGAGCCGCTTTGCCGAGGATGCCCGCCATCGCATCTGGATAGCCACCGACGATGCAGGCCTCGACTGCTACGACCCGCAGACCGACAGTTTCGTTGATTTCCCAGGCAAGCAGGAGATGGCGAAATACAACGCCCATGCGCTGTTCGTGGATGGCGACAACTTGTGGGTGGGAACCTATGGCAGGGGCATCATCAGGATGAACATGGCTACGGGGGCGCAGACGCCCGTCAGGATGGATAGCTATGTCTTGAGCAGCAGCTGCTACTATTTCTTCCGCGACAGGAAACACCGTCTCTGGGCCACATCCATGCTGGGTGCCTTCCTGCTTGATGATCAGAAGCAGGAGTTCAGAAGAGTAAAACTCTTCAACGGTCTTACCATTGATATGGAGGAGGATCGTCAGGGCAACCTTTGGTTTGCTACCCAGGAAAACGGACTCTGGTGTCTTCGTCGCAACAACACCTGGAAGCAGTATCTCTACAATGAGAAGGATACCTGCTCGTTGGGCAGCAACCAGGTAAACAGCATTCAGACCGACGGCAAGGGGCGCCTCTTCGTAGCCACCCTTCAGGGATTGTGTGAATATCAGCCTTCCAGCGACTCCTTCCGCCGCATCGCCGTCGATGCTCCAAGTCAGGATTTCAAGTCCATTCTCTTCGCCCAGGGCAGCATGTGGCTGTCGTCGGGCAAGGGCATCGTGAAGTATTCCGAGGACAAGCCGGTGCAGAAGTTCTGCCGTTTCGACGGATTGACCAGCGACCAGTTTCTTGCCAATTCCTGTCTTCTGTCGTCCGATGGCAGAATCTATTTCGGCACTACTCAGGGCTTCAACGCCTTCCGTCCGCAGCAGGTTACGCTCAACCGTATAGCGCCGCCCGTGGCAATCACTTCTCTCTCGCTCTTCAACAAGCGCATGGAGGTGGGCTCCGATAAGCTTCCCGAGGCATTGGACAAGGTAGATGAAATCAGCCTCTCTCACGATGAAAATGCCGTCACCTTCTCGTTCTCGGCACTGAGCTATGTCTCTCCCGAGAAGAATCTCTACAGCTATAAGCTCGATGGATTCGACGACGAATGGACCACCACCCACGAACCCCGTGCCGCCTATACCAATCTGCCAGCCGGCAGCTACACCTTCCGTGTGAAGGCCACCAACAACGACGGCGTGTGGTCTGAGGACGAGGCAACGCTTCAGATAGTGGTGCATCCGCCATTCTGGTGGTCGCTGCCTGCCAAGTTCATCTATCTGCTTCTCATTGGCCTGCTCGTATGGTACCAATGGAAGAAGCTGAAGCTTCGCCATCAGCAGGAGCTGGACAGCCTGGCTGAGAAGAAGGAGCTGGAGCTGCGCGATGCTCGCCTGCAGTTCTTCGCTATGGTAGCCCGCGAAATCCGCATTCCGCTCACCCTGATACTCGGTCCGCTGGATGCTCTGAAGGAGAAGTGGCAGAAAGTGAAGGAAGGATTGATGGAGGACGATATGAAGAATGATGATTCGAGGAAGAATCGTATGAATAAGGATGATATGAAGAACGTCGACGAGATGGATGGTTTGATAGATGTTTTCAGCCGCAATTCCCAGCGAATGCTGGTTCTCGTAGACAAGCTGCTCGATGGCAATAGGGTAGAGCTGATGGAGGCAGAATCATCGGCTGAATCATCGGCAGTTTCAGCATCAGCCTCTGAGCCATCTTCTGAGCCATCTTCTGAGCCTGTTCCTGAGGCTCCTATGGACAATCGCCCTACCATCCTGGTAGTGGAGAATGATAAGGACATGAGAGATTTCATCGTAAACTCTCTGTCAGGAAAATACAGAATGCTGGTGGCAGATAACGGCGTGCAGGCACTGCGTATATTGTCTAAGCACGACGAGCTGAGTTTGATTATTACCAGTTGGATAATGCCTGTGATGAACGGAGTTGAATTCTGCCAGAAGGTGCGCCAGAACAAGAGTATCTGCCATCTGCCAATCGTCATACTGTCGGCGAAGACTGATGAGGATAGCAAGGCTCAGAGCAAGATTTGCGGAGCTGATGTGTTCATCTCCAAGCCGTTCTCGATGAAATATCTCGTGGCGAGTGTGAACCAGCTGATAGAAATGCGCCGCACGCTGATATTCCGATTCCCTAAGGAAACAGCCGCCGGGGATTCAGCTAAGGCTTCTTCTGCAAATTCTTCTGCAGGACCATCAGCTGGATTATCTGCAGGACCATTAGCAGGACTATCATCAGGGCCAGCAGCAGAATTTGTATCTTTTGCCTCTTCGGCGGAATCATCTGCAGCAGAGGAAGAGAATTATTCTCCAGAGCGCAGGTTCCTGGTGGATTTGGAGAAGCTGATAAAAGACAATCTTGCGAATCCGGATTTAAACGTACAGTTCCTGGCAGATAAGCTGGGCATGAGTCGCAGCTCCTTATTTAATAAGGTAAAGACGCTGCTGGCGGTAACGCCTAACGAACTGATACAGGCGATACGTCTCAGCACGGCTGCCCGCCTGTTGCAGGAGCGCAAGTATCGCATCAGCGAAGTGAGCGAAATGACTGGTTTCAGCAGTTCCAGCTATTTTGCCAAGTGCTTCCAGAAGCAGTATGGCATGAAGCCGGCAGAGTATGTGAATCTGCTGTAAAAACCGCTCCGCCTATATATATAAATAGGTGGAGCGGTTTGCTTTTCTTTTCAGTTTCTTTTTTAGCTTACATGCAGCTCGTTACGCCGAGCGAGGTGGCGATAGCCGTCAGGATGCTGATGGCTATCTGAATCACCATTTTCCAAGTTTCTTTTTTCATCATCTTTTAGTTTTTAGGCACGGATTATACCCTAGGCAAGATACTTATGGCACTCTCTCATCGGCTAGATAGTTACATCCGTGTTGTCGCCGTCACTGGAACCTGGGTCGGTCTTGCCTGAGCCCTCTCCGGTGTTGCCGCCGGAAGTACCCGTGTCACCCTTGGTTCCGCCACCCTCGGTGCCGGTGGTTCCGCTACCGCCTGCATTGCTTCCGCCGCCAGTAGTGCTGCTTCCGCCGTTGCCGTCGTCGCCGCCATCAGGGTCGATAGGCAGGTTGAGGTCAACGTTGGTCTTGCCCTCCTTGATGGCCTTCAGCACGGCAGCCTGAGCGCTGCGGCTAGCCACGAGGTTGAACTCGGCGTCGTCGAGCAGGTTCTTGAACTCCTTGCCAGGCTCCCACTGAACCTTCACCTGGGTGATGTTCTGCGCCGTAAACTTGTCGGCAGTCTCTGCGCCCTTGGAGCCAAGCAGGAGAGAGAAATCACCCAGGTCGCCCAGACGAATCTTCTTGCCTTCGAGCAGCATCTCTCTCATGCAGTCCACTGCCATGTAGAGGATGGCGCTGATGTCAGCTCTTGAATACACACTGCCGTGAGAAGTGATGTGCTTGGCAAACTTCTCGATGGTCATCACATCGGTGTACTGCGAGATGGCGAACGCATTCTGCTTCTCGGTCTTCACGAGGTCAAGGTCCTTCTGGTCAGGATTCTTACCCTCCTGCTTAGCCTGGTTGATGCGTGACTTTGCCTGGTTGATCTCCAAAAGGTTTGCGTTCACGCTGCGCATTACGATGCTGTAGTTAATCATACTCGTTTTGTTTTTAATGAGTTCGTTAAAATCACAACTACCCAGAAAGCCCCATTTCCTGTGCTTTTTCTGGTCTTAATAGATGACCGGCGCCTGCCATCATTTAAGACCCGCTGCGGTCTTCTATGATGACCGCCCTGAGGCACATAAGGCTGTTCTTTCGATTGCCGGTGCAAAGATACGAAATTTTAAAGCCGAAATCAAGTTTTTACGGAAATAAGATTGTAAAAATAGTGTAAGTGGTTGATATATTGTAATTTAACTAAATGCTATTTTTGCATGTTCATTTCCCCCGGTCATTTTCGGTCATGGTCATTTTCGGTCATTTTCAAATGGAACTTGGTCATTTATTCTATAGTATAATATAAATATATATTTATATTATACTATAAGGGGATTTAGCGCCCCCGAAACCAAAATGACCGAAAATGACCATGACCGGAAATGACCGGATAGAACTTCTGAAGAAAAGTATTTCTGAAAACTTTTATTAAAAATAAGCCATTGATAATTAGTTTGTTATGTGCTATTGTTGATTCGTTTGACAGTTTGCTTTATGTTCCGGTAAGGGGGGCTTAAGGGGCTTTACCTCTCTTCTTGTTCCCTTTTTCCTTCCTCTTACTCTTGTGAATAATGTAAAATATGTTCTAAATATAGCTTTTTCGAGCCCTCTCCAACCTTCCTTTGCCCCTCTCTTTTTACCCTTCTGTAGGGGTGAAAAGTGCTATCTGAGGCACATTTTCTTAGCCCCGAGTGCTACTTTCTGCTAATAATTCTTGGAAAAACCATTTCTTTCTCTCTTGCCGTTTTCCGTGCAGATAACACAATCTTTCATAACAAAGATAATATAAGCATATTTTATAAAAAGCTGAAAATATGCAGGATAAACGGATATTGAACGGAATATAATATTTTGATGTTTTGGTTTTGTTTAAAAATGCAATAAATCCCTCTTTGCCCATGTTTTTGAAGCTTTTTCTCATTTTTTTGTGCTGCAAAGTTACATATTACATCTTTTTTATTCAAGTTTCGCAAGTAACCTTCGGTCCCCGAAGGGGGCCAACTTTCAATAACCGCTGGTGGAATGACCGAAGGTCATGGAACCTGCGGACAACCAATAGTAGGGAGAAAGCGTCCCCAAAGGGGGCGAACCACATCCAGTCTTGCTCCTGTTCGCCCCCTTCGGGGACGGCAGGATGCTACTTGCAAAACTTCTGTAAAGAAAAAATAAAGTAAAGAAAAATAAAGCAAATAAAGCAAATAAAGCAAATCCGTCCGATAGCTTTTGGATTGCTATCGGGCGGATTCATTAGTTGTATTCTTTGACTTTCCAATCATCTATCGTTCCCTTCTCGGAAGAGAAGTTGCAACCTATCTTGAAGAGTTTCCTGTTGTCTGTTGCATATTCTGAGGCATAGCCTTTGTCTTCTATCTGCTGCAAGGCTTCCTTGGCAGAACCATCGAGCTTGAACTCGAAAATATAGACGAACTTTGGGGTCTCGATAATGCAATCTACCCTTCCTTGGCTCTGTACTTTCTCTGTATAAACAACAAAGGTGCTGATGAGGCGCAGCAAAAGATAGAATGTATAATGGAAATAGCGCTCTTTCTCTCGCTCATTGCCGTTGCGTCGCATCGTGTATGGGATGCTGGCAAGGAAAGAGGTGAGTTGCTGATGGAATAGCTCTAATTCGCCTCGTTTTAGAGATGCTACCGCTGTCATAAGCCAGCTATCGACATTCTCTTTGGGCTTGAGATAATTGTTTGTAAGCAGAGTGACAAAACCTCGCTTTACCTCATCGTTCGGATAATCTAACAAGAATGCATTCAGGTCTCTGTCGTATTCCTTAATGGTAAGATAGCCACTTTGGAAAATCATAGGCAGAGGCTTTTCTACGTCGGCACGATAGTCGATGAACTGTTCTGGCATGTAATATTTGCCTGTCAGTTCATCAAGATTCTCATCAAAGTGATTGAGCAGGCGAATCAAGTAACTAGGCGTACCCGTACGGAACCAATAGTTTTGAATATCCTTTTTCTGTAATGTGTTTAATATGCTGAATGGATTATATACGCCTTTCAGTCGCTTGCTGAAATGATAGCCATCAAAGCGCTGCTTCAACTCTGCTCGCATCTCTTCCACCGAACAGCCGTAGATGTTTGCCATTTCTGCTATCGGTTCCTGGAAATATTGCGTAATCTCCTCGTCAGTAAGTCCGCAAAGAGTATCATACTGAATGTCCATGCTGATGTCGTTAGGCTGGTTGAAGTCGCTGAACACACTTACTTGTGAGAACTTGGTAACACCAGTGAGGAAAACAAACTGAAGATGCTGGTCTGCTCCCTTGAAAGTGGAGTAGAAGGCACGAAGCATAGCTCGGTTGTATTCCTCCAAGGTGATTTGCTTGCCGAGGTGATCTATTGTATATTCCAAGTCCATCACGTCGAGTAAAGGCTTGTCGTATTCATCTACCAATACCACGGCACGGAGACCAGTCTGTCGATGAGCCTCTTCCAAAACTTTCTTGAATCGCAAGCTGTAATCTGTAATGGATGTTTTCTCTATCTGGTATTTCTTCTCCCATTCCATCAGGTAAGATTCAAGTACTTGATTGATTGCATCTGCATTCACGTAAGTACCTGTTCCGAAGTCAATGTGAAATACCGGGTAGGTCTTCCATTCCGTTTCCAGTTTCTCGATGGCAAGCCCCTTGAACAGTTCTTTCTTGCCCAAGTAATAGTTTTTGAGTGTTGAGACGAGAAGACTCTTTCCAAATCGCCTTGGGCGACCCAGAAAATACACTTTCCCCTGATGGGTTAAAGCATAAATCATTTCTGTTTTATCTGCATACTCATACCCTTCTTCTCTGAGGCAGTCGAATGCTTGTATTCCGATAGGATATTTCATCATATTCTTCTTTTTTATATTTCAAATGCAAAGCTAATCATTTTTTTCGAAACAGCAAAGAAAAACAGGTGGAAAAAGAAGATTGGCAGATTGTTTTCTACTTTAGTGTTAGTAAATACGATATTTTTAAATATCGAATCAGGTGCATCATAATAAAAAGTCGGGAATCATACATGCAATCGTATGTCCCGACTTTTTTATCTTTTAAAATTTTTTCTTCCGAAAATCAATCTCTTCCGAAAATCAATCTCTTCCGAAAATCAATCTCTTCCGAAAATCAATCTTTTTATTTCTTCGTTGCTCTGATAAAGAAACCTATCAGGCAGATGTAGGCGATGAGCGAGCAAACCTCTGACATTGGGTTAGCCCACCAGCTGTCTGCGATGCTGGCCTCAACGCCGCCAAACTTCAGCAGGGCGCTGACCACACCCATCAAGGCTCCACCGGCAATGAAACCGCTGGCGATGAGCGTACCCTTCTCGCCACGCTCCGCATTTACCTTGGCATCCTTGCTGCGTGAAGTAACATACCAGTTGATGGCACCACCTACCAGCAGCGGAACGTTCAGTTCCAGCGGAATGAACATACCCAGGGCAAAAGCCAGGGCTGGAATCTTGAAGTAGGTAAGCACGATGGCTATCAGGGCACCGATGCCATAGAGCACCCAAGGCGCACCTACACCATTCATCAAAGGGTCGATGACCGCAGCCATCGCATTGGCCTGAGGAGCAGCCAGAGAGCCGGAAGCGAATCCGTAGGTCTCGTTGAGCAGCATCATCACGCCGCCCACGGTAGCCGCACTCACCAGGGTGCCGAGGAACTTCCATCCCTCCTGCTTCTTAGGCGTAGTACCCAGCCAGTAACCAATCTTCAAATCGGTGATGAACGAACCTGCCACAGAGAGTGCGGTGCAAACCACACCACCCATAATCAGGGCGGCAAGCATTCCGCCAGGACCTCGCAAGCCTACTGCCACCATCACCACAGAGGCGAAGATGAGCGTCATCAGGGTCATTCCCGATACAGGGTTGGAACCCACGATGGCGATGGCATTGGCTGCCACGGTGGTGAAGAGGAAGGCGATGGCTGCCACCAGCAGGATGGCGATGACGGCGAAGAGCAGATTGCCATCCATTACGCCAAACCAGAAGAAGAGGAAGGTGATGAGGATGGTGACAAGCGAACCGATGGCGATGATCTTGAAAGAGATGTCGCGCTGGGTGCGCTTCATGTTCTCATCCACATCGCTCTTGCCCTTCAGTTCCTTGGCGGCAAGTCCTACGGCACTCTTGATGATGCCCCAGCTCTTGATGATGCCGATGATACCTGCCATGGCGATACCGCCGATACCGATGCTGCGGGCGTAGGCACGGAAGATTTCCTCCGGACTCATCGCACCTACGGTCTTCACGATGCTAGGATCCCAGGCACTGAGCACGCTGTCGTGGAAGATGACACTCATGCCTGGCACAATCAGCCACCATACCACGAGCGAACCCAGGCAGGTGAAGAATGCGTATTTCAATCCGATGATGTAACCCAATCCCAATACGGCTGCACCTGTGTTCACCTTGAACACGAGCTTCGCCTTGTCGGCAAGGTCGCATCCCAGACTTACCACACGGGAAGTGAAGTTCTCGTTCCACCATCCCAGACTGGCTACGATGAAGTCGTAAAGACCACCCACCAGTCCGGCGATGAGCAGGGGCTTAGCCTGGTCACCTCCCTTGGCTCCGCTCACCAGCACCTGCGTGGTGGCTGTGGCCTCTGGGAATGGATATTTACCGTGCATATCGCTTACGAAGTACTTGCGGAAAGGAATGAGGAACAGGATTCCCAACACGCCTCCCAGGGCAGAAGCCATGAATATCTTCATAAACGAAGTTGTCATTTCCGGATATTTAGCCTGCAGAATGTAGATGGCTGGCAGGGTGAAGATGGCTCCTGCCACCACGGCACCCGAGCAGGCTCCGATGCTCTGGATGATGACGTTCTCGCCCAGTGCCTTGCTGCGCTTGGTGGCGGTGCTTACGCCCACGGCGATGATGGCGATAGGGATGGCTGCCTCGAACACCTGACCCACCTTCAAGCCCAGATAGGCTGCGGCGGCAGAGAAGATGATGGCCATCACGATGCCCCAGGTCACCGACCATCCGTTTACCTCGGGATAAACCTTGTCTGGCGACATCAGCGGCTTGTATTCCTCCCCGTCCTTGAGTTCGCGGAATGCGTTCTCGGGGAGCTGCATATTATCTTTTTCTTCCATTATTTATTGCTATGAACGATGGATTATTTTTCTATTCTGATGATGTATTCACTCATGAAGCTGGCACCTGGCTGCAGGCTGTTCATCATGTATTTATCCTTGAACTCGCCGGTGTATTCAGCCCAGTCGCATGTGCCGAACCAAGGTTCGATGCAGACGAATGGAGCGTGGTTGCCCGGATTCCAGATACCCACGGCTGGAGTCTTGAACTCTACGGTTACGTGTGGCTCGCCCTTCTCGTTGAGCAGAGTAACCTTCTTCACCTGACTCTTGTCGAAGATGTAGGCATCATCTGCGAATGATTCGTCGGTTACCTCCAGGATTCCGTTGTCGGTCTGTACGGTCTCACGGGCGTTAGGGTCAACGCATCCGCCGATGGTAGCGAAAAGGCGGGTAGGAGCCTCGTTGTCGAGTTTGAGGAAAGCCTTCAGCTTCTCTCCCTTCTTGCAGCCTGGCACATTGAATGCTGGGTGACCGCCAATCTGGAAGTAGATGACCTTATCGTCGGTGTTCTCAACGTGCCAGATAACGTGGAGTTCGTTGCCGGCAAGGCGATAGGAAACGGCGAGGTTGAAGTGGAATGGATAGTTCTTGAAAGTCTCCTCGTTGTCGATGAGGGCGAAGGTAAGGCGGTCGCCGGTCTTGCCTACGAGCTGGAAGTCAACGAGCTTGCCGAAGCCATGGCGAGACAGGGTGTACTCCTTGTCGCCGATGCGGTAGGTGTTCTTCCACAATCCGCCTACGATAGGGAAGAGGAGGGGTGACTGTCCGCCCCAGAATTCCTTGTCGCCATCCCAGAGATATTCGTTACCATCAGCATCCTTGATGCTCTTGAGTTCTGCTCCGTGCGCTGAAATTTCAACGGTGAGCTGATCGTTTTTAATCTGTTCCATAGTTACAAATGTTTATTGTTTAGTTTATATTTCTGATTCTATTTTGTTTGTATTCTTTAATGCAAAGATATTGCAAAGGTACTATTTATTTTTGTAAAGAACAAGAAATGTGGAGTTTTTCTCTGTTGATAGAAGATATTTATCCGATTTTGTTAGTTTATCTCGAAAATTTGCAGTACTTTTGCAAGCCAATAGAAATAGAAACATATTAATATATAATTATAGATAGATACATATCATATATAAAAAGTATAAAAAGGTATAGGAAAAAACTTAGTAATTAGTAAAAAGCATTTTAATTAAAAATGACAAGCAGTAATAAAGTGAAAGGCTTTGGCAGTAATAAAGTGAAAGGCTTTGCGGCGGGCGTTGTAGCTGCCGTGTGTTATGGTACCAATCCTTTGGGCACGTTGGTGCTCTATGGTGACGGATTCAATTCCAGTTCGGTGCTCATCTATCGCTATCTACTGGCGGTATTGATGTTTGCCGTGGTGATGCTGTTCCGCAAGGAGAGTTTCAAGGTGAAGTGGGGGCACATGATCCGTCTTGCCACGCTGGGCTGTATGTTCTCCCTCTCGTCGGCGACGCTCTACGTCAGTTTCCACTACATGGCGGCGGGAATAGCCAGTACCATCCTCTTCGTCTATCCCATCATGACGGCGATACTGATGACGGTGTTTTTCCATGAGAAATTGACGTGGACCACTACACTCGCCATTCTGCTGGCTGTATCGGGAGTGGGCTTGCTCTATCAGGGCGACGGCAACGACAAGTTGAGTACGGCTGGTTTTGCGCTGGTGATGTGTTCGTCGCTGCTTTATTCGCTTTACATCATCTCGGTGAACCAGTGGAAGAATCCGGGCATGTCGAACATCAAGTTCACCTTCTACATCCTGGTGTTCGGACTCATCACGATGCTCATCTATTCGTTCATTGCGGGCGAGAAGATTCAGATGCTGCAAACTCCGGTGCAATGGGCTTATGCCGTCCAGCTTGCATTGTTGCCAACGGTATTGTCACTTTTCTTCATGACCATCTCCATCAATCTCATCGGTAGCACGCCAGCCGCCATCATGGGAGCCTTGGAGCCTGTAACGGCAGTAATCATCGGCGTCTGCATTTTCGGCGAGAGTTTCTCCCTTCAGCTTGCCATCGGCATCCTCGCCATCCTTGCAGGTGTAACGATAATCATAGCCAGGAAGAAATAAGATAGAAGGATAAATAAGATAGGAAAATACAAGATTAAAAGAAAATAAAAAAATAGAAAATCCTAAGATACAGAGAAAGATGTATCTTAGGATTTTTTATTGAATGCTTGTTCCTTCGGCAAACTTATAGATGTGCCTTAGCCTTGTTGTTACTTAGATTCTTCCGGATGATATTTCTCGATTAAAGTTTTGAGAGCATCAATTTTCGCATTCAAAGCATTAATCTCATCACTTTGCTGCTTTATCAATTCATTGGCATTTTGCAAAGCCGCCTCAGTATTGGCAACTCTAGCGCTGGTTTCAGCAATCTTGTCCTCTGCTAGTGCAATATTGTTTTTCAACGCACCATCATAAGACTCCAAATTCTCAATTCTGGTATTTGTTACGGCCATCTTTTCCTCAACTTGCTGGTTGAGCATTTCTGTTCTATTTAAAATATCGTAACTCATTTTCATTGATCTTTCCTCTACCTCTTTTATACGATACTCCAGATCCTGGCTAACTTTAGCCAGACTATCGATGGTGTTCACCATGTTGCCTGAAATCGCTACCTCGCCATCATTGAAGGTAATCTCCTTGATGTCGTTGTGACCCAATGTTACTGTGGTGCCGTTACTGAGCGTAATCACCATATTGTATTCTTTCTGAGCGAAAGAGCTGACAGCTGTCATCAGCATAACTACCATTGCAAGTAAAAAGTTCTTTTTCATAATCGTCTGATTTTAAAATTGTTGTTAATGTTGAATTTTGAATGCGCCTTTCTCCGTCTTTACCACAAAGATGCCGTGTGGCAACTGGGTGAAGTCGATGTCGATGGTGCCCGAGTCGTTGGCCTTCAGGCTTTTTACTACTTTGCCATCCAGGGATACTACCAGCACTTTAGAACCGGCTGTCAGCCCAGAGAGTTTCGAGCCGAAACTGCTGGAGAAGCTAACCTGGTTGATTCCGGTGTCGCTCTCTGAGGGGAAGAATTTGAACGACTTGACGTTAGCTGCCTCTACGGAGACAGACAGTCCCTTGTCGTTCTGGCAAACCAACAGGTTCTCCTTGTACTGGATGGTTGGATTGTCGGCGATGAAGAACTCATAAGAACTTCCCTCAACTGTGGTCACAACCATCTTGGGCTCGTTGTCAGCCTGTGCAATAACCGGCGACATCAACAGACCGCAAGCTAAAAGCAATCTGATCATTTTCTTTTTTCTCATAGTTCACAGTTTTTTGTTAGTAAAATTAATGGCAAAGATATGGATTTAATTTCAAATCAACAAATTCTGATGCGATTATTTTTATTTTCGAAGCGTTTTTTAACGCTTTCCTATCCAAACCTTATGCGTTCCGCTACCCACGCTCATCAGGGGGAGGATTTTCTCTCATAGTCTTAGGATTTTTTATTGCATATAATTTTGTGATTACGATATTTTTGCTTACTTTTGCAGGATAGAATTAAAACGTAGGATTATGGAGAATGTGAAAAGAGTACCATACGGAGTTTCGGATTTCGTGAAAGTTGTGGAGCGAAATCAGTATTACGTGGATAAGACCATGTATCTGCCTCTTTTGGAAGACGAGGCAGACAATCTCTTTTTTATTCGTCCTCGCCGTTTTGGCAAGAGCGTATTCATCAGTATGCTCCATGCTTATTACGACCTACGAACCCGAGATAGGTTTGATGCGTGGTTTGGTGATTTGTGGATAGGTAAGCATCCTACCCCCTTGCAGGGTAAATTCCAGGTTCTTCATCTCGACTTTTCTCAGGTAGGAGGCAGCATAGAAAAGCTTGAACAGAACTTCAATTTTTATCTGGGTGTGGAATTGGACGGCTTTATCCGGGACTATCAGGAATATTATAGCGAGTATGCGATTAAAAAGGTGGAAGAAACGGAAACAGCGACGGGTAAACTGGCTGTTATCCTGAACGAGGCGAAATCAAAAAGATACCCTCTTTACCTGATTATCGACGAATACGACAACTTCACCAACACCGTGCTTAACGAACAGGGTGAGGATGTGTATTGGGCAATCACCCATGCCGAAGGTTTCTATCGTGACATCTTCAAGAAGTTCAAGGGTAATTTCGACAGGATTTTTATCACGGGAGTAAGTCCCGTGACCCTGGATGATGTGACGAGTGGTTTCAACATCGGCTGGCATATTTCTACGAAGCCGGAGTTCAACCAGATGTTGGGCTTTTCTACGGAGGATGTTCGGGGGATGTTTACCTATTATAAGGAAAAAGGGGCCATCCGTCCGGATAGCGATATTGAGGCGATTATCAGTAACATGAAACCCTGGTATGATAACTATTGTTTCTCGGCGGATGCTTTGGAAAAACAGAGCAAGGTGTTTAATTGCGATATGATTCTCTATTATCTCCGCAATTACATGAGTTCGGGTGAGGCCCCGAAAGAGATGATTGATCCCAACACTATGACGGATTACAACAAGATGCGCCGGCTTATCAATCTCGACAAACTGGATGGCGACCGCAAGGGCATTATCAGAAATATTGCCGAGACGGGCGAGATAACCTGCAGGCTGGAGGAAACTTTTCCGGCACATCAGATTACGGATCCCGATGTCTTCCCAAGCCTGCTGTTCTATTACGGCATGCTTACTATCAAGGCCACCCGAGGGGATAAGCTGATTCTTGGGATTCCGAATAATAATGTGAGGAAGCAGTATTACAGTTATTTGCTGGAGATGTTTTCGGAAAAAGCGTATCTGAATACCAATCAGCTTACCGATTATTATTACGATATGGCGTATGATGGTAGATGGCGTGAGGGTTTGCAGTTTTTGGCAGATAGTTATGCTAAGGTTTCGTCTGTGCGTGAAGGTATTGAGGCTGAACGCAATCTTCAGGGTTTCTTCATGGCGTATTTGAATCTGAACAATTACTATTATACGGCTCCGGAGCTAGAGTTGAATCATGGTTTCTGTGATTTCTTCCTTTTGCCGGATTTGACTCATTATCCGACGAAGCATAGTTATATTTTGGAGTTGAAACTGATTCCCAAAAAGGAAAAAGGTATGACTGCTGAGGCTTATCTGTCTGCCATCCAAAAACAATGGGCAGATGCTGAAGCGCAAATCAAGCAATATGCTGAGGCTCCAAGGGTAGAAGCGCTTCGTCAGGGCACCCTGTTGCACAGAATCATCCTGCAATTTGACGGTTGGAAATTGTATAGGATGGATGAGGTGTAGAAGGGGGGATTTGTTCGGGAGTTGGAGTGACGAAAGTCGGGACTGGGGAGGATGAAAATAGGCTGGCAATAAAACGAATCAAGGCTGCCTCCGCAATGAAATCGGAGACAGCCTTGCAAGATTGAATTATAATCTTACCCTTTATTCTTCTTTATTTGGTTAAGGATTCAGACAATGAATGATGCTTTTGCCCTTACAGGGCGCATTGCTGATTCCTTGTTTACCCAGGGCGATGCCCTGGGCTAGGTGCTTCTGCCCTTTCAGGGCGTGTGGAGCAAACTTGCGAAACTTCAATTATCTCAGAATATCCTTCAGCGCAAAGTTGGCTAGGATGCTGGTGCTCTGGCTCAGCATGCGGATGAACTCCTGCGCCGAGTTCTTCATGTACGCATCCTTCAGGATGTGGATGCAGCCATCCATCTCGTTGTCGGCAGCATCTATCGGAATTGCTCTCATGCCTTTCTCCAGGATGGTGGTGGATTCAGAAAGTACCGTTACCAGATTGCTGCGATGCAAGAGGTCGAAGATGATGTTCACATTGTTCACCTCTACCATAATCTTGAAGTCGAGATCCTTGCCGTCTATCAGATAGTCGAAGGCGTTGCGGGCCTGCAGACCCTTGCAGGGAAGGATGAGGTCGTAGCGCTCCAGCTCTGAGAGCTTGACGGATGAAAGACGCGCCAGGGGATGATTCTCGTTCACAATCGCAGCCAGGCGGTTGCTGAAGATGGCTCGGCTGTCTATCGCCTTGTCGGTCTTGATTGGCTTGAAGGCAAGCACAAGGTCGAGCTCACGCTTCTTCAAACCATCCATCAGTTCCTGCATCGAACGGTACTGGATGTTCAGCTTCACGTGAGGATAAGCATGAAGGAAGGCGATGAGCGTTTCTGCCATGATGTTGCTGAAGGAGTAGGTAACACCGATGTTCAGTTCGCCGGTGAGCATCTCCTTCAGGTCGTTCATGTGGTCAACGCATGCCATGGTGCAGTTTACGGCATTCTGGGCATAGGGAAGAAGCTCCTTTCCTGCCTCGGTGAGATAAACCTCGTGCGAGTTTCGCTCGAAGAGAGGCAAACCTATTTCCTGTTCCAGATGCGAAATCTGCTGCGAGAGGGTGCTCTGCGTGATGTAGAGCTTGCGCGATGCTTCCGAGAAATTGAGCGTCTCGGCTACCTTCAGAAAATATTTGAGTTGTCGTATTTCCATTTTCCTTTTTTCACTAGTCTTAAAATTACGCGTGCAAAGATAAGACTTTTATTTTAATTAGCCCTGCTTTCGGGCAAAATAATCAGATAAATCCTGAAATCCGTATGTTTCGATGTGGGAGATGAAAAAACAATCTTACTTGATTTCCACTTCGTGCAAATCCACAAACTCGCCATTCTTCTTCTTTCGCTCCACCAGCATGTTGAGCAACTTGCGCTTGCGGTTGTCGGCGATGAAGCGGCGGAAGAATACATTAGGAATGGCAACACCCAGGGCGATGCAGATGATGGCGAGCGAAGCCTTGATCAGGTTGTTCATTCCCACGGTTACCTCGCCTACCACGCCGTGCATGTCGATGAAGGCAAACAGGGCACGATACATCAGTACTCCAGGTACCATCGGGATGACACTAGGAATGGTGATGCATTGGTGAGGGGTGTGGAACCAGTGGCGTGCCTTGATTACGATGACGCTGATGAGCGCAGAACCGGCAAGCGAACCGATGCTCAAGCCCATGTCGAGACCGATGTTGCCATTGGATGGACCCAGGTTGACGAAGTTGCGGAAGCAAACGGCGATGATACCGCCCACAGCCACAGCTGGCAACAGTCTTCTAGGAATGCTGAAGATGGTAGAGAAGCCCATAGCCGATACGGCTGCCGCAATGGCGAACTCCCAGTATTCGTGGTGAGGAGTCATCGTAAGATCCTTCACGAAGTTGTCGATGTGGCAAACCTGGATGGCGAAGGCAATGCCGAACGCCATGGCAAAGAGCATGAGCAGGGTGTTCAGGGCGCGAACCATTCCCACCTCGATGTAGCCGTCGAGCATGTCGCTCACGAAGTTAATCAGCGGAACTCCCGGCACGATGAAGAGGGCGCACGCCATCAACGGGTGCCAAGGGGTGTCTGAATGTATGAAGCCTGGAAGGGCGGCTGAAATGGCTGGGTCGAGCGACAGGAACGAGGTGAGCCACGCAATCAGCGTTGCCACGAATGCCGAAATTCCGATGGCCACATAGTTGTTGCAGCCCTTGGTAGGCAAGAACATTCTCAGGCGGAAGCCCAGGATGGCTGCCAGGGAACAGAAGAAGAACGCTGGCCAGTCGCAACCGAACTGGATGCAGAATCCGCCGCAGGCAAATCCGCCGCCGATGGCTACCTGCCAAGGGGTGAAGCTGCGTGGGGTAGCCTTGATGTCGTTCAGGGCCTGCTCATACTGTTCGAGCGAATAGTTTTCCTTGATGGCTGTCCAGGTGAGCTTACTTACCTGCGAAATGGAGGTAAGGTTGATGCCGTGCTTCTCGCAGCGCTGGAATTTGGAGAAGGAATGCTCCTCGTCGCTATAGTTCACCATCAGCACGTTCCAGTTGATGTAGAGGTGCATGTAGCGTTCGTCGAGTCCGAGGAAAGCTGCTGCACGCTTCATCGTTCGCATGATGCGCGATGTGTCGGCAGCACTCTCCATAAGGATGCTGCCGGTGCGTAACAACAAGTCGAGTTTTCTTCTCAGTTCTGTTTCTGCTATTTCCTTGCAGTTGCAGTTGTCAATGCCTTTTTCTGCGCAGTCGCAGGTCTTCATGTTTTTTTCTTCCATATATTTAATTTATCCGAATACGAAAATGATAATCTGAATAGTTACGATTCTGAGGAACATGGCAAATGGATAAACATTCGCATAGCCCACAGATGGTGCATCTGCTGAAGTCTGCTCACGCACGTAAGCCAGGGCAGATGGGTTGGTGTTGGCGCCTGCCAATACTCCGAGCAATGTATAATAGTTGATGTGGAACACGTATCTTCCGATGATGCCGCCTATGATGATTGGAATCATGGTGATGGCAACGCCGTAGAGAATCCAGGTCATTCCGCTTTCTGAAGCCACGGTCTGGATAAACTGTTCGCCGGTGCCCAGTCCCACGCAAGCCAGGAAGATGCAGATGCCTATTTCGCGGAGCATCAGGTTGGCCGAGATGGTGTTGTAGGTCACGAGGTTGTACTTCGGACCGAAATAACCTATCAGGATGGCTACTACCAGAGGACCGCCGGTCAAACCGAGGCGCAGGTTCTCGTTGATGCCAGGGATGAAGAATGGGATGTTTGCCACGATGCAACCCAGCATGATGCCCAGGAAGATAGGAATCAGGTTAGGGTAGTTGAGGCGCTTCATCTGGTTACCCAAAACCTTCTCGGTATGGGCGATGGCAAGCTCTGTACCCACCACGGTGACACGGTCGCCCAACTGCAGCTTCAGCTGTGGAGTAGCAATCAGATCCACACCGTTACGGTTGACACGGGTGATGTTGGCGCCGAGGCTTGAACGAATCTGCAACTGGCTGATGCTCTTGCCGTTGATGCCTGGCTTGGTGATGCGGATGCGGCGGGTAATCAAATCCTCGCCAAACTTCTCCTCGCTCACCTGCACCTTCTTGCCGAGCAGGGCAATGACAGGCTCCACTACGGTAGGGTTGGCAACAATCTGCAGAATATCGCCCTCGTTAATCCGGGTCTGGCCATTCACCACCTCATCGTGTCTATCGCTATCTTTGCGGATAATCTTGGAAACCATGAAGTCGCGCTTCAAGATTTCTCTCATCTGCTTAATGGTGTCGCCGAATACCATCTGGTTGGTCACCTGCACGGAGAAGGTGTTCAGGGTCATCGCCTCCAGGTGTCCCATGCCGCGCTTGGCAGCAGCTTCCTCCTCGCTCTTATTAATACGTAACGCGTACCTTAATATAATAAAGGAGAGGATAACGCCGAGCACACCCATAGGGTAGGCGATGGCGTAGCCGGCTGCGATGGATGGAGCATCGATGTGGCGCAGGTCGCTGAATGCCTGCTGGGCAGCTCCGAGTCCAGGGGTGTTGGTAACGGCACCCGAGAGGATACCTGCCATAGAAGTGATGGATGTTCCCGAGAACGAGAAGATGGCGAGGGTGGTTACGATACTCAACGCTACTACGATGATGCTGAGCAGGTTGAGGCTCTTGCCGCCATTCTTGAACGAAGCGAAGAAACCAGGTCCTACTTCCAGACCGATGGAATAGACGAAGAGAATCAATCCGAACTCCTTGAGGAAGTGGAGCAGATGCTCATCGAGATTGAGAGAGAAGTGACCGAAGATGAGGCCGATGAAAAGAATCCAAGCCAATCCCAGGGAAACTCCCTTTACTCTCAACTTTCCTAAACTCAAACCCAGGGTGATGACCAACGCCAGGATCAGCACGGAGTGGGCTACTCCGCCTCCCCATAGGTCAGGGAAGCCATAAAACAGATTTTTTAAGATATCCATATTCTTATATTATATGTTATTGATTTCTTGTTTTTATTTCTTCTTTTATATGTTATTGGTTTCTACCATAACTACTTTCGCCATCTTCTATGCTTGTTGTAGTATTTTACTATACTCGCATGTCTCTGATTTTCGATTGCAAAGGTATGGATAAAATCGAAAGCAAAAAAGGATTGGCGTTGGAATGAGTCGATTTCTGCTATAAGCATTTTCGATAGAAAATAAAGCGGATGGATGGGGATTTTGCTGGGGAAAGGAAAAGTTTTCGTGGAAATAATAGATTTTTATGAGAAAGTAGGCGCTATTTTGCGGAATTTGTTGTAACTTTGCCTTCAGATTTGAATAATAGCGAATATACAATGGATAATAATAAGATGATAACAGATACTCCAAGAGAAAAGGAATTGGAGACCAGAGACGAGCAGTTTCTTGCCGAGGTGAAGGACAAGAGAATTGCCGTGCTGCTTTCGGGCGGCGTAGATAGTTCGGTGGTGGTGTGGGAATTTGCCCGTCTGGGCTTGCATCCTGACTGCTTCTACATCAAGATTGGACCGGAAGAGAAGGAGGAATGGGACTGTTCTTCTGAGGAAGACCTGGAGATGGCTACAGCCGTGGCACGCAAGTATGGCTGCAAGCTGCAAGTGATTGACTGTCACCAAGAATACTGGAACGAGGTAACTCGCTACACCATGGATAAGGTGAAGGCGGGATTCACTCCGAACCCCGATGTGATGTGCAACAGGCTCATCAAGTTTGGTGCCTTCGATGAGAAGATGGGGCACAACTACGACCTCATCGCCACAGGTCATTATGCGCAGACCGAGACGGATGAGAACGGCGACAAATGGCTCGTAACGAGTCCTGATCCCGTGAAGGACCAGACCGATTTTCTGGCTCAGATAGAAAGTTGGCAATTACGAAAAGCGATTTTCCCTATCGGTCATCACATCAAAAATGAAATTCGTGAGATAGCCGAAGAGGAGCATTTGATTAATGCCAAGCGCAAGGATAGTCAAGGAATTTGCTTCCTGGGTCAGATTAACTATAACGATTACATCCGCCGATACCTGGGCGAGAACCCGGGCGATGTGATTGAGATGGAGACGGGCAAGCGCATCGGCGGCCACAAGGGTTTGTGGTTCCACACCATCGGCCAGCGCAAGGGTCTGGGCTTCGGTGGCGGTCCTTGGTTCGTGATTAAGAAGGATGTGGAGAAGAATATTCTCTACGTAAGTCATGGTTACGACCCTCAGTCGGCGTACAAGCAGGATTTTCCATTGCATGATTTCCATTTTCTCACCCGCGAGGTGGCGATGCAGAAAGTAACGTTCAAGATTCGCCATACGCCGGAGTATCATCCAGCTACTATCGAAAAGCTCGAAGATGGCAGATGGATGATTCATTCTGAGGAGGCGATTCACGGCGTGGCTCCCGGCCAGTTTTGCGTAGTGTATGATGAGAACCATCATCGCTGCTATGGTTCGGGAGAGATTACGGTGTAATATAAGGTGAGATTACGGTAGTTAAATGAGATTAAGGTATAAAGAAGAAAAAGGGAGTATCAGCAGCAATTGTTAATTTGCTGGGTACTCCCTAAATTTTATTTTAGGCATCTTGCTCGTGGGCGTAATTGGCGTAGTTACCCAAAATCTGTTCAATATGGATTACTTCAGGACAAGAGTCCCAAGTAAAGCCACCCCCCATGAGATACCAATTGTTTCTTTCTTTTACAGGCACTTTTTTCATGCTTGGGAAAGCAGAGATAGGCATCGTTATGGAACGGCCATCTTGCAGGGTAACTTCAAACTTACCTCTTTTGGGAAAAGATAAAGCCTTTATCTTTGGCTTCACATCCCAATAACCTTCTTTCTGATACATATTCTTACTTTTTAATTTTTATTATTTTTATTGTTTTACCTTCCTTGAATTGCTTCCATTGATGGAGTAATTTCGCTTGGTATTTTTTTTACTATCTCAATCACTTCTTTGACTTGTTTGTCTGTTAAGTCACCTTGTTTTGCCAATTCAACATTTGGCTCTAGCCAAATTTTACAAAGTTCTTCTGTTCCTCGTTTACCTACATGAACATGAGCTCTGTTTTCATGGAAGTCTGTATTGTAAAACAGAAAGTTCCATATTATTTTGGCTGTTATATAAAGAAGTACTTTAGGCATAATCTAATGTTTTCTTTATTGTTTAAACTTATTCTTTGCAAAGATACAAAGTTTTAGTGAAACAATGGCATTTTTTCCGATTTATTTCTCTTAAAAAACTCAAATCTATTAAACTGCTTATAAAATAGGCGTTTCTGATACTTGTTCCCTTTTTCTTAATTACTGAGCCCACTTGAAAAAGTCCCGAATCATAGTTTGTCTTTGTAACTTATTGACAATCAATGGCACGTTTTCGTAAAAATGACTTTTTCAAGTGGACTCAAAGCATAATATAATAAGGTGGAGCCTTTCATCTTCTCTTTAAACTTCGAAAAATGGGGATTTCCTAATTAATGGGGATTCCCCATTTCTTTTTTTCTTATTACCTTTGCACCCGATTTTAGAATGATAACAAAAAAGATAACGAAAAAGATAATAAAAACAGGATATTATGAATCGAATCGTAATGATGGCGATGGCGGGTTGCGGCATCGTCTTGCCCGTATCGGCTCATGCTGCAACTGTGGCTGCTAAGACCGATGCAGCCCCAACTGCTGCCCATGCCGAAAATACTTCCCTGTCGGATAGCAGCAAGGTATTTGATATTGACGAAGTGGTGGTCGTTTCACAACCCAAGGAGGTGATGCGACTCCGCCAGCAGGCACTCAGCAGCACTTCGATGAGCAGCTCGCTGATGAAGAAAATGGGAGCCTCTGATTTGAGAGACCTTTCTCTTTTTGTTCCTAATTTCGTGATGCCGAATTATGGCAGCCGACTCTCTTCTTCAGTTTATGTAAGAGGCATCGGAAGCCGCGTCAACAGTCCTGCCATCGGACTCTATCTCGATGGAATCCCCGTGATGAGCAAGTCGGCTTTCAATCTCCACAACTACCAGTTGAGTAGGGTGGATGTGCTCCGCGGTCCTCAGGGAACCCTCTACGGACAGAACTCAGAGGGCGGATTGGTAAAAATGTATTCCCACAATCCCTTTGATTATCAAGGCTCTGAGGTAAAGCTCAGCTACGGAAGCAAATATTATCGCAACGTAGAGGCAGCCCATTATCATAAGTTCAATAATCATCTCGCCCTTTCCCTGGCGGGCTTCTACGAGGGAGAAAAGGGATTTTTCAGAAACACCTTTACGGGCGAACGCTCCGACCAATACGATGAGGCTGGCGGAAAATTGCAGCTCAAGGCTCGCTTCAATTCGGGCTGGAAGATGGATGTGCTTGTTAATTACCAATACGTAGACCAGAATGGATTCCCTTACGGCAAGCTGAACCTGGAAACCGGAAAGGCTGATCTTCCTGCCTCTACCTTCCCAGGCACCTATAGAAGAAACAATCTCATCTCGGGCTTCAAACTGGGCTATTCGGGCAGAGGCTTCGACTTCTCTTCCGTCACCAGCTACCAGTATCTGAAAGACCGCATGCTCATGGATCAGGATTATCTCTCAGCCCCTTACATGCGAATCCTGCAGGAGCAGCTTCAGAACTCCTTCACCCAGGAACTCTCCTTCAAGAGCAATCGTGCCGTGGGCGGATTCTGGAATTGGGCCGTGGGCGGCTTCTTCTCCCGTCAATGGCTGAAGACCAATGGTCCCGTGTTCTTTGATGAGGCGATGACCACGCCGATAGGCAACGGCATTCAGCAGCAGATGTATTCCGCCATCCATGCTTTGATGGTGAAGACGATGATGGATAAGGGAATGCCAGAAGCTGCGGCCAATGCGGCTGCTGCGGCTGCGATAGAGAAGGCGGGCGGCATCAGCATGGCGGTGAGCATGGGCGCTCCGGGCGTTTACCATACGCCGCAAACCAACCTGGGCTTCTATCACGAGAGCAATTTCAACCTCACCTCCCGACTGGTGGCTACGCTCGGCATCCGCTACGACCTGATGCACACCAGCATCCATTATCAGTCGGCTGCCTTCATGGCAATGACGGCAAACATGATGGGGCAGAAGGCCACCTTTACCCTGAAGAGTGCCCTGGATGGAAAGGCGAAAGATGATTACAGTCAGCTCTTGCCAAAGATAGGAATCACCTACCAGCTCGACGACCGGCAGAGCAATCTCTACGCCACCGTGAGCAAGGGCTATCGTGCCGGAGGATACAATATCCAGATGTTCAGCGACATTCTGCAAACCGAACTGAATGCCCACCGCCAGCAGGCGATGCGTGGCGATTACGACGTGCCTCATACGCCGGAAGATTACGAAAAGGTGAACCAGACGATTTCGTACAAGCCCGAAGTTTCCTGGAACTACGAGGTGGGAGCCCATCTCAATCTCTTCGACCATGCGCTCCATTTCGACCTGGGTGCCTTCTACATGAAGGTGAAGAACCAGCAGCTCTCCGTGATGGCTGGCAACTACGGTTTCGGAAGAATGATGGTGAATGCCGGAAAGAGCCACAGTTGCGGCATCGAGGCTGCCCTGCGCGGACAGCTTGCCAACGGCAATCTCGACTGGATGCTGAATTATGGTTACACCCGAGCCGAGTTTGACGAATACACGGATGGCGAGGGCGATGATGCCGTGAGCTACAAGGATAAGAAGGTGCCTTATGTGCCGGAACACACTCTCTCGGCGATGGCGGATTATCGCCTGCAGTTTGATTCCAGTCTCTTGCGCAGCATGGTTCTGGGTGCCAACGTCAACATGCAGGGCAAGATTTATTGGGATAACGCCAACAGTTATGGTCAGGATATTTATGCCGTGTTGGGTGCGCATGTGGCCTTCGATTTGGGCAAGGTGCAGTTGAATCTGTGGGGCAAGAACCTTACGGACACCAATTACAACACCTTTGCCGTGGATAATGCGGCTACGGGCAAGCGTGAATACTTTGCCCAGCGTGGCAACCCATTCCAATGTGGCGTGGATGTAAGTTTCCGCTTTTAATGCTTACTGATAAATAAGCTTTTAATGTTTACAGATAAATAAAAAAGGCTCATCGGCATTTTCTCCGATGAGCCTTTTCTGCATTTCCTATTGATTCATAATACTATTCAGCAACTCCTGGCAGGCATCTTCGAGCAGCGTGATGACGAGTTCAAAGTCGCTGTAGTCGCCGTAGTACGGGTCGGGAACGGTGGTGTATTCACGATGAGTCGTCAGGAAATCGGCCATGCGAACCACCTTATCCTTATCCGCCTGGCTGGAAGCCATAGAGGTGATGGCGCGATAGTTTTCGTTGTCCATCACCACGATGGTTTCAAATTTCCTAAAATCTGATTTCTGGAATTGGCGGGCGTGACTATTGAAGTTGTAGCCATGCTCAGCTCCGCATTTTCTCATGCGGCTATCAGGAAGCTGACCCACGTGCCAGTTGCCTATTCCCGCAGAATCAATTTCAAACTCATCCTGCAGTCCAGCCTTCTCCACCAGGCTCTTCATGATGCCCTCGCCGGCAGGCGAGCGGCAGATGTTGCCCAGGCAAATGAATAATACCGTATGTTTACCTTTCTTTGTCATGATTTTAAAATCTAATATTTATTGTTTTCTTTGCAAAGTTAGTATAATAATCTTTATTAAGCAAGATTTTTCCATTCTTTTTTATTTCCTTTTAAAAAAAGAAAGGGCAAAAAAATCCCGATAAAGAACAGGAATCTGTCTCTATCGGGAAAAAGGGGGAGTATTACTAATAAAAAAATTAGTCAATTTCTTCATCAGCCTCGTAACCGCCCATCTCGCGGATGGCGTTCTTCAGCATGGTATATTGCTGGTAGAGGTTGTTCACAGCCTCCTCGCCCTTGGTGTAGTCGTGCATTGGCGCCTTGAGGAAGAAGCTCAGGAAGCGCTGGGTGCCGTAACGGCCAGCACGGGCTGCAAGGTCGCTCAGCAGAGTGAGGTCGAGCAGCAATGGAGCAGCAAGGATTGAGTCACGGCAGAGGAAGTTGATCTTGATCTGCATAGGATAACCCATCCATCCGAAGATGTCGATGTTGTCCCAACCCTCCTTGTTATCGTTGCGTGGTGGATAGTAGTTGATGCGAACCTTGTGGTAATACTGGGTGTCCTCATCGTTGCCGTGACCGTAGAGGTCTGGCTGGTCCTCTGGCTTCAGGATAGTCTCCAGGGTAGAGAGCTTGCTCACCTCCTTGGTGTGGAAGTTGGCTGGCTCATCGAGAACGAGACCGTCGCGGTTGCCCAGAATGTTGGTAGAGAACCATCCGTTCAAGCCCAGGCAGCGGGTGCCGATGATAGGAGCGAAACCACTCTTCACGAGGGTCTGACCGGTCTTGAAGTCCTTGCCTGCGATAGGCATCTGGGTCTTCTCAGCGAGTTCCCACATGGCAGGAATGTCAACCGTTGTATTAGGCGCACCCATGATGAAAGGAGCACCCTCGGTAAGGGCAGCGTAGGCGTAGCACATGGATGGAGCGATGTGCTGGCGGTCGTCGGCCTTCATCGCAGCCTCGAGAGCAGCCAGTGTGCCGTGGATTTCCATGTCCACAGGTACGTAGATTTCAGTAGAAGCAGCCCAGATTACAACGATGCGTGCGCAGCCGTTCTTCTCCTTGAAGTCGCGGATGTCCTGGCGCAGCGCCTCTACCATCTCCCAGCGGGTCTTGCAGTCCTTCACGTTGTCGCCATCCAGGCGCTTGGCGTAGTTCTTGTCGAAGGCAGCCTTCATAGGCACCACCTTCTCCAGTTCCTCGCGCACAGGGTTGATGTCCTTCTCCTTCAGCACCTCGGCATACATGGCAGCCTGGTAAGCATTCTGCGGATAAACATCCCAAGTGCCGAAAACAATATCGTTGAGGTCGGCGATAGGCACGATGTCCTTATAGTGCAGATACTTCTTGTCTGCCCCCTTGCCCACGCGAATCTTATCGTATTGAGTCATTGAACCTACTGGCTTTGCAAGTCCCTTGCGAGCCATGAAAACACCTGTCATGAATGTGGTAGCTACGGCTCCACAACCTACGACCATGATACCCAGCTTACCTTCAGCTGGCTTTACATTGTTTTGTTCCATTACTAACAGTTATTAAACAGTTTTTTAAGTCTTCTAAACTTTTTTGAATTGATTGATTGATTGAATTGTTCCATCGGATAAGGTGGAAGAGTGACTTCCCCGATAGCCGAATGTCGCTTTTCTGATTGCAAAGTTAATGAAAACTGATGGATAAAGTGTAGTTTTTGATGAAATTCTTCATTAAATTTAGAAATATTAGCATTGGAATCGGAAATATGAGCGTTTGAATCGGAAATATGAGCATTGAATTCGGAAATATGAGCATGAGAATGGTGAAAATGCCAATAATTTGAAGGAAAAGGGGATTGATTTTGTGACAAAATGTAGGAAGATGTTTTTTTTCTTGAATATTTTCTCGTTTTTCTATTTTTTGCCGTATCTTTGCAGGTAAGAAGATTTAGAGTTAATGATAAAATAGAAAACAGAATATAGAATTAAATAAGAATATAGAAAATAATAAAATAGTAATTATGATAGACCGCTGTTACATCGAAATAACCAATACCTGCAATCTGAATTGCGATTTCTGCCCCAAGCATCATCGCAAGAAGAGGCAGTTGAGTGCAGAGGAGTTCAATCTCATCACGGATAAGGTGAGGGGCAAGGTGTGCTTCCTCTATTTCCACCTGATGGGCGAGCCGCTGCTCCATCCGCTGCTGCCGCAGTTCGTGAGGATGGCAAACGAAAAGGGGTTCAAGACGGTGCTCACATCCAATGGAACCCTGCTCCATCGATGCCTGCCGCTGCTCGATGCCCTGCCCCATAAAATCCAGCTCTCGCTGCATTCACACGAAAGTAATGCCCGGGGCGAACTGGCAAGCTACATGCAGGAGGTGATGAATTTCTCCATGCAGGCAGCCGAAAAGGGCACCTGCATGGTGCTCCGACTCTGGAACCAGGGCGGAAGAGACCTGGAAAACGAGGAGGTGATGAGGCTCATAGAGCAATATGTGCCGAAACCCTGGAAGAAACGCCCCGACGGATTCCGCCTCGCTGACCATCTCTATCTGGAATTCGACCGGAAATTCGAATGGCCTATGGCAGGTGAGGAATCGGAAAAGAATCTGAAGGATGAATTGGAGAAAGAATCGGAGAAAGAATCGGAGGATGAATCAGGGGAGGAATCTCCTAAAAAAGATAAGAAGCAGCTTTTCTGCAAGGCCCTGATCAAGCAGATAGGCGTCCAGTCCGATGGAAGCCTCGTGCCCTGCTGCCTCGACCACGATGGCGATGTGGTGCTGGGCAATCTTCTGCATCAATCTCTCGAAGAAATTCTCGCTTCGCCCCGGGCGCAGGCGCTGATAGATGGCTTCAAGCATCACACGGCATCCGAAAAGCTCTGCCAGAACTGCGAATCTGCCCTGGCTGGCAACAGCTTTAGGGGAAAAGCCAGAAGCTCGGAAAAATAAAAGCTCCGGCTCGTAATCTCTCGGAAAAATTTCTCCGAAAATCTCTCGGAAAAATAAAAAATAGTAATATATAAATCTTAAAAAAATATAGCATGACAATAACCCTTATCATATTAGTTATCACGGTTGCCATGTTTATATGGGGCAGGGTGAGGGCCGACATCGTGGCACTCACAGCCCTGGCAGCCCTGCTGGTTCTCGGAATCCTTACTCCCGCCGAAGCCCTGGCTGGCTTCTCATCGCCCATCGTCATCATGATGATAGGACTCTTCGTGGTGGGAGGAGCCATCATGCAGACGGGCCTCGCCAAGCTCACGGGCAATAAGCTCATGGCACTCTCGCGAGGCAACGAAACCATCACCTTTCTCCTCGTAATGCTCGTTACATCCTTCATCGGAGCCTTCGTCAGCAATACCGGAACCGTGGCCCTCATGATGCCCATCATCATGAGCATCGCAGCCGGATCGGGCATGCAGTCGTCGCGATTCCTCATGCCCCTCGCTTTCGCCGGTAGCCTGGGCGGAATGCTCACACTCATCGGTACGCCGCCCAACCTGGTCATCGACGAGGTGCTCACCGAAGCCGGCTATCAGCCGCTCGCCTTCTTCAGCTTCTTCCCCGTGGGCATCATCGTCATCGCCATCGGCATCATCGTGCTCATGCCCCTGAGCAAAATCTTCCTCAGCAAAAGCCAGGGAAACAAGAAAAAGAAAAACGCCAAGTCGCTCGACGACCTGGTGGATGAATACCGGCTGCTCGACAATCTGCATCGCTACATCGTGCCCAGCAGCCGCACCTCTGCCGCCCGGGATGAGAACGGCAACCGGATGGACATCGTGGGAAAGACCCTGAAGGAACTCAGCATCCAGAAGAAATACGGCGTGAGCATCATCGAGATAAGAAACGAAAAGAAATCGCGACTCGGGCTGGTGAAGGACGTGAACCAGAACATGGCGAAGAGCAGCAGCACCATCCAGGTGCACGACACCTTATATATAATAGGTGACGAGCAGAAGATGCAGCGCTTTGCCCAGGACTACGGACTCCGGAAGATGAAGGACGTGAAGATTGATTTCTACGACCTGGGATTGACCGAGATAGTAGTGATGCCAACCTCCAACTTTGTCGGCCTGCGCATAGGCGAGGCCAACCTGCGCAAGCGGTTCGGCATCAACGTGCTGGGCGTGAAGCGAGGCTCATCATCCTCTTCTTCTTCTGAGGGTGGCAGAGGCGGCAGCGAATACATCACGGATAATCTGATAGCCGCCAAACTGCACGTGGGCGACATGCTGCTGGTGCAGGGCGAATGGACCAATCTGGCGCATCTCACCGCCGACACCACCAACTGGGTGGTCTTGGATCAGCCCGAGAAGACTGCCGACAAGGTGTTGCTTGATTACAAGGCGCCCGTGGCAGCAGCTATCATGCTCCTGATGATAGCCATGATGGTGTTCGATTTCATCCCCGTGGCTCCGGTAACGGCAGTAATCATAGCCGGACTGCTCACCGTGTTTGCCGGCTGTTTCCGCAACGTGGAGGCGGCGTACAAGACCATCAACTGGGAGAGCATCGTGCTGATAGCCGCCATGATGCCGATGTCTACGGCGCTGGAGAAGACGGGAGCCTCGGCTTTGGTATCTCAGGGGCTGGTAGACAGTCTCGGGGCGATGGGTCCAACGGCTCTGCTTGCCGGCATTTACTTCACCACCTCGCTGATGACGATGTTTATCAGCAACACCGCCACCGCCGTATTGATGGCACCGATAGCCCTGGTGGCAGCGCAGCAGGTGGGCGTGAGTCCATACTCCTTCCTCTTTGCCGTGACTCTGGGAGCCAGCATGTGCTTCGCCTCGCCGTTCTCCACCCCGCCTAATGCGCTGGTGATGAAGGCAGGAGGCTACACGTTTATGGATTACGTGAAAGTGGGATTGCCGTTGCAGATCATCATCGGCGTGGTCATGACGTTTGTCCTGCCGCTGCTGTTTGAATATTAGGGATAGACTTTCGCATGCGGTTCAAGTACGGGCTGAAGGCCCAAAAGCTCCTAGCCCAGGGCATCGCCCTGGGTATAATAGCAATCAGCAAGGCGCCCTGTAAGGGCAAAAGCTTTATGTTTTGCCTGGAGTTTTAAAGCTTTTGCCCTTACTATTATATTTGCACTTGGAAAAATAAAGAGGTATTTTCCTCCCGATTATGGCAAGTGTGAATCTGTGTGAATTTGTGGAATCTGTGGGACTTTTGAATTAATGAATTAATGGGGTTATTCAACAGAATCCGGTAGGAGAATCTTGGTTATTTCCCGCTCCCCGAAATCTATCATGGCGTTGAAGAGGCTCACTTTTTCTGCCTTTCTGAGGTCTTCTAGTGTGAGCTCGGCTTCCTCGATGATGCCGGCTTCCAGAAGCTGGGCTCGCTTGGTTCCCAGGAGCAGGGGATGCTTGGGGGTGAGCCATCTGTTGCCATCAAAAAGGGCGAGGTTGGTGAAGGAGGTGTCTGTAATCAAGCCGTTTTTTATGATGATGATTTCATCGCAATCGCCCTTCTGCGCCACCAGGGCGTTGAGCGCACTTCGGTCGGTGCTCTTGTAGGTGTAGTCGATATTGTTATCCTCTACCACCTTGAGGGAATGAATCTCCTTCATCTTGTAGGGGGCGTATTCGATGGCTTCCACGCCCTGGGCACCATAAACCACTCGTGCTTTGTAAAGGTTCATTTCCTCTTTTGGGGAAATGAGGGATGAGAGTTTTATTTCTTCAGATGCGAGGGATAGAAAGGATGGAAAGAACCTGCGGATGGTTCTCTCCATTCTTGCCTGATGATAGGGCAGGGCCAGGGCCTTGCCGTTCTTGATTTTTATTGTTTCTACAAATTGCTGTTTCATATTTTAAAAAAATCGTGTATTTTTTTTGGGGAATGAAAGGCGAGTTTAAAACGGAAGATAGATTTTCTGAATCACTTCCTCGTATTCCTTCCGGCAATCGCTCTTCGAGGTGATGCCGCCGCCTGCTTTGAAATACAGTTTTCTGCTTGCCTCATCTCTCTTTCCTTCGCTTGCCTCATCTCCCTTACCTTCGCTTGTATTGAAATTCTTTTCTCCATCTGTTTCAAAATCAACTAGCGAAGTTTCTTCCTCGATGAATCGAATCATGACGGCGGAATTGAGTTCGCCTTGGTCGTAGATTCCCATGATGCCCGTGTAGAAGCCGCGGTCGTAGCCTTCTGCCTCTTGGATAATCTGCATGGTTTTATCTTTCGGGGCACCCGTGATGGAACCGGCTGGGAGCTGGGCATCGAGGATTTCGCCCAGATGATGTGGGTAATCTTCGGGCAGGCGACCGCTGATTTCTGAACTGGTTTGCAGAATGTCGCCCTTGTTGGTATGCAGCACGTCGATGTAACGGTATTTATCTACCCTTACATCTTCTGCCACCCGGCTCAGGTCGTTTCTTATCAAATCTACTATGGTGGCATGTTCTGCCGCCTCTTTCCGGTCTTCCATCAGCTGCTTTTCGGCATTGGGGAGTGATGCATCCAGGGTTCCCTTCATGGGATAGGAGTAGATTTTTCCGCCCTTGATTCTGACGAAGGTTTCGGGCGAAAAGCAGACGAAGGGGGTGAGATTTCTCTTTCTTCTGAGCAGCAGTTTATACTTCCCTTTTGCGCGATGAAAAATATCCTCTAAAGAGAGATTGCAGCTCACGGGAACTTTGCAGGTGAGATTCGTTAGATAGCTGTTGCCCGCCATGATGTTGCACTTCACGATGTTGAAGCTTCGCTCGTAATCCTCGTAAAGTGGGGGTTCTATCTGCCAGGTGGTCTCCGAAATCTCTTCCTTCAAAGTCTCTTTCTTCAAAATTTCTTCCTTTAAAGTCTCTTTCCTGGCATGAGAAAAGTTCCCTCTTCCTTCAAAATCGAAGAGGCATTCTTCGGGATTTATATCGGATAGCAAGCGGATGAAGGCCTTGTCTCCCTGATAGTTAATAACAAAGAGAAAAGGCTCATCCTGGCTTGCCAGCTGATTGATTTTATCTATGATTTCCTGTTTCATGCCTGCAAAGATACTGCTTTTCTTTGGAAGGGCAAAATATTGGTTACAGATTTTTGTTTGATGGGACGCCTTCTCCACACGCCCTGAAAGGGCAGAAGCTCCTAGCCCAGGGCAACACCCTGGGTTTTAGCAAGATTTTAGCAATGCGCCCTGTAAGGGCAAAAGCTTTAAAATGCGGCGATGATAAAGCTTTTGCCCTTACAGGGCGACGTTGTTGCTTGCATGTTTACCCAGGGCGATGCCCTGGGCTAGGAGCTTCTGCCCTTTCAGGGCGTGTGGCGCATATTTAATAGGCTTTTCCTGCCTTTTCAATAGGCTTTTCCTGCTTTTTTAATACGCTTCTCCCTGCTCTATTTCTTCCTGCGTGATGCGCTTGCGGTCGATGGCACGCCAGGCGAAGACGATGTAGGCGAGGACGAACGGGATGAGGAGGGAAACTATCGCCATGGTGCGGAGCGTGAACTCGCTGCTGCAACTGTTGGCGAGGGTGAGCGAACTCTGAAGGTCGATGTTCGACGGATAGTAGGCGGTGTGGTTCCAGCCGGCTATCAGCAGAAGAACCAGCACGGTGAGCACGGTTCCGATGCCCGTAAACCAGATTCCCTTTCTATACTGCACGCTTCTTGATGACTTGTAAATGCCGAAGAGTACGAGCACTACACCTATTAATAATATTACAAGCAGGATTGGCATCTCCAGAAGATTGTGAAGATACTTCATGCTCTCTATCGTAATGCTGGAAGAAGAAGTGCTGAATCCGTCCTTTATCATTAATCTGATGAGGAATGGCAGGAAGAACAATAGGAAGAGCAGGGCATTCCATGGCAACTGGCGAGTGCAGCGTTCCTGAATCTGCTGGTGTTCGATGTTGTTCTTGATGTAGAGCATGCCCAGGATGCGGGCTAGCATCAGTACGGCAAGTCCCAGCACCACGTTCCATGGGTCGAGCAGGGCATCAAGACCATGACTGGCGTTTGCCCAGCGGCTGATGACGGGTTGCAGACTGTTGGTAATATTGACCTTATCAATCAGAAAATTGCTGCCGTTGAAGAAGGTGGCTACGGCTCCGCCAAGAAGCAGAGGGCCCACGATGCCGTTGATGATAAGACAGATCTGAAAAGTCTTCGGTCCAAGAAAATTACCTATTTTGTTCTGGAATTCATAGCTCACGGCTTGAATCACAAACGAGAACAGGATAATCATCCACAGCCAGTAGGCTCCGCCGAAACTGGTGCTGTAGAACAATGGAAACGAGGCGAAGAAGGCTCCGCCGAAGGTGACGAGCGTGGTGAAGGTGAACTCCCACTTCCGCCCCGTGGAGTTGATGATGAGGCGACGCTCTTCTTCTGTTTTTCCCAAACAGAAAATCAAGGTGTTGGCTCCCTGTACAAACATGAGAAACACCAGCAGGGCTCCTAATAATGATACGAGGAACCACCAGTATGATTGCAAAAATTCGTATGTCATAATACTTTCGGGTTTTGTTGTTTACTGAAAAACTATCCTATGATTCTTTTCGAAATCTTTCTGAAAAACATTGATTATCAGAGAGATTATTCGTATTCCGGTCCTTTCTTAATCTGCTTCACCAGGATGCTGATTTCCACGGCGAGCATGGTGGTGAAGAGTGCCAGGAAGATGAAGAAGGTGGTGGCCACGCTGCCTGCCTCGACGTCGGAGATGGCGGCGCTTACTGGCAGCAGGTCTTGGATGGTCCAAGGCTGGCGACCGATTTCTGCTACTATCCAGCCCGATTCTGAGGCGATGTAAGCCAGCGGAATCATGATGATGGCGGAAATGAGGAACCATCGGTATTGGGCGATTTCCTTCTTATAGACCAGGAATAGGCTGAGGGCGAAGAAGAGGATGAGCAGGCAGCCTACGCCCACCATCAGGCGGAAGGCGTAGAAGCAGATAGGGATGCTCGGCACCAGTTCCTTGGCGTCCTTGATGTAACCATATCCGAAGTATTTCATATTCTCCTTCAAGATTGGCAGCTGGTCTTGCGCCTTGGTTTCGCGATAGGTTTTCAGGGCAACAATCGCCTTCTTGCCCCGGGCTATCTTTTCCTGCACGGATGGTTCCCGGGTGCCATCCTCGTGGGTGTAACCCTTGAGGATATCGTTCACGCCTGGCACGTAGCCATCGGCTGTGCGGGTGGCTAAGAACGAGAGCATGTTGGGGATGGCGATGCGCATGGCTGGCTCCTGCTCGTTTTCGTAATCGGGCTGCCGGAAGGGATGAACGGCTGCTATCGCCGTAAGGCTCTCACCCTTTCCACCATTATATAATGCTTCCATCGCAGCCAGTTTCATTGGCTGCACCTGTGCCACCCGATAGGCGGAATTGTCGCCGGTCATCGCAGCCAGCAGGGTGGCGATGAGTCCTACTCCGGCACCCATCTTGATGCTCGCCTTGGCAAGTTGGGTTTCTCTCTTCTTCAGGAGATACCAGCAGCTTACGGCTACCACGAAGGTGGCTCCGATGATCCACGAGGAGGTGACGGTGTGGGTGAACTTGTTGATGGCGAATGGCGAGAGTGCCACATCCAGGAACGAGGTCATCTCGAAGCGCATGGTGTCGGGATTGAATTCCTGCCCCACCGGATATTGCATCCAGGCATTGGCTACGAGAATCCACCAGGCTGAAATGGTGGCGCCAAGACCCGTGAGCCAGGTGGAGGCAAGGTGGAAGCCCCGGCTCACCTTATCCCAGCCGAAGAACATCACCGCCACGAAAGTGCTCTCCATGAAGAATGCAAGGATGCCTTCGATGGCGAGGGGAGCGCCGAATACGTCGCCTACGAACCAGGAGTAATTGCTCCAGTTGGTGCCAAATTCAAACTCCAGGATGATGCCTGTGGCAACACCCATGGCGAAGTTGACGCCAAAGAGTTTTTGCCAGAAACGGGTTACGTGCTTCCAGAACGGTTTGTTGGTGCGGTAGTAACATGTTTCGGCGATGCCCATGATTACTGCCAGTCCTAGGGTGAGTGGGACGAACAGCCAATGGTAGATGGCCGTGAGTGCGAATTGTGCCCTCGACCAGTCGATGGTGGCTGATGTAATGTCTAACAAAAGATTTGTCATCATAGCTTAATGGTTTTAAAATTGTTATTATATAATGTTTTTGTATTTCTTTCGATGGAAATAGGTCTGAATTCAGAGTTTTATCTGTTGAGAATTTCCTTGGATACGAAGCCAGCCTTGTCTCCGTTCTTTGCATTTGTATTGATAAAATCAGGAAAGAAGAAGAGTTTGAGCACCAGGAAGATGATGGCAAGCTTGATGAGGATGATGGTCCAGAGCGTCTTGCCCAGGGTCATCTTCCTGAAACCATCGTAATAGAGATGGAATATTTGGGATAGCAGTCCTTTTTTCATCGGCTTGTTATTTTAAAATTCTGCTGCAAATCTACAATAAATATTTGTAACTACCAAATATTTTGTTGAAAAATATACAAAAAAGGAAAGAATTTGTTTTTAGATGGTATGTAATGGGGCTATCTTCTCTAAAAACTTGCATTTTATTCCCTTATGTTGAAATCTCCATGAGAAAAATAGCTTATTATCAAGGTGGCAAGGCTACAGGATTTCTGGAGTTATTGCAAGCCATCGTCAGATTCTTGCAATAACTCCACGTCTTAATCTGAATTCCATCGGGCTTACCCCATGCTTCCGCTTGAATGCCGTGCAGAAATGGCTCTGGTAATCGTAGCCCAATTTGATCCCGATGTCGGCAATCGGCAGACTTGTGTCGAGGAGATAATGAACCGCTAAATCCATGCGGAAATCGAAGAGATACTGGAATACCGTGGTTCCAAACTCCTGCTTGAAGGCTTTCTTCAGGGTGCATTCGTTGGTGCCCACCATTGCCGCCAACTCGTGGAGCGAAGGCATTTCCTGGTAATGGGTGCGGATGATGCTTTGGGCATCGTGTATCTTGTCACGGATGCTGAGGCTGAGGGCTTGGCTGCTTGGCAAGAGACTGGCGGGCAGGAGGAATCCCGAGAGGCAGTCGAAGATCTTCGATTCCAGGTATTTGGAGTCTTGGTTGCCTAACAGGCGGGAACGCTGGATGTCTCGTGCCGCCTTGATGACTGCTGCTATGGCGGGCTGGTTGTACTTGATGATGGTCTGGGTATCGAAGGTAGGATTGGTTAGGGGGGAGAGCTGCTCAAAAACCTCCGGGTCGTGCTCGATCAACTCTTCTATGAATTGCTGCGGGATGACCACGTTGAAGATTTCGAATTGGGTGCCCTGGTTCAGGTGAGTGTTGGCACCACCTTCGCCGCTTAGAAAACAGAGGCTTGCCTCGCCTGTTTTCCACATCATTTCCTTTTTTGTACCCGAATTTTGTCTGATAAGCTTTGTTTTTTTATGAGATAAGTTTTGCTGTTTCATCAGAAATCATTATCTTTGCACTATATAGGAAGAGCTGCATCTCAGCAAGTAGAATTAAAATATAATGAGAATAAATGTAGAATTAATTTAATGTGAAGAAATAAAAAAAACAATATACAATGAATATAGAATCTGTTAGAGAGTATTGTCTCTCGCTTCCCCTCGTAACCGAGGATTTTCCTTTTGATGAGCAGACCTTGGTGTTTCGCATCTTGGGCAAGATCTTTGCCTGTGTTGACCTGGAGCGCCCTAAATGGGTTACGATGAAATGTAATGCCGATTACGCCCTCGAACTCCGGGAAGTGCATCCCGAAATAGAAGGCGCATGGCATTGGAATAAGAAATACTGGAATCAGGTAAACCTTTATGGCACGCTGGAAGATGATTTCATCCAGGCCCTGATTCGCCACAGCTATTCCGAAGTAGTGAAGAAGCTCAAGAAACAGGAAAAGCTTGAGCATCCTGAAATCATGGAGGTGGTGGAGTAGTTTCTACCACTCCACTTTTTCGTTCAGGATATCGCCATCAGCAGCATCCTCAGCTGTAAAGGTTGCGCCACGATACTGCACGCAGAGCATCAGCAGAGGCTCGGTACCATTGTTGCGAACAGAGCGCTTGCCGGCTGGTGCTACTCTCACCACGCTTCCCTCCTGAACAGGGAATACCTCGCCATCCACCTGGAACTCGCCCTTGCCACTCAGGAAGAAATACAATTCCTCGTGGTTCTTGTGAGTATGGAGGAAGCCTGTCTCTGTGCCAGGAGCAAAGCTCTGGAATGAGAACTCGCCACCAGTAGCGTTCACGCTCTGACCTCCGAATACCTTTCCGGGAATCTTAATCTCAGGACCCATCTCTAAGGTGTAATCCTTGATTTCACTCATCTTACCAAAATCTACGGCTGTAAAGTTAGCAGCCTTTGCAATAGTCTTTGTTTCTTTCATCTTGTCTGTTATTTTTAAATGTTTATATTTCTCTTTCTCTTTCTTTATTTCACTTTATGTTCTTTCACTTTATGTTATTTCTTATTGTGAATTTGTAAATACTTCTGCTTTCAGCTTTCATTTCTGAATTGCGCTGCAAAGATACTGCAAAAAAACGGTTCCTGCAAGAGGGCACTTGAGGGTAAGATGGTTACCGGGAGGTAACTATTGCGTGGGAATGGGAGAAAGAAAAATAAAGCGTTAACTTAGATTAACTTGGTATGTTTGGTATCTTTTCGGATATTAGTTACTTTTGTAGCCTATTGCAGATTATTGCAGAGTTTTGTAGAATATTATAGAGTATTATAGAATATAAGAAGATTGATTATGGCAAGAATGATAAAAGAAATGGTAGTGCAGGACTGTCCCATCCGTAACGTTCTGGCGCGCGTTTGCGACAAGTGGTCGCTACTGGTAATCTACACCCTGAAAAATCATCAGGATGGTCCTCTCCGGTTTAATGCCCTGCGTAAGCTGATTCCGGATATTTCGCAGAAAATGCTTACCAGCACGTTAAAATCGTTGGAGGCTGATGGCTACGTTACCCGCAAGGCTTATGCCGAAGTGCCGCCAAGAGTGGAGTATTCTCTCACACCCCGTGCTGAAACCCTTATTCCTATTATGGATCATCTGATAGAATGGGCGCTGGATAACATGGCTGTGATTCTGAAGGATAGGGATAAGGCTGTAGGCTGATTTCCAAGATGAGATTTCCGAAAAATATTCCCAGATGATATTTCTGAAAAATATTCCAAGATGAGTTTTCCGGAAAATTATTCATTTTTTCTGTAGTTTGGGTAATGCGTGTTTTCGGGAA
>ERZ1026890.111-NODE-111-length-63201-cov-50.031752_pt1 | contig 63201 bp, 43 predicted proteins | sample MGYA00380175_ERZ1026890 | MGnify/ENA primary metagenome ERZ1026890 (study PRJEB33269, sample SAMEA4719811) | human gut metagenome | biome: human-associated habitat; feature: organic feature; material: feces | place: Cameroon | collected 2013-10 ...
TAACTCTATAAACCGCTATTTTGTCAGCAGCCTCGGGACGCGTCGCCCCCATTAGTGCTAGCGTTTTGTGCTAGCGTTTTGTGCTTGCGTTGTAAGCTTGCGTTGTAAGCTAGCGTTTTGAACTTGCGTTTTGTGCTTGCGTTTTGAGGTAGCGTTTTGAAGTAGCGTTTGGTGCTTGAACCCCTTCGCCTAATAATATGTGTGTGCTATTGCGAGCCTACTTGACGACAGGCTTGATATGCTTGAATTTGCTCCATGCGCTGCGGCGGTACAACTGCAGTTGTGCGGCAGGCACGTAGAGTGTAACGTCGTTGTAGTGGTGCGCGTCGAATAGCGAGTCGATGGGGCACTTCCATATATCGCTGCCAATACCTACGAACTTGCTCGATATGAGGTATAGCTCCTTCAGATTGTTGCACCCTTTGAAGGCTCCCGCCAGTATGTTCAAAGTGTCGGCCTCGCACATCACGACTGCCTTGCGCAGCAGCGTGTCGCGTCTGAAACTGTCGAAGCCCAATTCGCTCACCAGGTATGTCAGCCCGTTGTGAGTGACACTGGCCGGCACTACAACGTCCTTCTCTTCGATGTGGACCAACTGTGCCGATGCGGCCAACCCGCCCCACGAGGTGTATTTTATGTTGGCCACTCGGAACTGTGCCACCTGCTCAAAGCGCGGCCGTCCGTTATCCTTCTGCGTCATGTAGGTTCCCCAGCCGGCCAGTACCAACAGTATGACTGCCACCGTGGCAGTCACGGCACGGCGAATGCGTTGCTTGCGCTTGCGCAGCTGCTTGAGTGCTGCAATGCTTGGCAGGCGCTGCTTGAGGGGCGCTCTTTGCAACATTAAAACACAAGGTAAAACGTTGCCGCATGTATGCAATGTAACTGTAAGTGATTATAAAAATCGCAAGAAAGAGATGCAAAGACTATTGGCAGAGCCCTGTTAGGAAAGGGGGCTCTGCCACTTTTTTTGTCTTGTCTTGTCACGCCCTTTGTCCTTGTATGCTGAGGCGTGGGGGCGCGGTGCGCGGAGTTATTCCTCGCCGGCAAAGAGGGGGTCCCAGGCGGGCAGCTTGACGGGCTTTTGCTTGAGCAACTCGAGCGTGGCGGCCGGCACATACTTTTTGTCTACTACCAGGCGGAACATGTACTCGTCAAACCATTCGTCGGTCATGATAAGGTGGCCGTTGTAGCCCGACGAGGCGCCCCACGAGTTTTCGACCATCCACTTTCTGGGCTTGCCCTGTGCATTGAGGTCAACCGCCATAAGTGTCATGGCGTGGCTCGAGGCAGAGGCAAATGTGCTGATGCGCTCGGCCTTGGTCATGGGGAAGGTGGTGCCGAAGAGCGATTCGTAGTCGTAGTTCTTGAGCGAGAGCACACCCGTTTTTGAGTCGAGATATTTGCCCACATCGCACGAGAAGTACATCATCACCGAGTCCTTGATAGAGGCTATGGCCATGGCCTTGATTTCGTCGACGGGCAGGTTGAGGTATGTCCATTGCATGCCGTCGTATGAGTGGCGGTCCATGTCGATGGTATACGTTTTGTGGTAGGGGCGCGAGGGGTCGTTCATGAGCATGACATACGAGCTCTTGAGGTCGGTGCCCACATACTTCTTATAGAACTCCTGGGGCGTGTACAGCTGTGGCTCGGCCAGAGCCTTGCCGCTGGCGTCGCGCGGTGTCCACGTAAACTGCTGCACGGGCTCGCCAAGGCATATTGACAGTATGTGGTAAACGGTGGCAAGCATCTGCACCTTCTGCTTTTCGAGTTCGGCACCCTTCTTGCCCGTAGCGGCCATTTTGCGCAGTGTAAGGCCGTACTCGCGCAGCTTGAGGCTCAGTATCGAGGCCATGCGCTGCGTGTTGTTGGCATTGTACGACTCGGGCATGGCCTCGGCAGGCACAAGGCCGTACTTGCTCACCACGTCAATCACACCGCAAAAGGTGCCGCCGTCGCTCAGCGGATTTTTGAAGAGCCACTCTACCAACTTGTCGTCCATGGGTTTGCTGGCATTGTCTATCACGGCCTGAAGGAAGAGGTTCGACTTTTCCAACTGGTCGTAGAAGAAGTTGTAGCTCTGCGAGAACTGGAAACTGCCCAGTCCCTGTTGTTGTATCATCTTGGCGCGCATCACGTTGAGGCCAGTGAACAGCCAGCAGCGTCCCGAGCTCTTTTGGTCGGTAATGCCTTTGCCCGGCACCTCGTTGCTGAAGTGTGTGTCGTGTGCGTCGACATTGTCGGCATTGGTGGCAAGTTGGTTGATGCTTGTGCCGGCCAGGGCGTTGCGCAGTGCGCGGTCGGCCGGGGTGGTTTTGTTAGCTTTTTTGATTTGTTGCAGCATTTCGGTAGTGATGCCGCCTTTGCCCGCGCTCACCGTCTGTGCAGCAGCGCCAAGCGTCATGGCCGCCAGGGCCAAGGTAATAATGGGCTTGATAGTCATGTTGAATAGGGGGTTAATGGGTTAGTGGGTTAAGGGGTTAAAGGGTTAGGAGGTTAGGGGGTTAGTGGGTTAAAAAGTAACTCTTGTGGGGAAGACTGGATGTACTACCAATCTTGGGGGCAATAAGCAAAAGTGCCTTTTTAACCCTCTAACCTCTTAACCCTCTTAACCCCCTAACCTTCTACTCTAATCTTCCGCCATCTCGTGTACGTCCAATTTGTCAGTTTGAAGAAGATGAGGGCGGTTACCAAACCACCGAACACGTCGACCAGATAGTGTGCCTGAATATATACTGTGGCGCAGCACAGGAAGATGTAGAACGGAAAGGCTATGGCAAACAGGTAGCGGCGGTTGCGCCACAACAGCAGCATGAGCACCGTGCTCATGCCCACATGGCTTGACGGAAAGGCTGCCGTGGGGCGCTCGCCCGTCTTTTGGGTGTTCTCAACCAACTCGCGGAAGAAGCCGTCGGGGCCAGGCGAGGGAGACAGCTCCGTGTGGTAGCGGAAGTAGTTGCCGAGCTGTGGAAAGTGGGCGCTCTGTATCACGTCCGTGCCCACGGCATGAAAGTAGTATTGGGGGCCGGCCACGGGCAGGAACAGGTAGATGAGATAGTAGAGGAAGAAGCTGGCAAGCACCACAAAGGCCGTGCGGCTGAACTGGCTGCGGTCGGTGAAGAGGGGGGCGAGCACTGTGAGGAATATGAGCGGATAGTAGGCAAAGTAGCCCATGTGGAACAACTCACTCCACACCTTTTGGGGTAACCACTGTGCAAAGGTTATGCTCGGCTGGCAACCAAACAGGGCATGGTCGGCCGCGGCAAACAAATAGTCGAGGTTGGGAAACAACTGGCAGAACTCGTAGGTGTCGGGATACCAGTAGCCGAGCAGCGACAGGGGGAAGATGTAGCGCAGCAGCAGTATGTACTTGTTGGGACGCAGGTGGTAGAACAACCACAGCAGCGCCATGCCGCCCACTACCATGCAACGCCCTTCGAGCAGCTGCAGCGGGTTGCCCATTCGTGACCAAAACAGCACAATGAGCAGTGTGGTGAACAGGGTGTATGCCAATGTGACCCACTCTACGAGTATGGGGCCTTGATGCGTGCGTGTGGAGGCTGGTGTGTCAGACATATAATATTATGTAATATATGGTGTGGTGATACCTGTTGGCGGAATTATGGGTTGACGGGGTAACGCGTTGGTAATGAATATCTAAATACTTTGTGCGCCGAATGTGGCTTTAACGCCCCTCACGAGCGGCCATTGTGGGCGGTAGCCCAGTTCGTTGCGTGCGGGCGATATGTCGCAGCGCCAGTTGCGTTGGCGCATGATGCGGTATTTGTCGGAGTTGAGCGTCGAGGTGCGTCCGGCAAGGCGGGCCACCCGTTCGGCCACCCAGCTTACGGTCCGCAGCACCCACAGCGGGGCTGTGATGTGCAGCACGTGTCGCACACCGAGCTCCATTTGTATCAGGTCGCTAAAGGTGCGGCTTGTATACTCCTTGCCATCTGTCAGAAAGTATTGGCGTCCGCTCTTGCCATGTGTCAGTGCCAGGAAGGCGGCCTCCACCAGGTCGGCCACGTAGATGAAGGTGATGACCTGTGGCTTGTAGCCCACGGCAAAGTCGATGTGGCGGCGTATGCTGTCGGCCATCATGGCATAGTCGCGTTCACGCGGGCCATACACCCCCGTTGGGCGCAGCACCACGTAGTTGAGGCCCTTTATGTCGGCCAGCAAGGCTTCGGCCTGCAGTTTTGAGGCCCCGTATGCTGTGTTGGGGCGTGCCAGGTCGGCCTCGCAGATGGGCTTATAATCCTTTTCGTGTATGGGGCCCATTACGCTCAGCGAGCTGATGAACACCAGTCGGCCGGCCTCTGTCAAGGCTCCTGTGGCGAGCAGACATGTGGCCAGGCGTTCTGTGCCCTCGGCATTGATGCTGAAAAAGTCCTCGGCACGCCGGCACTTGGTGGCTCCTGCGGCGTGAATGACGTAGTCGAAGCTGCGTCCGTTCTGTGCCTGCAGGTGCTCGTCGAGCTGTTGGTGCAGATGTGTGCTGTTGGCCAGATCGAGTTCGATAAAGTTGATGCGGCCGTCTTGCAGGTAGCGTCGGCTGCTTGTGGGTCGCACGGCGGCCCACACCTCCATGCCTTCGGCAAGGGCGCGTTCAACCATGAAACTGCCTATGAAACCGGACGCGCCGGTAATGAGTATCTTGTGCATCGTGTGGGGGAGGAGGGGTTATGAGGTTATGAGGGGAGGGGGTTATGAGGTTAGAGGTTATGAGGTTATAAAGTAACTATTGTGAGCAGGGTTGGGGGGAGGTTATGAGGTTATAAGGTTAAAAAGTAACTTTTGTGAGCAGGACGCTCCCAATCTCTAATGGGGGCGACGCGTCCCGCGTCGGTGAAATGGAGAACGCCCACAATCACCAACGTAACAGCTTGTGCCCGAGGCGGGACGCCTCGCCCCCATTTGAGCGAGCGTGGCTTGGAGGGGTTAAAAAGCAGCCTTTGTGAGCAGAACGCCTCATGCAAGTAGAAACAGGAGGCTATCCTGCAAGTCAGAGTGCCTTTTTAACCCTCTAACCTCCTAACCCAATAACCCTTTACCCCTCATAACCCCCTAAAGTGGTCGTAGGCCGTTTGCAGCAAAGCCTTGGCCGCATTGACACGCTGTTGCGAGGCGTGGGGCGCCTCGCGCATCACGCTGGCCGGCTGAGTGAGCAGGTTAACCACCGAAATGCCCGAGTTGTCCATGTAGTAAGTGCCCTCCTGCCATGTGTGTACGGCCGAGGGGTGAGTATAGGTGCGGCTCAGCACATCGCGGCTCATGCCAAACTGCTTGTGTGGCAGTTGCAGTTGGCCCAGCAGTGTGGCAGCCAAGTCGGTTTGGTTACATATTTGCGTCACCACGCGCGGGCCCTTGAGTGCGCCCCCCGCCATGATGATGGGAATGTGGCTCCGGCGCTCGTCGGCATCGCTGATGCCCTCGGGATAGTTCACCCCGTGGTCGGGCAGCATCACCACCAGCGTGTTGCGCCACAGGGCCGACTGCCGCAGACGGCTGATAAAGGTGCCTATGCAGTGGTCGAGATAGGCCATGGAGTTGGCCACCTTGTCGCCCTTGATGCGGTTGTAAGGCACAATCCAAGGCTCGTGGCTGGCCAGTGTCTGAAAGGTGACGTGCCACGGGCGGCCTTGCGGCAGACGCATGATGCGCTGGTAGAGTGTGTCAAAGGCAATGGCGTCGGTCACACCCCAGTTGTGTGTGCGGCGCACCGCCACCGGAAAGCTCTCGTCGCCCTCAATGCGGTCGTAGCCAGTGCTTTGCAGGTAGCCCCTCATGTTGGTAAAGTTGGCATCGCCGCCGTACAGATAGGCAGTGGCATAGCCCGCCCCCTTGAGCGATGAGGCAATGCTTGGCAGGTGCTCGCAGCGCGAGGGCATCTTCATCACACTAAGGTCGGGAAACGAAGGGAAACCGCTCAGTGCGCACACTGTGCCGCGGTCGGTGCGGTAGGAGTTGGCATAGGCTTGGGTAAACACCACCCCCTCGTGTGCCAGACGGTTGAGGTTAGGCGTGATGCGCGGGTCGCTTTTGGGGTCGACGGCATTGACAAAGGTGCCGCCGCAGCCCTCCATCAGTATAATCAGCACATTGGGCCGTGTGGTGTTGAGCAGCGGCTCGGTGTCGAGGCTCTCGGTGTTGTAGCCCAGCATGCTGTAGATGCGTTTGCGCTCGTCGTGGCTGAAAAAGTTAGCCTGCCGCCCGTAGTCGCCCGCCTTGAGAGTGGACGATATGAGGCTGAAGGCCGGATTGACCGCCGTGTGGTTAAGAAAGGCGTTGGGGCTGAAGTACACCATGCCCACATTGGCTGTGCCCTTGCCTACACCGCCGCGAATGCCCAGAAATATCAGTCCGCCGGCCACGAGCCATGCAGCGGTCCACCACCCCCGTGTGCGGCGTGTGGCCCTCTTGCGGTTGGGCGCGTGTGCCGCCTTGCGGCGCGGCACAAATGTGAGCACCTGCAGGTAGTAGAGCAGCACCGCCACGGCTACCACAGCCAATGTGGCGCACAGGGCGTAACCCATGCTCACACTTTGCAGCGCGCCCTCGGGCTGTGCCAGATAGTTCCACACCGTGGCGTCGAGTTTGGTGTGCCAAAAGCCATACAGACAGGCATCGCCCACCAGCACCAGTGCCAGGGCGGCTCCCACCACAGCGGCCCACACCTTGTAGGCCACGCGCCAGCCGCGCAGCCTCACCCACAGCCCCAGGCCGCACAGCAGCCATACGGGTGCAATGAGGTAGCCCGCTGTGGCCACATCGAGCAGCAGGCCGTGCAGCATGGCCTGGCCTATGCCGCTCCAGCCCGTGCTGCCGCTAACGGCGGCGGGCTGTGCAAGCACAAACAGCGGTTTGGCCAGTGTGCCGGCCAGCACAAGTGCCAAATAGAGCAGCACCAGGCGCACAGCCTGGCGCAGTATGGGGTTGTGATTGTTGTTGGGCATGATGTGCAGGCAGTATTACATTTCCTTAAGCCACTTCTTGCCCCGGTTGGTGCTGATCCAAATAAGGAATGCAACAGCAACGGCAAGGCTGCAGCCCATTGATATGATGAGTCCTTCCATATATAATTATAGAGATACTATTTCTTAATGTTCGTAATAGTGTAGGCAATACAGGCAAATACGATGCTAAGTGCCACCCCTATCAGGGTAGCTATCCATATTTCTCCTTTGTCGCAATTTCCTGTAAAGTAGGCAACAGCCGTTCCTGCCACCATTACTGTAAATGAGGTTTTCGACAAGTCATAAAACTGCTTGGCAAGCATGTCAAGCTTGTTATACTCGCGCGCCTCGCGCTTTTCGCGTTGTTGTCTTTGTTCGTTAAAGTTTCCCATAGGTGGTAGGTGCCGTAAGCAGCTTGCCTCATGGGCGATACCTTATTACAGCTGTTGCATGTCGTTCAGTCTCTTGTAGTATCCGCCGAGTTTCAGCAGCTCCTCGTGTGTGCCGCGTTCCACGATGCGTCCTTCGTAGAGCACACATATCTCGTCAGCATTCTTGATAGTCGACAGGCGGTGGGCAATGGCTATGGTAGTGCGTGTGCTCATCAGCCTTTCGAGCGCCTCCTGCACCAGTCGTTCGCTTTCGGTGTCGAGCGCCGAGGTAGCCTCGTCAAGAATAAGAATGTCGGGGTTCTTGAGCACGGCGCGGGCAATAGAGATGCGCTGGCGCTGTCCGCCCGACAGTTTGCAGCCGCGGTCGCCCACCTTGGTGTTGTAGCCCTGCTCGCTCTCCATTATAAAGTCGTGCGCATTGGCCACCTTGGCAGCCTCCACCACCTGCTCCATGGTGGCATTCTCCACCCCGAAGGTAATGTTGTTGTAGAAGGTGTCGTTAAACAGAATGGCCTCCTGGTTGACATTGCCAATGAGTTGTCGCAGGTCCGACAGGGCAAGCGCCTTGACGTTGACGCCGTCGATGGTAATTTCGCCCCCCGTCACATCGTGGTAGCGTGGCAGCAGGTCGACCAGTGTCGACTTGCCCGAGCCGCTCTGGCCCACAAGGGCGATGGTTTCGCCGCGGCGCACCTTGAGGTCGACCCCTTGCAGCACGGGGGTGGTGCCGTTGTATGAGAAACTTACGTTTTTGAACACTATTTCGTCCTTCAACCCCTCAGTGTGTACAGGCTCGGCAGCCTCCTTGATGGGATTTTCAGCATTCAGAATTTTGTTGACACGCTCCACCGAGGCCATGCCCTTGGGTATGGCATACGAAGCCTTTGAAAAGTCCTTCAAGGGCTGTATGATGCTGTAGAGTATGACCATGTAGAATATGAACGTGGGCGCGTCGATGGGCGAGTGGTCTGAAAAGATGAGCGTGCCGCCGTACCACAGCACCAGCACAATGAGTGTTGTGCCCAAAAATTCGCTCACCGGGTGTGCCGAGGCTTGACGTATGGCCACGCGGTTCGAGGCATCGCGAAAGTCGTTGGTTGAGCGGTCAAAGCGTGCGGTCATTTTGTGCTCGGCCGTAAAAGCCTTGATAATGCGCATGCCGCCCAGCGTCTCCTCGAGCTGTGCCATTGTATCGCTCCACTTGTTCTGTGCGTCGAGACTTTGGTGCTTGAGCTTGCGCCCGATGCGCCCCATGAGCCAGCCCATGAGCGGCAGCACGATGATGGTGAACAGCGTGAGCTGCCACGAGGTGTAGATGAGCACCCCAAAGTAGCAAGTGAGCAGAATGGGGTTTTTGATGAGCATGTCAAGCGAACCGGTAATAGAGTTCTCTATTTCGTTGACGTCGCCGCTCATGCGTGCAATGATGTCGCCCTTGCGCTCGTCGCTGAAAAAGGACAGCGGCAGCGACACTATTTTGTGATACACATGGGTGCGAATGTCGCGCACAATGCCGGTGCGCAGCGGCACCATTACAGCCACCGAGGCAAAGTAGCAGCCCGTTTTGAGCAGTGTGGCAGTCACCAGGAACAGACCAATGAGCAGCAGTGCCGTGGCGGCGCCATATTGGTCCATCAGCTCGGTGGTGTACCAATACATGTTGTTCACGGCAATGTCCTTGATGCTCATGCCGGCGGCCGACCATGGTATGAACTCGTAGCGGTTCTGGTCAATGCCAAAGAGCATTTGCAGCATGGGAATGATGGATACGAATGAGAACACGTTCAGTATTGCCGACAGCAGATTGAACACGAGTGAGCCAGCGAGGTAGCCCTTGTATGGAGTGACGAAGTGCCGCATGACGCGGAAAAACTCTTTCATGCGCTGAGTATGTGATTGAGCGTTATAATGGATATTGCGGCAAATTTACGAAATAATGTGCTAATGTGCTAATGTGTAAACGGTAAAACGTAAATATGCTAACGGTCTCAAGCGCCAAATGCAAGCACTAAACGCTACCACTAAACGCAAGCGCCAAACGCAAGCACTAAACGCAAGCACCAAACGCAAGCACTAAACGCTACCACCAAACGCTACCACCAAACGCAAGCACTAATGGGGGCGACGCGTCCCGCGTCGGGATTGAAGGCAAAGGCTCACAGACAGAAGTGTAAATACTGCTGTCTGTGAGCCTTTATAGTGTAAGAACATTGCCTTATTTTCCCGACGCGAGACGCGTCGCCCCCATTAGTGCTTGCGTTGGGTGCTTGCGTTTGATGCTTGCGTTTGGTGCTTGCGTTTCTGTGCAGCGTGTTGTCAGCCCTTCAGTATGCGTTTGATGTCGTTCAGCTTGTTGAGTGCTTCGAGCGGTGTGAGGTTGTTGACGTCGAGACCTAACAGTTCGTCGCGTATTTGGCCCAGCACGGGGTCATCGAGTTGGAAAAAGCTGAGCTGCATGCCCTCCTGCTGCTGTGTGCGGCTTTCGGCCTTTGGCACTTTTGAGCCAGCTTTGGCTCCGGCCTCCTCAAGGTCGGCAAGTATCTGTGTGGCGCGGTTGACAATGCTCTGCGGCATGCCCGCCAGACGCGCCACGTGTATGCCGAAGGAGTGTTCCGAACCGCCGCGTTGCAACTTGCGCAGAAACACCACGCGGCCGTTAACCTCGCGCACCGACACGTTCCAGTTTTTGATGCGCGGAAACAGGCGTTCCATTTCGTTAAGCTCGTGGTAGTGGGTGGCAAAGAGCGTGCGTGCGTGCGCCTTGGCGTTTTCGTGAATGTACTCTACTATGGCCCACGCTATGGATATGCCGTCGTAGGTAGATGTGCCGCGTCCGAGCTCGTCGAACAGCACCAGCGAGCGTTCAGTCAGATTGTTCATGATGTTGGCCGCCTCGCTCATTTCGACCATGAAGGTGCTCTCGCCCACCGAAATGTTGTCGCTTGCCCCCACACGCGTGAAAATCTTGTCCACCAGTCCGATGTGTGCCGATGCGGCGGGCACAAAGGAACCCGTCTGTGCCAGGAGCGTGATGAGGGCCGTTTGGCGCAGCAGGGCGCTTTTACCCGCCATGTTAGGACCGGTAACGATGATTATTTGCTGCCCTTTGGTGTCGAGCTCCACACTGTTCGACACATACTCCTCGCCCGGCGGCATGAGCGTTTCGATTACGGGGTGGCGCCCCTCGTGTATGTCGATGACGAGGCTGTCGTCAACCACGGGGCGCACGTAGTGGCGCTCGCGTGCCACGGCGGCCAGGCTCTGCAGACAGTCGAGGTGGCTCAGGGCAGCGGCAGTGTGCTGCAGCGGGGTGATGTATTGCGACACCTCGGCCACAAGGTCGGCGTAGAGGCGTGCCTCGAGGTCGAGTATGCGGTCCTCGGCACCCAGTATTTTGTCTTCAAGTTCCTTCAGCTCCTGTGTGATGTAGCGTTCGGCCTGAGCCAGAGTTTGCTTGCGCACCCACTCTTGTGGCACTTTGTCCTTGTAGGTGTTGCGCACCTCGATGTAGTAGCCAAACACGTTGTTGAAGCCAATCTTGAGGCTCGGTATGCCGGTGGCGTCGCTCTCGCGCTGCTGTATTTGCAGCAGGAACTCCTTGCTCGATGTTTGTATGTGGCGCAGTTCGTCCAGCTCGGCACTCACGCCGGCAGCTATCACGCCGCCCTTGTTGACGAGCACTGGCGGGTCGGGGCACAGCGTGGCCTTGATGTGGTCGCGCAGTGGGGCCAGGGGGTTGAGCTGGCTGCCCACCTGTGCTATGGCCTGGCAGCCGTCGGCGTGGTCGCAGGCATACTTGAGCGTGGCGGTGCTCTCGAGCGCGCAGCGCAGTTGCTGCAGTTCACGCGGATTGGCGCGCGCCACTGCCACCTTGCTCACTATGCGCTCCATGTCGCCTATTTTGGGCAGTTCCATCTCGCACAGCTCGCGAAAGTCGGGGTGCTTGAAGAAGTGCTCCACACCGTCCTGCCGCGCCACGATGGCCTGCACCGAGCGTAGTGGGAACACCAGCCAACGGCGCAGCATGCGGGCGCCCATGGGGGTGAGGGTGCGGTCGATAACGGCGAGCAGCGGTGTGCCGCCTTCGGCCATGGGGGCTACCAGCTCGAGGTTGCGTGTGGTAAAGCGGTCGAGCCTTACGTAGCCGTCCTCCTCGATGCGGCGCAGGGTGGTGATGTGCGAAGTGTGCTTGTGTTGCGTTATTTCGAGGTAGCACATGATGGCGCCGGCGGCCACCACGCCGTCCTTCAGGTGGTCTACCCCAAAGCCCTTGAGGTTGCGCACCTGGAAGTGGCGCGTGAGTTTTTCGTTAGCCGTTTGTGTGGTGAAGGCCCAGTCGTCGAGGTCGAACACAAAGTACTTTTGGCCGTAAAGCCCCTCGAAGCGCCCTTTCAGCCCGTGCTGCACGAGCACCTCTTTCGGTGCAAAGCCAGCCAGCAGTTTGTCAATGTACTCGGTGGTGCCTTCGGCCACGAGGAACTCGCCCGTCGATATGTCGAGCAGCGATATGCCTACGGCCTGTGCGCCAAAGTGTACGGCAGCCAGAAAGTTGTTCTCGCGGGCGTTGAGCACATTGTCGGCCATGGCCACACCGGGTGTTACAAGCTCGGTAATGCCGCGTTTGACAAGCTTTTTGGCCAGTTTGGGGTCCTCAAGCTGGTCGCAGATGGCCACGCGGTAACCTGCACGTATGAGCCTGGGCAGGTAGGTGTCGAGTGCGTGGTAGGGAAAGCCGGCCATCTCGGTGCTTGCCGCCTGCCCCTTGTTGTTGCGGCGTGTCAGGGTGATGCCCAGCACCTTCGAGGCGGTTTGGGCATCGTTGTCGTAGGTTTCGTAAAAGTCGCCGCAGCGGAATAGCAGTATGGCGTCGGGGTTTTTGGCCTTCAGTTCATAGAACTGCTTCATCATCGGTGTAAGAGTCTCAGCCATGGGGTAGGGGTATGTGCAGGGGGGAATATTTGATGTGTATATATATGCGTAAATGCGCAAATGTGCAAATGCAGAGCGGCCTGGCGTGCTGACAATATAAGGTATATATTATCGGCCTGTCGGCACATCTTTACATTTGCACATCTGCATTGCGGCGGACCGCTTTAGGGTGGTTCTAATAATTCTGAAATAGGGATTTGTGCGCTATCGGAAGTGTATTTTTGAAAGTTTGTGAGGGAGCATAGCGGGCTATGTGACCGAACAAACTTTCAAAAAGACACTTTCGAGAGCGTGCAAATCACATTTCAGAATAGCAGAACTCTAAAAACAGAATTTTTAGAACCACCCTTTACACAGTACCCCCGCTGAGAATCGAACTCAGATCACTGCTTTAGGAGAGCGGTGTTCTATCCATTGAACTACGGGGGCTCGTGGTTTTGGTAGGGCAAAAGTAGCAATTTTTTGTCGAATGCGCGTTACAGTCCCCGCAAAACGCCGCAAAAGTGTGCCGAATGTTGCATATTAGGCGGCCAAGTGTGCAATATTTGCCGCTTTATTTGTAGTTTTGCGCTTAGCAAGCACTATACCGATGCCAAGCATCGTGTTAACACTTTTACTTATCAATGCAACCTATCCGAACTTTTGATGACATGACAGCCCACCTGGCCGGTTTGCGCCGCGTGTGCCGTTTGGCTGTGGTGTGCGGCAGCGATGCCTCCACGGCCGGTGCCGTGATGCGTGCGGTTGAGGCCGGATTTGTCGAGGCCCTGTTTGTGGGCGATTGTGCGGCAGTCAGGCAGCAGCCTTGCGTCAGTGCATGGTCGGGCGGCCGTGTGAGCTACATCGAGGCCGGCTCGCAGATAGAGGCCGCCGAGCTGGCTGTGACCATGGTGCGCCAGGGCCAGGCCGACCTGCTGATGAAGGGACTGCTGCACACCGACACACTGCTGCGCGCCGTGCTCAACAAGGAGTGGGGCATACTGCCGCGTGGCGAGGTGCTCACCCATATAGCCGTGGCGCAAATACCAAGCTATCATAAACTGCTGTTTTTCAGCGACGCCGCCGTCATACCTTATCCCACCCAGGCGCAGCGCATGGCGCAAGTGGGCTACATGGCGCAGATGCTCCACGCCTTTGGCATAGACGAGCCGCGCATAGCCCTGGTGCACTGTGCCGAGACGGTGAGCGACAAGTTTCCGCACACCATGGGCTATGGCGACATTTGCAGCCGTGCCGCCCGTGGCGAGTGGGGGCGTGTGATAGTTGACGGTCCGCTCGACCTGCGCACCGCATGCGACCCTGTGGCCCTTGCCGTAAAGGGCATAACCTCGCCCGTGGGTGGTGAGGCCGATGCCGTGATATTGCCCGACATCGAGGCCGGCAACCTGATGTACAAGGCCCTGCCATTGTTTGCCTCGGCCCGGGTGGCCGGCACATTGCAGGGCACTACGGCTCCTGTGGTGCTGCCCTCGCGCGGCGACTCGCTCGAGGCAAAATACCACAGTCTTGCCCTTGCCGCCATGAGCCTTAATTAGCACATTGACAACTGCCGCTCCCCCACACACCTCCTTTCAATCCCATGCCTCCATACCATATACTTGTAATCAACCCCGGCTCCACCTCCACCAAGGTGGCCGTCTATGAAGACGAGCGCCCCCTCTGCGTGAGCACCATACGCCACACCCCCGACGAGCTGGCTGCCTACGCCCAAATAATTGACCAGCACGACTTCCGCCGCCAACTCGTGACCGACTGGCTGGCGCAGAACAACATACCTTTGCGCTTCGACGCCATTATAGGCCGGGGCGGACTGATAAAGCCCATTCCCGGCGGCGTGTACCGCGTCAACCGCAAAATGTGCTTTGAAACCTACTACGCCCTGCGCAAGCATGCCTGCAACCTGGGCTGCATACTGGCCTATGAACTGGCCAAGGAGCAGGGTGGCGGGTGCCAGGCTTACATAGCCGACCCCGTGACGGTGGACGAACTCGTGCCCGAGGCCCGGGTGAGCGGTTCGCCTCTCATGCCGCGTCTGGCCATTTGGCATGCGCTCAACCAGCGCGCCATTGCCCGCCGCTATGCGCGCCAGGTGGGCTGCAGCTACAACGACCTCAACCTCATTGTCTGCCATCTGGGTGGAGGCATATCCGTGGCGGCGCATGAGCACGGGCGCGCCATCGATGCCAACAATGCCCTCGACGGCGAGGGGCCGCTCTCGCCCGAAAGAGCCGGCACACTGCCCGCTGCCGACCTCATACACCTGTGCTACAGTGGGCGCTACACCGAGGAGCAACTCAAAAAGCGTGTGGCCGGACAGGCCGGACTGATGGCGCACCTCGGCACAACCGACATATTGCAAATAATGCAGATGATAGAGCAAGGCAACGAGCGTGCACGCTTGCTCATCAACGCCATGATATTCCACACCGCCAAGCAGATAGCTGCCGAGGGTGCCGTGCTCTGCGGCCGGGTAGACGCCATTCTGCTCACTGGTGGCATGGCCCATTCAGCCTACATCACCGAGGGCATCAAGCAGCGCGTAAGCTATCTGGCACCGGTGCACGTGTTTCCGGGTGAGGACGAGATGGAGGCCCTTGCGCTCAATGCGCTGGCTGTGTTGCGCGGCGAGTGTCAGGCCAAGGAGTATGAGTGAGAGGGCAGCGAGTGGGCACGGCAGTGTGCACACGTACGCTACAGTTTGCAAAAAGTTTGACAACCGCCGGCGATTTGTGTCAAGGCGGAGCACGCTATGTCGGCAAAATTGCCTAAGTTTGTGCGCACTTAATATACCTATATATAATATATATAACACAACTATCATGATACTGAAACACCCCCTTGCCTTCATACTTACCGCCACCCTTGCTCTCGGCACATTTACCGCCTGCAGCAACGACGACCCCGCGCCCATGCGTCCCAACCTGCCCGCCACCACGGGCAAGGCCGTGCGCAGCATCAGCCGTCTGGGAAGCATTGAGAGCGGTTACGACTGGACATTCACCTACAACGACGGCCGTCTGACCCAGGCCGCAGGCACACTGCGCAAACCAAGCGCCGACACCGACCGCACCTTCAGCTACACCAGCACCCTCAGCTATGGCCCCACATCGGTGAGAATGACCAACACGAGTGGCGAGCGCGTTGGACTGCAACTCAACATGCAGGGCCTTGTGGGCCAGATGACGGTAAACCGCAACGTGTACCACTTTCAGTACAACAGCGACGGCCGCATGGTGTCGTGGACACGTACCATATTCGAGAGTTCGCTGGGCGAGCTGACAGAGTACAGGTCGTCGGCCACCATCAGCTACACCCCGGCGGGCGCGCTGCAGCAGATTGTGTACAATGGCACCGACAGCCGCCGCGTGTTGCTCACCTTTACGCAGTCGGCGCAGCAAAATGTGAATGGCCACATGCCGCCCACCGTGAGCAAGGAAATGGGCATCGACGGTTTTGAACACCTCTACTACGCCGGTTTGCTTGGCAAGGCACCCACCATGCTGCCGCAGAGCATTACCTACGAGTATCCCGATGCCGCGGTGCCTACGGCCGCTACCACCACTACCTTTGAGTATGGTGTGCATGCCAACAATGTGACATTGTGCAACTACCATGTGGCCTCTGGCGCTGTGGCGAGTGTGAGCTACGGATATTGAGCGCTAACGCGGTAAACATAAGAACATAAGATAACGTTTGTGTTAGCCGCTTACCGCGGGAACATAAGAACACAAGTTTTCATAAGATACATATAAGGCCGCTGTGCGGCTGACGGCCACGGACTAACGTCCGGGTGGCCTCAAGAGACATAAGGGCTGACGCCGTAGCGTGGCTTGGCAGCCGCTAACGCGGGAAACAGAAGAACATAAGGACATAAGAACATAAGGCCGCTGCGCGGCTGAAGACCACGGACTGACGTCCGCGTGGCCTCAAGAACATAAGGGCTGACGCCGTAGTATTACTAAATAGTAGCACTACGGCGTCAGCCCTTATGTCCTTATGTTCTTCTGTTTCCCGCGTTAGCGGTTGCCAAGCCACGCTACGGCGTCAGCCCTTATGTTTCTTGAGGCCACCCGGACGTTAGTCCGTGGCCGTTAGCCGCGCAGCGGCCTTATATGTATCTTATGAAAACTTATGTTCTTATGTTCCCGCGGTAAGCGGCAAGCACGAACGTTATCTTCTGTTCTTATGTTCTTCTGTTTCCCGCGTTAGCGGCTGCCAAGCCATGCAACGGCCTTTTGTTCTTATGTCCTCCGCGTTAGCGGCAAATCTCATTGAGCACCACATTCTCCCGGCCTCGTCACTTTCAACTTGTACACAAATATTTGTTTCCTCCCCGTCAGCCTACCTATAAACGAGTGTATGTATTTTTACTGTCATCTTACACTTTTAGTGCGTAACAAGTTGATACACAATGGCTTCAAGAGTGTAAGATGTGTTCAAAGCATCATACACACCCTTGCACACATCTTACACACCTCACCCCGCTGCCACACGACACAAACACGGGAGGAAGATTTTACGGCATAGGGACGTAGAAATATCTGTCGGAGCAACAGACTTTTCTGTTCCCCTATGCCGTGATATCGCCCTCCCGTGCTTGTGCTGTGTGGCAGTATGTGGGTTGTGTAGGTTGCGTGTAGGTAAAATTGGTAGAATCTTACATCAAGTAAGATGTTGACAATCAATGAGTTGTAGCGTGTTTGTGTAAGATGTAGGATACTCTGCAAGTAAAGCTTTTGTAGTATGGTAAAGGTACCGCTACCACTAAACGCAAGCACAAAACGCTACAATAATCTGCACATCTTCGTATCTGCACACCGGCACATTCGCGAGCGAAAGCGCACGACACATTTTTCTTGTCATTTCTTCTGTTTTCTGTTACTTTGCAGTACCTTTGCTCACCAATAAATAACAACATTGCACAATGAAGATACTGCATACAGCCGACTGGCACCTGGGCAACACCTTTCACGCCCACAGCCGGCTCAATGAACACAAGCATTTCCTCAGATGGCTGCTCGGTGTGCTCAAGGAGCGACAGCCCGACGCACTACTCATTACGGGCGACGTGTTCGACTCGCCAAACCCCTCTGCCGCGGCCGAGGAACTGCTCTACGACTTCTTGCTGCGTGCCACACTCACCGTGCCGGGCTTGCAGGTGGTGATGACCGCTGGCAACCACGACTCAGCCGGACGCCTCGAGGCCCCCGCACCACTGCTCAAAACGCACAACATATACGTGCGCGGCACCATGCACTACACCCCGCAGGGCGAGCCCGACTTCGACTATTACCTGCTCCCCCTTGCCGAGCGCGCCACAGGCCAGGCAGCCTGTGTGTGTATGGCTGTGCCCTATCTGCGCAGTGCCGACTACCCCATGGGCATGACTCCCGAGCAAGGGTTGCGTTATGTGTTTGGCGAGCTGCACAAGCACTTGCGCCAGTCAGAGTTCAAGGGGCTGCCCATTGTAGTGGGCGCCCACTTCTATGCCGCCGGCGCCGAGGTGTGCCAGAGCGGCCACTCAGAGCGCCTCGTGGTGGGCGGACAGGATTGTGTCAACGCCGACGTGGTGGGCAGCAATGTGAGCTACACCGCCTTAGGGCATATACATAAGGCGCAACCCGTGGGCAAGAGTGGCAAGGCATGGTATGCAGGCAGCGCCTTGCCCATGTCGTTTGCCGAGACTGGCTACAGCCATGGTGTGCAGTGGGTAGAGATTGACCACCAGGGCGAGGCCGTGGTAGAGCGCATAAAGTATGAACCGCTGCGCCGCCTTATCACCATACCGGCCAAAGCACGCGCCGTGAGTGCTGCCGAGGCCATGGAGCAAATAGCCGCACTGCCCAAGCGCGCCAAGGGCGACATGGGCGAGGCGTGGCCCTACCTTGAGTTGCACATCGAGGAAAAGCAGCCCGAACCATCACTCATGCACGACGTGATGGAGGCCCTGGCCGACCGTGCTGTGCACTTTTGCCGCATACAGCGCGTGATGCCCGCCGCCACCGCTGCCAAGGCCGACAAGCAAGATGTCCCCTCGGCCGACGCCCTCACCACCATGCAACCGCTCGACCTGGCACGCCGCTACTTCGAGTCGCGCTACAACGAGCCTATGCCCGACCCCCTGGTGACGCGTTTTGAACAAGCCTGCCACGAGGGTGCACCACAGGCATAGTCTCATGGGGTCATAGTCCCACCTTTTTATACCACCGAACTTTACTAAACTCTCACACTTGTGAAGATAGACAAGATAACTCTCTGCAATCTGACGTCGATTGAGGGAGAACAGACCATCGATTTTACCGAAGAACCCCTGCGCTCGGCCGGCCTCTTTGCCATAACAGGCGATGTAGGCTCGGGCAAGAGCACCATACTCGACGCCATCTGCTTGGCACTTTACAACCGTGCGCCCCGTTTCGACAACGTGGAGCGCATACCGGCCGACGACCTCAAACTCGTCACCGACAAGGCACAGCAGGTGCAGGCCACCAACACGGCCAGCATATTGCGCCGCGGACAAAAGCAGGGCTGGGTGAGCGTGACCTTCACCACCACCAAGGGCCACACCTACGAGGCCACGTGGAGCGTGCGTGTAAAGCGCAGCGGCACCATAGCCTCGCCCGAACGCCAGCTCACACAGCTTGCCCCCGAACATCAGGTGGTGGACAAGGCACAGCTGCAAGCCTGCATCGACGAGGTCGTAGGGCTAACCTACGAGCAGTTTACACGCACCGTGATACTGGCACAGAACTCCTTTGCCAACTTTCTGCGCGCCAAACAGGCCGACAAGGCTGCCCTGCTCGAAAAGTTGACCGGCACCGAGGTGTACAGCGCCGTGAGTGAGCGCATATTCCGTCTGGCACAACAGGCCGACGCCAATGTGGCCGCCCTGCAAAGCGAGATGCAAGGCTTGCTCCACACCCGTCTCGACGCCCACCTGCTGGCCGAGCAGCAAGAACGCGCCCGTCTGCTCGAGGCACAACACCAAAATGCCGCCGACGAGGCACAGCGCACCGAACGGCAGCTTGAGTGGATAGCCCGTTTCGACCAGGCGTCGGCACATGTGGCCCAGTGCGAGGAGGCATATAACACAGCCACCAAAGCCTGCGTCAAGGCACGTGCCGACGAAATGCGCCTGCAGCGCTACGATGCCGTGCTCGACATGCAGCCACTCTACCAGGCCATCAAGATGCGCCGTGCCGACGTAGAGCACATCAAGGCCGACGAGGCTGCCAATGCACTGGCGCTCAACGAGGCCCGTCAGCAACTCGACAAACTGAGCCAGCAGCTCGATGTGGCGTGCGAGCGCACCGCCGATGCCGAAAAGCGGCTCGACGAGCGCCGCCCTGCCATCAACCGCGGCTATGCCCTGACGGGCGAGATAAAGGTGGCCAACGAGCAACTCAAGCGTTTAGACGAGCAACTTGTGGCTGCCACCCAAACTTATGGCAAGCGCCAGGCCACCCTGCAGACCAAGCAAGAGGAGCAGGCCAAGGTGGCCGACACCATCAAGCGCCACCAGCTGCATAAGCAGTCGCTCGAGGCACACCGCCAGATGTTCGACAAGTTCGACCTTATCATGAACAAGCTCCCCACACTCGGCGATGAAACACGCCGCAATGTAGAGAGTCACAACAAGCAGACCGAGTTGCGTAAGCGCCAGACCGAGCTGCGCGCACAAGGCGAAAAGGCAGAGCAAGAGCAGCACAACAAGCAGGCTCGCCTCAATGCCCTGAAGAGTGAACTGCTCATTCACCGCCAAACCAACCAGGGGCACGACTCGGCCAAACTGCAAAAGACCGCGGCCGACAACCGCAGCCGCCTTACCGCACTCGAGCGTGCCGCCATGCTGTGGCAGCACATCAGCGATGGGTATGCCCGCATCTCTGAAAAGACGGCCACCCAGCGCCGCGAAGAGACCGAACTGGCACAAAAGCAAACTACCGCCGCCCGCATGGAGGTGGAGGTAAAGGTGGCCGAAGAGGCTTTCTCGCGCATAGCCACCACCTACACCCTGAGCCAGTCGCAAAACATTGTGCAGCTGCGCAAACAGCTCAAGGAGGGTACCGCCTGCCCCGTGTGCGGTGCCACACACCACCCCTACCACACCGAGACCGAGCGCGAGCTGGGCGAACTGCTCAGCAGCATGGCCAAGGAGTATGCCGACCTGCAGCAAGACCTCCTGCTCAAGCGTGAGCGTTTGGCCGCCATGCGCGAGGAGATAGCAGCCGATTCCGCACGCATCGAGGCCGACGGCCGTGCACTCGACGACCTCAAGCGCCGCCAGCAGGCCGATGTAGAGGAGTGGCAGCAGTGCGCCTACCTCGACAACTCATTTGCCGACTGCTCGGCCACCGTCAACCGCGACGCACGCCGCATGATGATACAGTTGCTCATCGACAACACCACGCGCGCTGCCGACGAGGCCGACAAGGAACTGGAGGCTTACAACTTCCATCAAGGCCACATCAACCGTTTGAACGAGGAGATTGACGTGCTCAAAGCCGAGATGGAGACGAACCAAACCTATCTCGACAATGTGCGCACGGCCGCTCGCATAGCCTCCGCATCGGCCGAGGAGTTGCAGCAAGTCATCAACGAGTCAGACCGCGCCTGCTCCGAACTGTACACCGACCTCGACGAGATGATAACCCTCTCGGGCTGGTTTGTAGAGTGGAAGAACAATTCCGACGGGCTGCGTCTGCGCTTGACCAACCTGCATGCCGACTGGAACAACACGTGCAAGATGCTCGACGAGGCTGAGCGCCAGCAAACGTTGCTGCATGAGGAGATAAAGAATGCTGAGGCCAATGTGGCCGAAGAGCAGCGCCATGTGGCGGCATGCCGCGAGAGCCGCGATGCCACACGCGAGGCGCTGGGCGAAAAGGACGAGGAGCTGCGCCGCCTCATGCCAGACACCACGCCCCAAAAGGTGGCCGAGGCACTCGAGGCCGAAATAGCTGCCACACGTGCCGCCGAGGGCCGCGTGCGCAAGGCTTGCGAGGAGGTGAAAGGCACCTTGCGCCAGCTCGAGGGACACCGCGACAATTTGCTGAAGACGCGCCTCGACAGCCAGGCCGAGCAGCAAAAGCAGCAGCAGGAGCTCGACCTCATGATACTGCGCTTTAACGGCACCCACTCGCCGGTGCAGTTTGCCGAGCTCGACAGCATATTCACCGACACCACCGACTGGAAAGCCCTGCGCCAGCAGCTCAGCACCTTGAGCAATGCCCGCCTCGTGGCCGACAACAACCTGCAACAGGCCCGCAAAGCCCTGCAAGCTCTGCAAGGCGATGCCGCCCGTCCGGCCACTGTGCCCCTTGCCCCTGCCGCCGATGAGGCTGGGGCAGAGCAGCCCGCCGATGGCAGCCGTGCCTACTATGCCGCCTTGCAGCACACGCTCGAGCAGACACTCGACGACGCCCGCAAGCGTTTGGCCGACCTTGCCGCCCAACTCTCAGAGGTGAACGCCCGCCTGTTGGCGCACCGCGACAGCAGCGAGCGTGCCGAGGCCATGCAGCAGCGTCTTGATGCCGCCCAGACCGATGCCCGCGAGTGGGCAAGGCTCAACGCCATGTTTGGTTCGGCCGATGGCAAAAAGTTCCGCACCATGGCCCAGAGCTACACCTTTGGCTACCTTGTGGCCCATGCCAACCGCCACCTGCAGCAACTTTCGCCCCGCTATGAGTTGCGCAACATACCCGGCACCCTCACGCTCGAGATAATCGACCACGACATGTTCGACGAGCACCGCTATGTCACCTCCCTCTCGGGTGGCGAAACCTTTGTGGTGTCGTTAGCCCTTGCCTTGGGGCTTGCCTCGTTGTCGGGTTCGGGTCTGGTGATAGGTTCGCTCTTCATCGACGAGGGTTTTGGCAATCTCGACCGCGAGTCGCTTGACCTTGTGATGCTTGCGCTCTCCAACCTCGAGAACACGCAGGGCCGCAAGGTGGGTGTGATAAGCCACACCGAGCAGATACGTTCGCAAATACAGCCACAGGTTGTGTTGTGCCGTCGCCCGGGAGGCAGTAGCTACATGATAGACATTCGCTGACGCGGCATGTGCTAATATGTCAATATGCTAATGGGCTGACGCCGTAGCGTGACATGACAGCCGCTAACGCGGAAAACAAAAGAACATAAGGACATAAGAACATAAGGCCGCTGCGCGGCTGAAGCCCACGGACTGACGTCCGCGTGGTCTCAAGAACAAAAGGGCTGACGCCGAGGCTTTGTAACGCTTACCGCGGGAACATAAGAACATAAGCTACATAAGAGACATAATTTGCGTCTGGGAACTGCGTTCCTGACGATAAGAAACATAAGGGCTGACGCCGTAGCGTTACTATTTGTAACACTACGGCGTCAGCCCTTATGTTCTTGAGGTCACCCGGACGTCAGTCCGTGGCCTTCAGCCGCGCAGCGGCCTTATGTCCTTTTGTCCTTATGTTCTTATGTTTACCGCGTTAGCGGCTGCCAAGCCACGCTACGGCATCAGCCCACCTGGCTACCGGCCACCACCTTGCGGTCAACCGTCACCACCGAGAGCGAGTCGTCAAAGTTCACGGCCGACAAAATCATGCCCTGGCTCTCGATACCATTGATAGTGCGTGGAGCCAAGTTAGCCACAAAGCAAACCTGCTTGCCCACCAAGTCCTCAGGCTGGTAGTACTGCGCAATACCGCTCACGATAGTGCGGTTCTCGGCACCGTCGGCAATCTCAAACTTCAGCAGCTTCTTGCTCTTCTTCACCTTCTCGCACGAAAGCACAGTGCCCACGCGCACATCAAGCTTTTCAAACTGCTCGAAGGGGATATTCTCCTTCACCGGTGCAGCCTTAAAGTTAGCCGCCTCGTTAGCCTTCTTCGTGTCGAGCAACTTCTGCACCTGAGCCTCCACTACGCTGTCCTCAATCTTTTCAAACAGCAAGGCCGGTTCGCCAAGCGCGTGTCCCTCGGGCAGCAAGTCCGTAGCCCCCAGGCGGTCCCATTGAGCCTCGTCGATGTGCAACATCTGACGCAGCTTCTCGCTCGAGAAGGGCAAGAACGGTTCAAAGGCAATAGCCAAGTTAGCCACCAGCTGCAACGACAGGTTAAGCACCGTCTTCACACGCTCGGGGTCAGTCTTAATCACCTTCCAAGGCTCAGAGTCAGCCAGATACTTGTTGCCGATGCGGGCCAGGTTCATGGCCTCCTTCTGTGCGTCGCGGAAGCGGAAACCCTCAATCAGGCGTTCCACCTCAGCCTTCACGTCCTTAAACTCCTCAATAGTCTGACGGTCATAGTCAGTCAGTTCGCCAGCAGCCGGCACCACCCCGTTGTAGTACTTCTTGGTAAGTTGCAGCGCACGGTTCACAAAGTTGCCGTACACAGCCACCAGTTCGTTGTTGTTGCGAGCCTGGAAGTCCTTCCACGTAAAGTTGTTATCCTTCGTTTCGGGCGCATTCGCCGTAAGCACATAGCGCAGCACGTCCTGTTTGCCGGGCAAGTCCTTCAAGTACTCGTCGAGCCACACCGCCCAGTTGCGCGAGGTCGAAATCTTGTCGTCCTCAAGATTGAGGAACTCGTTGGCAGGCACATTGTCGGGCAGGATGTATGAGCCTTCAGCCTTCAGCATGGCCGGGAACACGATGCAGTGGAACACGATGTTGTCCTTGCCAATAAAGTGGATAAGGCGCGTGTCGTCGCTCTTCCACCACTTCTCCCAGTCGTTGGGCAGCAGTTCCTTGGTGTTGCTGATGTAGCCAATGGGCGCGTCGAACCACACATAGAGCACCTTGCCATCAGCCCCCTCAACCGGCACCGGAATGCCCCAGTCAAGGTCGCGGCTCACGGCACGCGGTTTCAGTCCCATGTCAAACCAGCTCTTGCACTGTCCCATCACATTGCTGCGCCACTCCTTGTGCTGCTCCGTAATCCACGGCTCGAGCCACTGCTGGTGCTTGTCGAGCGGCAAGTACCAGTGCTTGGTTTTGCGCAGCACCGGTTTCGACCCGCTCACGGTAGAGCGCGGGTTAATCAGTTCGGTAGGCGAGAGCGCCGTGCCACACTTTTCGCATTGGTCGCCATAGGCACCCTCAGCGTGGCAGTGCGGACATTCGCCCGTAATGTATCGGTCGGCCAGGAAAGTGTGCGCCTCCTCGTCGTAGTACTGTTCGCTCTCCTGCTCCACAAACTCGCCCTTGTCGTAGAGTTTGCGGAAAAAGTCCGAAGCCGTCTTTTTGTGCACCTCCGAGGTGGTGCGTCCGAACACGTCGAACGAGATGCCGAAGCCCTCAAACGACTCGCGTATAATCTTGTTGTAGCGGTCAACCACCTCCTGCGGTGTGCAGCCCTCCTTGCGGGCGCGTATGGTGACGGGCACGCCATGCTCGTCGCTACCGCAGACAAACAGCACGTCACGTTTCTTCAGGCGCAAGTAGCGCACATAAATGTCGGCAGGCACATACACCCCGGCCAGGTGGCCGATGTGCACACCGCCATTAGCGTATGGCAAGGCGGCGGTAACCAGCGTACGGTTAAATTTCTTTTCCATTATATCTTGTTATATTATATATGCGTGTAAAACTTTGTGCAAAATTACTGCAAAGTGAGAGATATGCAAAATAAGTGGGCCTTTATCTGCTTACAAAACAGACTTTTTAGCGAGACACATTTGGGGAATTTTTAAGTTGCTTGAAACGCGCTGCAAAAAACGCAAGCACTAATGGGGGCGACGCGTCCCGCGTCGGGAAAATGCCATGTCCTTGTCCCCAATAAAGGTTCTCAGACAGTACTAATGCACTTCTGTCTGTGAGCTTTTGCCTTGATGCCCGACGCGTAACGCGTCGCCCCCATTAGAGATAGCGTTGGGTACTTTGAACACCCTGACTGTAAGGGCACAGGTGCGGGCAAAACGGCTGTCCTTTAACAAAAAGAGGGTAAAAGCCCTGTCTTTCAAAAAAATCGCGTATATTTGCACGTTCAAAGGCGTGCCGTTAGGAGTAATTGTGCCCATGCGCGACTTGACGGACTGGAAAAACAATAAATAAAAATAATAATTACACAATCACACACTAATGCAAAACAAAGGATTTGTTAAAGTAATTGCAGTGCTGCTATCCTTGATTTGCCTCATGTACCTCAGCTTCTCGTACCCCACTCACAAGTACGAGGCCAAAGCCGAGCAAATGACGGCACAGGGCAAGGACGGCGCCGCCTACCTTGACTCCATGCGTAACGAGACCGTATGGCTCGGCAAGACACTCAAGGACTGCGAGGCATTGCAAATCGGCCTGGGTCTCGACCTCAAGGGCGGTATGAACGTAGTGCTTGAGGTGAGCGTGCCCGACGTGGTGAAGAACCTCGCCGGCGAGAGCGCCAACGACCCCAAGTTTAAGGAAGCCTACAGCAAGGCTGTGGCTCAGGCCAAGAAGGGCGATATCGACTTTGTCGACGCCTTCGTGAGCGCCTACCAGCAGCTTAACGGTACGAACAAGCTTGGCGGCATATTCGCCTCAAAGCTTGGCGAGAAGAACATCTCGTACAACTCGAGCGATGCCGACGTGAAGAAGGTGCTCAACGAGGAGGTGAATGCAGCCGTTGAAAACTCCAATAAGGTGGTACGCTCGCGTATCGACCGTTTTGGTGTGGCACAGCCCAACATTCAAATCCTGCGCGGCAAGGGCCAGATTGGCCAGATCATGGTAGAAATGCCGGGTATCAAGGAGCCCGAGCGTGTGCGCAAGCTCCTGCAGGGTAGCGCCAACCTCGAGTTCTGGGAGACTTACACCCTTGGCGAGACCATGTCGTCGCTCACAGCCCTCGACAAGCGTCTGGCCGGTGCCGATGCCAAGGACTCTGCCGCTGCCGACAGCACCAAAGCCAAGGCTGCCAAGGCCAAGAGCGGTGCCGAACAGCACCCCCTCTTTAGCAAGCTCATCATGATACAGGGCATGCAGCCCACCAACTGCGTGGTAGGTTATGCCATTGCCAAGGATACTGCCGCCATCAACGCCATGGTCAACAGCGAGGCCGCCAAGAGCATTCTGCCCGCCGACCTCAAACTGGCTTGGGGTGTGAAGAACGCCAGCGGCATGAAGGCCAATGTGTTCGAGCTTTATGCGCTGCGTGCCAACAACGGCCTGCCCTCAATGCAGGGCGACGTGATAGCCGATGCCAAGGACGAGTTTGACCAAAACCACCGCCCTATTGTGAGCATGACCATGACCACAAGCGGTGCACGCGACTGGGCCACACTCACCAAGAAGAACCTCAAGAAGTGCGTGGCCATCGTGCTCGACGGCTACGTGTACAGCGCCCCTGTGGTGCAGAACGAGATAACCGGTGGCAACTCACAGATTTCGGGTAACTTTACTACCGACGATACCCGCGACCTTGCCAACGTGCTCAAGAGCGGTAAGATGCCCGCCCCTACCAAGATTGTACAGGAGGAGACAGTAGGCCCGAGCCTCGGTGCCGCCTCTATCCAGGCTGGTTTCACCGCCTGTGTGGTAGCCTTTGTGCTCTTGATGGTGTTCATGTGCTGCTTCTACGGCTTTATTCCGGGTATGGTGGCCAACGTGGCATTGATTCTCAACTTCTTCTTCACCTTTGGTATTCTCACCTCGTTCCAGGCCGCCCTCACCATGAGTGGTATTGCCGGTATGGTGCTCTCGCTCGGTATGGCGGTTGATGCCAACGTGCTTATTTACGAGCGTACCAAGGAGGAACTCAAGGCCGGCAAGGGCATCAAGACAGCCTTGGCCGAGGGTTATGGCAATGCCTTCTCAGCTATCTTCGACTCTAACCTTACCTCAATCATTACTGCCGTAATTCTTTACAACTTCGGTACAGGCCCTATCCGTGGTTTTGCCATGACACTGGGCATCGGTATTGTATGTTCGTTCTTTACCGCTGTATGGGTGAGCCGTATTGTGTTTGAGCACTTCCTCAACAAGGACAAGTGGCTTGGCCTTACCTTCGCTACTGGTTTGTCGAAGAATTTCTTGAGCAACGTCAATGTCAACTTTATGAAGATGGGCCGCCGCTCAATCTACGTGTTCATCATTGGTGCCGTTATCGCTATCGGCTTCCTGGCCACCCGTGGTCTGTCGAGCGGTATCGACTTTACCGGTGGTCGCAACTACGTGATAGAGTTTGAGCAGAAGGGTGTAACCCCCGAACAGGTGCAGAAGGCTGTGGCAGCCAAGGTTAATGCCAAGGACCCCAACGCCAGCGTGAGTGCCATTGCCATTACTACTACGAGCAATGCTGCTGTGCGTCTGTCAACCAACTACCGCATCGACGACGACAACGAGAGCATCGACCAGGATGTTGAGCACTTCATCTACGACGCTCTGCACGAGGCCAAGCTCATCAAGGCCGACTACAAGACGTTTATCGACCGCGACAACCACACTGGTGGTTCAATCATCTCGGCCCAGAAGGTAGGTCCTACCGTGGCCAACGACATGGTGCGCGGTGCCATTACAGCCGTGTTTCTCTCATTGGCCGCCATCTTTGTTTACATCTTGATACGTTTCCGCAACGTGGCCTTCTCGGTAGGTTCGGTTGTAGCCCTTGTGTTCGACACACTGCTTGTGGTGGGTGTCTACTCAATATGCTGGGGCTGGATAGGCTTCTCTCTCGAAGTTGACCAAACCTTTATCGGTGCCATTCTTACGGTGATAGGTTACTCTATCAACGATAAGGTGGTGGTGTTCGACCGTATGCGTGAAAATCTTCAGTTGCACCCGCGCATGAAGTACTTCGACTTGTTTAACATGTCGTTGAACAGCACGCTTACTCGTACGGTGATGACTTCGGCCACTACCTTCCTCGTGTTGTTGTGCATCTTTATCTTGGGTGGCGACAGCATTCGCTCATTCGCCTTTGCCATGATACTGGGTGTCATCTTCGGCACACTTTCATCTATCTTCCTTGCAGCGCCCATCGCTTACCGTACGCTGAGCCGCAAGCAGAAGGGTGAGGAGGAGAAGGTTTGCTAATATGATAATTTGATAATGGGCTGACGCCGTGGTGTTACAGGTAGTAACGCTACGGCGTCAGTTTTATTTGCGTATTAGTCCATTGTCCTCGGCGTCAGCCCTTATGTCCTTATGTTCTTATGTTTACCGCGTTAGCGGCTGCCAAGCCACGCTATGGCGTGCGTATTTGTATGTCTGCGGGCATCGCTCGCTTTGGCCGCTAACGCGGAAAACATAAGGACATAAGAACAGAAGGACATAAGGCCGCTGCGCGGCTGACGGTCACGGACTATCGTCCGGGTGGCCTCAAGAGACATAAGGGCTGACGCCGAGGCTTTGAGGCGCTTACCGCGGGAACATAAGAACATAAGCTACATAAGAAACATAATTTGCAGTCTGGGAACTGCGTTCCAGACTATAAGAGACATAAGGGCTGACGCTGTAGCGTTACAAGTAGTAGCGCTACGGCGTCAGCCCTTATGTCCTTATGTTCTTATGTTCTTTTGTTTACCGCGTTAGCGGCTGCCAAACCACGCTACGGCGTCAGCCCATTAGCACATTGACATATTAGTCCATTCGCATATTGGCGCAGTGGGTTCCTCCCACCATGCGGTCGAGGCCGAAGGCGTCCTGCCGCAGTTGCACGTGTTGCAACCCCAGTGCGGTAAACAGACGGGCCGTGCCAGGGCCGTAGGCACTGTTGATTTCAACCAGCAGATGGCCGCCCGGCGAGAGACTGGCCTTGGCATGATGGCACAAGGCACGGTAAAAGCGCAAGGGGTCGGCGTCGGGCACAAACAAGGCCGTGTGAGGCTCGTGCTGGGTGACATGGGCCTCCATGCTGGACTGCTCACACTCGCAAATGTAGGGTGGATTGCTCACAATGATGTCGTAACACGCGGCCGCATCGGGCGGTGCCAGTATGTCGCGCTGCTCAAAGTGCACGTCGGCACCAAGCGTGCGCGCATTGCCATGTGCCACATTGAGCGCCTCGGGCGATATGTCCCAGGCCGTGACATCGGCATCGGGCAGTGCCAGTTTGAGGCTCACCGCTATGCAGCCCGAGCCTGTGCCGGCATCGAGCAGTCGCAAGGGCCGTCCCTCGGGGCGCGGCATCAGTCTTGCCACATCGGTGGCCCATGCCACAAGTTCCTCGGTTTCGGGACGCGGAATGAGCACAGCGGGCGACACGGCGAATGTGTGGCCGCAAAATGAGGCCTTGCCCAGCACATACTGCACGGGCACACCCTTGGTCAAAAGTTGGCACATATTGTTGAGGCGTGCGCGCTCATCTTCAGAAAATTGCCTAACTTTGTCGGCATAAATATCGGTACGGCTCACGCCGAATGCGTCCTCGTAGAGCATGAAGGCAATGGCGCGTGCCTCGCCTTCGCCGTAGAGTGGGGCAAGGCTTTGGCGCAGGGCTGTAAACTGGGTATCCATCAGTGTATATATTATAAGGTATATTATGCAAGTTAACGAACGATATATGCGCCGCTGCATAGAGCTGGCGCGCTACGGCCAGATGCACGCTGCACCCAACCCCATGGTGGGTGCTGTTATTGTGCATGGCGACCGCATCATAGGCGAGGGCTACCATGCCGTGTGTGGCAAGGGTCATGCCGAGGTGAATGCCATAGCCAGTGTGCGTGCTGCCGACCGTGCGCTGCTGTGCGACAGCACGATGTATGTGAGCTTGGAGCCTTGTGCCCATTATGGCAAGACGCCGCCTTGTGCCCGCTTGATAGTGAAGACGGGCATTCCGCGTGTGGTGGTGGGGTGTGTCGACCCCTTTGCCAAGGTGCAGGGCCGCGGCATAGCCATACTGCGTGAGGCTGGCGTTGAGGTGGAGGTGGGTGTGCTCGATGCTGAATGTCGTGCACTGAACCGCCGCTTTATAACGGCTCAGACCAAGCGCCGCCCTTACATTACGCTCAAATGGGCGCGTTCGGCCGATGGTTTTATCGACCGCTGGCGCGACGAGGCTGAGGGCGAGGCTGCGGCGCGCTTGTCGTCGGAGGCGTCGCTCATGCGTGTGCACCAGTTGCGTGCCATGCACCAGGCCATATTGGTGGGGCACAACACGTTGCGCATGGACCGTCCGCAGCTTAATGTGCGCCATTGGGCGGGCAACCAGCCTCGCCGGGTGGTGCTGGGCCGTGTGGCCGAGGGTGAACTGCCTGCCGGGTGGTTGGCTTATGCCGACATTGATACGGCGCTGACTGAGTTGTACCGCACTGAGGGGGTACAGTCGCTGTTGGTTGAGGGCGGGCAGCAGACGCTGCAGAGCTTTATTGACCAGGGGCTGTGGGACGAGGCTTATGTTGAGCTTTCGCCCGTGGTGCTTGGCAGCGGTGTGCCCGAACCGCGTATGCCGGTGGGCGTGACGCTCAACGAGGAACACTACTTCGGTGCCACTGTGTGGCATTATACTGAGTAGGGAATTAGAGGGTTAATGGGTTAGGAGGTTAGGGGGTTAAAACGTAACCTTTGTGAGCAGGCTCCCTACCTCTAATGGGCGACGCGTCCCGCGTCGGTAGTTAAGGCAAAGCCCCCCACAGCATTCGCGTGTGATTTGTGCTGCCTGTGAACATCTATTTGGTGTATGAACATAGCGCATTTTCCCGACGCGGGACGCGTCGCCCCCATTAGAGGTAGAGGGCTGCTCGCGAAGGTTACTTTATAACCTTATAACCTCAGACCTCAGAACTCTCCCAACCTCAGAACTCATAACCTTCCTCTCCCAACCCTCGCACAAAGTTACAGAAAATAAATTCCAATACGTTACACTATTCATGCAAAAGATTTCACCCATCACGCGCAACCTGTTGCTTATCAATGTGCTGTGCTACCTGGTGCAGGCTGTATTGCGCACGCGCGGCATCGACCTGACCGAATGGCTCGGACTGCACTTTGCGCTGGCTGACAACTTCTATGTATTCCAGCTGCTCACATACATGTTTCTGCACGGCAGTTTCACACATTTGTTTTTCAACATGTTCTCGTTGTGGATGTTTGGCGGACTGATAGAGCGCACTTTGGGAGCCAAACGCTTCCTTATATATTATATGGTGTGTGGCATAGGCGCCGGCATCTGTCAGGAACTGTGGCAAACGGCCGACTACTTTATTGAGGGCATGTATGCCTACGACATGGTGAATACGGGGTCGAGCCTCATGCCCATGGGCTTGTTCCTCAACCAGTGGACCACCATTGGTGCCTCGGGCGCCTGCTATGGTGTGCTGTTAGCCTTTGGTATGCTCTACCCCAACGAGCGCATCATGCTGCTGCTGCCGCCCATACCGATGAAGGCAAAATATTTTGTGGCGGGCTATGCTGCCATTGAGCTGATATCGGCTTACGCCTCGAACGATAATATTGCGCACTTTGCCCACTTGGGCGGCATGCTGTTCGGGTGGTTCTTGCTGCGCTGGTGGCGGCGCCGTGCGCACAACCAGCAGACGGTGGGCGGCTGGCAGCGCTGGGACGACCGTGCCAAGACGCACCGCACGCTGTGGCAGCGCATCAAGCAATGGCTCGGCATGCCGCAGACGGCTACGCCGGGCAATGCGCATCACACCGCTACGCGCGAGAGCGACTATGAGTATAATATGCGCGCCAAGCGTGAGGAGGAACGCAATGAGGCGCGTATGGACGAGATACTTGACAAGGTGCGCCGCTCGGGTTACGACAGTCTGACTACCGACGAGAAGCACGAACTCTTCCGGCTCAGTCGCAAGTGATGTATGTGCGCTTTGCTTTGCTGTCGGAATGAGCTGCAAAGTGCCTGTTCGTGCTTTTGCCCTTACAGATAGGGCGTATATTACTGGATAGAGAATAGATGAAACAGAACTATGACTAAACTGCTCACCTTTTTGGCGTGGCTCGCGGTGCTCATTATGTGGGGCTGCGCAGCCACTGTGTATGTCAGTGCCGCCACCTATGGCAAATATATAGCTGTGGTGGGACTTGGTTTCCCCTTTTGTGTGGCAGCGGTGCTGGCGGTGGGCATGGTGTGCCTGCTGCTCAAACCGCGGCTGGTGTGGATACCCGTGGTGGGCCTTGTGGGCTGCTTTGGTTCGGTGCGCGACTACTTTCCGGTTAATTTGAGCTCGCCCCCGCCCAAGGGCACACTCAAGGTGATGAGCTACAACACGCTGGCCTTGGGCAATATGCGCATGTCGGACGATAGCGTGAACTATGAGGTGGTGCGCTACATCATAGACCAGCGGCCCGACATAGCGTGTCTGCAGGAGGTGTCGTTCCGCAACGACGAAGACCGCGGACGCATGACACGCTCGATGCGCCGCTATGGCTACCACTTCGAGACCATTTGGGTGGGCGAGAACCAGCTTGGCGTGATGGCCCGTATGCCCATTGCCAGCAAGCGGGTGGTGTGCCACTCCAAGGGCAATGGCTTTGCCGCCTTCAGTCTTGTGCCGCGCCGTGGCGACACCATTACCGTGGTGTGCGCCCACCTGGAGTCGATGCACTTGTCTGGCGAGGAGCGCAGCGAGTATCACGAGCTGGTAAAGTCGCCCACCAAGGCCGACAAGGTGCACGGCAAGTTGACGCTTGTGCGCAAGATAGCTGCCGGTGGCTATGAGCGCGCCATGCAGGCCGACACGCTGGCACAGTTTGTTGACCGCCACAAGGGGAGCAAACTGATAGTGATGGGCGACTTTAACGACACGCCCATATCGTATGCCCACCACCAGGTGTGCAGCCGCCTGACCGACTGCTTCAGGGCCACGGGCAACGGCATAGGCCGCTCGTTTAACCGCGATGCCATATATGTGCGCATTGACAACATATTCTGCTCGTCGCATTTCAAACCTTATGCCATGCGCATCGACACGTCGGTTTCGTGGTCGGACCACTATCCCATGGTGGGCTACTTGAAGGAGCTCGGCACGAAGTAGCGGGGTGCTTGCGGCATGGTTGACACGCCCAGGGGGCTGTAAAGACAATTCAGGCGGATAGGTGTGCCCGAATTGTCCTTACAGCCCCCTGGTCCGTCGTTGGCAGATGGGTTACGCTCCCTCCGTGTTGGTTATCAATGACATTGGCGTTTTGGGGTAAAGTAATAGGTGAAATGTGAGAACTGCAAGACGCAAGGTTGTCCGAAAGTTTTCCGAAAAAAACATTTTCGATTGCTTTTTTTGTTAGAAAGTTTGCCGTATCTTTGCCTTGCAATTAAGAAATAATTCCAACACGAAGGCTCGTTGGAGACGAAGCGCGGCCCGCAATGGTGCCACGTTAGATTAGGCGCACGCGATATATGTAATACGTTGATAATCAAGTGATTAACATTGTATGACAACGCATATACCGATGAAAGACAACTGCGTGCGCTTACGGATAACACCCTCCCTGAAAACTACTATTAAGGCATGCCCGCTACGAGATTGACGGGTAGGGAAGTGTTTGTCATAACGGACAACTCTGATGACGGAGTTGTGCGAAAAGTTTTCCAAAACGGATAACTTTCTGTCTCTGTCGAGTCTTTAGAAAAACCCATATTCCTGCCCCATGTGTACTGACAACTTTATCATTACCAAGCGTAACGGCAAGACCGAGCCGTTGAGCATTGAGAAAATTAAATCCGCTGTGCTGAAAGCCTTTCAGTCGCGCCAAAAAGAGATAGACGCCGAGGCTCTGAACCGCATCATGCAACGCCTGCGCTTTTGCAACGGCATGAGTGTGGAAGATGTGCAGAACCAGGTGGAAGTGGCCCTGATGGCCGAGCACCACTATGAGGTGGCAAAGTCGTTCATGCTCTACCGCAAGCGTCATGAGGACGACCGCGAGACGGCCGACAAACTGCGCTTCTTGATAAACTACTGCAACTCGGCCAACCCCGCCACGGGTTCGAAGTATGACTCAAACGCCAATGTGGAGAACAAGAACATTGCCACACTCATTGGCGAGCTGCCCAAACAGGGCTTTATACGCTTGAACCGCCGCCTGCTGTGCGACCGCATCAAGGAGATGTATGGCAAGGAGCTGTCAGACCGCTACCTTTATTTGCTCAAGAACCACTTTATATATAAGAACGACGAGACGTCGCTGGCCAACTATTGCGCCTCGATAACGATGTATCCGTGGTTGCTCAACGGCACCAAGGACATTGGCGGCAACTCTACAGCACCTACCAACTTGAAGTCGTTCTGCGGTGGATTTGTCAACATGGTGTTCATTGTAAGTTCAATGCTCTCGGGCGCTTGCGCCACTCCGGAGTTCTTGATGTACATGAGCCACTTCCTCGAGCTGGAGTATGGCACCGACTATTATGCCCATGCCGACAAGGTGGTTGACCTGTCAGCGCGCCAGCGCACCATCGACAAGATTATTACCGACTGTTTTGAGCAGATAGTATACTCTATCAACCAGCCTACGGGTGCGCGCAACTTCCAGTCGGTGTTCTGGAACATTTCGTACTACGACAAGTATTACTTTGACAGCATATTTGGCGAGTTCCGCTTCCCCGACGGTTCGCGTCCCTCATGGCCCGCACTCGACTGGCTCCAGCGCCGCTTCATGAAGTGGTTCAACCAGGAGCGCACCAAGGCGGTGCTCACCTTCCCAGTGGAGACGATGGCGCTGCTCTCGAAGGACGGCGACGTGATGGACACGGCGTATGCCGACTTTACGTCGGAGATGTATGCCGAGGGCCACAGTTTCTTTACTTACATGAGCGACAATGCCGACTCCCTGGCCTCGTGCTGCCGTCTGCGCAACGAAATTCAGGACAATGGTTTCAGTTACACGCTCGGAGCCGGCGGTGTGTCGACCGGTTCGAAATCGGTGCTCACTGTCAACCTTAACCGCTGTGTGCAGCAGGCTACCCGCGAGGGACGCTCATACGTGGAGTATCTTGACGACGTGATAGACCTCATGCACAAGGTGCAGCTGGCTTATAACGCCAACCTTAAGGACTTGATGGACAAAGGTATGCTGCCGCTGTTCGATGCCGGCTATATCAACATCAAGCGCCAGTATCTGACCATTGGTGTGAACGGTATGGTGGAGGCTGCCGAAAGCCTTGGCATCACCATTTCAGACAACAAGGAGTATGAGGAATTTGTAGGCAACATATTGGGCTTGATTGAGGGTTACAACCGCAAGTACCGCTCAAAGGACGTGATGTTTAACTGCGAGATGATTCCGGCCGAGAATGTGGGCGTGAAGCATGCCCGCTGGGACCGCGAGGCTGGCTATTATGTGCCGCGCGACTGCTACAACTCTTACTTCTACGTGGTTGAGGACCCCAATACCGACATCATTGAGAAGTTCCGCCTGCATGGCCGCCGCTTTATAGAACACCTTACGGGTGGTTCGGCCTTGCACATGAACCTTGACGAGCACTTGAGCCAGCCGCAATACCGCCAGTTGCTGCGCGTGGCTGCCAAGGAGGGTTGCAACTACTTTACGTTTAACATTCCTAACACGTTGTGCAACGACTGTGGCCACATTGACAAGCACCACTTGCACAAGTGCCCCAAGTGCGGGTCGACCAACCTCGACTATCTGACCCGTATCATTGGTTACTTGAAGCGTGTGTCGAACTTCTCGCTCGACCGTCAGAAGGAGGCCGGCCGCCGCTACTACCAGAAGGTGGAGGCTTAAACCGGGGAGGACCGCTTTAATATGAATAAGCATGGGCTGCCTGAAGCCCAATGAGCCCATAGCCCAGAGTGCCGCTCGGCTGCCTTGGACTATGGGCTTATTATCTTAATATTGCAGTTTGGTAAAACGCAAGCGCTAATGGGGGCGACGCGTCTCGCGTCGGGAAAAGATGCAGCTATTGTTCAGCAGAATTCATATTTTCCTCTTTCTTCTATCCCGACGCGGGACGCGTCGCCCCCATTAGAGGTAGCGTTTTATGTTAGCGTTTTACCGGATAACAATAGTTATTTTGCACATTACTACTATGCTCAAATATTACAACTACGACATTGTATTTCAAGAATATCCCGACGAGGTGACCCTTGCCATCAATCTGACCATGTGCCCCAACCGCTGTGTGGGTTGCCACAGTGCCTACCTGCGCGAGGACATAGGCGAGGAACTGACCCATGAGCGCCTGACGGCACTGATAGACTCGTATGACGGCACTATAACCTGTGTGGGCATACAAGGCGGCGACAACGACCCCGAGGCCGTGCTGGCCGCAGGGCGTTACATCAAGCAACATTATGAGGGCCGCTTGCGCACAGGGTGGTATTCGGGCCGCACGTGGCTGCCCGATGCCGCCACCCTTGCGGCCAGTCTGGACTATGTAAAGACCGGTCCCTATTCGGCCAAATTCGGTCCGCTCTCATCGCCCACCACCAACCAGCGCTTTTGCCGCGTTGAGGCCGACGGCACACTGACCGACATGACGCAACGCTTCAAAAAGAAGGGGGTGAATGACTGACATGACACACACCACAGAACAAGTGCAGGCTTACATGGCCCGTGTGCCCGAGAGCCTTGTGCGGTACCTTGAGGACGAGGTGCTGCCACAGTACGACCACTTTGACCCGGCCCACCAGCGCGACCATGCCCGCAGTGTGATGCAGCGCAGCATGGCCATGGGGGCGCACTATGCCGACACCGATGCGGGCATGTTGCTCACGGCGGCAGCCTGTCACGACCTTGGTCTGTGCGAGGGGCGTGCGTGTCACCACCTTGTGTCGGGGCGCATTGTGAGGGCTGACCAACGGTTGCGTCAATGGTTTGACGGGGCGCAGATTGAGGTGATAGCTGAGGCCGCCGAGGACCACCGTGCATCGGCCGATCGTGCACCGCGCACCATTTATGGCATGATAGTGGCCGAGGCTGACCGCCTGATAGACCCCTTGGTGTCGATGCGCCGCGCGGTGCAGTATGGCTTGGCCAACTATCCGGAGCTCACGCGTGAGCAGCACTACCAGCGTATGGTTGCCCACCTGCACGAGAAATATGCCGAGGGCGGCTACTTGCATTTGTGGTTGCCCGAGAGCCCCAATGCTGCCCCGCTGGCCGAACTGCGCCGCATGATGGCCAACGAGCCGCTGATGCGCCAAACGTTTGACTTGCTGTGGCGGCAGGAGGTGCCGTAGCGCAAGCACCAAGCGCTACCACCAAACGCTATCTCTAATGGGGGCGACGCGTCCCGCGTCGGTGATGGTGCAGCTGTTATTTAGTGGGGACTTTTCTTTTTATTTTCCCGACGCGTCTCGTGTCGGTGATAGTGCAGCTGTTATTTAGTGGGTTTTGTGTGTCTTTTCTTTTTATTTTCCCGACGCGAGACGCGTCGCCCCCATTAGTGGTTGCGTTTTGTGGTAGCGGTATCTTTACTATACTACAAATACTTTACTTGCCGAGTATCTTACATCTTACACTAACTCGTTGCAACTCATTGACTGTCAATGCTTTACTCAGTGTAAGATGTTACAAATTCCACCTACACGCAACCTACACAACTCACATGTTGCCACACGGACAAGCACGGGAGGAAGATGTCACGGCATAGGGGAGCAGAAAGGTCTGTTGCTCCGACAAATTGTTCTGCGTCCCTATGCCGTATTATCTACTGCATACGTCCAAACTGACTGCGTGACAGGGGGTGAGGTGTGTAAGATGTATGCAGGAGTGTGTAAGATACTTTGAAATCATCTTACACTCTTGAAATCTCTGTATATCAACTTGTTACGTACAAAAAGTGTAAGATGACAGTAAAAGTACATACACTCGTTTATAGGTAGGCTGACGGGGAGAGAATAAATATAATGCTACCACTAATGGGGGCGACGCGTCTCGCGTCGGGATTTTTCAGTAGCCTCGGGACGCATCGGGATTAAGGCAAAGGCTCACAAACAGACGTGTAATTAGCGCTGTTTGTGAGCCTTTATTATTTAATGTATGAACATTGCCTTTTTCCCGACGCGGGACGCGTCGCCCCCATTAGAGGTTGCGTTTGGCAATTAGCACATTGCTATATTAGCACATTAGCCACACGTTACTGCATTTACGCGATAGTTTCGCCTTTGAGTGTGGCACTTGAGGCGTCGGTGATGCGTACACGGGCATACTGTCCCGGACGATAATTGCCGCGGTCGAACACCACCACCTTGTTTTGCTCGGTGCGTCCGAAAAGCTGCTCCTTGGAGCGCTTGCTCACACCCTCAATCAGCACCTCGTACTCCTGGCCGATGCAACGCTGGTTGCTCTCGGCACTCAGTTCGTTTTGCAACGCGATGAGCTCTTCAAGACGGCGAATTTTCACCTCCTCGGGCACATCGTCGGGCAAGTGGCGTGAGGCGTAGGTGCCGGGACGCTCGCTATACTTGAACATGAATGACGAGTCGTAGCCGCACTCACGCATGAGCGAGAGCGAGAGCTGGTGGTCCTCTTCGGTTTCAGAGCAGTAGCCGGCAAAGATGTCGGTGCTCAGTCCGCAGTCGGGAATGATGCGGCGTATGGCAGCCACGCGGTCGAGGTACCACTCGCGTGTGTACTTGCGGTTCATGAGTTTAAGTATGCGGTTGGAGCCGCTCTGCACGGGCAGGTGAATGTGTCGGCACACATTAGGTTCCTCGGCAATGACGCGCAGTGTGTCGTCGCTCATGTCCTTGGGGTGGCTTGTGCTGAAACGTATGCGCATGGTGGGCACGGCGCGTGCCACGGTGCGCAGCAGTTCGGGAAATAGCAGGTCGGTGCCGTCCTCGCGGTGCCAGCAGTACGAGTTGACGTTCTGACCCAGCAGTGTCACCTCCTTGTAGCCGTGGCTTTCAAGGTCGCGCACCTCGGTGAGTATGCTTTGCACGTCGCGTGAGCGCTCGCGTCCTCGGGTGTAGGGCACAATGCAATAGTGGCAAAAGTTGTTGCAGCCGCGCATGATGCTCACAAAGCCCGATATGCGGCTTCCGCAGTAGCGCTCGGGCACAATGTCGCGGTAGGTTTCGGTGGTGCTCAGCTCAATGTCGATGGCCTTGTTGCCCACTTCGGCCTGTGCTATGAGGTCGGGCAGGCTGAGGTAGGCGTCGGGTCCGGCCACGAGGTCGGCACCATGCTCGTTGAGCAGCCCGTCCTTTACGCGCTCGGCCATGCAGCCCAGCACACCGATGATGAGTTTGCGGCCCTTGCGGCGCATGGCGTTGAGGGCCTCGAGGCGGTGTATGATTTTTTGCTCGGCATTGTCGCGCACCGAGCATGTGTTGAGAAATACGGCGTCGGCCTGGTCAAGACTTTCGCAAGGCTCGTAGCCTGCCATTTTCATGACAGAGGCTACCACTTCGCTGTCGGCCACATTCATCTGGCAGCCGTATGTTTCGATATAGAGATGTTTCATGTGTGTGAATATTACGCGTTGGCGGATTTCTTGGTTGACTCGTCAACCTGAAATTCCGCCAACGGGTTTGCGTCATTGTTATTTGCGTCCGAAGTCGGCCGGCACCTCGCCCCAGCGTTTCGTCTCCCACTTGATGATGGGAATGTCGCTGTAGTTGTGTGTGCGCAACCACTGTTCGGCGCGCTCAATGAGTTGGAACAGTTGTTCGGTGCGCGGGGTGCGCTCCAGTTTGGTGCGGCATTTGCGGGCCTTTACCCACAGTAGCGCGTTGCGGCTGTCGGTGTAGATGGTCATGGTGCGGCCGCGCTGCTTGAGCAGTGCCAGTGCATGCACTATGGCCAGAAACTCGCCAATGTTGTTGGTGCCGTGCACTGGGCCGTAGTGAAATATCTGTTGCCCTGTGGCCAGATACACGCCGCGGTACTCCATGGGGCCCGGGTTGCCCGAGCAAGCTGCGTCCACGGCCAGGGCGTCGGCCTTGACCTCGGGTGGCAGCGGCAGCACGGTGTCGTGTCGCCAGTCGGGTGGGGGTGGCGGACAGCCTTTTGGGCCGGCGGCAGGCTTGTAGCTGCGGGTGTCGGCAGGCTTTTCGGCATTTTCTGCGCCCTGGCTGGCGGCGTCGGCATGGGGTGCACCGCTTGCACTGTTGGGCTCGGGAGCGTTGGCAAAGGCCGCTTTGGCCTCGTCCTCACTCTTGAATGATTTGAACAGAGCACAAGGAAAGCCCGCCACTTGTTGTTGGCAGGCTTCCCATGTGCGGTAAATGCCCGGCTCGCGGCCACGCCACACTACGTAGTATTTGGGGGTTGATGACATGAGGCGGTGTTAGTTGTTAATGGGCTACTACGACGGCCGTCAGTATATATTTTGACACGTCAAAGCAGTAATCGCTGAGTTTTCCCCACATACACGACCTACTTATTACATGCGTTCGGGCATTTCGATGCCCAGCAGTCCCATGCCCAGACGCACCACTTTGGCCACGTTGCGCGAGAGCACAAGGCGGAAGAGTTGCTTTTTGGCATCGGGCTCGCGCATGATGCTGAAGTCGTGGTAGAACTGGTTGTACTCTTTAACCAGCTCGTAGCAGTAGTTGGCCACGGCAGCGGGCTGGTATTCGGTGCCAGCCTGGCGCACCACAGCGGCAAAGTCGGCTATGTGCTGAATGATTTCCTCCTCCTTGGTCGAAATCTCCACGTCGGCAGGCAGTGTGTCGGGAATGTTGATGCCGGCATCGGCAGCCTTGCGCAGGATAGAGCGTATGCGGGCATAGGTGTACTGTATGAACGGGCCCGTGTTGCCGTTGAAGTCGATACTCTCCTCGGGGTTGAACAGCATGTTTTTGCGGGCGTCGACCTTGAGCAGGAAGTATTTGAGGGCGCCCATGCCCACGATGCGTGCCACCTCGTTCTTTTCGTCCTCGGTCATGTCGGGGTTCTTGTTAGCCTCGTCAATGGTCTGGCGGGCCTGGGCTATCATGCCGGCCACCAGGTCGTCGGCGTCAACCACCGTACCCTCGCGGCTCTTCATTTTGCCGTTGGGCAGTTCCACCATGCCGTATGAAAAGTGTACCAAGCTCTTGCCCCACTCAAAGCCCAGGCGGTCGAGCAGTATTGAGAGCACCTGGAAGTGGTAGTTCTGCTCATTGCCCACCACATATACCATCTTGTTGATGGGGAAGTCCTGGAAGCGGAGTTTGGCCGTACCAATGTCCTGTGTCATGTACACACTGGTGCCGTCGGCGCGCAGCAGCAGTTTCTCGTCAAGTCCGTCCTTGGTAAGGTCGGCCCATACCGAACCGTCCTCCTTGCGGAAGAAAAGGCCCTTGTTCAAGCCCTCCTCAACGGCCTGTTTGCCCACGAGGTAAGTGTCGCTTTCGTAGTAAATCTTGTCAAAGCTTACGCCCAGAGCCTTGTAGGTCTCGTCAAATCCGGCATACACCCACTCGTTCATCTTGCGCCACAGGGCACGCACCTCGGGGTCGCCAGCCTCCCACTTTACGAGCATGGCGTGCGCCTCCTTAATGAGCGGACTCTCCTTTTCGGCCTTGGCCTTGGCATCGTCGGCAGTCATGCCCTCAGCCTCAAATTTAGCCTGCAGCTCCTTCACCTCGGCACGGTAGTGCTTGTCAAAGGCCACATAGTAGTCGCCAATCAGGTGGTCGCCCTTCTTGCCGCTGCTTTCGGGGGTCTCGCCATTGCCATATTTGAGCCATGCCAGCATCGACTTGCAGATGTGTATGCCGCGGTCGTTCACAATGTTGGTTTTCACCACGCGGTTGCCGTTGGCCTCTATTACGCCGGCCAAGGCCCAGCCCAGCAGGTTGTTGCGCACATGGCCCAGGTGCAGGGGCTTGTTGGTGTTGGGCGATGAATATTCAATCATCACCAGCGGACTGTCGGCAGTGGGGTGTGTAATGCCATATTCGGCATTAGCGTCGATATCGTTGAGCAGCCCAATCCACTGTGCGGGAGCAATGACAAGGTTAAGAAAGCCCTTCACCACATTAAAGCCTTGCAGCAGGGTGGTGTTGTCTTTGAGCCATTGGCCAATTTCCTGTGCTGTGTCCTCAGGCTTTTTGTGCGAAATGCGCAACAAGCCGAAAACCACCAGTGTGAGGTGTCCTTCAAATTCTTTCTTAGTCTTTTGCAGAGCCACTTGCGCGGCAGTGATGTCCTGCCCGTAGAGCGCCTTCACGGCCTCAATGACAGCGTTGGTGAGTTGTTGTTCTATTTTCATTGTAGTGTAGTGTTTGCTATTGAAAGTGTAGTGCTGGCAAGCGTTGTGGTTATCTTCCGAGCCAAGCCTCAGGGTTGAGGCGGGCCGTTTCCTTGCGCAGCTGGAAGTGCAGTGTGCTGTTGCCCGAGGCATCGGTAGCCACCGTGCCAAGTGTTTGTCCGGCCTGCACGTTCTGGCCGCGTCGCACCGAGGTGGAGCTCAAGTTGCAGTAAACCGACATGTACGAGCCGTGTCGCACAATGATGTTGTAAAGTCCGCCTACGGTAAATATGGCCGTCACCTCGCCCTTGAACACGGCGCGTGCCTGTGCTCCGGGGTGTCCGGTAATGTTGATACCCTTGCTGTCGAGTTGCACGCCCTTTAGTCCCGCCACGCTGTATGAGCCATAGTGGCGCGTAATGGCATAGCTGCCCGTAATAGGCATGGGCAGTCGGCCGCGGCTACCGGCAAAACTGTTGTTGATGGCGCGGTCGGCATTGCTCTCGGCAAATTCGGGTGCCGTGCTCGTCTCCACCGGTTTGGTATACGTGTGCCTTGGTTTAGTGCCCGTTTTTGTGGCATTTCGTTTGGTGTTGCTCCTCGTGTTGCCCGATGCCGTTGTTTTGGTGCCAGCATTGTTAGTCTTGGCCCCATTCTTGGCAGCCGCCTTCTTGGCGTTGGCCGCTGCGGTAGCCTTGCGTTTTGCCTCGGCGCGTTCGCGTGCCGCCTGTTCGCGTTGCGCCTTGAGTTTGGCCTGCCGTGCCAGTTCGGCCTTGCGCCGGCGTTCTGCCTCGGCCTTGCGTCGGCGTTCGGCGGCGGCAATTTCCTGTTGTATCAGTTGGTCAATGCGGGCATCGAGCGCGGCAGCCTTTTTGCGTTGTTGCGCAATCGAGGCTTGCAGTTCGGCCTGCCTTTTGTTCAGTTCGTTCACCACCTGTTGGCGTTCTTGCTGTTGGCCCTGCAGCTTGCGTTGTTCGGCCTGTCCTTCGCGCAGCAAGCGGTTCTTCTCGGTTTTCACGCCAAGCAGCTCGTTGCGTTTGGCCTGCACTTGCGCCTCCTTCTGCCGTATGATTTCGGCCTGAGCGCGTTGGTAGCGGCTGAAACTGCTCAGGTAGCGCAGGCGGCGGTACATCTGCTTAAAGTTCTTGGCCGACAGAATAAACTGCCACTTCGACACCTGCATGCGGTTGTGAAATATGTACGACACCGAGCGCTGATAGCGTCGTTTGCACACAGCCAAGTCGGCCTCGAGCAGTTTCAGTTGGCGCTCAAGTCCGCTGATGGTGGTAGCCACCTCGGTCAGTTCGGCATGAATGCCGTTCACATACTTTTGTTGTCCTTCAATCTGCACGTTAATCACTTGCAGGTTGGCCAGTTGCGAGTTGACGTCCTTTTTGGTGGACTTCAGCATGTGCTCTTGGTTGGCAATTTTCTTTTTCAGCGACGTCTGTTCACGCTGCAGCGAACGTATTTTCTTATTCGTCTGTGCGGGGAGCGCCAGCGCTGTGCCAAGGAGCAATATGCAGAGTAATATGCGGTACATTTACTAATGAGTTAATGAGGTAATGTGCTAACCCGTTGACGGAATTTCTGGTTAACGGGTTAACAAGTTGACAGGTTAACGAGTAAGTATGCTAAACGTTACATTCCCAGTTGTCCCAGCACCTGTTGCACGCTGCGTTGCGTGTATTTGGCAGATACTGTGGTGCGCGTGTCAAATGAGGCATCAGCCTTAAGGCTCGACAGGCTCAGGGCCAGCGTAATATCCTTTTTGCCCGTACCCGTCACCGCCATGCGCATCTGCGTGGGGAAGGGGCGTCCGCCAAACTGCTCAAAGCCGTCGTAGTTAAAGGCAAACTCGCCCTTCTCGGCAGCATTGTTGCTGCGCACCTGCAAGCGTTGAATGGTGTTAGCCTGCGGGTCGGCATAAAAGTGGTAGGCCAGTTTCGGCGTGTTCTTCGGCGTCAGCACGTTAAGCCCGGCCTTTTGCACCAGTTCAAAGCGCCCCAGCCCTTCGGCCGAAAGCGTGTGCTGGCCCGGAATGAACAGCTCGTTCCAAAACAGCGACTGCAAGGCATAAAAGTCGAGCCCCGCCTGGCGCAGAAAACTCACCTCGCCATACTTGGCACGCACAAACTGCTTGTTCATGCGGTCAACCACCAGCACATCGTTGGGCGTAAACTCCATCAGGCCCACCTCCATGCCGAGAAAACGCAGTGAGAGACGTATCACATCGTTGCGCTTCATCTGCAACTTGCCGTTCACGCTCAGGTCCTTGCCACCCACACCGCTCAGCCTTACCTTTGTGCTCGCTGTCACGCCCTGCTGGTTAAGGTGCATGGCAGCCACCTTCTGCACACTGGCCAGGGCAGCCGTGTTATTTGTAATATGCGTAGTTTTGGTAGCGGCCGACGTGTTTGTGTTGGGAGCCTTCACCGCGCTCTTGCTCGAGCGGCAGGCCGTCAGTGTAAGTGCCACGAGGGCTATGTATAGATAATACTTCATTTGAAAAGTTGTGTATGTGTTTTAGTGAGTGTGTAAAGTGGTGGGGCGGTGGGGACGAGGCAGCTGAAAAATGCCCGACGCGGGACGCGTCGCCCCCATTAGAGCGCAATTTCTTGGCATAACAGTTCTTCCCATGGCTACAAATCCGCTTTTTAACCTGTCAATCTGATAAAAAACGCAAGCACTAATGGGGGCGACGCGTCCCGCGTCGGTTTTTTCAGCAGCCTCGGGGAGCGTGTCGCCCTCCTCCAGCCAGTCCCCGTCAGCGGGTGCGCCGTGTGCGGTACAACTTGCGCTGCACCCGCCGTTTTGCAGTACGGTCGGTAGTCAGCGACAGCGCCTTGCGCCAGTAGCCAAATGCTGCGTGACGGTTGCCCGCACTGTAAGCAATGTCGCCCGCGTGTTCAAATATCGACGCATTCTCGGCCACCTCCTCGGTGTACCGCAGCGCCTCCTTTATATATATGTCAGCCTGTGCATATTGCTTTTTCAAGTACAATATCCAGGCATAAGTGTCAAGATACACCGCATTGTCGCCTTCAGCCTCCACCGTGCGGCGGCTCATGCGTTCCGCCTTGTCAAGCTGCCGCCTGTCAATGCTCAGAAAGTAAGCAAAGTTGTTCAAGCACAACAGGTTGTTGGCGTTGTACGTCAGCGCATGGTCATAGGCCGCATAAGCGTCCTCCTTCAGTCCCACGCCGTGCATCACATCGCCCATCAGCGCATACACATCGCTCGCCAGCTCGCGGTCGGTGCTCTCGTCAATGCGTTCCACCCCGTGCTGCAACTGGCGTATTGCCTCGTGGTCGCGCCCCATGCGGTACAGCGCCGTACCCTCGTAGTAGTAAAACGTCAGTTCGGCCGGGTCATACAGCTCACCCTCGCGGCAGGTAGCGGCCACCTGGTCCATATTGTTGCGTTGCAGCATAATGCGCAATATTTGCAAGCGCGCTTTGGTATAGTCCGGCTCAATGCTCAGTATCGTGTGCATGGCCGTAAGCAGCGAGTCGTCGGGCATGCGCTTCTCTACCATGTAGTCAGCCAGCATCTCCGCCATGTCGCGGTTCTCCTGCGGTTCCGCCAGCGCCTTTCTGAACAGGGTCAGCACCGGAGCCGCATCGCCCCCGTTGCGCACATTGTCCACCGCAAAACCCCGCATCGCCTCAAGCCGTGCCCCGCTTTGCGTGCGCGGGTTGAGCACCACCCGGTTCAGCAGGTCAAGGTAGAGCGAGTCTGCCCCCGCCGCCTTGTAGTAAGCCAGTAGCGAAATCTGCGCATAGCTGTTGTCAGGTTCTGCCGTCAGCACATCGCGGTATATGTCAAGCGCCTGCTCGTGGTAGCCGTGCTGGTCATACAAGTCGCCCAGCAACACACGGTAGCGCAGGTCGTAGGGATATTCGGCACACAAGTCCTCAATGGCCTGATAGGCATGTTCGTCGTCCTTCATGGCCAGATACGTCTGAAACTTCTCCATACTCAGCGGCTCGCTGCGTCCGTCAAGCTTTTCAAGCCGTTCAATAGTACGTATGGCCCCGGCGTAGTCGCCGCTCGTTTTGTACAGCCATATCAAGGTTGAGAGCGTCTCCTCATTCTCATTGTTCTCGGCTATCTCCTCATACAGGTTGATAGCCTCGGCAAACTTTGCGCTGTTGGCCAGATAGGTGGCCAGAGTCTCCTTAAAGTTGCGGTTGCTTGGTTCAAGCTCCACCGCCCGCCGCAGCAGTGTGTCACCCTGTGCCCGGCTCAGCGTGTCCGAGTACATGGAGTACGACAATTTCAGCACCCCCATCTCATACAGCGCCTCAGGCGCGTCAGGCCTTATTTTGAGTGCCGCGTCAAGCAATTCATATTCAGCGTCAATGTGCTCCGCCTCCTTTTGCCGTATAGCCTCCAAAAACAAGGCGTCAAATCGTCGTCCGGCAGCATAGCTCACCTGTGTGGCCACCCCCGTGTGCTGTTGTCTGTTGGGCTTACCCCCCTTAGGCGCCGTCATAGCCACCGTGTCGGGCTTGACCAACGGTTTTGCCGTGTGGCACGCCGTCAGCACGCCGCTTGCCATAGCCAGCAACAGCACACCGCACCAATGCAGCAAGGCCGGGGACCAACTCGTCCTCGGCTTGTGCCAATTAGGTATGTACGACGTCTGTTTCACTGTTCGTTTATGAGGGGGTAAGTAAAGAGGGGGGGCTTCATGAGGGGGCATTTTAAGTTGCCTGAAACGCGCTGAAAGAAAGCGCAAGCTCTAATGGGGGCGACGCGTCCCGCGTCGGGATAGAGGAGGGAGGGAAATACGAACTCTGCTAAACAATAGCAGCATCTTTTCCCGACGCGAGACGCGTCGCCCCCATTCGAGGTAGCGTTTGGTGCTTTTGGCCTTTCAACCCGTCAACTTGTCAACCCGTTACCCCGTCAACCCATATAAGCTCATTGTTTGCCAGTATGTCCAAATCCGCCGTCGCCGCGTTCCGTACTGTCAAGAGCCTCCACAGCCTCCCATTCAGCCTGTTCGTAGCGGGCAATCACCAGTTGGGCAATGCGGTCGCCATCGGCAATGTTAAAAGGCGTATCCGACAGATTCACCATTATCACCCCAATCTCGCCGCGGTAGTCGGCATCAATTGTGCCGGGCGTGTTGAGCAGCGTGATACCATGCTTCAAGGCCAGTCCCGAGCGCGGCCTTACCTGGGCCTCATAGCCTTCGGGCAGTGCAATGCTCAGTCCTGTGGGCACCAGCCGGCGTTCCATCGGTTGCAGCGTGATGCCCTCCTCCAGGTTGGCACGCAAGTCAAGGCCCGCGCTCAGTGCAGTGGCATACTGTGGCAGAGCGTGGTGCGAGCGGTTCACTATTTTAATCTTCATACTGATATATTACTTCGTAAATGAGTGCATCGTGGGCTACAACAGCCCTATGATAGTGCAAAAGTAGTGATTTTGGGGCAAACTTGTCCGCTTATAGCGTGTTTTTCAATAAATTTGCCACACCTTTGTGTGGTGACAGCACATGACGCAAACCACACCATCATTCCACACATTCAAGAGCAACATGAACTGGCAAAATCTCATATCGTCAAAACGCCTTGGCAAGGAGGCTGAGGCCAAGCCCCTCGAGGAGCGCCGCACCGAGTTCCAGCGCGATTACGACCGCCTTATATTTTCTGCCGCCTTCCGCCGCATGCAGAACAAGACACAGGTGTTTCCGCTCCCCGGCAGCGTGTTCGTACACAACCGCCTCACCCACAGCCTCGAGGTGTCGAGCGTGGGCCGTTCGCTTGGCACCGATGTCAGCCGCGAGCTCATAGCCCGCCACCCCGCATTGGCCAACACCGAGGTCACCGGCATGGGGGCCATAGTCAGTGCCGCCTGTCTGGCCCACGACATGGGCAATCCGCCCTTTGGCCACTCGGGCGAGCGGGCCATACGCACCTATTTCAGCGAGGGGCGCGGAGCACGTTTGCATCAGCTCGTCACCCCCGACGGCAAACGCCTCTCCGAGGCCGAATGGCTCGACATGACACGTTTCGACGGCAATGCCAACACCTTTCGCCTGCTCACCCACCACTTCAATGGCCGGCGTCCGGGAGGCTTTGTCATGACCTACGCCACCCTGGCCTCCATTGTCAAATATCCCTACGGCTCCGATGCCGCAGTGCGCAAACCCAAATTCGGTTTTTTCGAGGCCGAGCGCACCACCTACCTCCACATAGCCGACGCCCTCGGTCTCAAACGCTTGCCCGACCTCCCCGGCGGCATCATACGCTATGCCCGCCACCCCCTGGTCTACCTTGTCGAGGCTGCCGACGACATCTGCTATGAAATAATGGATATTGAGGACGCCCACAAGCTCCGGCTCCTTTCCGACGAGCAAACAATGGAGTTGTTCCTCGCCTTTTTCGAGCCCGCCGAGCGCGAGCGTCTGCGCAGCCGTTACACGCCCGACACCGATGTCGACGACCAGATAGTTTACTACCGCTCCTGCGTCATCAATGCCCTTGAGCGTGCCTGTGTGCGCATCTTTGTAGACAACGAGCAGGCCATACTCAACGGCACCTTCGAGGGCTCGCTCATCAGCCATTTGCCGCCTCTTTTGCTCAAAGCCTACCGCCAGTGTGAGCAGGTGGCTGCCACACGCATTTACCGTTGCCATGAGGTTACCGATGTCGACCTTGCCGGTTACCACATCATCTACACCCTGCTTGAGCTTATCACCGATGCCGTCATGGCCCCCGACAAGGCCTATTCGCAGTTGCTTTTGCAACAAGTGTCCACGCAGTATGAGGTGCACGCCTCACGCGAGGGCGACCGTCTCATGGCTGTGCTCGACTACCTCAGCGGCATGACCGATGTATATGCCCTCGACCTCTACCGCAAAATCAATGGCCACTCGCTGCCGAGTGTGTAGCTTGTTAATGTGCTAATGTGCTAATATGCTAATGGGCTGACGCCGTAGCGTGGCTTGGCAGCCGCTAACGCGGGAGACATAAGAGCATAAGTATATTGTTTGTGTTAGCCGCTAACGCGGAAAACATAAGGACATAAGAACAGAAGAACATAAGATATAACGTTTGTGTTAGCCGCTTACCGCGGGAACATAAGAACATAAGCTACATAAGAAACATATAAGGCCGCTGCGCGGCTGACGGCCACGGACTAACGTCCGGGTGGCCTCAAGAAACATAAGGGCTGACGCCGTAGTATTACATATAGTAACGCTACGGCGTCAGCCCTTATGTCCTTATGTTCTTATGTTACCGCGGTAAGCGGCTAACACGAACGTTATATCTTATGTTCTTTTGTCCTTATGTCCTTCTGTTTACCGCGTTAGCGGCAACCAATCCACGCCACGGCGTCAGCCCATTAACACATTAGCAAGATCCCTCCCTCCTCAGCGGGTAATTACCGCGCAGCCTTTCAAAGTCGTCAGGGCAAAGCTTGAGTGCCACACTGTCGCGTACAGGGTCATAAAGCCGCAGTTCGGGCGCAAGCAAATGCCCCACCCCCTCAGGGTAATAAGCAAACCCCTCAGGCAACTCAGGCGCCGACACAGCCTTGAAAGCAGACGCGTCCAATCCAAAATGCCCCGCCACAGCCTCCAAACTCATTCGCGTACCGTTAGCCTTGCCGTCAGCGCTGTAACCCGCAATGTGCGGTGTACCCACAAACACCATGTCAAGCAATTCACGGTCAATGCCAGGCTCATGCTCCCAAGTGTCAATCACTGCCGTGCGCACACGTCCGGCCTTCATGGCAGCCTTCAGCGCAGCAGTGTCCACCACCTCGCCGCGACTACTGTTAATCACCACAGCCCCCTTGCGCAACTTGCCAAAAAACTCCCGTCCTGCCAAGTGAAACGTAGGATAAGGCTGAGGCTCACGCGTCAGCGGCGTATGAAACGTCACCACGTCAGCCCTTTCAGCCACCTCGTCAAGCCCCACAAAGTCAGGTCCCGAAGCCCCCTCATGCGCGGCACGCAGCGGGTCGCAAAGCAGCACCTCCTTAAATCCCAGCCTTTCAGCCATCAGCAGCACCTGCGTGCCCACATGGCCCACACCCACAATGCCCAGCGTCAAACCGCCAAACACCGTGCGGTCAAGTTCACCGCGCGTCACCCGTGCCGTAGCAGGCAGCAGTTCACCCCCCGCGCGCCAGCACCCGTGTGCAGCCAGTTGCAGCAGCACAGCCTCAATATACTGTGCCACACTGCGAGCGTTACAGCCCGGGCAGTTAGTCCATGCTATGCCAGCCTCCTTCAGCCACGCCGTGTCCAGGTGGTCATAGCCAATAGTAGCCGTTGCAATAAACTGAACCTTCGAGCCTTCAAGCAGCATCCTGTCACAGTGCGTACGAGTGCGCACAATCAGCGCATCAGCGTCACGCACATCATCGGGACCAATTTCAGCCCCCGCCTTATACGTCACATCACCCAGCAGTTCGGCATAGCCGTGCATAAAGGGTATTTTAGAGTCAATGACCAGTTTCATGTCCTTACGTCTGTTGTAGTAAAGGCCATTGCTGCCAGCATTCGCGCAGCAATGGCCTTGTTCAAATCATTATTTACTGCCACACTTATGGTATGGCATCAATATCCTTTTGAGTCAGTCCTGTCAGTTTTTCTATCAAGTCATAGCCCAGGCCCTCCCTCTTCATTTTGCTAACCATTTTGTTGAGCGTCTCAACTCGTCCTTTAGCCATGCCCTCGGCGCGTCCCTCGTCCTTGGCAGTATCAAGCGAGTTCTTTATGTCGCGGTAAGCCTTCAAGCTATCCTCATATTCCTTCAATTCCGTGTGGGTGAAACTTGCGATTTCGGCTTCCGAAAACAAGTGGTCAAACACCGCGTTGCGCAGGTGTGCAGGTTGCTTGTTGAGTCGGGCAAGGTTCTTCAGCACATATATCCATTTGTCATACAACGTGTCAAGCTCGTCCAGGTTCTTGTTGAATTTAGCTACTTCCACATACTTAAACCTCAGCTTCTCGTTGAACACCTTGTTGGTTTCCTTGTCAATCAGCGCCACATCATGGATGATAGAGTCCTTTGCAAAAGCCTCTTCGTGCATGTCAAAGTTGAGCAGAGCCACCACGTAGACGTGTGCCAGCTTAAAGTTCCAGTCCTGTCCCTTTGGAGCTTGTTCGCGTATGGGAAAGGTTGCATAATACAATGAGCGGTCCTTAAAGTAGTGCTGCTTTGCATTCTGCATCTCCACAATAAACTTCTCGCCTCGCTCATTTTCGCAATACACGTCAAAAATAGCCTTGCGTTCGGCATACACGTCGCCCACATGTTCGCTGTTCAGAAAGTGCACATCTTTCACCACCTCCTCACCATTAAAAAGCGAGTTAAGGAAACTTATCAGCAAGTCCTTGTTAGGCAACGTGCCGAAAATGCGCTTAAATCCAAAGTCTGTAAGAAGACTTATATAACGTTCCTCAGTATATCTCATAATTTGGGTTAGGGGGTTAAGAGGTTAGAGGTAGGGTATTCAAAATAGGCATCAAAAGCGCGACCGTTTTTGGAGCATTTTAAGTTGCCTGGAACGCGCTGCAAAAAACGCAAGCACTAATGGGGGCGACGCGTCTCGCGTCGGGATAGAGAAATGAGGGAAATACAAACTATACTAAATAATAGCTGCATCTTTTCCCGACGCGAGACGCGTCGCCCCCATTAGAGGTAGCGTTCGGTGCTTGAGTCCGTTCGCATGTTTACTTTCCACCGAACAGCCATAACAACGAATAGAATTCCCCAAAACGACACCATAGGCTCGGGGTGTAGCGGGTTAAGAGGTTCGAGGGTTAAAAGGGGTTAGAGGGCTAAAGGGGGTAGAGGGTTAAAAGATTACCATAACGTGCCTAACACACAAAGGTTACTTTATAACCTCATAACCTCATAACCTCAAAACCTCTCATAACCTCGCTTCCTCAATGCCTCTGGCGGCGTACAGAGTAGCCACCACCCGACGATTTGCCGGTTGAAGCCTTAGGCTGGCGTGAGCTCGTCTTGGCCGGTTTGCTCTGCTTCGTCGAGCTGCCAGACGACACCTTAGTCGAGCTTGTGCGGCGCGTGCTCGACGTGCGGCGCGAAGTAGTAGCCGTGCGCCGGCTTGTGCGCGAAGCCTTGCCAGCCGCAGCTAACGAGTCAGCCGCCACCTGCGCCAGCGAGTCGGCACGCAACTTGGCATAATAAGCACTGTCGCGTCCGTAAACGTGCTCCTGCACATCAACCAGCTGCTTCTCAATGCGCTTCTGTTCGCGAATTACCGCAGAGTCGTCCGTGCAATAGTTCGACAGCAAGCGGTCCTGCAAATTCACAGCCTTGTAAATGTCGCCCTTGTAACACTTCATTGTAAAAAAGTCGTCGGCCGACATCATAGCCGCATTATTCAGCGACGAGCCCATCAGCATCAGCTTGCCCAGATAAGGCGCAATGTCACTCATCTTCACCCAGAACATGGGGTACTGCGCCAGCTCGCCGCCAAAGTCAGCATCGCCACGTTTCAGCACAGGGCAGAGCGCCGTCACCTGACTGCGGAAAGTAGCCGTATGCTGGTCGTAGTAAGTGCTCTCCTTTACAAAGTAAGCCTTCACCTCGTCCGACGGAATGTCAGCATCGTTCACACGCACCTTGTCACCCTTCGACTCGTAAAAGATGTGGTAGCGGTCCATCAATTGCTTGGCCGTCACCTCGTTCTTGGCCGAAAAGTCCTCGTTGCCGTCAAGCTTATAGTCGTAAGCCTTGATTTGCTTGCGCAGCAGCAACTTAAACAAGTACGTAAACAAATTCTCGCGTCCGTCCTGCGGCGTGGTAGGGTAGTAGAGCACCGCATTCTGTTCCTTGCTCAAGTCGATGGTGCGGTACAAGTCGCGTCGCCAGGCCGCATCAGCCGGCATGGTCTGTGCGGTCGGAAACTCGCGGTATGCGCTGCCTTGCGGCGCGTTGAGTTGTTGTTCCTGTCGAGCCTGCTGTTCAGCACGCCGGCGTGGCGGCTGAGCCTGGGCCACATCAGCATAAGCCGTGGCACAGAGCAGCAGTACAAGGGCAAATATCTTTTTCATGAGGTTGTGTTAATTTACTATCACTTCGAGACTACCGTTAAGGTTGCGCGCAATGCCGTCGGGACCGATGGCACGCACCTTCGATATGTAGAAACGCTGGCCGCGGCGCAGCTCGCGCATCAAGTTACGTTGGTTCTCGGTAAAGTTGGCACCCGCCGAGGGTTCGGGGCGGAAGTTGCCCATGCGGTCGGCAAACACCGTTTCAAAACTCAGCACCCTGAACGGGATATTGAGCAACCCGTCGTCAATGGCAGCCCCCAGGCCATGAGCACCGATAATGCTCCCCTTGGCTATGCGGCCACCCCTAAAGCGGTCGGCTCCCACCTGTATAAAGGCCGTCGGGTCGGGCAGCTTGCGCACCTGGAAGGTAAACTGGCCCATATTCTGCGCCTTGCCGTTCACCGTGCCGCTCACCGTAAAGGTCACGTGTTCGCCCACCCTGGCCGGACGTGCCGTATACTTGCCAGGGCCGCGCTGCACAAGCGAGCCGCCCGTCATGGTCAAGTGCACACCCGCATTGCCGCCCGCAGCCGTCACACTGATGGGGTTGTCAAAGCCCGCATAGAGCACATTCATCAAGTCGGCCGCCACAGTGGCACCCGTGGGCGGTGCTATCACATTATACTTCTGCGTAAAGTTGCGGCGTATCACATCGCCCGCAGCATTAGGCATCAGTATGTAGCCCGAAAAACTGTACTGGCCCGGGCCCCCCACCGTAAAGTTGTAAGAGCCGTCGGCCGCAATGCGCCGGCCGTTCACATATATCTCGGGGCGCTGCGTGGTGTCGACAGCCGCCATAAATATCTTAGAGCGGAACTGCTCGCCGGGGTACAGCGTGGTAGCCTCGGCCGACACATAGGCGTTAAGCTGGTTCACGCGGATATCCTTCAAGTCGATGTTAGCCAGCAGCGTGTGCACCACCTCGTTCTCGGCCTTGCGCACATCACTCTGCAACTTGGCCAGCATCGTCACCGCAGCCACCGAGGGCATCTCCTCAAACATATATTGCTGCCAGTTCTTGCCCACCGTGTTCTCGTTGCGGGGCACATCAGTCGACAGGTTCGAGGCAATGATAGCCTTTTGCCGAGGGTCAGTCACGAGGGCCAGAATGCGGTTGCGGAACGAGTTGATGGCATCGAACAACTGTTTGCCCTTGCCCCGTGCCGGAGCCAGCATCACGCGGTTAGAACCCTCAAGGTCCTCCTTATTCTGCAAGTTGTCGGGGTCAGCGTCCTTGCCGTCAGCCTCACGGGCAATGGCCATACGCAGTTCGCCGGCAAAGTTGTATAGCGAGTCGCTCATGCGTTTCACCTCCATGGCCTTGTCGTACCATGGCTTCACCTTTGCCGGATTACCCTTCATGGCCTCGGCAAAGTCAGCGTAGAGCGCTTGGTTCTCCTTCATGGCATTGCCAGTGGTGCGCTTCAGGCTCTCGCCAATCATGGTGAAGCCCTTCAGCACGTCACTCGACACATTGAGCGCCAACATAGCCATTAACACGATATACATCAGGTTAATCATCTTTTGGCGTGGAGATACCGGTCTTTTCTTTACAGACATCTGTAGTAATGTTATTATATATTCAAATTCTTCGCTTGGCGTGGGCAGGCCGCAATAACCGTTATTGCAGTATCGTATACTTTGCTTGTAGTTAGTGCGGGCTGAAAGCTATCCGTTATTGCAGTATCGTATACTTTGCCTGTAGTTAGTGCGGGCTGAAAGCCCAATGTAGCACATAGCCCAGGGCAAGCGTAGCGACACCCTGGGTGTCCTGTGTTGGAGCAGTCGCGCCCTGTAAGGGCAAAAGCCTTAAATGTACACCCTTGCCGCTCTATCTATGCTTTTGCCCTTACAGGGCGCGTCAATAGGTGCTGTGGGTGTAACCCAGGGTGTCGCTTCGCTTGCCCTGGGCTATGTGCTCCACTGGGCCTTCAGCCCGCCTTTCAAGCACGTCACGGCGTCAGCCACATCAGCATATCAGCCCATTAGCATATCAACCCATAATCCTCGGCGTCAGCCCTTATGTTCTTGCGGCCACGCGGACGTCAGTCCGTGGCCGTCCGCCGCGCAGCGGCCTTATGTCCTTATGCTCTTATGTCCTTATGCTTCCCGCGTTAGCGGCAGCCATGCCACGCTACGGCGTCAGCCCTTATGTTTCTTATAGTATGGGGCGCAGCCCCCATACCAAAGTTATGTTTCTTATGTAGCTTATGTTCTTATGTCTCCGCGGTAAGCGCAAAACTAAGCGCAAAGCAAAGAACAACGTCACATCAACAAGCCCGATTTACTCCGCCTGCTTCGGCATATTCACCGCCATGGCGTCAATCATGCGGCGGTACACCCCATTAAGCTCCTCAATACGTTTCGCCAGCTGGCGCGTCTCCTCATTGATCTGCTCGATAGTGCCCACCTGCTTGCTGATACTCTGAAAGTGCAAGTCATAAGTCTTGTTGATAGCCGTGAGCGTGCGGTTAAGCTGCGCCATCTCCTCACTGTCGTGAGCCAGACGTGCGCTCTGCTCGTCCACCTTGGTAAAGGTGTCAGCCAGTGTGCGCAACTTGGCAATGTATGCCTGCGTAGCCTCCTCCATTTCGGGCGAGAGCACCGCCTGTGCGCGACGCAGCAACTCATCGTTTGCCAACCGTATGATTTCCGCCAACCGCTTAGCTTCAGCGTCAAAGGGCTGGGCGCCAGCCGGCGTGGCAGCCGCAATGGCAGCCTGTGCCGCCTCGGCCGCATTTGGTGTAGCAGCCGTTTCGGGCGCAGCATTACCACCCCCGTCAACAGTAGCAGATGTAGCAGCGGCACTCGGTGCAGCGGCAGCGCCACCGCCCACAAATACCACACCACTCATGCCCTGGGCCACAGGTTGAACCGCAGCCGCAGCAGGTTGAGCATTAGGCTGAGCAGCAGCCGCAGGTTGAGCAGCCACAGGCTGAACCGCAGGTTGAGCCGCAGGCTGAGAAGTCGCCTCAGCCGTCTCATCAGCAGTAGTATCCTCAATAGTATCCTCGTCGGTGTCGTCAGCCTCCTCGTCGTCATCGGTCAAACCGAGACGTGCGGCAATCTCCTCGTCAGTCTCATAGTCGTGCGGCAGTTCCTTGCCAATCTCATCCTTGTCGAATGGACGGTCAAAGGCCGAGAGGAAGAACACCACAACCTCGGTGCCCATACCCATAAAAAGCATAAAGTTGCCGCCCGGCAGGTGAGTCAGTTTGAACAGCGCACCAAGAATTACGATTGATGCACCCCACGAGTAGGCATAATTAAGGAACGTCTGTCCGGGCACACTATCCATCCAGTGTTGCAAGCGGACTACTATGTTAATCTTGCTCATTATTTCTTCTTCTTGCCATTGTTAGTTGCACTTGTCGTGTTAGCCTTCGACCTCACGCAGCGGAAACCGATGTACGAGCGCGGCTGGTTTTGATACTCCCACGTGCGCCATGCCGAACGAATGTACGACATGGGGTCCTTCCACGAACCGCCGCGCACACTCTTGCGCTTCAGCACATAGGGGTCCTCCTTGGCAGCGTTGTAGGTCAGTTGCGGATTGAGGTCGGCCATGGCGTCCACACCCGCCTCGGTGTACACCGTGCTGGTCCATTCAGCCACGTTGCCCGCCATGTCGAACAAACCGTTAGAGTTGGCACCATAGATGCCCACGCGCGAGGTAATAAGGTTGCCGTCATCAGTATAATTGCCGCGGTCGGGCTTAAAGTTGGCATAGTAGCAGCCGTCCTGGCTCTTCGACTCCATGCCCTGCCACGGATAGGGGTTACCCTCCTTGCCGCGTGCAGCATATTCCCACTCCACCTCAGTAGGCAGACGGTAGCGCTGAATAAATTTGGCCTGTGGACCCATGCCCTTGAGCAGATAGTTGGTGCGCCAGGCGCAGAAAGCCTCGGCCTGCTCCCACGACACACCCACCACGGGATAGTCGTTGTAGTTGGCCGACGAAAAGTAAAGCTTCATGTACTGCTCGTTGTTGGCATTCGAAAAGTCGTTCACCCACACCGTTGTGTCGGGATAGACAGGCACGATGTAAGTGTTCAGAAAGTCGTAAAGACTCGATAGCGGCCTTTCGATAGTCTGTCGCACAATCTGTCCGTTATCGTCCACATAAGCCGTATCCTTCGAAATCATCACCACCTCGTCGGGGTCGGTAGGGTGGTCGGTGTTGAGCGAGCGCTCCTTAGGGTCGAGCCGGTATTTGCGCAGCGCAGCCTTTTCGTAGTCAAACACCTCGTAGCGGTAGTTAAGCTGTTTGGTGTCAATCATGCGCGTGCCGTCAATGGGGTGCGTGTAGTACACACTGTTAATGGCACGTTCCTGATCCTCGTTAGGCTTGCGCGGCAGCGGTTTAGCCCAGTTAAGGTGCGGTTTCACGGGGTCACCGTTTCTGTCCACCTCAATTTTGTACGTCTCATCGCCGCCATATTGCGGGTCGGCCAGTCTTTCGCGAATGATAGAGTCGCGCACCCACTCCACAAACTGTCGGTACATGCCGTTAGTCACCTCGGTTTGGTCCATCCAGAACCCGTCCACCGAGATGTCCTTTTGTGATGTCACCGTGCCCCACAGCGAGTCATTCTTTTCGAGGCCCACCTTCAGGTAGCCGCGTTTCACCTCCACCATGCCGTAGGGTGTCGGTTCGTTAAACGAGGCGCCGCGTGTGCCGGTCACCTCGCCGCCGCTCATCATGGCCCTGCCGCTGCCCATGCACGATGCCATCAGGCCGCACAGGGCAAGAGCCGCGAGTATATTTGCTATTTTGTGTAACATACAGTAGTTGTAAGTACTAATGGTGTTTATGTGTATTATATAGATATTGTGTGCATGAGATTTTTGCGAGACCATTTTGTGAAACGCGCTGCAAGAAACGCAAACACTAATGGGGGCGACGCGTCTCGCGTCGGGAAATAAAGCTGTTGCACAAGCGGATTCACCGAGGCGGGACGCCTCGCCCCCATTTGTGCTTGCTGATGCCCTTATGTCTCCCGCGTCAGCGGCTGCCAGACCACGCTACGGCGTCAGCCCTTATGTTTCTTGAGGCCACCCGGACGATAGTCCGTGGCCGTCAGCCGCACAGCGGCCTTGTGTGTTTCTTATGTAAACTTATGTTCTTATGTTCCCGCGGTAAGCGCTTCAACAGCCGCGCAGCGGCCTTATGTCCTTATGCTCTTATGTTCTTATGTTTTCCGCGTTAGCGGCTGCAAGGCTCCGCTACAGCCACCTCACCGAGCGGTGCAAGTTCCGTCCCTTCTTGCCAAGGTTAAGGTCCAGGCGGTAGCCCAGCGTAATTTCGTGCTGTCCGGCGCCCAGCCCCATGCCCGACGTGTTAGCCTCGTACGAGTAGCCAAGGTCCACACCATGAAACATGCCGCCCACAAAGCCCGTCACCGAGTGTTGCGGACTGTAGCCAAGACCGCAGTACAACCGCTTCTTTTGGTGCGCATATTGCAGTCGCGCCGTAATGTCCGCCCTGAAAGCCGTGCCATCGTAGCGCAACATGGTAGAGGGTGTTATAGTAAATAACGGACTTCGCAACCGAATATTGTATGCCGCCGTCAAATTATATAAAGCTTTTACCTTCAGTTCGTTCGTTTCGCCCATCGTCACCGTGGGCGAAGTCACGTGCTGCATGGCCAGCCCCACCTGCCAACGCCGGTGCGCGTAGTACAGGCCCACCGAGGCATCAAATTTCGACCCGTCGAGGTCGGTGGTAGGAAAAGCCGGGTCGTTGGCGTCGCCAAGGTCAGCCTTGGAGCCTTTAAGACTCTCGTTCAGCATGTCCGCCTCGGCACCGATGCTCAGTGTGCCGCCCCATAGCTTGAAGTGGTAAGCATACTGCACGCTGAACCGCTTGTGGCTGAACAAACCGAAAGCATCGTTCATAAAGTACACCCCCACGCCGTGCCGTGTCTTGCCCAGCTGAAAGGCCATGTCAGCCCCGGCATACATGGTAGAGCCGCCGTCCTCGTAGCCAGCGGCATGAGTCTGCAAGGCCGCGTTGATGTTAAGTTGCGGTGTGCGTCCCACGGCAGCGGGATTAAACTGCGGTTCCACCAGCCAGTAGTGCGACAGGGCGGGGTCCTGCTGCGCCCATGCCACATTGCCCGTGGCCGCAAGGGCTACGAGCACACCTATAATATATATATATGTGTGTGTGAGGCGTTGGTGCATCTCAGTTTAGTTGCGGGTGTCAGTTCTATTGTTTTATAATTTTTATTGTCACATTTGGCACAGTGCTTTTTCAAGGTTATACCATGTGCGCTGCAAAGTTAATATTAAATGCCGAAGTATGTTGTGCGCGGGCGGATTTTCAGTTGCGGGAGGGCGGATTTTTTGTTGCTCCGTGTGAAAAATCGCTCGCTCGGCTCGCTGTGGCTGCTGTGCTAATATGCTAATGGGCTGATGCCTTAGCGTGGTGTGGCAGCCGCTTAGCGCGGGAACAGAAGATATAACGTTTGTGGCAGCCGCTAACGCGGAAAACAAAAGAACATAAGGACAAAAGAACATAAGGCCGCTGCGCGGCTGAAGGCCACGGACTATCGTCCGGGTGGCCTCAAGAACATAAGGGCTGACGCCGAGGTTGGGGCTTTTAAGGCGCTTACCGCGGTAACATAAGAACATAAGCTACATAAGAAACATAATTTGGAAGTCTGGGAACTGCGTTTCCAGACTTTAAGAGACATAAGGGCTGGCGCCGTAGCGCTACTATGTGTAATACTACGGCGTCAGCCCTTATGTCCTTGAGCCACGCGGACGTCAGTCCGTGGCTGTCAGCCGCGCAGCGGCCTTATGTCCTTATGTTCTTATGTCCTTATGTTTACCGCGTTAGCGGCTGCCACACCACGCTAAGGCGTCAGCCCTTATGTTTCTTGAGGCCACCCGGACGTTAGTCCGTGGCCGTCAGCCGCGCAGCGGCCTTATATGTTTCTTATGTAGCTTATGTTCTTATGTTCCCGCGGTAAGCGGCTAACACAAACGTCATATCTTCTGTTCTTATGTCCTTATGTTCTTCTGTCTCCCGCGTTAGCGGCTGACCATCACCCCATTAGCCCACATGCCATTTCCCACAAAAAAGCGGTAAATACCGATTTTACCGGTATTATCCGCCTTGATTATCAGCACATATATACTCATTAGTATTTTTTTTGTAACTTTGCACCCGGAGAAAAAGGGGATAGCACGCGTTGTGCCTGTAACACCGACATAACGTACAAAATCTTCTACTTAACTACACACGATTACACATTACACACATACAATTTTGACTGACTGATGAAACGCATAATACTGTTCATGCAGGCGGCACTGCTGCTCTGCACCCTCAACTCGTGCATACAGGACGAACCACTCAATGCCGAGTGCGACATAACGGGGGTGGACACACTGTGGCTGCAGCAAAACCGCAGTTTGATAAAGGGCAATCCGCGTATAGACAACAACCGCGTGTCGTTTACTGTGCCTTATGATGCCGACCGTTCGGCCCTTGCCCCCAAATTCTATCTTACCCCTGGCGCACACCTTACGGCCATGGTTGACGGGGTGGAAGTGGCAGATGCCAACGGCATGACGCGCGACTTCAATACACCGCAAACCTACACCACCCATTCGGAGGACGGCCAATGGAGCAAGCCCTACGAGGTGACCTTTGAACTTGAACCCCGTCCGCGCGAGGAGTGGTCGCTCGACTTTGAAAACTTTGAGCTCGACCCCTCGGGACGTTACCAGGTGTGGTTCGAGATGGACGCCAACGATGCCAGCAATCCGCGCCGCAACTATTGGGCGTCGGGCAATCCGGGCTACAACCTTACGGGTCTTGGCTCGTCGCCAGAGGTGTTCCCCACTACGGCGGCTGAGGGCGGCGTGTCGGGCAAGTGTATAAAGCTCGAGACTAAGGACACTGGTATGTATGGCATGAACACCAAACCCAAAATGCCTATTGCCGCCGGCAACCTGTTCATTGGCGAGTTTGAGTTGAGCAAGGCGTCGCGCTTCCCGCGCAAGGCCACCAAGTTTGGCCTGCCATTGGTGCGTAAAAAGCCCGTCACGCTCGAGGGCTACTACAAATATAAGGCCGGTGCCAAATTTACCGATGCCAAGAAAAAGGTGCAGCCCACCATGCACGACACGGCCGACATCTATGCTGTGGTGTATGAGATTGACCCCGACAATTTTGTGCCACTCGATGGCGACAACATACTTACTGCCTCAAACATAGCCCTTATGGCCCGCATCGACAAGCCCGCAGAATTTGAGGGCGACATGTCGGAGCTTGCGGCTGCAGACTGGGTGCACTTTAGCGAACCCTTCAAACCTATGAACGGTAAGGAATTTGACGCAGAGCGTTTGGCCCGCGGCGGCTATGCCATAGCCATTGTCATGACCTCGAGCCGCCAGGGTGCCTACTTTGAGGGTGCTATTGGTTCAACGCTCTATGTAGACCAGCTGCGCGTGGTGTATGAGTAGTGGAAAGAGTGAAATTTGATCATTTAATATATTATCGTAATTATGAATATTGCATTAGACAACAATAATATTGAAACACTGTCTTTGAACATACCCAAGGACGATATCAAACTGCTCAAAGATCTGGTAAAGAAATTCGGTTGGAAAATCAATCGCAAGAAGAAAACCGGACTTGAAGAAGCCATGGACGATATCAAGCACGGACGAGTGCACGAGATAGATGACTTGGACGACTATTTTAGGAAATTTGGTGTGAAATGAAGTACACTCTGAAGGAAACTAACAAGTTTAAGAAGGACGTGAAACGTTGTGTTAAGCGTGGACTTCCCTTGATAGAACTAAAAAAAGTCATGGCGTTGTTAAAGGTTGATGGCCAACTTCCGCCACAATACCGCCAGCACAAGCTCAGTGGCAATTACGACAACTGCTGGGAGTGTCACATCAAGGCCGACTGGCTGCTCGTTTGGGAAGAGCATGAAGACGAACTCGTGCTTGTAATGACTGACACTGGCTCACACGCCGACTTGTTTTAGCAAATCATCATTCGTTCAATGAAAAAGATACTACTCAGCATACTCCTGCTGCTGACCCTCATGCCCGCTGCCCAAGCGCAGAAGATGGGCGAGGCCAAAGAAACGGACACTAACTTGATAAAGGCTGCCCTGAAGGGCTGGCACGTGCGCATAGGCGCTGGTGTGAGCCTGGGCGGCACATCGCCCATGCCGCTGCCGGCCGAGATACGCAAAATTAACAGCTACAACCCCACGCTGTGCATTCAGCTCGAGGGCGCTGTGCAACGCAAGTTCGGCCCGCACTGGGGCACCATGATAGGCGTGCGCTTCGAAAACAAAGGCATGAAGACCGACGCCAAGGTGAAGAACTACCACATGGAGGCCACCAACAACAATCCGGCCGAAGGCACATCGGGCCAGGTGATAGGTGCCTGGACGGGTAATGTAAAGACCGAGGTGAATAACAATTACCTCACCTTCCCCGTGCTGGCCACTTATGCTTTCAACGACCGCTGGCAGGTGCAGGCCGGACCTTACTTTTCGTACCTCATCAATGGCACGTTCAAGGGCGAGGCTTACGACGGTTATATCCGCGATGGTGTGCCCACGGGCAACAAGGCCGAGATAGAGAGTGCCACTTACGACTTCAGCAACGACTTGCGCCGTTTTGCATGGGGCGTACAGTTAGGCGGCGAGTTCAAGGCTTACAAGCACTTGTCGGTGTCGGCCAACTTGACATGGGGTTGCAACAGCATTTTCCCCTCCGACTTTTCGGCTGTGACGTTCAAGCTCTTCCCCATTTATGGCACGTTAGGGTTTAATTACCTGTTCTAAACAAGTTGCCTGAAAGGTGCGGCAAAAAACGCAAGCACTAATGGGGGC
>ERZ1026890.112-NODE-112-length-62986-cov-46.601961_pt1 | contig 62986 bp, 40 predicted proteins | sample MGYA00380175_ERZ1026890 | MGnify/ENA primary metagenome ERZ1026890 (study PRJEB33269, sample SAMEA4719811) | human gut metagenome | biome: human-associated habitat; feature: organic feature; material: feces | place: Cameroon | collected 2013-10 ...
AGGCGAATGCAATCAAGCTTGCTTGAATTGCTGAGCCGCAGCCGATGATGCCAATGAATCATCGTGCAAGGCGAATGCAATCAAGCTTGCTTGAATTGCTGAGCCGCAGCCGATGATGCCAATGAATCATCGTGCAAGGCGAATGCAATCAAGCTTGCTTGAATTGCTGAGCCGCAGCCGATGATGCCAATGAATCATCGTGCAAGGCGAATGCAATCAAGCTTGCTTGAATTGCTGAGCCGCAGCCGATGATGCCAATGAATCATCGTGCAAGGCGAATGCAATCAAGCTTGCTTGAATTGCTGAGCCGCAGCCGATGATGCCAATAAAGGTCCAAGTATTTTATTTAGCCCGGGGCAACGCTCTGGGTAAAATTGAGCATGGTTGTGACGCCCTGTAAGGGCAGAAGTAGAAATACTTTATCATACTTCTGCCCTTGCAGGGCATCACTTTTCCTCTTGATGATATTCCAAGGCGCTGCCTTGGAATATGGAATTCATTGGGCCTTCAACCCGTTCAAGTTAAAACCGGAATTTGAGCTCATTTACTTTAGTGTAGCAAAAATAAACAAGAGAATCCGTCGATAGACATGGCAAAGGAACAAATTAAATCTGAGAAACTCACTCCTTTTGAAGGAATATTTCGGGTTATGGAGCAATTTAACTCCACATAGTCATCAGTAAGCGATTCAGCCCCCAGTTTAAGATGTAGATTATTCGGTTATCAGTACAGCTAAATAATCCGTTCTCTCATGAGTACCTTCCAGACTTCGTCAGCCCACTAGTAAACGAGTGCGTGTACTTTTACTGCCATCTTACACTTTTTGTATGTAACGAGTTGATACACAGAGGTTTCAAGTGTGTAAGATAAGTTCAAAGTATCATACACACCCCTGCATACATCTTACACATCATACCCCGCTGCCGCCCAGTCGATTTGGACGTATGCGGTGGGTTTTACGCCACAGGGACGTAGAATAATCTGTCGGAGCAACAGACTTTTCTGCTCCCCTATGCTGTGATATCGCCCTCCCGTGCTTGTGCCGTGTGGCAGTATGTGCGGGTGTGTAGGTTGCGTGTAGGTGAAAGTGATAGTATCTTACACTAAGCAAAGCGCTGATAACCAATGAGTTGTAATGCGTTAGTGTAAGATGTAAGATACTTGACAAGTAAAGTTCTTGTAGTATAAAAAGGTCCTAAGTACCACTTTCTCGTCTTGCACCTTTTATAAATAGTTGCTTTTCGGTGAAACGTAACCATGCGAACGGACTCAAGCACAAAATTCAAGCTCTAATGGGGGCGACGCGTCCCGCGTCGGGCATTAAGGCATAGGCTCATACACTAAACAAAGGCTCACAGACAACACTAATTACATGCCTGTCTGTGAGCCATTGCCTTAATGCCCGACGCGGGACGCGTCGCCCCCATTAGAGGTAGCGTTTAGTGGGTAAGCCTCCTTGTTACTCATCCGTAAGAGTTGGGAGGATTATTATAAAAAGAGGAATACCTATAATTGCTTCAAAAGAATATATAGCTGCTTCGCAATACATTTTTGCCGTTTTGAATAAGGAGACGTTGTGTATAAAAACAAACGATTGTACTTTTGCAGCATAATAATAAGTTCTCAGGCAACTTGTCCTTTGAACGAACCCATAAATTGAAGCATAAAATGAAAAAGTTCGGATTTAGACATTTGATGTACGGATGGCTTGCTGTCGTAGTCCTTGCGCTGACTTCATGCGACTCTGAAAATGTGACACCGATCAATGACAAAACTTTGCCGGAGGCCATTGCCAAAGATTTCCACGAACGCTGCGAGGACTACACTATCAAACGCGTTTACACAGGTCCAGTGCCTTACTTCGACAGTGGAGCAATGGAAACGTATGTCACCTCTGAGGACAACGCGGGGAATGAGTGCGTGGTTGTATACGTTGACAATGCGTGGAACCGCACAGTGCGGATGCTCTCTGACATTGACCAGTTGCCCAGCTCGGTGCGATACCGGCTGCTCACGATAAACCAGGAGGCCAGAAACGATGAATTCTGGGAGATCAAGGAAGTGACACAGGCCAGCATAAACGGGACATACTATATTCTCTGCTATCTGCAGGACACTCCCAAGCTCAAGAATCTCGTCCACACACTTGTCATCGACAGCAAAGGAACGGTGGTCAAGGCATGCACATACAAACTGAACAACGCTGAATATATAGGTACGATTCCTGGCGATATGGAATGGATTACAGCGCACTACAAAGGCTCCGAAGTGCTTGCTTTTGTCAACGACAGCGGTGATGACAACTATCTCATCATGCACGACGGCGTGTTGAAGTCCGTATACTTCAAAACTTCCCGCAAGGGTACGACATGGAAAGAAACCTGTTACCCCTTGCCGAAAGGCACAACGGTACCAAGCAACGTATTGGAATCCTTACACGCTGACTACCCTGATTTCACCTATACTGAGGTCTCTATTGTTGAAAGCCCTGACGGAATAGTCTACCTCTTTACCGATGGAAACAGACCCGACCGTTTAGGGCATTATGTAGAAGCAAACTAAAGGATAGAATATCCATCGACAATAAGCATATGATGAAATATATAATGAGAAAGATTGTATTATCACTATTTGCATTATGCTGTTTTTCAGCAGTAATGGCACAACAGAAGACACGTAACCTGTCTGTAGAATTACTTGGTGCCCAAAATGTTGTGGGCATCAACTACGACAGCAGATTCAATGGCAACTCTGGTTTAGGCTACCGTGTGGGCATTGGCTATGGTTATGGAGACAATTCAGGTTTATTCGACCAGAAAATCAATGGCGTTGGTGTTCCGTTGGAGCTAAACTATCTGCTCGGAAAGAAGAATAGCAAGTTGGAGCTGGGTTTCGGTGCAAGTCTTGGTGTATATCAAGTAAAGGAAACAATAGGATACGTCAAAGATACAGGGTGGTATCCAGGTGGGGATAATACAGACGAGACTTTTCCTGAATTTGATTTTTACACTTCATCAAGAACTCAATTCGGTTATTTCTTCTTCGGCGACATCGGCTACCGCTATCAGCGCCCCAACGGATTCATGTTCCGTATAGGCGTTTCGCCGTCGTTCAACTTTGGCGACAAGTACGGACTCTGCAAGGCAGCTTTCTTTCCGTACATAGGCTTCGGTTGGTCGTTCTAAGCAGACCAAAACGATTTTAAACAAATAAACATATGAAGAAACTATTGTTATGCTTGTTGGCAGGCGTAATGTCCCTTACAAGCTGCGAATTGTCCGACCCTGATGGACTTGCCACCCCTATGAAGTGGAGCACGGTTCCGTCGGGCTTGAAGAACGGTGAACTGGAAGTGAAAGCCGAAGGAGGAAACTGCCTGTTTGCCTGCAAAAACTACAATAGTTTTTGGATTGCTAGCGTGAAGGAAGAAGGAGAATTCAAGGAAACTACTTCACACAAGGAGTTTGAAGGCGGCTGGTATCTCGTAAAGGTTGAAGACAACAAACTGAAGGTTATTATCAATAGCAACGAAACTAACGCATCACGTTCCTTCACGATTTGCGTAGAAGCAGGAAACATTTTTGACGAATTCAAGTTCGTGCAAGATGCAGCAAGACAATAATCCTGCAGCATCTATATACAAAAAAAACGTGTATTCAAGGTGCGTAAATATACATCATGAATACACGTTTTTTAATTATTTCTCCAACCATTTTTTAAACAATGTCGCTTTTTCCTTGCTTATTACGATATTGTCATCCTCACATCCTTTCAGCTTCACCATTAGTTTAGAACCGAAGTAAAGGCTGATTTTCCTTATACCCTTAATATTGGCGATATACTGTCGATTGAGACGGAAGAAACGGGCAGGGTCTAAAGCCTGCTCCAGGTCGTTCATGCTCATGGGCAGCGGATAGGACGTGCCGTCGACGGCAAACGCCGTGATGCGGTTGTCGTGCATATTGATGTAGCTTATGTCGTCGGCACAGAGCCTACAAAGCTCGTCACCTTTCGTGATTAGGAAACGCTCACGGTATTGGCGCGTGTCGTTAAGCACGTCGTGCAGCGGACTCACCACGGCAGACTGTTGCGCATTGCGGTTAAGCCGCAGCTTGCCGATTGCGGCACGTAGCTCGTCTGCGTCAATCGGCTTCATCAGATAGTCGAGTCCGTTGTTCTTTATCGCCTCCATTGCGTATTCGTCGTAAGCCGTGGTGAAGATCACGAACGACTGTGGCATCACCTTGCGGAACGCTTCAAACACGTCACCGTCGGCAAGTCGGATGTCAGAAAAGATAAGGTCATAGTCGTTGTTGGCGGCAAGCTCCTCTGTCACCTCCGCTACTCTTTTCAGCGGTCCATGCACGTCTATCGTGTCGTCAATATCCATAATGAGCCTTTTAAGACGTCTTGCGCTGAAATGGTCGTCTTCTATAATCAAAACCTTTTGCATCGTTCTTCTATTGTTTTCGTTTTATGATTGGCAGTCGCACCTCAAATGAATCTTTATGGGCTACGAACTCAGGCTCTGCCTCACCCTCCAGTCGACAGCGTTGCTTCAAGTTGCTGATACCTATACCGTACGACTCTATGCTCTGGTCGTTGGTCAGGTTGGTGTATATGCGATTGTTCTTTATGACAAGCATGTTGCCTTGGCGACTAAGAGACACATGAAGCTCGATGCCGTTCTGCGGGCAGTTGTGCTTAACGGCATTCTCGATGATAAGCTGCAGGCTCAGCGAGAGAATGCATTCGTCGCGGTCGCCGTGCAAATCGTCGGCATGCAGGACGATGGCGTTGTCGTAGCGCATGTTGAGCAGGCCGATGTACGACTTGATGAAGTCGGTGCCGTCGGCAAGGGTTATATACTCCTTGTTGATATGCTGAAGTATGTAGCGGTAGATATGTGAGAGTTTCACGACATAGTCCTCTGCCATCTTCGGGTCCTCCCCTATCATTCCGGCAAGCGAACTGAGACTATTGAACACGAAATGTGGGTCCAACTGCATCATAAGGTATCGCTTCTGTAAGGCGAGATTCTCCTTGCCTTTCAGAACAATCATGTCGGAGAAGTGCATCGAAAGGTGGATGAGTGCTACAAGACTCGCTATCAGTCCGAATAGAAAAGACGTTCCCCATATATCCTGCATCATAAGCTTAGGTGCTACAAGGCTCAGCAGCAGTTCGCAGCCACCAGCAATAAGCAGATTGAAGCCCAACACCACCAGTCCGTTCTGCACGAACACACGGTGGGTCTGCCCTTCGCGCCAAAAGCGCCGTTGTCTGAACAGCCATCGGTTGAGATACAAACTCGAAAGCGAGAACAAACCGCAGAGTGCAAAGTCGACAAGCAACTCAGGATACAGTCCGTTTACTGACTGTAGGAAGTCGGGCAGGTCTACCAATATCCAGATGATATCGTACAGGAAGAAGAATATAAGCGAGTAGACAAGCCACTCAAGGAAAGAGTTCTTGGAACTATGCATAATTATATAATAAAATGATTATCCTTGCCCCAACAAGTTCTTGTCTGTCAAGAAATCCAAGAGTCCGACAGTCAACACACCGAGTTCGTCCTCCTTGCGATGAATGTCATCACCAACAATGACAATCTTACGAAAGTGGTCATTGATTGACAATAAAGGACGTCGCTCTTGCTTTTCGGTGCCAGCCCTATGTTATCTTACAAGCAAGGCGGATTATGCACGTATGTGCAATCCCACCTTCTATACCCTGCTGCCAAGTCTGCATACCCAATATGCCAAGCCTGTCAAACCAAGCAAAGCTCCCGCATAACCGATGTAGGCTATTGACGCCTGAGAGCAGATGATGCCGCCAAAAAAGGCGCCGCTGCCAATGCCAAGATTGAATATGCCCGAAAATATAGACATTGCCACCGAGGTGCTCTCGGGGGTGGTGATGAGAATGATGTTTGACTGCATGGCCACATTGTAGGCTGTGGCAGCCAGTCCCCATAAGGCACATACTGCAATCAGCGTAAGCCAACTGCCCGAAATGGGTGCCAACAGCAGCAAGCAAACCGACATGATGGCCACAATTACAGATATAAACCGCTTACGGTTGCGGTTGTAGTAGCGTGAGAACGCGATGCTGCCAAGAAAACCTGCTCCGCCGTATATCATGAGTGTGGTGGTGACAAGTGAGTCGCGCATGCCCGCCACTTGTTTCATAAACGGCTCGATGTAGCTATAACCTATATAGTACGATGTGGAAATGAGCAAGGTGAAAATGTATAGTCCTACAACGCCCTTCTGACGCAATAATGCGGGGAGCTTGCGGGGCGAAAAGCCGCCACGACTTGGCACACGTGGCAAACGGAATGCCATATATACCAGCGTTAACGCGGCAAAAATGCCGATGCTCAAAAAGGTGATGCGCCAACCTACGTGCAGACCAATGATGCGGCCAAGGGGCATGCCCAATATCATGGCTACTGAAGAGCCTGTAACAACCATGCTTAAGGCTACGGAACGATATTTGTCGGGTACGATGCGCACGGCAATGGGCGAAATGACAGACCAGAATACGGCGTGTGTGCATGCCACACCTATGCGCGAGAGCATGAGCATGGCGTAGCTGCTTGATAGGAAGGACATGAACTGAAAGACGGCAAACAGTCCTACGAGCCAAAGCATGAGGCGCTTCATTTCCATTTTCGACACCAGCAGCATTAGTGGCAACGAAAGTATCATGACAGCCCAGGCATATACCGAAATAAGCATGCCTACGGTGGCTTCGGTCAGATGGAAATCGTTCTTTATGTCGGTGAGCAAACCGATGGGCACGAACTCTGAAGTGTTGAAAATAAAGGTGGCAAAAGTTAGGCCAAGCAGCGAAAGCCAGTTAGCCAGCGACATTTTGTCTTGCATTTAGTTTAGTGTAGTTTTTGTGTAAAAATAGCTGATGAACGAGCTAATATGCTAATGTGACAATATGCTAATGTGACAATGAGTTGATGTGCCAGACAGAGTGTGTTAGTTCCGTCTTTTGATAGCAAACGCTAAGGCGTAGCTCATTACCACATTAACCCGTTGTCACATTAACCCATTGTCACATTAATCCATTGTCACATTGATTATGCGTGTACATAGGTGCCAATGTTCTCGCCAGAGAGCACCTTCTTCAGATTGCCATAAACGTCCATGTTAAACACATAGATAGGCAACTTGTTTTCGCGGCACATGGCGGTGGCAGTCACGTCCATTACCTTGAGTCCGCGTGACAACACCTCGTCGTAGGTGATTTCGTCAAACTTGGTGGCAGTGGGGTCCTTTTCGGGGTCGGCGGTGTAGACACCATCAACGCGTGTACCCTTGAGCATAACGTCGGCTTCGGTTTCAATGCCGCGCAGTGATGAGCCCGTGTCGGTGGTAAAATAGGGGCTGCCTGTGCCACAGCTGATGATGGCCACCTCGCCGCGTTCCATGGCTTCGATAGCTTTCCATTTACTGTAAAATTCGCCAATAGGCTCCATGCGGATAGCTGTGAGCACGTGGCTCTTTACGCCAATAGCGCCAAGGGCCGAACTCAAGGCCAAAGAGTTAATTACAGTGGCACACATGCCCATTTGGTCGCCTTTTACGCGGTCAAAACCCTTGCCAGCACCGCTGAGGCCGCGGAAAATGTTGCCGCCACCAATGACAATGCTTATTTGCACACCCATTTCGAGTGCCTCCTTTATTTGTGCTGCATATTCGTTAAGTCGTTTGACATCAATGCCATAACCTTGTTCGCCCATGAGACTCTCGCCGCTGAGCTTGAGCAGAATGCGTTTGAATTTAGCCATAATGTAGATACGTTGTTATGTAAGTATATATTAGTGTGATGGCACGTATGTTTGGTATGCGTGCCAACTCCGTGCAAAGTTATAATAATTTTGTGGTAAATGATATGGGGCGCAAACTTATGTTGCGCTAAACAGCTGTCAGAGCAGTCTCATTTTCTTGACAATTCGTTGGTAAAGCCATGCTTGCATCAGGCCGCGGCAACCCAAATAGCTGAGAAAGGCGCACCACAATGACACATTGCCATCGGGGCATAGCGTGATGACGGCAAAAAAGCACATGGAGGCTGCCAGCATACTGGCAAGCATCAGTTTGGTGGAAGTGGTGCCAATAAATAGCCCGTCGTAGATGAAGGCGGCAAACGACACCATCGGAATGGCACAGGCGTAGGGCATAAAGTTGATGGCTTGTGCCACCACTTGGGCGTTGTTGGTCAGTAGTTCTAATAAACACTGCCCCGCAACGGCGTATGCCAGAGTGAATGCTGCCGACAGGGCCATGCCCCATGCAAAAAGCCGCCGTGTGAGCAGGCTGAAGCTGCTCAAATTGCGTGCACCATAATAGTGTCCGCCGATAGACTCGCCAGCGTAGGCAAATCCGTCCATGATGTAGGAAAAGATGATGAAAAATTGCATGAGCAGTGTGTTGGCGGCCAACACCATGTTGCCCTGTGCCGAGCCAGCGGCGGTAAAGTAGGTGGTGACGGCGATGAGGCAGAGTGTACGCAGAAATATGTCGCCGTTGATGGCAAAAAAGCGTTTGAATTGCGCCACATTACACACCTCACGCCATTTAATAGCAGATGCTTGATGCTTGCCATATTGTTTCTGCCAAATGATGATAGCTGCAAACAGACCTGCGTACTGTGCCAACAATGTGCCGGTAGCCACGCCGGCCATGCCTTGTGCAAAACCAAACACCAGCACTGTGCTCGCAACGATGTTTATGATGTTTTGTCCTATGGCTATGACCATTGGCGCTTTGGCGTTTTGCATGCCTAAAAACCAGCCGGCAAAACTATATAACCCCAATACGGCCGGGGCACCCCAAATAAGAATGTGATAGTATGTGGCCGTAAGTTGTTTCACTTCGTGCGTGGCTGTTACAAAGTTAAAAGCGGCATCGAATATGGGGCGTTGTGCTGCAATGAGCAGCAGGGCCACTCCCCATGCCACAATGAGTGACCGATACAGCACATGCAATGCCTGTGTGCGATTGCCTGTGCCGTGGGCCTGAGCCGTCAGTCCGCTGGTGCCCATGCGCAGAAAGCCAAACAACCAATAGGCCATGTTGAATATCATGCCACCCAAGGCAATGGCGCCAATGCAGGCGGCCGAACCAAGATGTCCCGTAATGGTGGTGTCGGCCAATGCCAGTAGCGGCACGGTAATGTTTGAGATGATGCTTGGTATGGCTATGTGTAATATCTGTTTGTTCAATGGAGTGGGGGAGTAAGAGGTAAGTCGTTAGTTGGGTGTGGTAGATGCTTTGGTTCAAAGAGGGGGTAGAAACTGATTTTTAGCCCCCCCCCTCTCTCTTACAAATGCACTTTAAGGAAACGTTCCATGGCGCGGTAAAAGTCAAAGCGGTTCTCTTGGTTGTGAAAACCATGTCCTTCGTTGTCTTTTACCATATATTCTACCACCACACCCCGCTGTCGCAGTGCCTCAACCATTTGGTCGCTTTCAGCCTTGTTTACACGTGGGTCATTAGCTCCTTGAGCCACAAACAAGGGCACTTTAATTTTGTCGGCATGCAAAGCCGGCGATGTGGCGGCCAACTGGTCGGCATCGTGCTCGGGGTGTCCCACCTGTTCGTACATCATTTCGAGCATGGGGCGCCAGTAGGGCGGTATCGTCTGCATGAAGGTGAACAAATTGCTCACACCCACATAGTCGATGCCGCAAGCATAAAGGTCGGGGGTAAAGGTCAATCCGGCCAGAGTGGCGTAACCACCATAACTGCCGCCATAGATGGCAATGCGATTGGGATTGGCTATGCCCTTCTCAATGAGCCATTTCACGCCATCAGTAATGTCGTCCTGCATTTTAAGTCCCCATTGTTTGTAACTGGCCTCAAGAAAATGGCGCCCGTAGCCAGTCGAACCTCTGAAATTCATTTGGAATACGGCATAGCCTCGGTTGCTCAAAAATTGCACTTCCGACGAATATCCCCAGCAGTCGCGTGCCCATGGTCCGCCGTGTGGGTTGACCACTACGGGCAGTTGCTTGGCTGTGTCGGGTGTAAGGCCATCTGGCAGGGTGAGATAAGCCTCAATCTGCAGTCCGTCACGTGTGGTGTAGCACACAGGGTGCATGGCATTCATCTCGTCGGACTTTATCCATGGTGCAAGGTCGGCAATCTTTTTAACCTTGTCTGTCAGGGCATTGTAGTGCCAATAGCTGCCCCTTGTGCGGTCGCCGCCCACATATATCAAGTAGTTCTCTTCAGCCTTGTCTGTATCAGCTATGCCATAGCGCTGGTTGGGGAAGTGTGCCTTGATGCGCTGACGCAGCTGCTCCTCTTCTGCGTCAAAATAGTGGCGCACAGGCTCTTTGTGGCCGGTGCAGTAAACACTGAGCAGCTTTTTGCGCTTGCGCGAATAGCTGATACTTGCTATGTCGTAGCGCTCGTTTTCATAAAGCACCTCAAGTTCCTCACAGGTGGCAGGATCCATGCGTACCAATATCGTTTTGTCGCGATGAAGGTTGGTGGCTGCGTACACCTCCTTGTTGTCGGGCGTAAATTCCATAAAGCTCACTACATCGCGAAAGTTTGTGGTCAGCACAGGTTTGAAAGGCTCGTCCTCTGTGTCACGATATAGAATTTGCGTGTTCACACCGTCCACAATGGCTGTGGCCACGCGCAGACGGCCGTCGTGGTCGGTCATCCAGCCCTGAATGTTGCCCGGGTTTTCGGCCAAAAGTGTCAGTTCGCCTGTTTCAATGTTCAGACGGTAGGGGTCGAACACCTCGGGGTTGCGTTTATTCATGCCAATCATCACAACCCCCTGTTGCTCCTCAAGGTCGTCAATCAAACTGGTTCGCACACCGTCAAAGGCGGTGTAGGCCCGGTCGTCGCTACCATCGCGGTGCACACCATAGAGTTGGTAGTTCTCATCACCCGCGGTGTCTTTCATATACAGCAGGCGCTGGTTGTCTGCCCACATGTAGCCAGCCACACTGCGTTCTGTTTCGTTGGTTATTCGTATTGCGTGCTCGTCGGATTCGTCCACCCGCCGCACAAACACGTTGAGGCGGTCCTTGTAGGGAGCCATGTATGATATGTAGCTGCCATCGGGCGAAAGCTGATAGCCGGTGCGTTCTGAGTTTCTGAAAAAATCCTCTAATGGTATTTGTCGTGTCATGTGAATAAGAAGTCGTATATTTTTGCACGCAAAATTAACCATAATGCCACACTTTAACAAGGTGCGGCGCCGAAGTTGGCATAAATATCGCAATAATCAGTGCTTAATGGGAGCTATTTTGTAACTTTACGCCCTATTTACATAAGTAGGTGCTCGAATTTATATTTACATTGAAAGTACGTATAGAGAACGTGCTTTCAATGTGAAAATGACACCTGCTGATTGTATAAAGTAATATTGAACACCTACTTAAATTCTATGCGTACACTTGTATTGGTGACTGTTGAGCTTGCCGCCGCCACACATTTTATGATGAGTCTGGTCATGTTTTACCTGGCCCGTCGTAGTGTGCAATTCTTGTCGCAGGCCTGGATTATGCTGTTGATTTGTTTGATGTATTGTGCCGGCTTGTTTTTCGTGGCGACCAACGACGTCATACCCCAACCGGGCATCATGCACCCCGTGTTGCTCATCTATTTATTAGCCTGTTCGTATCTGTTGAGCATCTATCCGCTCGGCTTGTGCATGCCGGGCTATTTGCAGTGGGGGCGTATGTGGGGATATGCTGCACCAGCCTTGGTGCTGATATTTATTTATAGTATAGGGGCGGCAGTAGGCAGCAACTTGGCCAATGTCTACACCTTCAACGACATATTCGATTCATTCTTGTCGGGCGATGTTGTGCTACGCATCATAGCACTGCTGTTGTCGGGTTACTACATTGTCAACATATTCCGGTTGCCACACACATTAGTCAAGAATATGCAACTGCCCAACGACTTGATAGCCTATGGTTCGGCTCTCGGCTTGGTAAGTTTGCTGTTTGTTGTGCTCACAATCCGTTTCGACCTTGTGCTGCTCACTATTTATATGTTGCTGTTCACGGCCGTCAACATGTTCTTGTTCTTCCGCATATTGCGCCCAACAGTTGAGGCTATTTCGTACCCCGATTTTCGTCAGGTAGAAACGCCGCCCACGCGTGAGGAAATTACGCAATCTGAAGTTGACGACTTTAACGAGGCCAATTTGCATCGCTTTGAGGTGATGGAATACGTCATGCAGCACGACAAGCCATTCCTCGATTGCGGTTTCAACCGTGAGCGCCTGTGCCGGTTGGCTGGTTTCAATCGCCACATGGTGTTGCAGAGCTTGCGCTCGCAGGGTTACAACGACATTCACGAGTACATCATGCGCTATCGTGTGGCAGCAATGAAAAGTGCTATTGAGGGGGGCGAGATGACAGACATAAAGCAAGTAGTGGACTATGGCTTCCGCTCGTCAAAAACGGCATCTACCAGTTTCGAGCGTTATGAAGGTGGCGACTTGATGGTGTTTATGGACAAGCACAAGAAACCGGAAACACCTGCCGACGACATTTCTGAATAAGATACATATTCTCTACATATAGCTAAAAAAGGAGGGCGCACAACGGCGTCCTCCTTTTTTAGGTGATGTATATAAAGTCCTTCTGCCAACCCCACAAGGGTAGCTGCTTTATTCTTCAGTCTTGTTGTTAGGGTCCTCAGAACCCTCGCTCAACAGGTCGTGCCCCCAGTGCGTTGAGGCCAGTCGCTTTTCGCGTTCAACCACTTCTTTGGCCTTCTTGGCATAGATAATCATGCGCAGTGACTGTGAGTAAGACACATAGTTCCACAGCCAGTTAAACAAAACAATCATTTTGTTGCGTACGCCAAGAATAGAGCGCAAGTGTACTACCAGCCAGAGCACCCAGGCAAAGAACCCGCCAAACTTCATGTGGCTGAATTCGGCCACAGCACGGTTGCGGCCAACGGTGGCCATCGTACCGAGGTTGGTGTAGTGGAAAGGCTTCATCTCCTTGCCCGCCTCAAGGCGTTTAAGGTTCTTGGCCAAGTTGTTGCCTTGTTGAATGGCCACTTGCGCCAGCTGCGGGTGACCGCCCGGCCATTTGTCGTCGCCTTCGGGCATGATGCACTGGTCGCCAATGCAGAACACGTCGTCAAGTCCTTCCACCTGGTTAAAGGCGTTAACCACAACACGGCGTCCGCGTCCCAAGTGCGAGGGGTCGAGGTTGCCCACAGGTTGTGCAGCCACACCACTCACCCATATAAAGGTACGTGTGGCAATGCTGCTGCCGTCCTTGAGCATCACGTTGTGGTCCTTCCAGTCGGTCACCATCTTGTTGAGCAGCACGTTCACGCCCATTGTGCGCAAGTACTTTTCAACCTTTTGGCTCGATTCGGGGCTCATGGCGGGCAACAAGCGCGGGCCGGCTTCAATCAAGTAAATATTCATGAGCGATGTGGGCAGGTCGGGGTAGTCCTTTGGCAACACAAAGTTCTTCATTTCGCTCAGTGCACCGGCTATTTCAACACCAGTAGCACCACCGCCCACAATCACAACGTTGAGCAATTCCTGGCGCTCCTTGTCGGTGGCGCAAGTCAAGGCACGTTCAAAGTTGTCAAGCAGTGCGTTGCGCAAGCCCATGGCTTCGCTCACATTCTTCATAGGCATGGCCTCTTCTGCCACGTTCTTGTTGCCAAAGAAGTTTGTTGTAGCACCGGCGGCAAGTACCAGATAGTCATACTTTACTTTGCCAATCGAGGTCTGGATAATTTTGTGCTCAGGAAAGATGGAGCGCACCTCGGCCATGCGGTAAAAGAAGTTCTTGCGCTTTTGAAATATCTTGCGGAAGGGGAAAGATATAGAGCTTGGTTCGATACCTGCCGAAGCTATCTGGTAGATAAGTGGTGGAAATTGGTGGTAGTTGTTACGGTCAACCAACACAACTTGAAAGTTGCTGTTGCGCAGCTTGTTGGCCAATTTCAAACCGCCAAAGCCACCGCCTACAATTACCACTCTTTTTTTGTCCGTTTTTGGAAGGTTAAAGCTCATAAATCTTTAGTTTGTTTTTCGGGTTTTAAGTTACTCTAATGCAAAGTTACGTTCATTATTCCTTAATTCGCCAAAATTGTTCAAGAAAGATACACGCACTTGCATTTTTTGAATGAAAAATGCGCATACTGTTACATTGATGTGACAATATGCGCATTGCTGTAAATGTAGGTGACTGCTCGATTTTAGTTGATGTGAATTGGGCGGTGTTTGCTTCATGAGGTCAAGTTGGCGAGCGTGACGGACTACTTAATAAAGCACGCAGCCAGCCAGTCCGCACAGTACGACCATGAATACGGCGTTGAACTTGTACACGCCAATGCCAATCAGTGTGGCCAGGAAAAGGAATATGCTCACCACAAAATCCCAGGGCGTGGTGCTGGGTGTGCCAAATGTGTCGGGGCGCATCATCAGTATGGCGGCCGCGGCTATAAGTCCTGGCACGAGCGGACGCAACACTACCATGGCGCATTCGTAAAACGACTTATACTTGTCTTGCTCCTGTATTTTGCTGTAAAAGGCAGTCCAAAAGGCCGATGGCACAATAAGGGCCCCGATGGTGCAGCAGCTTGCTGCCACACAACCCCACATACCATATTGGCCCGACACAGTCAGCGCGCCAGTCAGGGTGGCGCTGTTAAGACCTGTGCCGCCTGGCAGAGCACGGCAAAAGGTCATAAGGTCTGCCATTTGTGCGGGGGTCAGCCAATGGTGCAGGGTGATGACTTCGTGTTCAATCAGTGCCTGTGTGCTGGCATAGCCGCCAATGCCTAAAAAGCCTATCTGAAAGAAACTCAGAAACAGTAGTATGAATATGAGCATATAAGTAGGTGTTCAAAATTATTTTATACAATCAGTAGGTGTCATTTTCACATTGAAAGCACATTCTCGAGGCGCATCTGTTCCCTTCGGCCTCGGTCACATAGCCCGCTATGCTCCCTCACCCGAAGGAAACATCTGCGCCCCGATAATGCACTTTTAATGTAAAAATAATTTTGAACACCTACTTATTGTATGTGTATGAGTAATACTTGCTTACTAACAACTGCCAGAAGTGTGGCGCGTAACGCGCAGGGGCAGTTGCTTATTTGTCGTCAGACGAAAGTACAAACACAGCATATAGCGCCGCCAGCAGTATCAAACCTAAAATGATATAGGTGGGCGAAATGCCCAACAGACCGATGGCTATGGCTGCACCTACGGGTATCCAAACGGTGCTGAGCGAAATGCCCGACTTGTTCCACATTTGCAGACAGGGCAACGCTATCAGGGCCACAATGGCTGGACGTGCACCGCGAAGGAATGCCTTGATGGCTGGCTGGTTGCACAAGTCGTTGTAGAAAATAGAAAATATAAGGAATATGAGCAGCGGTGGCAGTATCATGCCCAACAAGCAAGCCGCACTCCCTTTCCACCCATAGAGCTTTCGGCCTATGTAAGTGGCCAGGTTGATATTGAACACGCCGGGCATGGCTTGCACCACAGCCAAATGTTGTGCAAATTCGTCGTCGCTCAGCCAACAATTTCGCTTGACGAGTGCGCGTCTCAGAGGAGCTATCACGGCGTAGCCATCGCCTATGGTCAAACCACCGGCTTGCAGAAATGTGGTGAATAATGTGATAAAGTTGAGTGTCAAGTTAGTCTCGTGTTTTTTAATAAAAGTAGTGATGCTTGTGTTAGGTGGAGGTGGGGCATAAGTGGGTTTGAATGCCTAATTATAAGCCAATACTTTGCTTTATAAATGCACCGAAGTGCTCCCCGCGTAAGGGGAGTACTTCGGGCATATTAAGCTTGTTTTGAACACCTGTTTATAGGCATTACTGGTGTTGTTCGCGATAAAGGTCGTTCACAGTTTTGACAGGATTGAATGTTGAGAGCGGCACTTCAACAAACACCGTGCTCCAATCGCTCATCGCACCGTTCCACAAACCGGGCAACTCGAGTGCTTTCAACTCTTTGCCGTCTTTGCTCTTGTGCGAAATGAAACCTGTCTGGGTGTCAACGTATTGGGGCAAATTAAAGGCGTTACCCTGGTAGTCTTTAACGGCGCAAACAAGGTCGACGGGGTTAAAGTGTGTACCCTTCTCAAACATGGCCTTCTTTTCGGCGTCATTCATGTCAATTTGCGAACTTTCAAGTATTTGCAGCGAAATGGTGCCATCGGCATTGTAGGCCAGGAACGGACCACCGCCGGGTTCGCCCACGTTGCGTACCATGCCACACACACGCATGGGGCGGTTGAGTTTTTTGCGCAGATAAATGGCGAGTTCAGTGTCCTCGAGCATCTTCGTCTCGGGATTTTTTGTAAAGAGTTTCTTCTGTACAAATTGCAGCATCTCGCGCAACTCGTCCATGGTGTATTTGCCGCTGTCGAGTTTGCGCAGATAGGCAAACACTTGTTGTTGCAAACTTACAAGCACGCCTGCCAGCAGCTTTTTGTAGCGCACTGTGTCAGCCTTCAGTCTGTCGGGCACCACATTGTCTATGTTCTTGATAAACACCACGTCGGCGTCAATGTCGTTCAGATTTTCAATCAAAGCGCCATGTCCGCCCGGACGGAACAACAAATCACCGTCTTTGGTGCGGAAGGGGGTGTTATCGGGATTGGCAGCCACCGTGTCGGTGCTTGGCTTTTGCTCTGAAAAGCTGACGTTGTATTTTACCCCAAACTCCTTTTCGTATGCGGGCACCACCTTGTTAACCAATGCCTCGAACAGAGCACGATGTTCGGTTGACACAGTAAAGTGAATGTTAACCGTGCCGTCCTTCTCGCGTGCATAGAGTGCGCCCTCAACCAGATGCTCCTCAAGCGGTGTGCGCGAGCCATTGGCATATTTGTGAAATTTGAGAAGGCCCTTTGGCAGTGCACCATAGTTGAGGCCTTCTTTGTCAAGCATGGCTTTAACTACCTCTTTATACTGGTTGGCTGATAGCAGTTCGTCAATATTTTTGCCATAAATACGCTGGCAAGCGCTGTCCAAATCCCCGTAGAATGCGGCCTCGTGTATATTATTGAAGAAAGATTTTTCAAAATCTGTGGTCGGTGTGGTGTAGTCAGCATCAACGAACGCGAACATATTCTTGAACATGCGACTGGCAGCGCCCGATGCAGGCACGAATTTCACAATACGGTGAGCAGTATCGTTGGTGTAGGCATTCCAAGCCTCAAGATATTTGTCTACCTCCTCGTGGCTGGGTGCAAGTATACCTTTTTGGGTACTTGCTGCAGCCGCCAGACGCAGATACGGAAATCCTTTGGCAAAACAGGTTAATTGTGTATTGAGCTTATCTTCACTGATGCCTTTCTTGGCCAGCAGCACCTTGTCTCTTTCAGTAATCATGATTGTAGATGTTAGGTGGTTTTACAACATTGGTAAGACGCACAACCGTCGCTTGCCATGCAGCGGCGTGTTGTGCGTCCACAAATGTACAAATAAATATTGGAAAGTGCTACCCGTTGTCTGAATTCTTGGTTAACCTGTCAACCAATCAACCTATCAACGTGCTAATCAACGTGTCATTACAACTTTTCGCTATAAGCCTCAATCGCCCGTTCGGCCGTTTTGACAGCCTCTTCAAGCGGGAAAGGCAGCTCGCCACCCGATGCGTTGAGGTGGCCGCCGCCATTAAAGAACTCTTCGGCCATCTTGTTACAAGGAAAGTCGTCAACAGAGCGCAGCGACACACGCACCACATCGCGTTCAGTGTCCTCGCGCAGCGATATGCTCAATCGCATGCCTTTAACTTGTAGCGGCATGTTGACAAGTCCTTCGGCATCGCCGCGGATAAAGTTGAAGCGTTTCATCTCCTCGCGTGTGATGGTAAAGATTGATGCTCGGTTTCGGGCATAGAAATGCAGTTTTTCGTACAGCACGTAGCCCGTCAGCCGCATGCGGTCAGCCGAGTATACATTGAACACATTGCGGTATATCTTGTCCTTGTCAATCTCCTTGGTCAGCAGCAATGAGATGATTTCGTATATCTCGGGGTTGTTTGAGTTGTAGGTAAAGCCCCCCGTGTCTGTCATCATGCCCGTGTAGATGCAGGTGGCACCGTTGCGAGTCATGCTGTCAAATCCGCCTAATTGGTGGATAAGCCGGAACACGATTTCGCTTGTCGACGATGCCGACGGAAATGAAATGACTTGTTTGGCGCAGGTGTGGTCGGGGTCGAGGTGGTGGTCGATAATCACCTTGTCGGCTTTGGCTCTGGCCACAGCTGTCTGCATCTCTTGCAGGCGCGACAGACTGTTAAAGTCGAGGCAGAATATCAGGTCCGCCTGATTTATAATTTGTGTGGCTGCGGCCTCATGCTTTACGTAGAAATGTATGAGGTGTGAGTTGGGCAACCATCGCAAAAAGTCGGGGAAGGGATTGGGCAGCACGATGTTCACCTGCTTGCCGAGCGACGTCAAATAATCGGCCCAACCGAGCGAGGAACCCACGGCGTCGCCATCAGGGCCGCGGTGGGCGCATATTACGATATGTTTGCTCTGCTGTATGGTTTGCAGCAGGGCAAATAGTTCGGTGTTTGATAGTAATTGTTTCATTGGTGTCTTGGGCTGTTGGGGTAGGGGCTGTAACGCGATGGCGTTAGCCAATCATTCCGCCAACGGATAGCGTGTTACAAGTGTTTCAGTATATGCACTTCTTCAACAGGGTCATCTGCTTTGAACACGGCCGAACCTGCCACCAGCACGTCAGCACCAGCCTCTACCAGTTGCTTGCCGGTTTGGCGGTTGACGCCACCGTCAATTTCAATCAGCGCATGCGAGTTGGTGCGGTCAATCAGCTCACGCAACCGGCGGGTCTTGTCGAGTGAATGCTCAATAAACTTCTGTCCGCCAAAACCCGGATTTACCGACATGAGCATCACGAGGTCGAGGTCGCCAATAATCTCTTCGAGCAGGCTCACCGGAGTGTGCGGGTTGAGCGTGACACCGGCCATCATGCCCTCATTCTTAATTTGTTGCACCACGCGGTGCAGATGTGTGCAAGCCTCGTAGTGCACGTTCATCACTTTGGCACCGAGTGCTTTCACCTCGTTAATAAACTTTTCGGGGCGTTCAATCATCAGATGCACGTCGAGTGGTTTTTTGGCGTGGCGGGCCATGGCTTGCATCACCGGAAATCCAAATGAAATGTTGGGTACAAACACGCCGTCCATCACGTCAAGGTGGTACCAGTCGCATTCGCTGTTGTTAAGCATCTCAAGGTCGCGTTGCAGATTGCCAAAGTCGGCCGAGAGCAGGGAGGGAGATATAAGAGGCATAATTTAATGTATTGTTTTAATCTTCTTGTGTGTCTGAAGAGGTTGATTGCGATTCTGTAGGCAGTGCTTTGCCTTCATTGCGCAAACTCTGTATTTTAGCCAAGTTGTCGAGTGCAAAATCCTTTTCGTCACTATTTTTGAGCATCTCTTTGCAAGACTTTTCAGCTTCGTCGTAATGTGCGTTTTCGATATTGAAAGTAACGCTGTTACACTTTATGAAATGATAGAGGTCGAGCAGATAAGGGGGCACTTCTTGTTCAGTCTGTGTAAGCTCCTTTATACGCTCCTCTATTTGTGTCTGGCAATTTTCGATAGCTTGCTGTGCACGGTAGTCTTTTGCGCCCATCAGGCAAGCAATGGTGGTGCGCACATATTGCGGGTGGCTGCTGCCCTCAAGGTTTTGCAGGTAGTAAAACGCCTTATAATATTGTCCTATGTTGAGGTAACATGTGCCCAGCATGAGGCACGTGTCGTAGAACTTTTGCCATTTGGCATGGCTCTTCTCGCCGTTGCGCTTTATGTGTTCATTGTACTGCCTCCATACGTATTCAAAGTGCTGCGATGCCTCGTAAAAGCGCTTTTGAAGCATGAGTTTGTAGCCCCAGTACATATTGTAAGCCAAGGTGGGGTCTGTCAAATCATGTATAAGCTTTTGCTCGGCTGTCCACTCGTCACGATGCCCGTCACGTTCTTTGTCGCGTGCATCGGCCCACATATAGTCGAATTCTGTCTGTTTGTTTTTACCGGTAGTCCACTCAAAGCCAATCGTCATGCTTCCGGCTTTGGGGGTGACGGCAACTTCGGCCGGTATGCGTGTAGCCGTTGATGTGGCAGCACGATTAGAAGTGACATAGTTGATGCGAATGTATGTAACCTTGTCCTTGTCAATGGTGGCAGCCTTTTCAAGTGCCACAATGATGGTGTGCTTGTTGCTGTCCGCTTCTTCACCAATGGTGAATATGATTTTGATAGATGCTGTTTCGGCTGTAGGGGCATTATCTGCGCCTAATTGGTGGACGATGGGTTCTGTCAGGCGGTAGCTCGTAATGGTGTCGATGTCTTTGCTCGTAAAGTGATAGCCATCGTCGCCTTCGCACACAATCTGTTGTATCTGAGCACCTTGTGGCATTATGTCGCAATTTGCAAGCCATTCGCCCAATGTCATGATACCATCAGCCGCCACAGGTGCGTCGTGGCTTTTAGCCTCGCATGCCATAGCTTCGGTGCTTGCCATGATTTGCTTCATGCGTTCGTTGCTGGCCATCTCGTATTCGATGTCGTCAGCCTGCTCCCTGTTCGATGCTTCTATAATGTCTTTAAGGTGGCTGCAAAACATGCTGCGCAGATGAAAGCAGTCTTTCAGCGTATAGCGTAGTGTGTGGACCATTTCTTTGAGGTCGCTCAGTCTGGGTAATCCCGCAATGATGTGTATGTTTATTTTATAGGTGTCACCTTCGACGTCCACTTTGTATACAGCAGAGGTCATGGGGGCCACGCCGTTTACATCGTTACACGCGGTTCGCACCAAATCGATTTTATCTACCTCGGCATCTGTAATGTAGGGAAATGTCAATTGCATAGAGGTCGCTGCTTCGTTGTATCTCATATAGAATTCCCCCGCTTGGTATTTGAACATATAGAGGATGTTGCCTTCGTCGTCAAGATCTTTTTTGTACTCGATGTTCAGCTCGTCAAATGCGTTTTCGAGTGCACAGGGTTCTTGGAAAATTTCGTCTCTATCGTCGTTGTTCATGAGCCGATCGAGATATCTATGTATCTGTTTGCGGTAATTATATAGTAAAAGTATAGCTCCTAATACTATTATCTGTATAATGAGATTGTTCATAGGGTAGTGGTTTTTGATTCGGTTATGTTGATAGCAATGGTTCGCCCTATTGCAAAACTTGTGCCAATGATGTGCTGGCTAATGTCATTTTTTTAGTGCTTATGAGAATCGCATCAAAAATTGCATCAAGAGCCTCCGTCAACATATATGATGCAAATTTAGTGAAATCATATTGAACTTGACGAATGCTGTTGAAAATATAATGTGTGTTGGGGTGGGTGAATAGCATAAAAGGTTGTTGAAAAATGCTGCGCTGCCCTCACACTATGCTTTTTCCTCTTTTTGTCTACACTCTGCACTTTTTGTATGCACTGCGTTGATTATCAATGTTTTTAAGAGTGTATACAACTACACTTTTCCTACACTTTACCTACACTCCGTCTACACTCTGCCTGCACTCCGTCTACACTCTTCCTACATTCTGCCTACACTCCGTCTGCACTCTGCCTGTTCTTAGTGCATGATCAACCTTTTGTTTTCAGGCGTGGCGTATGCTGTGGCAGACAAAGGCGCATAGCGGTAACCGGGGACAGATTTTTCGGTAGTGCCAGACAGAAGTTTCTGTCCATCTAACAGCTCTGCCGCTCTCGCATAGCCGTTTTATGGCTCTGCCATGGCAGATGCCTCTTGTTGGCACGTTGTGTAAGTAATGGGCATGAGTGTATGAGTGCATGTGACAGTGCAAGCAAAGTGTAAGCGTGTATACACTCGTGAAACGATTGATATTCAATGCGTTATACATCAAAAGTGTAGAGTGTAGACAAAATGGCAATTTAAGTAAATAGGGGGTAGCTGTATAAAGGTGCGTGATTGTCTGCACTGGTCGATGTGCGCATTTTAATGCGAACGCAAATAGTCGAAAATCTCTTCTTCAAGATTTGACGGTATCTGCCCCGCTTCAAAAGTGTGTGATTTTGTGACGCGCAATGTGTATGGGCATTTACGCCGTTGCTGTTAAAAAATAGTGAGAATGATAACACTCGTTAGGCTATTTGGTATAGTTTTTTGACGTTCTGTGTGGTTGTTTGTAATGCTGGGTTCTATTTTGTAAAATCAAAAGCCCGTGCCCTTTAACACTTGTAACAAAACGCATTACTAATAAATCTTAATTTCTAAAATAATGTTGCTCAGTGCTTGTGTGACCCATAGAAAAACTATTAAATTTGCAGTCAATTCACTAAGTGAGCATTGTCGAAAACAGCGTGCCTAATCTTTGAGCTTGTAAGGCAGTGTGAGCAAAATGCAGAGCTGTAACATGTCGAATAGTTAATAAGTCGGTGTGTATCAGCTTGATGGCATTCAGAAAACAGTTATCCAGGGTCCATCTTCCCTGACCACTATATCAGAAAACAAATAAAATAAAATAATTAATCCAATTCAAAGCGTATGAAAAACCGTTTTTGCAGAATGGGTAAGCAGTTGCTTGGCGTAGCTTGCTTGCTTTCTACCTGCGGTGTGACGTACTCGTGCTCCGACGATTATGATCTGGACGAAACAAAGCCCAGCTTCTTAGGTCAGAGTATATATGACGAGTTGAACGCCCGCGGTAACTTCAAAACTGTAATTAGGTTGATTGATGATCTGGGTTATAAGGACGTGATGCAAAAAACAGGTAGTAAAACCCTGTTTGTGGCAAACGATGAATCTTATAATCAGTTCTTCTCAAGTAACAGTTGGGGCGTAAATAGCTATGACCAATTGTCTACTAACCAAAAGCGTTTGCTCCTGAATGGTTCAATGCTTAACAATGCTTATGTTGTCGAGATGTTGAGCACTATTCAGGGACCAGTTAAAAACCTTTGTCTCCGTCAGCTCTCTGCGTTGTCGGCTACTGACTCTGTACCCTTCTTCAAGGCTGAGGACTTACCTCACAACTTGAACAAGCCGACGAGTGAAACACCCGACAAGCGTTTTTGGGACCGTTACACCAATCCGGGCTATCCTGGCAAGGGTATTTATATGGCATTGGACAAAACCACGCCTATGATGACTCACTTCCTCCAGGCTCAGATGAATGAAAAGAATATCACACCAAGCGATATCTCTTTCATTCTTAACTTGGATGGTACTGACAAGGCATGGAATGATAGCAAGAACCGCAGTTTCGTTTACGATGCCGAAATTACCACACCTGACGTAACTTGCTTGAACGGTTATTTTCATGTGCTCGACAAGGTGCTCGTAACTCCGGGCAACATGGCTGAGGAAATTCGTAAAAATCCTGACACGAAGCTCTTCAGCGCCATGCTCGACCGCTTTAGCGCACCTTATTATGATGCTACTTTGACTGAGGAGTACAAAGCACTGCACAGCATTCAGGCAGACTCTGTATTCCAAAAGTTGTATATAGCCCAGCGTGGCCAGCAGGGGTCTTTGGCTAAGGATCCCGATGGCGAAGATTTGGGTAGCTCAGTGTCTCGTCTTTCATACGATCCGGGATGGAATGCCTATTCTGTAGACAACTCGACCAAGGAGCAGGATATGGCTGCCATGTTCGTGCCTAACGATGAGGCTATGCGCAAGTACTTCCTCGAAGGTACTGGCCGCTCTTTGATTGAAAACTACGCACCCAATAGCGATCACTCAAACTTGCTCGAGGACCTTTATCAGATTCCGCAAAACATTATGGTCAAGTTGATCAACAACTTGATGAAGGAATCTTTCAACTCTACAGTGCCCAGCAAGTATCTTTCTGTAATGAATACTGCACAGGACCAAATGTTCTCGCAGTATCCTGATGTGAAGGACTATAAGGCTGCTATCGAAAAGGTGCTCGTGGCTAACAACGGTGTGGTTTATGTAATGAAGGACATGATTACGCCGCCTGACTTTGCATCTGTTTCAGGTCCGGTGCTCTTTGACCAGGGTACCCGCGTAATGAATACAGCCATTCACGCTGATGACGGACATATTACGTCTGATTATGCTAACGCTCCGCTGCGTAAGTTCTACAGCACTTATTTGCTCGCCATGCAGTCTAACTTCTCATTGTTTGTGCCGGTTGACGAAGGATTGGCCAACACTGGTTATGCTGACCCTGTGAGCTTTGCTGCTGGCAATGTGACGTCGTACAGATATTGGGCGTTGAAACCATCTAATGTGACGGCCAAGGGCAAGGTTGTACCTGTTGTAGCAACGGGTTATCGTTATGAGCGCGATGCACAGATGAGTGCAAAGACTGACAGACCGCTCGGTACTTCAACTTCAAGTGCTGCAAGTGATAATGTAGGTTCAGGCTTTGGTGCTACTAAGGCGCAGATCCTCTGTGACATGGTGGACCAGCACATCGTTGTACATGGTTCGGGCAATGGTGCTGAAAGCATCGAACCTAACCAAAGCTATTACTTGTCACGTAGTGGCGCCCCCGTTGTGGTAGTAACACACTCCAACAAGTCTGATGGCACAGGCATGGTAGTTGAAGGTGGTTTCCAACGTGATGTAAACAACGATAGATACCCCAACAACAACTTCTCTTGCAGTGTAATAAAGGGATTTGACCAGTCACGCGCTTCTATTGGTTATGGTAACGGTCACACTTACTTCCTCGACCGTCCTATGCAGCCTACTATCAACAATGTATTCACAGTGTTGAAGGATTTGGCTGAAAAGAACGCTGAGTATAGCAAGTTCTTCGAACTTTGCTCTTCGTTTGAATATGGTATGAACGAAGATGAGTTGAAGGCTGCTTTCTTTGAAAATGCTGGTTTGACTGACAATCAGTGGACTACTGAGAAACAGAAATATGCCATCTTTGCCATGAATGGTAGCGGTGTGGGAGCACGTCTGACTGCTGTCAACACCAGCTTGGTACGTTTCTTCAACAACTATCGTTATACTATCTTCGTGCCGACAAACGATGCTATTACTCAAGCTGAAAGTCTTGGCTTGCCTACCATTGAATCTATCAAGGCGTATGTAAAGGAAAATTATACCGATAATAATAAGACTTGGAAGGAAGGCACTCAGGATAAGGCAAAGGCAATGATTACTTGCTTGGTTGACTTCTTGAAGTATCACTTCTGCGACCAATCTTATTTTGTTGATGGTTACAGCGACAATGATTACAACTTCAGCCAGTCTGCATGTAGCGATAGCAAGACTAATACATTTATTCCTGTTGCAGTACGTCATAAAGTTGGCGGACTCCAAGTATTTGATGCCCGCTCAATGACTAATAATGCTGGCGTGAACACAGGTGATATAATTGAAGGCCAGGCTCAAGCATTTAATGTGTCAACCGAGGAGGGCAAACACAACTTGTTCGCTCGCGACTATGAATTGAATGACGAAGCTACCAAAGCACGTAGCATTAAATCGTCTTCTTACGCTGTTTTGCATGGTCTGAAAGGTCAAGATTTCTTACTTTTTAAGACGCTGACAGGTGGTCGCTTCGACAAGGATTGGGCTACTCCTGCTGCGGCAAGAGCATTTGTTAAGAAGTTCGGACTCAAGAAATAAATACCAATATTATGAATAACATAAAGTTCCTATTAACGCTGGTCTTGTGCTTCTTTTGTGCTTTAGCCGCTAACGCACAGAAGCGCATCTCGGGTCGTGTGTGGAGTAAAGCCGACGGCCCCATTGTAATGGCGTACGTAGTTGAGCAGGACAAAAATAACCGTAACGTTACCGCAGCGCAAACTGATGCCAATGGTAACTTCTCTATGGTTGTAAAGAATCCTGCCAACCGTCTGCGCGTTTCTTACATTGGCTACCAGACGAAGATTCTTCCTATTGGTGCCAATGCGCGATTTAACATCGAACTCATTGATAAGAATACGTTCAAATCTGCCGAGGTTACCACAACGCGTAAAACACGCTCTAATGGTCTCGTCATTCCTGAACGCGAAATTTCTACCGCTCAGCAAACGCTTGATATGGACCAGATGGCTGGCCTCTCGTTCGAGACAGCTGCCGACGCCCTTCAAGGTGAGATTGCCGGTCTTGACATCGTGTCAAACTCTGGTAACCTCGGTTCGGGCTCAAGCATGCGTCTGCGTGGTGTAACTTCTATCAATGGTAACCAGAACCCCTTGATTGTTGTCGATGGCTATATCCTTGAGGATTATGACAACAGTTCTCTCGAACTCGACAATATGGACAACCAAGAGCAGTTTGCCACACTCTTGCAGGTGGCTCCTGAGGATATTGCAAGCATCAAGGTGCTGAAAGATGCCTCGGCTACTGCTATTTGGGGTGCCCGTGGTTCGAATGGTGTTATCGAAATCACCACACGTCGTGGTGCTCGTGGTAAGACCAAAGTAAACTTCAACTATCGTTTCTCTGGTTCATGGCAGCCTTCAGGCATGAAAATGCTTGATGGTGACGGCTATACCATGATGTTGAAGGAGGCTTACCACAACCCACGTATGCTTACCGAGGAGCAGTCAAGTATTGCCGAAATCATGTACTTGACAAGCCACCCGTCTTATTATGGTAACTATAATAAGAACACTGATTGGATTAAGGAAGTAACACAGTTCGGTCAGACTCATCAATATGGTGTGTCTGTATCAGGTGGTGGTGAAAAGGCCGTATTCCGTGTGTCTGGTACTTACGACCACGAAACGGGTACCATCATCAAGCAGTCTCTTAACCGTTTGACTACGTTGATGAACTTGGACTACTGGGTTTCTGACCGTATCAAGTTCTCTTCAACTTTCTCTTTGACTTATACAAAGAATAATAAGAACTATGATAGCGGCATCTTGGGACGTGCATATAAGGCCATGCCTAATATGTCTATCAACCGCTACGAATATCGCGAAACAGCTGATGGCGTGGGTGAATACTTCGACACTGGCGAATATTTCATCATGCCGCCGCGTGCCTCTTCTTCTGGCTTGGTAGGTGCTAATAGCGGTCGTACTTCTTATTATCTTAACGACATGATCACCAATGGTAACCCTGTGGCCATTGCCAATTTGGCCTGGCAGCACGAGTCTACCTATACCATCAAACCGCAGTTCAACATCGAGTACAAGTTGTTGGGCAAGAGCGATGATGAAACGGAACTCAACTACCGTGGTGATGTTTACATGAACGCTTACACTTATTCTTCTCAGTCTTACTATCCTGGTTCGCTCACTTCTGATACTTGGAGTGATGGTATTTACAAGACAAGTAATGGTGAGAATAAGAACCTTGAGTTCACAACCCGTCACCAGTTGACTTTCCACCCGCACTTTGCAAATACTGACCACCAGTTGCAGGTTCTCGGCCGTTTCGAAATTACTTCGACTAACAGCACTTCGCAGAGCCACTCAACTACTGGTGTGACTGGTGGTATCACCGACCCGACCGTAAATGGTTACCTCACCGGTTCAAGCTCGGGCACTGGCAAGAGCCACCGTGCAGCCGGTACTGGTTCTATCCACTACGCTTTCGGTTCTAAGTACATCTTCGACTTCACGCTCCGTGCCGATGGTAGCACACGTTTTGGTTCGGGCAACAAGTGGGGCTTCTTCCCCGGTGTGTCTGGTCGTTGGAACATTTCTGACGAAAAGTTCTTCAAGCCTCTGCGCGGTGTCATCAGCATGTTGGCATTCTCTCCAGGTTGGGGTATGACAGGTCTTGCTCCAGGTAGCGAAGGCTTGATGTACAACAAGTACAACCGTAGCGGTGTATCATACAATGGTACGCAGGTAATGTATCCTGAAAACTTGAAGCTTACCGAAATCCGTTGGGAGAAGACTAAGTCTTGGAACATTGGTGTGAACTTGAACCTCTTTGAGGACCTTATCAGGTTCGACTTGAATGTGTACAACAAAAAGACTTCTGACTTGTTGAACTCTAACGTGCGTATCCCTTCTACTACCGGTTTTGCAAGATTGGCTTGGGCCAACGTCGGCGATATGGAGAATAAGGGTTGGGAACTTTATGTTTCAACGCGCGACCTCTTCAAGGTGGGTAAGTTCAGCATGAACTTCCGTGCCAATATCTCTCAGAACTTGAACACTATCACCAATATGGACGCTTCGGTGTTGGCTTCGTACAACACTGATATCCAATACTATAATGGTGAGGTGCTCAGCCGTGTGCAGATTGGTAATGCTTTGGGTGGTATCTATGGTTTCAAGTTCAAGGGCGTTTATGCTTACGACTACGACCACAATGGTTACTTCCAGCCCATCAATGGCCAGGAGAACCCGAAGAACAACTGGACCGATGAATATGGTAACCCGAACACGGCTGCCGGCAACATTCGTCCCGACTTGTGGGTAAGCGACAAGAGCTCTGCACGTCCTGAATTGGCCAAGTCTACACCTATCGTGTTCGACGCCAATGGCAATGTTGTTTACGACAAGAACGGTAACCCGCTCCCCATGTACTTTAACTATGGTGGCAAGAACTACCAGTTTGATGGTGGTGATGCTATCTACGAGGATATCAACCATGATGGTAATATCGACGAACTCGATATTGTATACTTGGGTACTTCTAATCCTAAGCTCAATGGTGGTTTCGGTGTGAACTTTAAGTATGGACGTTGGGAATTGAAGACTTCTTTCAACTTCCGTATGGGTAACAAGATCATCAACCTTGCTCGCTTGAATGCCGAAAGCATGACAAGCAACATGAACCAGTGTGCTTCGGTTAACCACCGCTGGCGCAAGAATGGTCAGTACACCACAATTCCTCACGCCATGAGTGCGAATGTTAAGACCACTTACAACTCATTGGTGAGCGACCGTTATGTAGAACCCGGCGACTTCCTCCGCTTCCAGTACTTCCAGCTTTCTTATAGCGTGGCTCCTGAAAAGTTGAAGAAGATCGGTTTGAACACATTGCGTATCAGTGCTTCAGGTAATAACTTGATTTTCTGGACTAAGTATTCAGGCGTTGACCCTGAACACTCTGCAGGCGGTTATTCTCCTTGTACTGACTCTTCGCAGACTCCGCGTTCTCGTTCATTCACATTTAGTTTGAACTTTGGTTTCTAAAAAGTGTATGGATAGTGAAGGCTTCTTGCCATAATGCCTCAGGCCTGGCAGGCAGTGCTTCACTATCCACCACCGAAACAAATTCATTATCATGAATAGTAAGAAAATATATACAAAACTCCTGCTTGCTGGCAGCTTGATCCTCATGGGCGGCGCAATGACTTCGTGCGACGACTATCTGACATTGCTCCCAACTGACCAGTTGCCTGAAGAGAACTTCTGGCAGGATAAGTCTGACCTTGATGGTGTGCGCGCTGGTGCATACAGTCAGTTGGCTAAGGCATCTCAGACAGAGAAAATATTGCAATGGGGTGAGTTGCGTTCAGACAATTTGTCTTTGAACAATGTGTCGAACACAGCTGTCGACAACTTGCAGAATGCTGTGTTGCAGCCGAGTGAGGGCATGTTCGATTGGTCTGGCTTCTACACAGGCATCAACTATTGCAACCTTGTATTGGAAAAGGGTTTGGACATGACCGTTCCTGGCAAGGAGGTTGACCCCAGCTTTACGCGTGCCGACTACCGCTCATACCGTGCTGAAATGTTGGCTTTGCGTTCACTCTATTACTTCTACTTGGTAAGGTCGTTCCGCGATGTGCCTTATGTCACAAAGTCTGTACGTACCGATGCCGAGGCAAGAGCAAGCAAGTCTGCTGCCGTGCCTGGTGTGGCTATCTTGGGTGAGTGCATCGACTCGCTCGAGGCTAACGTTAATTATGCAGCAAAGAACCTCGGTTCGGACGCTGACAACTGTGGCCGCTTTACAAAGAAGGGTATCAAGGCGCTGCTTGCTGACATGTGTCTGTGGCGTGCTTGCATGCTCAAGGATTATGTGAGCAAGGAAAACACAGCACAAATCAATATGGACGACATTGCCGTTAAAGATGAAAATGGCAATGTAACTGGTTATACCACAAAGGATGGCAAGACTATAAATAACGCTTTGTGTAATGACCTGGCCAAGACTTACTTGGAAAAGGCTAAAAACTATTCACAGGAAGTTATCGACCTCTTGTATGAAAAGTATTGGGAAGAGTTGCAGAAGAATTTGACTTCGGCTACTGCCGAGCAGAAGACGCAACCTTATCCCATGTACTTGAACGAGCGCAAGATTACCAATGGTATAATAGATAATTCTTACTTGAACAATTTCGGCTCGCAAAATTCGCTCGAAAGTGTTTTCGAACTGCAGTATGATGGTACTACCATGACCAATGGTACTGTCAATAACTATTTGTCTATCTATTCAAACAACACTTTTACCCCGGGTACTATGGTGTTGTCTAACAACTTGCTCTCTTCTGTTACATCGGTTGATCCCGAAATTGGTTTTGGTAAGTCAGACCTCCGTTTGTTGGAAACTTGCTATTATCCTTACACTGGAACAGAAAAGCCAGTTTCAAAGTTTGTAACCCAGAACTTCTCGATAACAAGCACAGAGGATATGTCGCAGCTCAACTCATTCTCGAATATCTCTGGTCGTACAAGTTCTTCTAACAATGCACACTGGCCTGTTTACCGCCTTACAGATGTGATGCTGATTAAGGCAGAGGCTATTGCACGTTTGGGCTTGATGTCTGGTTCTATCAGTGAGGCAGACTTGAAGGAGGGTTACAAGTTGATTAATGAGATATTCAAGCGTAACAACCCTGCATTGGTTACACCTGCTGAAGCGCAGGCTGATGCCAACAAGTTGTCAAACAATTTGTACAGCGACCGTCTGAATGAGAACTACAATGTGACTGGCAAATCTGCTACCACGCTTCTGTCTAATGTATACCGTGAGCGCCAGCGTGAATTCGTTGCTGAAGGCAAGCGTTGGTACGACATCGTGCGTCAGGCAGAATTCACGTATGTAGCCAACCAAAAGAGCACTTCTTCGGCTCTGGCGTTCGGTAGCTTCAAGCAGCAGGTTACTAACCGTTTGTCAAAACTCTACAGCCTCTACAATCCGATTTACAGTGAGGAACTCAAGGTGAACGGTAAGGGACAGGCTGATGGTGGCAAGCTTGTGCAGAACCCGATTTGGGATCGTTACACTAAAAAATAAGTACTATTATGAATACTTATATGTTTAATAGTCGTCGTTTGGTGGCTTGCATCTCGTTGCTGGCGCTCCTTGTTGCTCCCTTCACTTTTGTAGGGTGTAAGGAGGAGATCAGTGCTGATGCCTATGCCATCAAAACGAAGAAGACACTGGACGATTATTTGTCTGAACGTCCTGACTTGTCGAGCATTCGCGCCATATTTGCTGATGCAAAGTTGGGCGTTTCTGACAATGCGTCTTCTATAGAAAGTGTACTGTCTGCACGTGGTAACTACACCGTGTTTGCGCCCAATAATGATGCCGTAGCAAAATATGTGTCTTTGCTTACTAATGGCGAGAGCAGCGATTACAATGTGCTGACTCATGAGCAAAAGACAGCTGTCGCTTTGAACTGTATCATCGATAATGGTTCAAACTCGGCATACGAGTTGGCTGACTTTCCAAGCGATGGTCTGTTTGCCACGACTAACTTGCGTGAGCGTCGTATCTCTTGCAAGCAGTTGACCTCAGGCGAATATCAGCTTAATGATACCGCAACGGTTATTGAGTCAAACTTGGAGGCTTCAAATGGTATGCTTCACTTGATTAACAATGTGATCGTGCCTTCTGACAAGTCTGTAGTCAATCTGATCTCTGCCGCTCCCAATATGCGTATCATTAGCAAGTTGCTCGAAGTTACTGGCTATGCCGACCAACTCGGACTGCAAACCAAAGAGGAAGAGGCTTATGAAAAGGAGCACCTCTCTCATGCTGGTGAAAAGCGCACACTCGAAAATGCGGGTAGCGACTATACTTACCAAAGCAAGAGATTGATTGGTTATACCGCTTTTGTCGAAACCGACGACGTGTTTGCTTCAGATTGGGGCATAACAAAGCCCGATAACAACAATCCCGAACAGGTTGACGAGAACGGTTGCATTACCGATGCATTCTGGAACAGCACAATCCTTCCGCAGCTCAAGGCTAAGTGTGAGGCCATTTATGGCACGGCTGATGCTGATGATCTCAAGAAGGAGGGCAATGCCTTGAACAAGTTCATGGCTTATCACCTGCTTGATGGTAAAATTGTGCTCGAGGACCGTTCTGCCGTACACCATTGGAACGAGTACGACTACGAGTGTGGTGAGAGCTACACTGTAAAGTCTTCGACAAAATATATGGTTGATGTGTGGGATTACTACACCACAAAATCTGGCGCATTGCTCAAAATTACCCAAACTCCGGGTAAGGGCAAGGGCGACAATATTGGCGAGCCCAAGTATTATATCAACCGTGTGTGCAAGTACAACACGTTGTGGGACGGTTCACCTATCCTTGGCGACTATCAGGAAATCGATGGTAGCGTGCGCACAGGTGAGGGCTTGAACGTGGCACCCAGTAACAAGAACCGTGTCGAAAGCAACGGTAAGGAAACCATTTATGAAAACGATGGTGCCAATGGCTATTATTTCCCCATCGACCACGTACTTGTAAATGGTGATGCTACAAAGAATGCTTTGAGCTCTGAGCGTATGCGTATCGACTTCACCACATTCTTCCCCGAGATGCTTTCAAATGACATCAGAGGCTCAAAGCCCGCTTTCTTCCCGAGAGGATATTTCTCTGGCATTTCAAACGAAAGCGTTGGTACCGAGCTCTTCTATTTGCAAGAAGGCTTCTGCGGTAAAGGTTTTGACTGGAGAGACTATCAAGGCGATGAGTTTATTGCAACAGGCCTGTACGACTTGACAATTAAGTTGCCTCGCGTGCCTAAAGATGGTATGTACGAATTGCGTTTGGCAAGTTCAAACAACAACCTCCGTGGCATGGTGCAAATTTATATGGGTGAATCGCCTAACAGCATGAATCCTGTTGGTCTTCCAATCGACCAGCGTGAAACGGTTTCCATGATTCCCGGTAACCCGTGGGTTGATGACAAGGAGTCAGACTACGACGAGCAAACTTGTCGCGAGAATGACCGCAACTTGCGTAACCAAGGTTACATGAAGGCACCGCAATACTTCCACGCAGGTGGTAAGAGCAAAGCAACGCCGGCACGTAATATCGGTGGTTCGAGCTGCGCTTTGCGCCGTATTTTGACCGCAGACTATTTCAGGGCCAACCAAACTTACTATCTGCGTTTCAAGTCAGCCATACCTGACTATTCAAAGTCGCAGTTGTTCCTCGATTACATAGAGTTCGTACCTTCAAGCGTATACAATGGCTCTGAGCCTGAGGACGTTTGGTAACGCATAACACCACAACAATTCCTATCATGAAACTAAATAAAGTAAAAAAGGTCATGGGCGGCACGTTGGGAGCAGCATTGCTCCTGGCTTTCCCCGCATGTTCAGATGACCATTACGATATCTTGACGGGTGCCGAAGGTTCAAACAAAACTATTTGGCAGAACATCGAGAGTCACCCTGAGGAGTTAGACTCACTTGGTATGATCCTTAAGCAGGTCAGAGTCTACACTAAGGAGGAAGACACCAAGCGTACAATGACCTATGCCGAATTGCTCAACCAGGCACAGTCATTCACGTTCTGGGCTCCCCGCAATGGTACATACAATGCCAAGCAGTATCTTGACCAGATCGAAGAGATCAAAGCATTGCGTGAGGCTGGTCAGACAGAAAAGGCCGACCGTATGGAGTATAACATCGGTTTGCAGTTCGCACAAAACCACATGGCCCGCTTCAACTACGAGGCTGAACAGTCACAGCAGAACGTGCGTCTTTTCAATGGCAAGCTGTGCTCATACAATGCAGGAGAGGGCGTGTTCAATGCTGTAAAGCTTGATGCCACTATGCCTACTATCCCGTCGTCAAATGGTATGTTGCATGTACTCGACGGCAAGGCAACCTTCGCTTACAACATCTATGACTACATGGGTGACAACGAGGACATCTTCCAGAATGTATATGGCACACTGACAGATCCTGAAATCAACAAGCGCACGTTCAACGAGGCAGCCAGCACACCTGGCGGCATGGGCGAGGACGGCAAGATGATCTATGTAGACTCGGTGTTCTACTACAACAACGAGTTGCTCAACTCTTGCGGTGCGCAGATTAAGAATGAGGATAGCTTGTATGTAGCGGTTATTCCTACCGATGCCGCTTGGACTGTGGCAGAACAGAAAACAAAAAAGCTTTTCAACTACAGCACCTACTACAAGTACAACTACAACCCTGTAAACGATGATGTGGAAAAGGCATTTACTGCTGAAAAGACATTCTCGCAGCACGATCGTGACTCATTGGTTGATTACAACACCAAGCGCACGATTATTACGAGCATGTACTTCTCGCCCTCAATCTTTGCACAGTCATTTGTAGAACAGTACAAGAAAAAGGACCGCGAAGAGGCCAAGGAAATGATTGCCAATTATGCCATGTATGCCGACTCGTTGATTTCGACAAACAACAGCACGTTCTACAACCCCGTCAAGGGCCAGTTGAACCCGCTCTTCGGTGATGGTCACTATGTTAAGGCATCAAATGGTGTTATATTCCCCATCACTGAGTATAAGGCCGATCCTGCCAACACCATCATGCAGAAAAGCTCTATCGACATGCTTTACGATTCAAATGTCGGTTTCTATTCGGTATCAGGTAGCATGGGTAAGGGCACTTACACCTACTTGGTAGAGGGCGACAACTGGAATAAGGATATTGACATCTCATCACTTGAAACAAAGGGCTATCGCTACTTCTCTGTACCAGCCCGTCAGACAAGTGCAATGAAGGTGTTCTTCCCGCTTCAATCGCTCATGAGTGGCAAGTACCGCATTCGCATCATGCTCCTGCCTAACCGCGTAGACCTCAACCACCGTTACTTGAAAGAAAACAAGGAAACTAACGAGCAAGAGGAAATTATGCAAAACACCAAGTTCTTTGCTGCCGTTTACGATGACGAAGGTAATCAAATCGGTGAGCAAAGTCCTGATATAACTGTAGATGATAATGAGGTTAAGACATACACTTTGTTCGAATCAATCGAAATACCCAAGTGCTATTACAACTTGCCTTCAGGTGTCAACAAGTGCTACCCGCTGTTGAAGCTCGAAATTCCTGGTAAGTTAAAGCCTTATCGTCCTTATCTTAAAACGCAGCCTTCAGGTTTGAGCGTCGTCAAAATATTTGTTGAACCCGTTGGTGAATAAGCATCAAGTTTTAAGCATTTGTTTCGCCTGCCATTGTGCAGTGCGAACAATGCTTGAGCCTTATTTCAACCTTAATATTGCAAATAATGAACAACAATAAGAAAATACACTTGATGCAGGGTACCCTGAGAGCAGGAGTATGTATGTTCATGCTTTCAGGTGCATGCGTGCTTTCTGCCCAGACCCCTCAAGATGGTGACAACGTTGCAGCCCATTCTGCCCCAACGGCACCGGCTGCAAAGAAAAAGGCACCCAAATATCAGATGAAGGAGGTTACCGGATACGTGTTTGATGGTGCCACCCGCAAGCCTGTTGTAGGTGCAAGTGTTCAGTCGTTGAGCAACAGCTACTACAGCGCCATGACCGATGAGAATGGTAAGTACACCATTCGTGTGCCGGAGTTTGTAGACGTGTTGTATGTCTCTGCCAAGGACACCAACTACAATCCGGCCCAGTTGGCCATCAAGGGTGCCACAGGTCAGGACGTGTTCCTCACCAGCGGCATGAACGCAGACTTCTTTGCCAATGGCACCAAGCTGAACAATAATCAGAAGATGATGGTTGACGAGCCCAACTCACTTACCATCGAGAACGAGATGGAGAAGGGGTTGGCTGGTAGCTTGCGTGTCATCAACCGTGGTGGTATGCCCGCTCAGGGTGCAGCCATGTTTATCAATGGTTTGAACTCACTCAACAGCAATGCACAGCCTCTCGTCATTGTTGATGGTGTAATGCTCGATATGCAGTACGACCGCAGCTCTTTGCACCAGGGCTTTGTCAACAACGTGTTCAACATCATCGACCCCGATGACATTGAAAGCGTAGAAGTTGTCAAGAACGGTACTGCCCGTTATGGTGCAAAAGGCGCTAATGGCGTATTGCTCATCAACACCCGTCGTGGCAAGAGCATGGTAACGCGCATCAACTTCCGTGCCTATGCAGGTTTTGAAACCTCGCCCGAGCAGATGAAGGTGATGAATGCCAGCCAGTATCGCAACTACATCAGCGAATTGATTGGTACCCAGCCCAACAACGACGTTGTCAGCAGCACCAAGACTACACCGTTCCTCAACGAGGATCCCAACTACTTCTACTATAAGCTCTATCACAACGAGACAGACTGGCAGAAGGACCTCTATCACAACACATTCACGCAGAACTACAAGGTGAGCGTTGATGGTGGTGATGATGTGGCATTGTATCACCTCTCTTTGGGTTATGCACAGAGCGATGCTACAGCCAAGAAAAACGACTTCAACCGCTTGAGCATTCGTTTCAACACCGATGTAAACATGTTCAAGGACTTTGTTACAGGTTTGGACTTCGCTTATTCGCGTAATGCCTATAACCTTCGCGACAATGGTTGGGCCGAGAGCTATGCCACACGCAACATTACTTCGCCCAATGTGTTGGGCATGATACAGACACCGTTCATCAGTCCGTATGCCTACTATGTACACTCTACGGGCAACAATCTCGAACTGGTACACTCTAACACCGTATATTCAGGCAAGATCTATAGCGACAACAACAACCCCTATATGTTTGGCAGCAGCTACGGCTATACGGGCTTGATCAACCCCTATTGGATTTTGCAGAATGGTGATGGTGACAACAAGAACTTCCAGGAACAGACACAGTTCAATCTCAATGTATCTCCGAGCTACAAGATTAACCGTTTCCTCACCATCAAGGACCGTTTCAGCTATATCCTCAATCGCAGCAACGAAAAGTACTACTTGCCTAAGTATGGTACACCTCCCAAGAACGTTGAAGGACTTGGTGATGTAACAAGTATCGTAAGTACACAGTTTGCCAAGGAAACCACCCTTTACAACGACTTCTGTGTTGATTGGCACCGTGCCTTTGGCGCACACGACGTACAGTTGTTTGGCGGTTTCCGCATGAACTCTTACTCATACAATGCGAGCAACATCACTGGTTACAACAACGACCAGGATAAGATGCCTAACATGGCCTACTCATTGCAGTACAAGAGCTATGGTGGTGCAAACGACAAGTGGACCAACTTGGCATATTACCTCAACGCAGGCTACAACTATAAGAACAAGTACTTCCTTACAGGTACCATGTCAATGGAAGCCTCTTCGCGTTTTGGCAAGAAGGCCGAACAAGGCATCAAGCTCTGTGGTGTTACTTGGGGTCTCTTCCCCTCATTGCAGGCCGCGTGGGTTATGTCGTCTGAAAAGTGGTTCAATGTCAAGGGCATCGATTATTTGAAGCTCACCGGTGGTTATGAAATCAGCGGTAATGACAACATCGACTACTATGCCACACGTACATACTTTGCTAACACCCAGTTCCTTGACAAAGCAACGGCACTTGTACTCGAAAACATTCAGAACCCCAAGTTGCAGTGGGAAACGACCAAGCGTTATAACATCGGTTTGCAGGCAAGCGCCCTCAACAATCGCTTGAACTTCGCCATCGAATACTTCCACAGCAACACCGACCACTTGCTCACCCGCAAGGCAGTGAGCGACATCACAGGCTTGGCCACCATGTGGTCTAACGACGGTTCATTGCGCAACAGTGGTGTCGACTTCAACGTCAATGCCATGCTCGTGCAGCGCAAGGATTGGCGTTGGCAGGCAGGCTTCTCAATCGGCCATTACAAGAATGAGATCACGGCTCTGCCTTCAACCTCGCTCAACACCATTCGCACATACGCCCTTGACGAAAACGGCAACCGTATAGCTGATACTGAAAAGCAGATACATGGTTACACTTCGTCAGTGTATGGCACCAACAACATACTTACCGCTGTAGGTCATGCTGCAGGTGTATTCTATGGTTACAAAACAGCTGGTGTGTTCTCATCAGACGCCGAGGCACGTGCAGCAGGCAAGGACGGCAATTACCTCCGCTATCCGACAGGTTTGGCCGAACAGCCCTCGCGCGACTTCAAGGCAGGTGATGTACACTTTGTAGACCAAAATGGTGATGGTTGGATCAACGAAGCAGATATGGTAGTCATCGGCGACCCCAATCCCGATATCTATGGTAACATCTACACCTCGCTCAGCTGGAAGGGCCTGAAGCTCGACGTCAACTTCAAGTACTCTTTGGGCAACGACGTGTTCAACTACCAGCGTTCGCAGTTGGAGGCACTCAACAACAACTGGAATCAAACAACTGCTGCTGTCAACCGTTGGCGCTACGAGGGACAAAAGACCGACATACCCCGTGCAATGGATCCTACCAGCACACAGTGGGTAAACAACGAGCGTTTCTCAGACCGTTGGATTGAAGATGGTTCATACCTCAAGCTTAAGAATATCCGCCTTACTTACAATGTGCCTGTAAACCTCAGTTGGCTGCTTGGCCTCTCGGTATGGGGCGAGTGCAACAATGTGTTTACCATTTCCAAGTACACAGGCAACGACCCCGAGTTCTCGGCAGGCAACGGCGTGCTCTATCAGGGCATCGATGCAGGCTACCTCAACCAGGGCCGCAACTTCAATCTTGGTGTAACCATCAACCTCTAACAGAAAAGGGTAGGGAGTGGGGAGTTCAGAAGTTGGTTTCTGACTTCTCAACTCTCACCTCTCAACTCTCAATACAATACAGCAATGAAACACAAATCGATTTTAAGTCTTCTCATCTTCCTCATGGGATTTGGTGCTGTCACCACATCTTGCGAAGATATGTTGACCCCCGATATGAATCGTTACGCTGAAAACTTTAGTGGAAAGGATACCATCTACTTCTACACAGGTATTTTGCGTAACGTTCAGGACATGGTTGAGCAGAACCAACTCTTGGGTGACCTGCGCAGTGATTTGGTTGCCCCAACAGCTTATGTGAGCGACTCCGTTTCGGGCATTATCAATTACGACCGCACCAATGCCAATGCCAATCGTGACGGCGACAATGGCTTGCTCAATCGTTCTGCCTACTACAAGGTAATCAACCAGTGCAACTTCTACCTTGCCAAGGTTGACACCAGTGCAGTAAAGAACAACATTTACTACATGAAGCGTGAGTATGCACAGGTTGTTGACATTCGTGCTTGGGCTTACATTCAGTTAGTACAGACTTACGGCCGTGTACCTTTCATCACCAAGCCTGTTGACAATGCCGACACCGGTTGGGAAACCAAGCCTGAGGGCGACATCTGGGCAACAGCCGACAACCTGGTCGACCTGTTGAAGGGCGACCTCGAGCGTGCCAATGCCATAGAGCACACTTTAGGCTATCCGCAGTATGGTGAGTTTGCTACAGGTAATGATAACTTCAAGGTTAACAGCTCATATTTGCGCTTCTATTCCGACATACTCCTTGGCGACCTCTACCTTTACCGTGGTGCCTCAAAGCAAGATTATGTTGAAGCAGCTAAGAATTATTACTACTTTCTGAAGGAGCAGTCACGCAAGGGCGTAGGTGTATCAGGCTCTTATGCCACATTCGGCAAGAACATCAACACCAATGGCTCATATAGTTATTCGCCCAACATCAGCTCATGGGTGTCACGTGGCCTTGCAGCCACATCGCTCAATGCCGAGAATGTAACTTTGTTGCCTTCAGCTGCCAACAGCACCTTTGGCCGCGTTTTGACCAAGGTGGCACAAATCTACGGCTTCGATTCTAACTCAACCAACAGCACCTCGTCAAGTGGTTCTACATCAGGTAGTGTTTCACTCAGCGTAAACTATAAGTCACGTCAGGTAGAGCCCTCAAATGCGTATCTCAACCTCTGTAAGGCTCAGAACTACTCTGTAACCACTTCAGACAACACCACAGGTGCTCCTACCAGCGTAGAGTATTACACTGGCGCAGGTGATGCACGTTTGGCTGCTACAGCTCCTATCTTCGAAACCAAGGAGGGAGGCCGCAACCGTTACATTGTAAAGGAGGCTCCTGTCACCTATGTCAATGCCAGCAGCACAGCAGGTGGTTACGACTTCAGACACTACAAGTCAATCTATCGTCTGAAGCAAATTTACTTACGCTACGCCGAGGCCATCAACCGTGCCGGCTACCCGCGTTTGGCTTACGCCGTGCTCAATACTGGTCTGACTAAAAATACCGTTCCCGAATTGGGCGACTCTATCGCTTACGACGACGCTGCACATACAAAGCAACTCGTTTATTACTTGGATAGTACCAAGACCACGACTCCCTATCATGCCGCATTCTTCGTCGGTGTTGATGAGTTGCGCCGTGCACAGGCTGAGCCCGAGTACGCCAAGTTCCTCGACTTCACCTCAAACAACTGGTCAAACGTAGGTATTCATGAGATGGGTACAGGCGTAACCTCGTCAATGGACAGCCTCAATAGCTTTGCATTGGCTGTACATGGCAATATTGCCAAAGGCGGAAAGATCAAGGGTCGTATATTGCAGGAAAAAGAGCGTTGTGCAGCGCTTGCCGAGACCAATGTGCAGAGCATCAAGCGCCGTGTACGTTTGCCTTGGGACGATGTTGTAACACCTGAAGAAGGTGGTACTACCACACCAAGCCTTGAGGAGCAGCGCAAGGACTATGAAACGCTTGATCCGGTTGAGCCGCTTGCCGCAGACCCCGCCGAAATCAATGCTGTTGAAACGTTGATTGCTGACGAATATGCACTCGAAACGGCTTATGAGGGTACACGTATGTTCGACCTCATTCGTATTGCCCGTCACATGAACCTTGACAGCAACACTGCTGCCGATTATGGTACAAAGTGGTTGGCATGGAAGATTGCCCGTCGTAACTTTGATGGTGCGCCTTACGAGACACCTGCCACTTACGATGGTTTACTCTTCGGCAAATTGCTCGTTGAGGATAACTGGTATATCATCAGTCCTGTTTATAACAAGTAATTACGTGGGCGTGGCAGATAATCCCGCCCATACGGAATACATTTAATATGGATTCGAAGTTTCGTCAAACAAACTTCGAATCCTTTTTGTGTAATACGTATAACCCTCCAATGCTTCTCAGCATAGTATATTCACCCGTATTGCTGTCCGGTTAAACGTATGCATTCGAACGGTTTCAAGCACAAAACTCAAGCTCTAATGGGGGCGACGCGTCCCGCGTCGGTTTTCTCAGCAGCCTCGTCTCGCGTTCAGTAATGAAGGCAAAGGACTCGCAAATAGGCGTGTAATTAGTGCTGTCTGTGAGCCTTTGCTTAGTGTATGAACATTGCATTTTTCCCGACGCGAGACGCGTCGCCCCCATTAGAGCGCAATTTCCTGGCATTACAGTTCTTCCCATGGCTTCAAATCCGCTTTTTAACCTGTCAATTTGATAGAAAACGCAAGCACTAATGGGGGCGACGCGTCCCGCGTCGGTTTTTTCAGCAGTCTCGTTCCGCGTTCAGTAATTAAGGCAAAGGACTCACAGACAGGTGTGTAATTAGTGCTGTCTGTGAGCCTTCGCTTAGTGTATGAACATTGCATTTTCCCCGACGCGAGACGCGTCGCCCCCATTAGAGGTTGCGTTTGGTGCTTGAGTCCATTCGCGAGTTTTCGTTTAACCGAACAGTAATAATAGTTGCAAATAGTAACCCGGTTGCCACGCTACGGCGTCAGCCCTTATGTCTCTTGAGGCCACCCGGACGATAGTCCGTGGCCGTCCGCCGCGCAGCGGCCTTATGTGTTTCTTATGTAGCTTATGTTCTTATGTTCCCGCGGTAAGCGGCTAACACAAACGTATATCTTCTGTCCTTCTGTTCTTATGTCCTTATGCTTCCCGCGTTAGCGGCTGCCAAACCACACTACGGCGTCAGCCCATTACCACATCAACTTTCTCGTACTTTCACCCAATACATCACCCCGCGGTTACACCTCTTTCGTGGCACACCGAGCTGCATCAGTTCACGTCCCAAAGTGTTAGGCGTGGCATTGCGCACCATGCCACGCAAGTCGCGTTTGAGCGTGCGGAATATGGCCGTGGCCGTCTGCCACTCCCCACCATCAACCAGCTTGCCCTCATCAGCCACCTCGAAACGGCGCACAAAACACTCGCGCAGGGGCGACGACTGGTAAAACAATCGGTTGTGATGCTGAATGGCAGCCTCCTCGGTGTGCGTGAAATAAGTCAGCTCACCCGACTGCACCTCGTGCAACAGTTGCGCATAAAGCTGCGCATAGTCAAGCGGTGTGTCGCAGTCTATCACCCCATGCACCTCCTGACAAAAGAAACGGCGGCTGCCCGTGGGGTCGTTCAACAAGTCGTAGCGGTTGCTCGTACCAATAAACGAGGCCACACGCGGCATCTCGGAAAAACCGCTCGCATACGGACGACGCGACTGCATGGTGCCGAGCTGCACCAAATTCTTGAGTTTGGCCGCATGGTGCTGGCTGTAACGGTCAAACTCATCGAGGTTGACAAGTGCAAAGCGCGACAGAGCCAGTTCGAGCCGCTCCGTGCCCGAGAGTTCAAACTTTTCGGAGTAGTAGTTGCGCAGTTCGGGCGGCAGCAACATGCGGCAGAAGGTGCTCTTGCGCAGGCCCTGCTCCTCACTCACCAACAGAGGAATCATGGCATTGCCCCCCGTCTGCGAGGCGGCACCGCCCTCAGCACCATGCCACCCGGCCACCATGGCGCGCAGCCAGCGGTGGAACACGGTGGTCCACAGCGGATCGCGGCTCACACGGGCGGCGAGGGGCGTCACGCGGTCGGTGCCGTCCCATGCGGGCAATGATTTCAAATAACTTGTAAAGGGGTGGTATTGCGGCATATAGTCCGACTCCAAAATGCGGTCCACATCGTTGTTCCACACCATGCACCCGCGTTTGTGCAAGTCGATAACAATGGTGTTGCGCACCAGTTTGTTCACCGGCACAAACTGGGCAGATTCCTCATTGTGTCGGCGTATTTCGGCCACGCGGTCAAGCACGTTATAACGCGTGTCGTACATCTCGTCAACCATTTGCATGGCTTGTTCGGTAAGAGAGGGTGTGTCGGGTTGCTCATTGCATGCTTTTCCTGGTTGCGACTCGATAGGTTGTGACTCGGTTGGTTGCGACTCAGTAAGTTGTGGCTCGATAGGTTGCGGCTCGGTAACATTATTCGGTTGTGGCTTAACAACTTCTTTCGGCTGTGGTAGTTCGTCGTCATACTCCGCCGCCGTTTGTGGCATGGACATTCGGGCTTCGTCAAGTTTTTCAATCACGCGGTTGGCGATACGGTCGATCAGTGCATCGATGCCCTCGTGCATAATTTGCTGCACAAATTGCAGCAAGGCTTGTTTGGTATTCATGATAATATACAATTTAGTTAGTAGTGGGTGCAAAGATATAAAACCTCAAGGCTTGCAAACAAAAAAAGTGTACAAGTTGTACACAAATAATGTTTCCCGTGCTAAGCAACCAACAAGCAACACTACGGCGTAGCCCTTATGTTCTTGAGGCCACGTGGACGTCAGTCCGTGGCCTTCTGCCGCGAAGCGGCCTTATGTCCTTATGTCCTTATGTCCTTTTGTTCTTATGTTTACCGCGTTAGCGGCTGCCAAGCCACGCTACGGCGTTAGTTCTGTTTGCATATCTGTATATCTGCGGGCATCGCTCGCCTTGACCGCTAACGCGGGGAACATAAGAACAAAAGAACATAAGGACATAAGACCGCTTCGCGGCAGAAGGCCACGGACTAACGTCTGCGTGACCTCAAGAACATAAGGGCTGACGCCTTAGTGCTTTGGCCGCTAACGCGGTAACCATAAGAACAAAAGAACATAAGGACATAAGACCGCTTCGCGGCTTTAGGCCACGGACTAACGTCCGCGTGGCCTCAAGAACATAAGGGCTGACGCCTTAGTGTTACAAGTGGTAATGCTAAGGCGTCAGTTTATTAGCATATTATCAAATTAACATATTCCCGCATTAGCATATTAGTCCGCGCACACAAACTCGCTACACTCTACACTTTTACAATATAAACAGTTGATAATCAGCAAATAAAAGCGTGTAGAAACCATCATTATTTGTCTGCACTACCGTCTGCACGCATCAGATTTGCCACAGCGTAACAACAGTTATGGGGGCAAGACTTTTCTGTCGGAGCAACAGAAAAGTCTTGTCCCCATAACAAAACCCTCAGAGTGCGATGTCTGATACAGCAGCGTGTGCAGACAAATTAAGCGGTGTGTATACAAATTTTGGCGTTATCTACACGCTGTAAAGTGTTCTGTATCAGCGCTATTATAAGGAAAAGTGCAGAGTGCAGACAGTTTTACAAGATATTGTATGTAAGGGTAGGTGAGTGTTCTGCTTATTGCCATGTAAATCTGTCATTGACATAGCGTCATCCTCAAACAGACAACCTTGATAGGCTATAGTTTAGGAATGGGAAATAGTACAAACCCCTACAAACCTGTACAAAACTGCGCATTCGTGTAAAAAACCATAGGTGTAGGGGCTTATATCGAATATTTTTGCGATATTTGCATAAACCTATGTCTTTGATAATACGGGTAAATATAGTCTATAAGTCGTATGTTTGAAGTAAATGTACTGAAAACCAACGTATTACGATTTGTAAACTGTTGCAAACGATGTTGTTGTCAAATAATTGACGCACAAAGACATACCAAGGCCAAAGCCTTTAGACAACGAAAATAAAAAGATATTGCGCGTCGTCCACCCGCTAATGAGGTGGGTGGAGACCACTCTTTACAAACAAGAAAAGCAATCACTATACATGGAATTTTCTGCAAAGCAAATAGCCGAGTATCTTGGCGGTACAGTTGAAGGTGATGAAAACGCCTCTGTAAAAACCTTTGCCAAAATAGAGGAAGGCGTGAAAGGTGCCATATCTTTCCTTGCTAACCCGCATTATGCACACTACCTTTACGACACCCAGTCGAGTATTGTGCTCGTAAATAAGGATTTTAAGCCAGAACACGAGGTGCACACCACACTGATACGTGTGGAGAATGCCTATGAGGCCATAGCCCGTTTGCTTACGCTCTATCAGTCGACCATGCAGAAGCGCACAGGCATTCACCCCTTGGCCTGTGTGGCTGAAACGGCTACGGTGGGCGAGGGCAGCTATGTGGGCCCGTTTGCTTATGTAGGTGAACACGCCGTTGTGGGCAAGGGCTGTCAAATATATGCCGGCGTGGTGATAGAGGAACGTGCCACCGTGGGCGACGATTGCTTGTTCTATCCCAACGTGTCGGTATATCACGATTGTAAAATTGGCAACCGTGTGACGCTGCATTCAGGTTGTGTGATAGGTGCCGATGGTTTTGGTTTTGCTCCTGCTGCCGATGGCTATGAGAAAATTCCTCAAATAGGTATTGTTACCATTGAGGACGATGTAGAAATAGGTGCCAACACGTGTGTTGACCGTTCAACCATGGGCTCGACCATTGTGCGCAAGGGCGTTAAGCTTGACAACCTCGTGCAGGTGGCACACAACTGCGAGGTAGGCGCCAATACAGTGATGTCGGCCCAGGTGGGTGTGGCAGGTTCTACCAAGATTGGTGAATGGTGTATGTTTGGCGGACAGGTAGGCATAGCGGGCCACGCTGTGATAGGCGACCGTGTGCTTTGTGGCGCACAGGCAGGCATAGCAGGCAGCATACGCAAGGGCCATGTGACAATACAGGGCAGTCCGGCAATCGATGCCAAGAACTTCATGCGCTCGAGCGTGGTGTTCAAGTATCTGCCCGAAATGCGTCAGGAAATAGAGGCGCTCAAAAAGGAAATACAGGCGCTGAAGGCAAAATAGCCTGCGTAAAATGCACTTGGTGGCGCAGAGGCAAAGTAAGTTGAGTCTCGGCCCTGGGGCGCTTTGGCATTTGCACGGTATGTGCTGCTCAATTTCGAAAATCAAATCATATTATCCATACAAAACAGAGGACAGTTGCTTGTAATTGTCCACATCATATAACATTATGTTAAAACAGCAAACATTGGCCGGCAGTTTCTCGCTCTATGGCAAGGGGCTGCACACCGGACTCAGTTTGACGGTGACATTTAATCCCGCCCCTGAGAATCATGGCTATAAAATACAACGCATAGACCTTGAGGGCGAACCCATAATTGAAGCCATAGCCGAGAATGTGGTAGATACCTCGCGCGGCACAGTGGTGGCAAAGGGTGAAGCCCGATGCAGCACCATTGAGCATGCCATGGCTGCACTTTATGCCATGGGTATTGACAACTGCTTGATACAGGTGAATGGTCCTGAATTCCCTATCCTTGATGGCAGTTCTATACTTTACGTTGAAAACATCAAGCGTGTGGGTGTGGTGGAGCAGAATGCGCCCAAGGACTTTTATGTGATAAAGAAGAAGATCGAGTTCCGCGATGAGGAGACCGGTTCGTCTATTATCATACTGCCCGACGACCAGTTCTCGATCACTACCATGATATCGTTTGAGTCGCAGTTTATCAACAGTCAGTTTGCGACCCTTGACGACATGGCCAATTTTGAAACAGAAATAGCCTCGGCACGTACATTCGTGTTTGTACGCGAAATTGAACCTCTGCTCAAGGCCGGTCTTATCAAGGGCGGCGACTTGGACAATGCCATCGTTATATACGAGAAGCAAATATCGCAAGAGGCGCTCGACCGCTTGGCCGACCACCTGCACGTGGAGCATCGCGACGCTACAAAGCTTGGCTATGTGCAGGACCGTGCCTTGGTATGGCAGAACGAACCGGCACGCCACAAGTTGCTCGACATCATAGGCGACATGGCCCTTATAGGCCGTCCGATAAAGGGCAGAATTATTGCCACACGTCCAGGACACACCATCAACAATAAATTTGCGCGCCAAATGCGTCGCGAAATCCGTCAGCACGAAATACAGGCGCCAAACTACGACCCCAATGAAGAGCCGCTGATGGACGTTAACCGCATACGCGAGTTGTTGCCGCACCGCTACCCCATGCAGTTGGTGGACAAGGTGGTAGAGACTGGCTCAAACTTTATTGTGGCTGTAAAGAATGTGACGTCGAACGAAGCCTTCTTCCAAGGTCACTTCCCGCAGGAGCCTGTCATGCCCGGCGTGTTGCAAATTGAGGCTATGGCCCAGGCTGGTGGCTTGCTCGTGCTCAACTCTATTGAGGAACCCGAGCGGTGGAGCACTTACTTCCTGCGCATAGACGATGTAAAATTCCGCAAGAAGGTGGTGCCGGGCGATACGCTCCTGTTCAAGGTAGAGCTGATGGCGCCAATACGTCACGGCATTTCAACAATGCACGGTTTTGCCTTTGTGGGCGAAACAGTGGTGATGGAGGCCACCTTTACGGCTCAGATAGTTAAGAATAAGTAAGAGCTTGTAAGGCTCTCATGCATATAAAAATTAAATATGATAAGTCCGTTAGCATACATACACCCCGAAGCTGTGATAGGCGAGGGTTGTGAGATTGGTCCGTTTTGTTACATCGACAAAAATGTGGTAATAGGCAAAAATAACCATCTGATGAACAGTGTTACGCTGCTGTCGGGTGCGCGCATTGGCGATGGCAACCGTATTTTTCCGGGTGCCGTGATAGGTGCCATTCCACAAGACCTCAAGTTTAAGGGTGAGGAAACTACCGCCGAGGTGGGCGACAACAACACCATTCGCGAGAATGTGACAATTAACCGTGGTACTGCCGCAAAAGGTAAGACTGTGGTAGGCTCCAACAACTTGCTGATGGAGGGTATGCATGTGGCACACGATGCTGTGGTGGGTAATGGTTGCATCATTGGCAATACTACCAAAATAGCCGGTGAGGTGGTGATAGACGACTTTGCCATCATTTCGGCCTGTGTGCTGATACACCAGTTCTGCCATGTGGGCAGTTATGTGATGGTGGGTGGCGGTACACGCACCAGCCAGGACATACCGCCTTACTGCATGGCAGCCCGTGAGCCGGTGGCTTATTGTGGTTTGAATTTGGTGGGCTTGCGCCGTCGTGGTTTCAGCCGTGAGCTGATTGAAAACATACACAACACTTACCGCTTGCTCTATCAGCGCGGCAAACTGCGTGAAGAGTGTTTGCAGGAAATACGCGAAACGGTGCCAATGAGTCCGGAAATTGAGTATATCCTTGACTTTATAACGTCGTCAAAACGCGGTATTATCAAATAACTCAAGTATCGGATTTAGCAAGGGCGGGCTGAAAGCCCAATGTAGCACATAGCCCAGGGCAAGCGAAGCGGCACCCTGGGTATCGCGTGTTGGAGCAGTCGCGCCCTGTAAGGGCAAAAGCTTTAGGACCGCTAAATCAGCGATCAAGTAAGAATAACAACATAAAGGGTTAAAGCTTTTGCCCTTACAGGGCGCGTAGACTCTACTATACGGAAGCCCCAGGGTGTCGCTTCGCTTCCCCTGGGCTATGTGCTCCATTGGGCTTTTATTGACATCATCGGCTGCGGCTCAGCAATTCAAGCACGCTTGATTGCATTCGCCTTGCACGATGATTCAGCCCGCCCTTGTTAAATACGAAACTTAAATCAAATAAGCCTACTTACAAACACCGACTTAATAATATGGTATACAGAATAAAATTTATATGCGAGGAGGTGGACGGCTTTGTTCGCGAGGTGAAAATCGACAGCGAGGCAAGCTTCCTTGACTTGAATAAAATAATACTCGAATCGTGTGGCTACCCCGATGACCAAATGACTTCGTTCTATTTGTGCAACGACGAATGGGAACGCGGCGAGCAGGTAACACGTGAGGATATGGGCCTTGGCGACTCAGATGAGGATATCTATGTGATGGACAGCACACGTCTGTCGGAGTTGATAGAGGACGAGGAACAGCGCCTGGAGTTTGTGTTCGACCCATTCAACAACCGCAGTTTCTACCTCGATGTGAAGGAACTCATACCTGGTGAACATCTTGACAAGGCTGAGATTGTACGCTCGAAGGGCAATGCACCCCAGCAGATTGAGGGTATGGACGATGACCCCGTGACGGCTATAACTGCCAAAAAGAATAAAGGGGGTTCGGCCGCTGACGATGATTATGCAGATGATGCCATATTTGGTGGCGCCTCGTTCAATGATGATGAAATAGATTTGGACGGCTTCGAAATATCTGAAGGCGCCCCGTACGCGTAATTGCTGACTAAGTTGTTGAATTTTTGAATTCAGCAAGAGTGGGCTGAAAGCTCGGGCGTTCAAAATCGGCTTCAAAAGCGACGCCGAATTTGGGCATTTTGAGTTGCTAGAAACGCGCTGCAAAAAAACGCGAGCACCAAACGCTGGCACTAATGGGGGCGACGCGTCCCGCGTCGGGATAATGAAAAGGAAAGATACAAACTCTACTAAATAATAGCTGCATTTTTTTCCGACGCGAGACGCGTCGCCCCCATTAGAGGTAGCGTTTGGTGCTTGAGCCCGTTCGTATGTTTACTTTTCACCGGACAGCAAAAACAACGAATAATATGCCCGAAAACGGTCACGCTTTTGATGCCGATTTTGAACACCCAGGCTTTCAGCTCGCCTTTCCTAAATCCGAAACTATAAAAGAATACGAAAGAACTGATGTCCGTCAAAGGGGAATGACCAGATGCGTCATGCCGGTGAAGGACATCAGTTGTTTGTTATTCGGTAACGACATTTAATAACGTGCTATTTTGAACAAGACACTAAAGGTAATAATCGGTCCGACGGGGGTGGGCAAGACGGCTTATGCCCTGCAACTGGCTGAGCAGTATGGCTGCCCCATACTCAATGCAGACTCGCGGCAGATATATCGCGACATACCCATAGGCACTGCTGCACCTACTGCTGAGGAACAGGCCCGTGTTAAGCATTACTTTGTGGGCACACTCGGACTTGAGGACTATTACAGTGCAGCGCAGTATGAGCAAGATGCCATGGCGTTGCTCACCAAATTGTTTGCAGAGCATGACACGCTGGTGATGGCCGGAGGGTCGATGATGTACATCGATGCGGTGTGTAATGGCATAGACGACATACCCACGGTGGACGATGAGACACGCGCCTTGCTCAAGACACGCTATGAGCAGGAGGGGCTTGAACCTTTGGTGGCCGAACTGCGCTTGCTCGACCCCGAATATTATGACATTTGTGACAAGCGCAACCCCAAACGCGTGGTGCATGCGCTCGAAATATGCTATATGACGGGACGTACTTTCACCTCGTTCCGGGTACGCAAACAGGTGCAGCGCCCATTTGAAATAGAGAAAATAGCTTTGAACAGGCCGCGCCCCGAATTGTTTGACCGTATCAACCGACGTGTGGACTTGATGATGGAGGAGGGGCTGCTTGACGAGGTGCGCCGCGTGTTGCCCTACCGGCAGTGTAATTCGCTCAACACGGTGGGTTATAAGGAGTTGTTCAAATATCTTGATGGCGAATGGACACTCGACTTTGCACTCGACAAAATCCGTCGCAACTCGCGTGTCTATGCCAAAAAGCAACTTACTTGGTTTAAGAAGGACGCCGGTGTGAGGTGGCTCGAGTTGTAACTGCGCGATGGTTAGCAGGAGGCTGGCAGGCGTGGGGGGTGGCAGGTAGATGGTCGTTATCGTACGCTGCCGGTGTTGTGCTTAATATTTTTTTATCGCATAATTTTTGCCTTCCGTTAGCATTACATTAACTTTGCAGCATATTAGGCATTGCCGTGATTAGGACTGAAACAAAATGTAGCCTTGTCAATACAGTGGCAATGTAAAACAAATACACACAAATTTACTACAATGAGTAGCAATATTATCAGTAAAGTGGCACAGTCCTTGTGCAAGTTGGGACGAGGTGTGCGCAACGGTTGGAACTGGTATAAAGGACAATATAAAGGTCGCCCCTGGTGGTATAAGACTATTACAGCCATTTGGTCGTTCTTTGCTTTTGTCATTTTTTATTGTTTCGCCGTATACTTCAATTTGTTCTGGCTGTTTGGCAAGTCGCCTTCGATTGAAGATATTATAAACCCTAAAACGGCAGCAGCCTCTGAAATATATAGTGCTGATGGCAAGTTGCTCGGCAAATATTTCAATGAAAACCGCTCGCCAGTGCCTTACGACTCAATCAGTCCGGCTTTCTTCGAAGCTTTGGTGTCGACTGAGGACGAACGCTTCTTTCAACATCATGGCATAGACTATCGTGGTATGTTTGCTGCGGCAAAAGATGCCACTCATGGCCATGCACGTGGTGCCTCTACCATCACGCAACAGTTGGTGAAGAATATGTTTCGCGTGCGTACGCAATATTCAACGGGCTTGCTCGGCAAGGTGCCCGGACTGCGCATTGTGATAATGAAGAGCAAGGAAATTATCATTGCGCGCTTGATAGAAATGTTCTGCGATAAGAAGCAGATACTCGAGATGTATGCCAATACGGTTGATTTTGGCTCGAATGCTTTCGGTATCAAAACCGCTGCCAAAACTTATTTCAGCACAACACCGCTCGATTTGAAACCCGAGGAGGCTGCTGTGCTTGTTGGTCTGCTCAAGGCTACATCGGCATACAATCCGAAAATAAATCCTGAAAACTCAAAGAAGCGTCGTAACACGGTGCTCAGCAACATGTATTCGCATCGTGCCATGCTGTCGGAACGCTTTGGCGATGTGTATATTGCTGATAAGCAGACACTCGAAAGATTGCAGAATAAGCCTATCGACTTGAAGTTTAGCGTAGAGAATGCTTACGATGGACAGGCTCTCTATTTCCGCGAAGCATTGAAGGATTATATGGAGAAGAATTTTCCCGACCTCGATGTGTACTCTGATGGCTTGAAGATATATACAACGCTCGACTCGCGTATGCAACAGTATGCTGAGAAGGCTGTGCACGACCAAATGAAGGTGGTGCAACGCAATTTTGATGCACACTGGCGTGGTGTGGGCGACCCTTGGTGTGACGAAAAGGGACAAGTGATACCCGGATTTATTGAGGACAAGGTGCGCAAGACTGATACCTATAAAATGTTGCAGGCAAGGTTCCCCAATAACCCCGACTCGGTAGATTATTACCTGAACAAGCCCCACGATGTGACTTTGTACAGCTATGACGGACCGGTGCACAAGACCATGTCAACCGTCGACTCGCTGAAGTATATGGTGAAATTCATGCACACGGGTTTCGTGGCAATGGAACCTGAAACGGGTTATGTGAGAGCTTATGTGGGCGACATCGATTTTAAGACGTGGAAATACGACAAGGTGCGCTCTATGCGACAACCTGGTTCAACGTTCAAACTCTTTGTGTATGCTACCGCTATGAAACAGGGCTTGACACCGGCCGATACGCGCAAGGACGAATACATTCGTATGCGTGTGTATGACAAGTTTAAGCACGATAGCGTTTATTGGCAACCGCATAATGCCAATGGCCGTTTTTCAAACGCTGAAATGCCACTGCGCTCGGCTTTTGCGCGCAGTGTCAACACCATAGCAGTAAAACTTGGTCAAGAGGTTGGCATATCTAATGTGATTCAAACAGCACAGGATATGGGCATCAAGTCACCGCTTGATGACAATCCGTCGTTGGCTTTGGGCTCTAATGACGTGAACCTTTTCGAATTGGTTAATGCTTATGGCACCGTAGCGGACGATGGCATTCATCAGGAACCGGTGATGGTGACAAAGATTGTTGATGCTGACGGAAACACCATATTCGAGGCTAAGCAAGAGGAGGGCACCCGCGCCCTGCCGCAAACTGCCGCTTTCTATATGCAGAAACTGTTGGAGGCTGGTGTGCGCGACGCTGGCGGTACATCGCAGACTCTGGGTGCAGGTATGTACCTCGGCCCATTCTCAAACCAACTGGATATGGGTGGTAAAACAGGTACGTCAAACAATCACTCTGATGCCTGGTTTGTGGGCGTGACACCGAGTCTTGTGGCTGGCGCTTGGGTCGGTGGCGAATATCGCAGCATACACTTCCGCACGGGTGCTTTGGGACAGGGCAGCCGTACTGCATTGCCCATTGTGGCCCAATTCTTCCGCAGTGTGATGGACGATGCCTCGCTTCGCGGCAAATATCAACGCAAGTATGGTATGCCCCCTTCTGATGTGGCACCTTCAACTTATGAGGCTGTTTATAACGCTCCGGCTGCAAAGAACGACTCGCTGTCGAACGACTCGCTTTCGGTAAACGAAGAATATGATGATGAAAACTTGTTGGGCGGCGAAGGTCATAGCGAAGGTCATGAGGCTGGTGCCGATGCAGCAGAGTCGCATAACGAGAATGCGGCAACCCATAAAGAAGGCAATGCGCATAACAACAATGCAGCATCATCGGTATCTTCCTCTCAAGGCAGTGCACAATCTGTTACAAAGAAGGAGAAGAAGGAGAGAAAATCAAAGAAGAACAATAATAACCCTGAAGCTTTCTTTGATTAGTGAGTATTGCTTTAAGGTAGAATAATAAAAGGAGGTTGGAACGCATGTGTGTTTCAACCTCCTTAATTGTTATATTTGTATTATTGCTTCTATATAACAAAGTTCAAATATCATCTTTGTTATTATCTCAACTTGTTTGCCATTCTGGCAAAGGAAACTGTCCGATATTTGCAGCATATAGTATTGGTACCCTTCCTCTTTAGATGTATGGGCAACTTAACAATAAACTGTGTAGTGTGGTAATGTGGCAGATTGGGTGTCATCGTGCTGTGATGTGAAAGCACGATTGGTTCTTTTCGTATTTTACATAGCATACTCCCATTTCGCGCATATCGTTGAGCACCTCGGCAAGGATAGATTTATAAACCGTCACCCATCGCATTTCGCATTTGCCATCGGGCTGAATTTCCAAAAAACGGTTGTACGACACATCGAATGTCGTGCCAAATTGGTGGCACGAGTTTTCTGATGCGTTTTGATTAAAGTTGCGTAGTTTTTGCACGTCCTCCTTTGTGCGTAGCACCGATGTGATGAGCAGTTTGTGTGGAGGGTAGCCCTTTGTGGCCAACGAGTCGTTGAAGGCCCTTGCTATTACATTGAGCAGTCGAGCTGCCCGTGGTACAAGGTAGGGGATAGATTGGTGCAGACGTTGCACATGGTAAAAAGGATTGTCGGCAATGTAGACCAACTCCTGCATGTGCTTGTGTGCTTCCTCGCGGTTTTGGATTTGCGGAATGCCAAGGCGCTTGGCAGTAGCCAGTTGCACATCATTCAGGTCGGGAAAGGAGGTCTCAAATCGCGGCACACTTGTCACGCGGTTTTTGACACGACTACCGTCTTTGCGTAGCAGAATGGGCTTGTTGCGCACGGTGAGCAACAGTTTGTCAACTTTGGCAGCTTGCAACTCTATGCTGTCGGGGGTGTGCGATTTGATTTCGCTTTTGTCATTGTCGTTATTGGCCAGTCGTGGCAACCGCCACTCAGGGTGTGTGCATTTAAGTATGCCAAGCGTGATGAATATAATGCCGAAACCCACGATGAAATGTATGCGACGCGGTTTGTAAAAGTTCTTCATAAAGGTGTTACTTGCTTTGAAATGTAAAGTTTGCGCGAAAATGCGTTCACAAAGTTAGCGCATTTCGGTGGTATTTTTTAATTTTGCAGATAAATAAAACTGAAATAATAAAGGCAGTCCTATAAATGGGCTGGTACAAACTTTTTCATGATAGAGAAGCATTTCATACTTGAGGAGGCCGACCCCGTCATATTTTATGGGGCAAACAACGTGAACATAAAGATGTTGCGTGCCTTGTGTCCGAAATTACGTATTATGGCGCGCGACAATGTGGTGCGTGTAATGGGTGGTGAAGAGGATATGGCTGATTTTGAAGATGTGTTTCAAAAGCTTGAAAAGCATTGTGCCAAATTCAACCGTCTGGCAGAGGAGGATATACTCAATATAGTAAAAGGGCATACAACCAATGCCGAAACGTCGCAAGACGTAATAGTGTACAGCACAGGTGGCAAGCCCATCACGCCGCGCTCTGAAAATCAGCGCAAATTGGTTGAAGCCTACGACAAATGTGACATGATTTTTGCCGTTGGACCGGCAGGTTCGGGAAAGACCTATACTGCCATAGCCTTGGCTGTGCGCGCTTTGAAAAGCAAGGCGGTAAAGAAAATCATATTAAGTCGTCCCGCTGTAGAGGCTGGTGAGAAACTTGGTTTCTTGCCGGGTGACATGAAGGACAAGATTGACCCCTACTTGCAGCCCTTGTATGACGCGTTGCAAGAGATGATTCCGGCAGCCAAACTGCAGGAGTACATGGACACCAATGTCATTCAGATAGCGCCGTTGGCCTTTATGCGTGGCCGCACGCTTAATGATGCAGTGGTGATACTTGACGAGGCGCAAAACACCACCTCGGCACAGATAAAGATGTTTCTGACCCGTATGGGCTGGAATACCAAAATGATCGTGACGGGTGACCGCACGCAGATAGACTTGCCGTTGTCGCAAAAAAGCGGTCTTGTCGAGGCCCAGCGTATATTGCAGGGAGTTGATGGTATAGCTTTTGTTGAAATGACGCAGAAGGATATCATTCGCCATAAACTTGTGACACGTATAGTCGAGGCGTACAAGCGTGAGGACGATCGTGTAAAGCAACTGCGCGAGCAGCGAGAAAACGAAAGCAAAATATCGTAATGAGGCGGGAAGGTAGTAGTTGGAGCAAAATGTGATGGTGATATAAATGCCATGCGGCAAATGGTGCTCCTCCTGTTGCCTTTTTGTGTTTTATGCAGGTATTCAAGTTTCGTCTATACGCTCACGCCCAGCATTAGTCGATATGCCTCGACTTGTTAGCATACGTTCAGATTGAAGAACGGACGTAACGGGTTGCGTACGTGATGAGGCCAAAACTACTGAAGCAAACGCTGTGCAATTCATGCCAGCTGATAGTGAACAACGACTCATAAATTCGGATAATTACAAACATTGGCAGGGACAAAGGCCTGTGCCTGAAGCTTTGCTCAAAATACCAAATAACAATGTCTGCTTTAACAAAAACTGATTTCCATTTTCAAGGACAAAAGAGTGTTTATCATGGCAAGGTGCGTGATGTTTACAACCTTGGCGACCGTTTAGCCATGGTGGCAACTGACCGTATCTCGGCATTTGATGTAATCTTGCCCAAGGGCATTCCTTTCAAGGGACAAGTGCTTAACCAAATTGCTGCCAAATTCCTCGATGCCACAACCGACATCTGTCCTAACTGGAAGTTGGCCACCCCCGACCCCATGGTAACGGTTGGTGTGATGTGCGAGGGATTTCCCGTTGAGATGATTGTACGTGGCTACCTCTGTGGCAGTGCATGGCGTGCTTACAAAAGCGGTGTGCGCGAAATCTGCGGTGTGAAACTGCCCGAGGGCATGAAGGAAAACCAAAAGTTCCCTCAACCTATCATTACGCCTACAACAAAGGCCGAGATTGGTGAACATGACGCCGATATTTCAAAGGAAGAAATCTTGGCACGTGGCCTTGCCACTCCCGAAGAATATGCTGTGCTCGAAAAGTACACCCTTGCACTCTTTGAGCGTGGTACCGAAATTGCAGCCAAGCGCGGCCTTATTTTGGTCGACACCAAGTATGAGTTTGGCAAGCACAATGGCACTATCTATTTGATGGACGAAATTCACACGCCCGACTCTTCACGCTATTTCTATTCAGAAGGCTATGAGCAGCGTTTTGCCGCAGGTGAGCCTCAAAAGCAGCTCTCAAAGGAGTTTGTACGCGAATGGTTGATGGACAATGGTTTCCAGGGAAAAGAAGGCCAGCAAGTGCCCGAAATGACAGACGAGATTGTCAACAGCATTTCTGCCCGCTACATCGAACTTTACGAGCACATTACAGGTGAAAAGTTCGTTCCTGAAGAGACTGGCGACGTACTTGCCCGTATTGAGAAGAATGTGGCTGCCTACCTTGCCGAATAAATAATAATGTAGACAAAAGTACGCACCACACACCGTAGGTGCTGTAACACAAAATGCCAGTGTATAAGTCGCGATATCAAAGTCGTGTGGCTTATACACTGGCATTTAGTGTTGTATATATTTAAGGCGTGCCGTTTATGTGTTGTAAATAGTAGAATGAAGCGTTGCAAATGCCACGCCGTGTTTATTTACGTTGTATGAAAATGTGCCGGGCTATATTGAGTATGATGTAAATCAAGAAACAAATAGGTAGAGTCTGCGCGGGCAAATAGGGAATGTCGAATAGAAAGCCCCCTAAATTGTAGAGCGCATAGAATATCAAGCAGAACACGATGCTTTCGATGCAGAGCGTAATAGCGCTAATAATGAGCTGTTTGCGTTTCATACTAACTTATCGTTCACTTGTTCAATGAGTATAAGAGCCTGCATTGTGTGTAGTCAAATGCAGGCTCTCATTATTTAGGTACGCTGTTAGGTAAATTACTTCACCCAACCTTTATAGTGGAAATTGCAGTTACGCCAGTCGGGACTGATGCGCACGTAAGTCGTTTTGATTTTGTCCTTAATCCACTGTTCAATCTTCTCCTCCTTGCGCTTGTTCACAACCACGTCGCGCAGCGTCTGAAAGTCCTCTGTCATGTTGGCAGGGTGTCCCTCAATGCGGTTTTTGAGCATCACAACAGCGCATACCTCCTGTCCCTTGTCATTGGTCATGCGGAAGGCACGCGAAATCTGTCCCACACTAAGTGTGTCAACCACCTTGGCCACATCGGCGGGCAAGTCTTGCATTTCAAAGCGCGAGCTCACTGTGCCGTTTTGCTGGTCAACATTGGCCATGAGGCCATGATTGTTGCGTGTGTCTTTGTCGTCAGACAAAGCCAATGCTGCTGCGTCAAACGTAAACTTGTTGGCACGAATGTCGTTGGCAATGGAGTCGAGGCGTGCTATGCCCTTTTCAATTTCGCTATCGTCAATGTGAGGCTTGAGCAGAATGTGGCGTACGTTAATCTTGTCACCTTTCTTATCAATCAGCTGAATGATATGGTAGCCATATTCGCTGCGCACTATTTTCGACACCTTTTTGGGGTCGTTAAGTGTAAAAGCCACGTTGGCAAATTCAGGCACGAGCTGGTTGCGTCCCATATATCCCAATTCGCCGCCATTGCGTGCAGAGCCATCTTCGGAGTAGAATTTGGCAAGGGTCGAAAAGTCCGCCTCGCCGCTGTTGACGCGGCGTGCATATTCGCGCAGTTTGTTTTCGATGCGTTCCACCTCAGCACGAGGCACTTCGGGCACCGAGGTGATAATTTGCACCTCAACCTGCGTTGGTATGAAAGGCAGACTGTCGTTGGGCACATTCTTGAAGTATTCGCGCACCTCGGCCGGTGTGGCTTTCACATCGGTAGTGAGTTTTTGGCGCACTTCGTCAGCCATCATCTGCTCGCGATACTGCTTTTTAAGGTTCTCGCGCATTTGCGACACCGAGCGTCCGTACATCTGTTCCAGAGCCTCGCGTGAGCCAAAGGCTTGAATGCTCTCGTTGATGCGGTTGTCGACGGCACGTATCACGTCCGATTCGCTCACCGTCACACTGTCCAGTTCGGCTTGGTGTACAAACAGCTTGTTAACAGCAATTTGTTCGGGTATGGTGCAATAAGGGTTGTCAACCGGCTGGCCATATGCTTCGGACGAGATGCGAGTCTCCTCCACGTCGGACAACAAGATAGGTTCATTGCCCACAACCCATATAATTTCGTCTACAATGTTGGTTTGTGCAAAGCCAAGCATTGGCGATAGAGCCAGCAAAGCAGCCCCCCAAAGTTTTTTTATCATAGCTTATTTTACGGTTTTCAGCACATCTTCGTTAACAGTGAAGGTAAACTGCTTGCGCAACTTTTCCACCCACAGCCTTTCGCATTCGGCCTGATAGTCGCTTGTCACCTGAGCCTTCACGTCAATGTACGACTTAGGCTGTTTCATCACCTTGCCGCTCACCCCGGTCATGGTAAATCCCTTGGGCTGTTTCACGTTGTTGCCGGCCTTAAAGGCGTAGGCGTCAATTACAGAATTTTCGCCTTGTGAGCAGAGGTAGGGGCCACTCACCGACACGGTGATAGAGTCCTTGTTAAACTGTTGCTTGAGCTGTTTGCGCCACTCGCCGGCACCATACTTCTTCAGCATTTTGTTCACCGCCTTGGCATCCTTGGCGTTTTTGCAGTGATAGATAAAGCCTTTGAATTTTGGAGCCTTCCATGCGTAGTCAGCTTTGTGCGTTTTATACCACGTTTCGAGTCCCTTGGTGTCGGCAGCAGCCACGTCCCACACTTGTCGCTTGCTTACTTCGTAAAGCAGCAACCCATCGTGATACTCCTGTATGAGGTAGCGCAGCGCATCGTTGTGGCCGATGTTGGCATTCATCACGCTGTCGAGCACCTCCTCGCGTGTAAGTTTGCCATTCGATGCCGCAACCAGTTTCTTGATGCGGTATTCAGCCGATGCTTCATCAATGTTCTGTCGTTTGAGCATGGCCATGATGTCACCCTTCAGCTTTTCGTAGGGGTCAAGCGGCTTGCGCTCGTCCATTTTGATGATGTGGTAGCCAAAGGCCGACAATACGGGCTTCGACATTTCACCTTGTTTCAGAGCATAGGCAGCATCTTCAAATTCCTTTACAAATTGGCCGGGTCCCACCATAGGCAGTTGGCCGCCCTCGGCAGCACTGCCAGGGTCAGCAGAATACTTTTTAGCCATTTCAGCAAAGTCGGCGCCATTGACAATGGCGTTGTAAATAGAGTCCGCCTTCAACTTGGCAGCAGCCTTTTCGGCCTCGGTAGCCTTTTGGCCCAGACGTATGAGTATGTGCGACGTCTGTATCAAATCCTTGCCACCGAGTTGTTTCTCGGTGTTGGCATAAACCACACGTGCTATGGAGTCGGTAAAGAAGCTGTCCACCATGAAGGGCGTGAGCTGCATGTCGCGGTATGTCAGAAACTCTTTTTTGTAGCTCGACAGCGTGTCAAGGTGTGCAGCCTCGGCAGCAGCCACTTTCAGCTTGTAATTGATAAACATGGGCACATACTCCTGCACCGATTTTTGCTCAACGGCATCTTGCACATTGCCATTCTTGTGGAAGGAGTATTCAAATTCGCTCTTTGTTACAGGCTTGCCGTTGATAACCATCAGTACGGGGTCTGCAGCCGACTGCGCCCCAGCGGTCAGGGCCAGGGCGAAGAGGGTAGAAAATAGAACTGTTTTTTTCATGCAGAAACGTTCGTTATTTAAGCCGAAAAGTTTAGAAGTTGAAAAGCCTTTTGCCGTGCTTTGTAGTAAACGCGTCTGTCAACTTTTTAACTTCTAAACTCTCAGCAGGCCAAGGTCTCATGCCTTTGGCCATTATCATGTGTCAATGAATAAGTGCTTATTCGCCAGGACGGCTGTAGTTAGGAGCCTCGCTGGTGATAGTGATGTCGTGTGGATGGCTTTCGAGCACACCGGCACCTGTGATGCGTGTAAACTTGGCATCGTGCAGCTTTTCGATTGTTGCGGCACCGCAGTAGCCCATGCCCGAGCGCAGACCACCTACCATCTGGTAGATAACCTCCTGCACAGATCCCTTGTAAGGCACACGGCCGGCAATACCCTCCGGTACAAGTTTCTTTACTTCCTTCACGTTGCCTTGGAAGTAGCGGTCCTTCGAGCCATTCTCCATAGCCTCGAGCGAGCCCATGCCGCGGTAGGTCTTGAACTTACGACCATTGAAAATGATGGTTTCGCCTGGGCTCTCCTCAGTACCAGCCACGAGCGAACCTATCATCACGCAGTAGCCACCGGCAGCCAATGCCTTCACTACATCGCCCGAATAGCGCAAACCGCCATCGGCAATCAAGGGCACACCTGTACCCTTAAGCGCACAAGCTACATCGTAAACGGCAGACAGCTGGGGCACACCCACACCGGCTACCACACGGGTGGTGCAGATAGAGCCCGGACCGATACCCACCTTGATGGCGTCGGCACCAGCGTCAACCAACATGCGGGCTGCATCGCCAGTGGCCACATTGCCCACAACGATGTCAACACCTGTAAAGCTTGACTTAGCCTCCTTCAGCTTTTCGATAACGAATTTAGAATGACCATGTGCTGTGTCAATTACGATGGCGTCAGCTCCGGCATGGATAAGGGCTTCCATACGCTCCATAGTGTCGGCAGTAACGCCCACACCAGCTGCCACGCGCAAGCGGCCTTTGGCGTCCTTGCAAGCCATGGGTTTGTCCTTAGCCTTGGTAATGTCCTTGTAGGTGATAAGTCCTACAAGGTGGCCGTCCTTGTCCACAACGGGGAGTTTCTCGATTTTATTTTCTTGCAAAATCTGTGCAGCAGAGAGCAAGTCGGTCTGTTGTGTGGTGGTAACGAGGTTTTCTTTAGTCATTACCTCGTCAATGCGCTTGTCGAGTTGGCGCTCAAAACGCAAGTCACGGTTTGTAACGATACCCACGAGGTGCATTTCGTCGTCAACGACGGGAATACCGCCAATGTGATATTCGCTCATCAAGTCGAGTGCGTCCTTCACTGTTTTGTAGCGCTTGATGGTCACAGGGTCGTAAATCATACCATTTTCGGCACGTTTTACGATAGCCACCTGGCGTGCTTGATCCTCGATGCTCATGTTTTTATGAATAACACCGATACCACCCTCGCGTGCAATGGCAATGGCCATGGTCGACTCTGTTACAGTATCCATCGCAGCTGTAACGAAGGGAATCTGCAAGTCGATGTTGCGTGAGAATTTTGTCGCAAGCGACACGGTGCGTGGGAGCACGTCAGAATAAGCGGGAACTAAAAGGACGTCGTCAAACGTGAGACCGTCCATCACGATTTTGTCAGCAATAAAATCAGATGTCATACTAAGTCGGGATTTTAATTGCACGCAAATTTACGACTTTCTTTTATTACTTGCAACTGAGGGGGCAAAAAAATCGGATAAAATAATATCGACTCCCGTGTATCATGATGTGGCGTAGTTGCCCTATAGGGGAATAATGCAAATTTGTCTGCACTCTGCACTTTTCGATGTAATATATTGAAAACCAACACTTTCGGTAGTGTAGACACGTGTGTACTTTGTCTACACTATTGTCTGCACTGCACCATTTTCCACTTTGCGGCGTGTAGTAGCCATTGGCACGTAATACACTGCTTGTCAGGGCTGTGTCGTAAATGCGGTGATAGCATTTGTTTGCGGTTGTATAGGGAGGGCGACTTTTGAGTAGGAGCAACCGAAAATTCGGCCTCCCGTAACAGGCATGGTTGTCTGCCGTGACTGTAGAATGGTGTTGTCGATGCAAAAGGCATTACGTCCTTTTTGTGGCGTGTAGAGAAGTGTAGATGCGTGTAGAGAAGTGCAGACGCGTGTATAGAAAGTGCAGACGCGTGTAGATGGTGTCTACACTGCTTAAACTGTTGAATATCAGCGCAGTGCATATAAAAAGTGCAGAGTGCAGACAAAACGGCAAAAGTTGTTTTTATGGCTGTCAGGTGAGATGTAAACATGCGAAAGTACTCAAGCATCAAACGCAAGCACTAAACGCTAGCTCTAATGGGGGCGACGCGTCTCGCGTCGGGAAAAAATGACACAAAATAAAGGTTCACAGATAGCACTAATTACACGCCAGTCTGTTGCGCCTTTGCCTTGATTCCCGACGCGAGACGCGTCGCCCCCATTAGTGCTTGCGTTTCTTCAAGCATTAAACGCTACCATCAAGCGCTACCACCAAACGCTAGCTCTAATGGGGGCGACGCGTCTCGCGTCGGTTTTTTCAGCAGCCTCGTTTCGCGGGAAAATGCAATGTTTATACACTATAAATAAATACTGCTTCTATATAACAAAGTTCAAATATCATCTTTGTTATTATCTCAACTTGTTTG